>Ga0182027_10006833_pt1 | contig 16989 bp, 10 predicted proteins | sample 712E1DmetaG_FD_121300 | JGI IMG/M metagenome (GOLD analysis project Ga0182027, IMG submission 121300) | Permafrost microbial communities from Stordalen Mire, Sweden - 712E1D metaG (Illumina Assembly) | ecosystem: Environmental > Terrestrial > Soil > Wetlands > Permafrost | place: Sweden... | reverse complement strand
TTGTGACGATCACCGCATCACCCATCTCCGAATTTAATGTCTCGCCAACACGAAACTGAAGCTTGATCGTGTTCTTTAAATTCACGGTCTTCCGTGTGTATTGATAGGGGCGAATGATGTCGCTGGTTACGGTCTTGGGAAGTGAATCCGCAAGAGTCTGGGCCTCAGTAACCGGCTTCTGATCCGCGACGATCTTGACGTTGAGTTCCTTGATTTCCTTTTTCTTGCCCTTCGATTGCGCCTCCATAAGAGCGGTCTGATCCGTTTGCAGAGTGCGCAGTGCCTTTTCGTAGGCTCGATTTGCGGCATTCCACTCCTCTGGGGTAACCTCATGGGTTCCGATGCGATATTGCGACTCCCTGGCATCCACGGATACGGATTCGGAGAGTTGATGCTCCAGAACGTCTCCTACAAGTTGGAAGTCCGGCTCTACGCCGTTGGCGGTTTCCCCAAATCGAAGAGCCTTGACGTTGGGCATCTCAAGCCCCGCAACAATCGCGTCCTCAAGTTGATGGAGAAAGCCGGTGCTGTCGCGCAGAGAAGTCTGATCGCGAAACTGGACACGAATCGAAATCCCGGCATGCATAGCGTGGGCCGGCGCTGCCGCTACCTTGGCGTCGTGGGCGGCCTGATTTGACGGCTTGTAGAACAGTGCTTCCTCCAAATAGGCCCACCCAATCTCCGTGCCCGATCCAGATGGTTTATCAAGGTAGATCTTTGCCTGGCTTACAAAATAAGTACTCAAGTCGTCGCCCAGAATCTCGCTCATGTCGCGGTAGGTGTCATTTTCGCTAAGATCGAAGGCGCGCAACAGGTAGTTGTACGCTTTCTCAATCCCTATCTCATCTCCGAGTCCCCGGATGGGGTCATGTGCTTTTTGCAGATCCTTTGCCGCCTGGACGGCGCTTTGGACGTAACCATCCTTAAGGCGTTCAATATCGGCGGCAACCAGTGGCCTTTGTGAAGGAGGCAAGTTGTACAGCACATCCATTGCACCAATGCTGTCGTGTTGTTGCTCAAGTTCATTGCTGCTCTGCAGCGCCTTTGCCACAGCAGACTTGATTTGCAGATCGGCCAGTTGCTTCCGCGCCTCAACCAGAAGATCGCGCGTCTCAGGGGTTTCCTTTACGGCGGCGGCCTTTTCAATCTGAATGACGGCATTCTTCCAATCGATTTTTTCCGCGAACTGGTTCGCTCGTTCAAGATCGTTGTCGTAGGCCGCGTCCGTTACAGCTGCGATGCGCGGCTCTTCGCTCGAGAACGCACGAATAGGGGCAACAAGCTCGAGAGCGCCATCAAAGTTTCCAACTGTCACCGCCGATTCCGCCGAACGGAGAGTTCTATCGAATTGATTGCTGGCGTTCAACACATCTGCAAGAAGGGCCTGGCCTGCCGGGAAACCCAGATCAACTGCGCCAATGGCATCGGCGAATTCTCTTGCCTTCTTCAAGTGAGCATAGCCCGGCGCGTGCGTCTGCAGCGCGATTCTGTAAGCACTCAGCTCGTTACGACCCTCGTCGGCAAGGGTTGCGACTTCTTTGCGAACCTCACTAGAAAGGTTCGTTGCCTGACCCGCGGGCAGTTGTAAAGCCTGCGCGTTGTCGGCTTGAACCTTGGCATTCTTCAAATCGCCGTAAGAAGGAGCTTGCCGGGCCACGGAGTTCAGGTAGCTCGCCACAGACGCCTCGCCAGAGGCCACGTAAAGCGCTTCCAGGGAAAGTTTGGCATCGCCGGCATGCGTTGCAGCGGGATATCTGGCCAGATAGCCCACCCAGCCAGCTACGTTATTGGCCCTCTGTGCGCGCAGAAATTCGGCAAGTTCCTCATTGGGGGCCGCGACAAAATACAATTTCACTCCTTTCTGCAAAGGCTGCGGCGCGGCTCCTTCAGCGCCCGACGGCGACAGAGCAGTTCCGGTCAATCTGGCCAGATCGGCCAAACCGGATAGAGTGTACGATCCACTGTGATCAAACTTGAGATTGTCCGGCAGGGAACAAACGGCTGGACCAGAGCCGCTTTCATAGCGCAGCACCCCATCTTCATCGCGCTCGAGGACTGCTCCCGGAGACAAGGTTACTTTCTGCATCTTGCCATAACTTGACTTGTCGACTCCCGCCGCCTGAAAGGGCGTGCAATCGCGCAAAGTCGCCTTTCCGTTGATCAGCACATCCCCAAGCTGCACGTAGGCCGCGCCATTGGGCCCATCGTAAAGCTCGATCGCGGTAAGGGTGGGCTGACTCGCGAAAGATGTGGGAGCGCACGCAATCGACACGAAGAGCGAAAGTGCAATAGAGCTGCACAGGTTGCCGAGTATCGGATTCAGTTGAAGTCGATCGAAGCGAAATGTCATAAAGTCACCAGAACCTATCGAAACTACCCGTTAAACTGCTTTAGCTGTTTGCAAGACTGCCCGGCACTATGCCGCTGTTTGCCGATGCGCCACGGTCACTTTCATCGAAGGTGGCGCAGTTTGGTCATTGGTGCTGAATATCGAGCAAAGTTAGTTCCAGTCCGCTATGTGCTCGCGTGTTGTTCGAGTCGCAATTCAGGACTGAGCGATACTGCCTCGCAGCATTTGAATAGTCGCCTTGCTCACGGTTTCTATCCGCCTGGTCGAGCATCCTGGAGAGCATGTTTGAGTCGAGGGTGCAGTTGCTTCCCCGGTTTTTGGGTGAAGTTGGATGAGAATTTGCAGCGTCGGGCTTAGGTGCGGGGTGGCGTGCGGGTGTTTCATGCGCACCAGCCTCTTGCCTGGGTGGAGTGGGTTTCGCCGGCTTGATCAAAGTTTCAGGTGTGGTCTGTGGCCCTGGTTTGGAGGTCTGGTCAGGACTGGATGCCGTCAGGGCGGCCGGAGGGGTTGGTTGCGTCGCGATCTCGACCGGGCGATGTTTCCCATGATAATAAGTGGCAACGAACCAAGCGGCGCCGAGTAACGCCGCTGCGCACACAGCGCCCACTACCAGCAAAAGCATTCTGCGCTGGGGCACCGCAGGCTCCTGGAAACTCCGGAACATTCCAGCATCACGGTCACCCAGTTCATGTCGCCCAGAGCCTGCAATGTCCGGATCGTGGGCTGCAAAGTCAGCCTGAAGCGGCGGAACTGCGAGGGGTTCTCGTTCATCCCCGCTGAATTTGAACAGCGGACGAAAATCTTCCTCCTCTGAGGGAAGATTTGGTGTGTTTTGGGTGGCGGGCTTGAAATTCTCGTCCGCGCCAGTCCCAGGTAGGGCACGAGATGGAGGACCTATCAGAATCTCGGACGGCGCCGAATCGATATGGGTGGAGAAAGTCTGACCCCGTGTCGCGAGCGGCAATGGAGGTGTGGTTCCACGATCGGGTTCCAAGACTTGGATGGTTGATTCCCGCGCCGTGGACTCGCCTTGTTCAATGGGATGGGAATCAAAGGAGGCGGTTGGCGCAGGTGTGTCCAAAGCATGGCCGCACTGTTTGCAGAAGCGCTTGCCAAGGACAATAACCGCGCCGCACTTAGAGCAAAGTATTGCCGTCGGTTCTGGCTTGGCTGGAACGGCAATCACCGGGAGCGCCTGAGGGGAGGCCTCGTCGGCAACGGCCTTCTTCGTGCCCGTCCCGCCTTGGGCAACGGCCGAAGGTTCCTTGGCTCCAGTCGGCTTGGTTGAACCGACAGCATGGCCGCATTGTTTACAGAAGCGCTTGCCTGGGGCAATAGCGGCACCGCACTTTACGCAAAATTGCGCTGCTGGCTCAGGCGGATCTGGCTCGGCGATCGCGGCGACCGGCCGACCGCAGCCCCCACAAAAACGCCTGCCTGCGGGCAACTCTCTCCCACAATTCGAGCAATTTCTTTCTGCCATCACAATGTACCGGGTTCTTAACGCATTCTAAATCCCTTACCTGTATTGAGAGCTCGATAACACTCGAGATTTCACGGCTATTGCCAACAGGCGCTTCAACCCACCCTTGCCGTGAGAATTTCCGGGGGAGTCAACGTTCAGTCAAGCGATTGGCCGCAATTCTCGCAGAACGCGGCGCCTTCCTCAGCCTCGGCGCCGCAGTGTTTGCAGATGTGATTCGCCGCCTCGCCAGGTTGGGCCTCGGTTATTGTCTGCGCATCCTCGGCATTCACTCGAGCCGCAAGTCTCGCGTCTGTGATTTCGGTCTCTGGTTCCGCTGAACCGGGTTCCTGTGCAACAGGAGCCGGTGGCGCCGGCTGTTCTGCTGTTTCCGCAGCTTCTGCACCTGGAGGCTGTGGCGATGGCTGTTCCCCAGGTTCTGGCGCTTCGCCACCTGAGTCCCAAGGCGCCTGCGTCGCTACCCCTGGCGTCATGCCGTTCACGATGGAAGCGAGATCGAATTCCCCGCTAAGGTTCGAGACTGAGATTTTTCCATGCAGAATGTCGAAGAAAAACTCCGAAATGCGTTCGGGAGTCAACTCGACAGAGACTCCATCCGAACCGATCCCGAGGTCGTAGATTTTGAGTAGTTGATTACCCATGCTGGCGCAGGAAATAAGGAACTGGTTCTGCAGCCGCTCGTAGTCAACCAGACCGGTAGCCAGGACCTTCCCCACAACCGAATAGGAGCGAAGAATCTGCTGAACACCGTCAGCGGACAATACGGTCTTCACTTCATCCTGCTCAATGTTCATGCGAATCTTCCCTGTGTTTTCCGCTTCGGGCGCGCCTCGCATCAAGGCACCGAGATCGGCCAAAGTCAGGCTGAATAGTTCAGAGCCGGGAAGATAGCTCATCTTTTCAACAGAGAAGGCACTCGGGAAGAGCAGGTATACGGTCTTTGAACTGCGCACGACCGGGCTGTTGAAGGTTCCGACCACACAGTCACTCAATTCAAGACTGCGCGTGGCAAAGACGCCACCAATGACAACGCAGTTATCCAGCACAACTTCATCGGCAAAGATGTTTGCGGCCACATAGGCATTGCTGAGCTTGACCTGCTTGGCGCTTACATCCGCCAAGAAATGGACGCGGCACCCCGGCGCAAGCGAGACGATGGCGTTGGAGGAGCCGACGGCCTTGTCAAATACCGCTCGTCCTTTTGCATCTGAATTTACATGCAACTCTACCTGCGTATAGACGCAACCTTTTACATGGAGCGATCCCGATTGCACCTCGAGATTTCGCGCAAAGACCGCGCCTTCCACTTCACAGTCTCCCTGCACCACAACATCGCGATCCAGTTCGTGCGCAGTCTTCGGCAGAATCGGCGATCTGACAATGTGATCCTTAAGCAACATTCGATTGTCATTCAACCGAAGTTCGTTCAATTCGGGCATGGCATATTCCTCGAAATTTTAAAAGCGACTGGCTAAAGTGGCAGGCATTCCGGCGTATGGGCGTTCCATAGGCGCAGGATCGTCTGGCGTACTCGGGCATCCCGATCCTCCGATGGAGAATGAATGGCGTCCACCAGAGGAAAAAGAAACCGCTCAATTTGTGACTTGCTTTGGCCTGGCAGTGGTCTCCAGGAGAGGTTCCGATCATGGAATAGCGTCAGAATCCTGCGCTTCATTTCAGGATCATTGACGAGGGGACCTGGCGCTGGAGGAAAGACTATTCTCTCAGCGGGATGAAGAGAGGAATCATTGTCGACAAGATAGATAACCGGCAGACTCACCGTGTCTGCATCGCCGCCGCTGCCAGCGTCAAGCATCGAGCTAACGGCGTTGCTGGTTCTCTTCTCCGACGCAAGATATGTCACCGCACACTGGAGAAGGCTATTCATTCTGCTGCGCAGGGCACTGGTTAACAGAATGCTTTGCGCTTGCGAGTTTTCGCCGGCGAATATCGTAGGAACTGTGGAGAGAGTGCTGTCAAAACTTCGCCGTTCTTCCAGGGAAGCTTCGCGCACAAGGTCGTACGTCGCTTCGTCAAGGCTGGTAATCCGCCTCGCCAACTCGCGATCCAACTCCTTGAATGTGGCTTCGTACCTGTCCGTGATGCGGTGATAGTCCTGTTGCATGTTCTGCTTGATTCGCAGGCAGGCGCTCTTCATATCGTTGAGCTTGAGGAACAGCGAGTCGACACGGCTTTTAAGCGCTACCATTTGCTGTGCGATTTCAGAGCCGATGAGCTGAAAGAATCCGCTTGTCACACTCTGGCCGATTTCGTCAGCGCTGCGAACCCTTTCTGCGATCTGCGCAGCCTCGGTGGCGACGACTGCGGTTGTAAGGCCGTCGATGTGATGCTTGATCGTCGAGACACTGTGGTCGAAGCTGGAAGTATCCACCTGAATCGTTATGGTCACTTCCTCGGACCAGTTCGCATGTCCGCTGATTGTGCCTCCATGCTCTGAAGCTGGGTAGCTTGCTGAATAGGGCACTGACCCGGAGAGCATTCTGCTATGGCGCCTGCTGTAGCTCATGACCGCACCTCGGAAATTGCAAGCGACCGTGCGGCCGAATACATGCGGATCACATGGGCCCGGACTCTCTCATTCAGCTTCGCTCGATCGATCAACTCGCGAAAGCATCTGGCAACATTCTCCCGCTCTGCTGCCTCCGGCTCCCGCCACTGAATTTGCGCGAGTGCCGGGAATACACTGCGCTCGACGGCACCCTTGAGCTGCTGGCCTATCTCGGACGCGGGCGGCGTCGGCGTGTGATAGCTCCATTGGCGTTGCCGGGTTTGCAGGCTGTCACAATCGACCAATGCAAAGGGCAAGAGCAACGTGCCGTCCGCGTCTGCTTTCTCGCCGCTGAGGATACTTGCGGCGAGGCTGTCCTGTTGATTGGATTCCTGTATGAAGCGCGACATTGCGCCGATCGCAGCGCTCGCTCTTGACCTTGTGTTCGAAGCTGCGATCCGCTGGCTTGATGAGACACTCTCCATCTGATGAACAGGGACCGAGGCTTGCAATACCCGGGTGCGGCCTCGCGAGCGAGCGACATCCTTGTTGACTAGGTCCAGAAGTTTCGTATCAGTTTCGTGAATGCGGCTCAGAAGAGCGGCGTCCAGCGAACGGAAGAGCTTGGTATAGCGGACCGCGATCATTTGAAAGTCGCGTTGCATGGTTGTCTTGACCGAGGACAGTTTCAGCGACTGATCCCGAAGTTCAAGCAGGCGTGCCTCTACCTGACTGCGGCTGATTGCTATTTTTTGCGAAATCTGAGAGCGGATGAGGCTGAAGAAGCCGCGATTTACATTGCGGCAAATGTCCTCTGCAGCGTGCCTTTCCGCCATGATCACGGCGGTCTGCATGGAAATTACAGCGCCTGTCGCTCCATCTACATGCGGGGCAACTGAGTAGAGGCCGTCGGCCATTTCCCGGGTATCGACAGTGAAGCTGAAGTTAGCCACTATGCCCTCCCGAGAGCATCGATTTCACCGATGGCATTGTTGGCGATGGCATTCAGATTCAGAGCGAAATGCTCCTGGACCAGATCTTCCATCGCGGGGGGCGGGGCCAGTTCCGAGGTTTCAGCGTAGAGAGGGTTGACGGCCAGCAACGGCTTGCGGCGCTCATCAAGCGCCTGCGTTCGGCTGCCTGCGGATGACATTGCACGAGCGTCCCCGTCTCGAAGCGAAGCGTCGTAGTTTTCCATGAAACGGAATTTTTCCGCTCGCCTGTCGATGTCTTCCTTGAGCCGGTCTACGTAATCCGCAAAGTCCTCTTGCACGGCCTGGTACTGACGCCTCTGGAGTTCGTAGGCTGACACATCCTCCACGCCGCTATCAACGCTTTTAACCGCTGTATCGGAAAGGCTGCCACCGGCCGCCATCTGCTTCTCAGTGTTCTCCAACGCCTGAAGCGTGTTGTAGTTGGAAATGAACTCCGTAAAGGTTGAACGCATCAAGTTGATCAGGTCAGAACTCTCAGCGCGATTTCGCCCGTAGAAATCTTCAGTATCCTGATGCCACTTATTGAGATAGCTATTCTTCTGGTCCTGGATATTGTTGTAGATCCGCAATCGCTCTCCGTGGGTTTCCTGAAGCAGGTTCTGAACGATGGGTACGATAATCTCTTCCTGTATTTGCTGCATACCGAAGGGGAAGTTGGTTTTGCTGCCGTCTTCTGCAACCCAAACCTGGGACACGGCATCGTACAGGACCCTGGAGCTCGCCTTAAGTTGGAATGGCTGATAACCGTCGGCGGCGTCCTGGTAGTTGAACGACTCGTTCCGAATTCGTTCAATCTCTTCCGCTTCCATCTTCGGCGAATAGTGGTTGTATGACGCCTTCAGAATCGTGAAGAGCAAGCGGTTGGACTGTTCCACGAGCTTGTTGGTGGAGTCTATCTTCATGCTGGTAATGGTCTGGACGGTGGCAGCAATGTTAACCATCAGGTTGCGCAGGACTTGTTCAAATCGCTGCGATTGACGCTCGAAGGACTTCTTCATCTGGTTGAGGGAGCGAAAAGTCGCGAGAGACTCATCGAGCTGATGGACGTCAAAGGCCTGGAACACAACTGACTTTTCAGGATTGGCGGCGCCAAACTCAGAAAGGAACTTGGCATAACTGGTATCGGGAAAGATTACGGGGAGTTCCACCGATGAGATTGAAAGATCATTCAGGCAACTCGTCACCGAGCGCAACTTGTGATCGAGGGACGAAAAATAGCCGTAATAGGGGATCTGCTGGATAGAACGGGAATATTGATCGGTCGAGAGCTGCTCAACTTCTGTTGAGTCTTCGACAACCGGAACCTTCTTGAGCAAGCCTTCGAGGCCGTTGACGGCGGTGGCGAAGACGTCGTTGTTGCGAACCGTACTGAGCTTGAACTCTTTCCGGGGTTCCGTCCCGGTATAGTCAACCAGAAAGCTCTTCCCTTCAAAAGCGACCTTACCGGCAACGGGAATGTATGCGATCCCGAGCCTGTGAACCTTGAAGTCGCGCGGGATGTCTTTGTGCGCGGACTCAAACCCGTCGATAGTCGTTTGTATCTCGACAAGTCTGGAAGCCAGTTTCTTGCGTTCGGTGAGAAGATAGATTCCGTAGCCAAGAGGCGCTAATCCCAACAGCATTCCCAGAAAGTTATTAGGCTCAGAGCGAAAACCTACCACTGCCATAAGAATCAAGAGCAGAGCGGCTGCACCATAGCAGACTTTCTCGGTCAGGCTTTTCCGCTTTAGTTCTTCAGTGAACTGAACTTCCTCTTCGCGCGCAACGGCTACTTGTTTTTCGAGCGCCATTTCCTGCTCAACGATATGCTCGGCAGTGCGCCGGTAATAGTCGAAGAGTATTCTCGCCTGATCTTCGTAGATGCTTGCGCTTCCCGGAAATATTTTGCCGGACATAACGATTGCTCCTTTACCGAACCAAAGTCTGCTTGCGAAGCGCCATCAAGGCAGCGCAACGCTCGAACTCTTCAACTAAAGGGGAAGAAGTCAAAGGGGATGCTGAATCCTGAAGACGAAGGCGGATATCATCCACCAACGCAACCATCTGTTGTTCATAAGAGATGGCAGACGACTCGCGGGACGGAGAGAGATACCTCGCATCTTCTTTGAGTGTGAGAAGAAGCTGGAGTTCACGAATGCGAGTTGGCGCCTTGGTGGCGAGTTCCGTCTCGCACCGCGAGAGAGCTGCCTTCAGATCTTCGAGCCCGGACCTGGTGGCGTGCTCCTCCTCGGTCACCTCTGCGGCATGTGCCGACGACCACCAGGCCATGACGACAGTCGTGGTGGCCGCAAACAGGAGTCCCATCTGGCCGACTAACTGCAGCCGGAAGGGCAGGAAATAAAATACGCCATAATAAACAAGCCCAAGCGCCAGACAGGAGTAGACAATATCGCAGAGTCCCAGAAGGCCAAGGGCGGGGATCTTGACATTAAAGACGCCAAGGCCAAGTCGCACCAACGCAAAAGGCGGGAAGTTGATGGAGAGGACAAGGCAGACGACGACCAGGTCGAGCCATGCGGAATGAGTTCGCGCTCCGGGAGGGATCAACAGAAAGAAGGCGAGCACCAGCAGAGCAAGTCCAACGAGATGCAAGAGAATGAACAGCCGGGAAAGTTCTGATTTGGTCTGCATTTTCACACCACCTTTGTTCCGCACTCTGAGCAAAATCCGTCTTCGGGCGCGAGGAGCGAGCCACACTTGGAACATGTCCCGGTCCCGCCTACTCCGCGAACGCAGCGCGGGCAGACGATCGTGCCGAGCGGCAACTGCATTCCGCATTTCGGGCAGCTCGCCGCCGATTCCAGCGGAGTTCCGCAGCTCACGCAGCGGCGGGCGGCTTTGTCGTTATCAGCGCCGCACCGCGGACATGGGACATATGGGTCGCCACAGTGAGGGCAGAACTTTGAGCTACTGGAGTATTTCTTCGAACAGTTTGAGCAAAACACTTCGCGCGGAACCGGCGCAACGCCGGATCCAACCTGGCCCGAGGCTCCGGAAGCGGGAACACCGCCCGGCGAAGGTTGCAGCATCGCGCCCATTGCGCCGCCGCCGGTTCCCATCATGCTGGTCATCATCAGCGCGCCGAGCATTCCTCCTTTGCCTGCGGCATCCACGGCGTTTTCAGCCACTTCAAATGCCTTGGCCTGCTGCCATGAGTAGCCTGCAATCACTTGCGCGCTCTGCCGCCCAATGGCTTCCATGATTCTCCGTCCATCCGGGTGGCTGTCATCGATTTCAACCGAGGTGATGTAGAAACCTTCGAGGTTGAATCCATAGTCTTCCCAAAACGCAAGCATTGAGGCCTTGAGAGCCTGTGACAGGGGTTCCAGGTAAGCGGAGATGCTTTTGATTCCGATGCGCTGCGCTTGCATGTAGGACAGGAGCACGGACTTGGTCTTGGCATTCATCGCCCCCTGGAAGTGATCCGTCAGGTCGGTGGCACTGAAGTCTTTTGCCGCACCGACCAGTTTGATCAGAAAGCGCTCCGCATCCTTGACCTTCAGGCCGTAGCGGCCGACCGCCCTGATAGGAACCATGGCATTGTAGTCGGGATCGTGATACATCATGCTGGTCGTGGTCCAATCAATGTTGAGCGGGACCACCTTGTTCACAAACCAAACTTCGGCAAAGAATGGATTCTTGCCACCAAACGGCAACCCGAACAAATTGCGAAGGAGGGGGAGGTTCTCAGTATTGAGCGTGTGTTTTCCCGGCCCGAATTTCCCCAGGAATTGACCCTTGGTGAATAGAACCGCTTCCTGCGACTCCCTGACCACCAGTTGGGTAAAGGTGCTGAGTTCCATGCTGTGATCGATCTTTCTGGGATCCGTTTCGCGGAACTTCCAGGCAAAGGCAGGACCATCGCCTGACGCGCCAGAAGAACTGTTATCCCAGGAAACTACGTCTATGAAAGCCATGTTTGAAATCCTCCATATGGTGTCGCCGCTAATAACTTGACACTCGGCGGGGCGGGCGATTAGTCCCCGGGCCTTCCCTTGTCCGCGATCAAGCAGGCCGAGCGATCCGTGATTCCATAACTCGTGATCTTCCCCTGCGCATTCCTATCGAGCCACTCTACGCTCAACCCCGAGTCAGGCTGGTTGGCCAGGCGAACAACCGCTTCGAAATCCTTCGCCTTGGCGGCCTTCTTGAGCGCATCGAAGACGCCGGGAGGCAGAATGCCAAGCTCCGCCTTTGTCCTGCATAAGCTGGCCGGAATGTAGAGGTGGAATTTGACCTCCACATCAACAACAACCGGCACCGGAGTCTTGCCGTCCTTCATCGCCGGTTTGAACTTGTACTGGCGCACAGCTTCGAGTGCCTTCTCATCCAGCCCCATGCCCAATGCGCGCACAACGTGCACATTCTGCGGATTCCCTTGCGCATCTACAACCAGCCCAACGAGACAAACACCCCGATATTTGGCGCGGCGAGCCTGGTCACTGTATTCCGCATCCACTTGTTTCAATGGAACCGGCGCCGAAACATTGCCGCCCACTGTGTAAAGTCCCGCGTCGGCATTTACGCCGTCTTTCTGCCTGCCCCCGTCTCCGCTGGGAAAGCCTAGACCAGACGCGCTGGGCAAGACTCGGGGCGCCCCGTCCTGTTTAATCAGATAGGGAACCTCAATCGGTTTTTGGAATCTCTCGACAGGGAAATATGTCGTATTCTGCTGAGCCGTGTTCCGAAATACCAAGTCAAACCTGGCCGAAGGTAGATCAAAGCTGATTTCCTTTTTGGGTAACACCAGCACAAACTGTCTGCGTCCATAGTCATCCTTGAAGTCCCTGAGATAGGCCGAAGATGCAAAGCCGCCGCATGGCGTATTGTGCTGGCTGTCGATCAGGTACTGGGGACACACGTTCCCATTAGCCTGCGGCCTGTAGGCCACGTCCACAAGGCGGTCGAACTGGCCATTTCCGTTCCGGTCAATTTCAACGCTGACATATATCGGATCGGGTTCGCTCACTGCGAGTTCCAACGAATCCTTGGTCTCGGTCGCAATCACTGAAACTCCATCCTTGTCATAGATGGTCAGGGGCTGAGAAAGCGGTAGGTGTGTTTCAGGCGTTTGCGGCGTGCCATCCGTCGTATCTACTTTCAAAGATTCGCTTTTGCTTTCACCAGGTTGCGTCCCGGCACCATTCGGGATCGGTTGGGCAGGTGTGACTTTCTGAGCCGTTTCCGCGTCGTTTCCTGTTGAGCCGTTGCGAATGCTCTGTTGCACAAGCGAGTGATTAGGCGGGCAGATTAATTCTCCACGCGTCCTGCGTTCAAGCTGAACGGGCTCTGAACATGGTGCGACCCAGCTCGCGTGTTTTTGACCGTTCTCCGCTCCCAAATAGGATTCATAGATGACTCCATCTGTACCCATTGCCAACCCGATGGAGGAGTATCCGTCGATTACCAGTCCCGCGAGGTTGCGCTGGGTCATAGCGGTATATCTAACATGGAAAGGCTTTTTCTCCGCAAAGCACCTTCTTGTGCAATTCTCAGCCGCGGCAATCGCTCCTTGATCGGCATCCCGTAGCGGAATGGAAACCTCTCCGCAGTTTTCGGCACCTTCGCCGGCAATCTGCCGCAACCGGGTACTGTTCGGATCCGTTGGTGGAGGCAGATTGCTGCCCTCACTTCCCTGCGGTGAAGGGCTTTTCGAGGCAAGTAGAAGGGGTGCGTTTGTCTGGGCGGTCCCAACAACAACCGGCGCAGCAGGGTCTTTCGTTGCGTTTGCGGGAGTCGGGACCGGCTGCCCCCCTGGATTCAGCTGGACATCGACGTTGAACCAAAGATCCTGCGCCGCGTTTGTCTTTGGATCGATTACCTTCAGGAGGTCGTAGAAATGGCTATCTTTGGTGATGAGACTCTGCTGCCCCAGTGGCTTCAGATTCAGGCGCTGGGACATGAAGAGGTACTCTTCCTGAGTAGTGGCTGCGAGGTAAGAGGTCTCGGGAGTCTTGCCATCGCCTGTTTTGGCCATCGAATCAAGCAGCGCATTCAAGAGCCTCTCATGCTTGGCAGCCTCTTCCGGTTGATTCAATGCACGGCAGGCAGTCATTGCGTCGAAATGCGCAAGTGTGCTCGCATAGTCGAGATCCAATGTGTGATCGACTGACTTGAGCGCTTCTTGCGGTTTCGAGTCGGCCATAAGCTTCTTGAAGTTATTGCGGTCGACAGCCTCGATCATGCTGATATGGGAACCGGCGACAATCGCTCCGTCTATGCGAAAGGCTCGAAAGTCGACGCTCAAGTCGCCTTGTTGAACCCTTTGCATCAGCTCCTTATATTCTTTTTGCGCTTTCTCTTGAACAGGAGAAGTGCCCTGGGCTGATTGTGCGGATATCAGGCCAGGCGGACACAGACAGCAAAGAGCAATGACGCAGATGTACTTTTCAGGAATGGATAAGGGTTGCATCTTGATCGCTATCTTTCTTTCTCCTCAACTGTGCCGATTGGCTTGAAGTACCGCGCCGATGCAGGTCTCACCGCTTGCCTCGCGTCTACTCGACAACCTCCCAGCTCAGGTCACAACTTGTCTGGTAACCCGGCGCCAGCGAAATCAGTGTGGCCTTTTTCGTGCCGTCCGGATTCGGTTTCAATGTCAGGCTCCAGGCCTGGCGATTAAAGACGAATTTCAGCCTTGCCTGCGGAAGATGGTCGAAGACGACCACGCCGTTATAAGGCACTGGCGGGCCCTGATAGTGCAGGGTCCCTGAACGAGGCGCTGCAGACGTGGGCGCGGGTGTGGACGGCGGAGGCGGTGCGATTGCCAGCTGCGGCACTGCTGAATCCCGGTGTTGGGCCGAGACTGGTGAAGTATTTGTCGATGGAGTGCTGGGCGGCGTCATAGTTCCCAATCCGGACGGAGGCTTGGGGAGACTTGTGGCAGCATGTCCCTGAATGCCTGGCGCCGGCTTCGGCGTTTGCACCGGCGAAGTTGCTGCCGGTGGGTTGTTGGCCGGCGGCGTCACCGTGGCCTGTTGCGATTCAGCCAGTGATTTGGCGACGGGGGAAACGCCTCGATGCGAGTAGAGATGCCATGCCAGGGCACCTCCGGCCGCCAGCAGCACCGCCGCGGCAACGCCGATGGCGAGTCCCAGCTTCGCTTTTGATTGGCGGAACGGCTTTGTCAGTGGTTCAGAAGATCCGAATGCCGCAGCGGACAGCGGAGGAGACGCCGGAATCTGCGATCCCGATTTAACCGGCTCCCAGGCCGAGGTCCAGTCGTTCGGTGGACCGTCCTGCGCAGGGAGAGCAACAACGGGTTCATTCGTCGAAGTGGCGACTGGCATCGCGGCGGGCAGATCGAAGACAGTCGATTGCTCGGGCGGGACATCATCGTGTCTTTCGGGAACAGGGTCGACTTGCGCCGCGGTGGCCGTTGAATCGACAGGCTGGCCGCACTGCTTGCAGAAGCGCTTGCCGAGCGCAAGAGCCGCACCGCAATTTGCGCAGGAGGGGGTTGCCGGCGGGTTGGCTTGTTGCGGCAAAGCTGCCGGGGCAGGCTCTGCCACTGGCGCAGATTCACGCACAGGCTTGCCGCACTGCTTGCAGAAGCGCTTGCCTGGCGCCAAGGCCGCTCCACAATGTAAGCAGGACAGAGGCGCCAGAATGGGTACTGCCTCTTGCGCGGCCACTGCTGGAGCGGCCACAGCGGATACGGGCTGTCCACATCCGCCGCAGAAGCGTTTTCCGTCTGCCACTTCTCTTCCGCACTTTGTGCAATCTCTGTTTGCCATATCAGTTTGCCGCAGTTCCGCACTCGTCGCAGAAGGTGCTTCCCGCTTCGAGAAGCTGGCCGCACTTTGCGCACTTGCGCTGCGTTGGGACGGGGGGTTCCTCAATCCGGATTGGTGGTGGGGGCGGTACAGGAGCCGGCGCTGCTGGTGGGGGAGGAACTGGAATTCCCGCGGTCGGGGTTGAGGTGGTACGCAGTCCTCGCGTGTTCAAAGCGATCTCGACAAGCACGACGCTCAGTTCTGCCAGCGCATAGGAGAAAACGATACCGGCAAAAGCAATCAGGACAAAAACGATCGCAAATTCAATGCCGCCCAGAAAGCCTGTTCCGGCGTGACTGGCAAATGGAATCTCTTCACCGAGCATCCCCAGCTCTGAAAAAGGGCTGAAATCCGTGAACCAGACAAATAAGCAGCCACCGATACCGAGCAGCGAATACAAGACAAACATAAGTTCGCCGTTCAAGCGGAAGAGCAGAGAGAGAATCGAGAGCACGGTGAAGTGGCTATCCCCCAACTGCTCCACCGAATTAGCACGAAAAACGAGAATGCCTGCGGACAGATATCCCCAGGCTAGTGCGAAGAGTGCAAGGAGAACCCCTCCGATCAGGATGCCGGCTGTACGAGTTCCCATGCCCCCTTCGCTGGCCTTGAAGGCGAAACCGACGATGGCGATAAAGCCCAACAGCCCGATCAGCGCTGTAATTATAGCCAAAATCCGAAGTACCCAGGCCACCGTCAGGCGAATGAGTTTGCCATCGCTCAACGCGTGGAAAAACGGATCAAGAATCTTGAACATCTGCATAGTTGCCTTTCTTCTTCCATTGGCCTCACCACTCAAGGCGAGGGCCCGACCTTACCGCGGCGTTTGAAGCAGCGGCGCAAGAAGGGATCGGCGATCCCTTCTTGCGCCCGCTCACGCCGGCTACTGCACGTCGCTCACCTTGCCGTTATTAAAGGTGACCTTCATGCCGTTGTAGTAATAGATGGTCTTGGGGCCCAGCTTCGCCACCCTTGCAGGCGTGCCCAGGGATGACTGCACCTGGTCGGTTGTCTGACCGAGTTCAACAGACGCGGGCGCAGCCGCAGCCGGTGGAACTGGGGGTGGGGGCGCCGCCGCTGCACCGATGGGCGCACCGGTATCCTGCGCTGCCTCTGTCTCAGCCTGATCGGCCTGCTGAGCCTGTTGCTGAATCTCCTGGCTAACATTGGAGTCGGGCGGTGGCGCGGCTGAAGCGTACAGTGCCGGAGCAGGCTCGCTCTTTGCCGAGGGCGGTAGAGAGGGTAATCCGCCCGTGCCCTGCTTGGCCTGCAAGTCCTGCAGGCCCTGGTCGATGGTCTCCCGCATGTGGTTCTGCATCTCCTGCAGGTCAGCCAACGCTACCGACACCGTGGCTTGTTTCGTGCACTCCTGGCCGCCCTTGCTTGAGAGCACCACCACATCCGCAACTGTTGCGTCGGCAGGAGGAGGGGTCCGGAGCGTGATCACATCGCCGTCGCTCAGGGCGCACTCGGTCTGCGAGTTATCCACCACATCCAGAGCGCTTCCCACCACAAACACATGCGACCGGCCGTCGCTGACCATGCGCGCAATCCCACTGGAGGCTGGGTCGATGTCCTGCTGCTGCGTGTTCTGCTGCGCCTCCTGGTTCTCGAGCGCCAACTGGTTCCTCACCTCGTCGGCAATCTGCTGCTTTACATCCGGCGTGAGTTCCGGAGGCCCACCCGCGGAGGAGGGCGCGCCATCTACCTCTCCAGCCTCCTGATGAGCCGCATAGGCGGTCTGAAGGTCGGACGAAATCATGTAATCAGTGAGCCAGTATGCGGCCGAGGGATACATTGGATATGGCTGGAAGTAAGAGCCGTAATAGCCGTACCAAGCAGCGCCTCCCCAGCCCCATCCGTACGCAATCGGCACG
>Ga0182027_10006831_pt1 | contig 16990 bp, 15 predicted proteins | sample 712E1DmetaG_FD_121300 | JGI IMG/M metagenome (GOLD analysis project Ga0182027, IMG submission 121300) | Permafrost microbial communities from Stordalen Mire, Sweden - 712E1D metaG (Illumina Assembly) | ecosystem: Environmental > Terrestrial > Soil > Wetlands > Permafrost | place: Sweden... | reverse complement strand
TCGTAGCGGGCGTCTTCACGTTGTTCACCGGCGGCATCGGCGCGCTCTTCCCGCACGTCCGAGACGCCGACTAGACCGGCTCCGTCCGGGCCGGGCGCCAGGGCCGCCGGATCAACTTCGGGTGCGGCCGACCGAGTCCCCTATTGCACCGCCCAATACCGGGCGCGGCCCAGCACTCGAGGACCGTCATGCCCGACTCGGATCGCGCCCGCTCCCTCGCTTCCCATGTCCTGCCCGACGTCGGCCTTGAGGAGACGGGGTCGGCCGATTCCGCGCGGGTGGTCGACGAGTATCTGCTCGAGGTCTACCGGCAGGCGTGCGAGAACGCTCGGATGTACGCAACCTCACGGTTCTCGAACCTGTCGGCTTTCCTCGCCTATGTCAGCCTGCTGACCGCAGGCTTCGCGTTTCTGGTGGCCAGCGTCGGCGCTTCGAGCGGGCCGATCGTCCCGGTCGCCTGCGTCAGCATCGGGCTAATGGGGCTCACGATCTCATACCTCTTCTTCGGCCTCGAGATCCGGCACCATCACTGGTGGAAGTTCTACGAGGAGAAGGGGGTCAAGCGCTTCGAAGCCATCATGGGTTACTCACAGTACCCGGACCCCAAGACTTCGTTCGACAAGCGGGACTTCATCGCGCGGAGCCCACTCCGCATCGGAGCGACTCACGCGACCTACGGGATCTATATCGCCTCGATCGTCTACTTCGGCGCGGTGTCGGTGGCGGCGGCGGCGTTACTGGCGTCGCGCCTCTAGGCCGGCGCCCGGAACGTCCGCGCCGCGTGGGATTCGGCCATTTCGCTCTAGAATCGGCCGATGCTGAACCTACGCCCCGCCGTACCCGCCGACGCCGCCCTGATCGTCAGCTACATCCGCGAGCTGGCCGAGTTCGAGCGCGAGCCCGAGAAGGCCGTCGTCACCGAGGCGGACATCCTCCGCTATGCGTTCTCGGAGCAACCGCTCGTGAGGGTGACTATGGCCGAGTGGGATGGTGAGCCTGCTGGGTTCGCCCTGTGGTTCCTCAACTTCAGCACCTGGGAAGGCAAGCCGGGCATCTACCTCGAGGACCTGTTCGTTCGACCGGCGTTTCGGGGGCACGGCATCGGCAAGGCGCTGCTCAAGCAGCTCGCGGCCATCGCCGTGAAGGAGGGCTGGACGCGCTTCGTCTGGCAGGTGCTCGACTGGAACACGCCCGCGATCGAGTTCTACGAGGCCCACGGCGCGAGGGTGATGCGCTCGTGGCTCACCTGCCGTGTGGAAGGCGGGGCGATCGAGCGGCTCGCCGGCATAGCGGATTGACCTCAGCACTGCGGGGCGACCTCGCAGGCAACCTGGTCGAGTCCTACGCCCCGGGCGACCCAGAGTGGAACCCGCAAGCGGCGATCTTCGACATCGCCGTCTAGTACTTGGGGCGGCGCGTCTCTTCCTTCTTCGGCGGGCGCGGTTCGTTGCCGGGTCGCGGCGGATTGGGCAACGTGCCCGGGGCCATGTCCGGCTGGGGCGGCCGCGGCCCACGCGCGCGAGCAGCTTCTACTTCCTGGGCGAACGCCGCTGCGCGCTCAGGCGGAACGGCGCGCTCCCAGTCGGCAGTGATCTGCTTGATCCGCACGTTCTGTGCCGCGCGCTGCTCGCGTTCGTGTCTTGACCTCTTCGTCATTTGTTCCTCTCTGGGGTGCGCGGCATCTCGGCCGACTGGGGCGCTATTCTGCGCTCATCGGCGACGCCTTGTCGCGTCAATGACCTGCCAGGATCTCCTGGTACCAATCGAGCGCTGTTCCATCGAAGCGAACGACCGTCGGGCTGGGCAGGCCGATGAGGTAGCGCTGCCCATCGGGGGCGACGCCCGTCAGCGCTGCCACGACCCAGATAGGCCGCGTCGTCGGGTGCAGCTGGATGGTCCCGGTCAGCGTGACCAGACCCGGCGCGCCAGTGACGCCGGGCGGGACCCCATCGACCCATTGCGCCTCACCCGTGGCCAGGGGCGCGGCCTCCGAGGCGTCGACGAACCAGAAGTAGCGGCCCTGGTTGCCTCCGTCTTGCCAGACCTCCGCCCGGAGGTCATGCCAATCGGCCAGTGCCGCCCGGTCATTCACGACCACGCTGACGACGACGTGGCGGTTGGCCGCGGTCACGAGGACGCCACCGGCCACCAAGCTAGCCCGGACATCCGACGGAGTCGCCGGGGCGATGCGCTCGAAGTGCGGACTCCAGGCTTGAAGTTGGTCGGGTGACGGCTCTGGTACCGGAACGAACGCCTGCCAACCCGCGGCGAAACTCCCGCCGAACGCGATGACGGCACACGCAGTGAGCGCAAGGGCCGGCTTTCCCGGCTGGCCCCAGCGTGGCGGCTGGACCTGCCACGACCCCGCGATCCACCACACGGGCAGCAGCGTCAACACGATCACCGTGATCCAGTTCAACGGACCGGTCCATTCCAGCATCGCGAAGGCGAGCACGATCGCAACACCAATCGGAGTCGTGAAGCGGCGAATCTGGCGACCGGTGAACCCTCCCCAGGGGTCCTGCGCAGCGAGAAGCGACCGACTCGCCAGATACAGCGCAGCGCCAGCTGCAAGGATGACGACCGTCCGGGTGGACGCGTCATCGAGATAGCCACCGACTCCGCCGCGGACCCAATCGAGGGCTCCCAGGAGCAACTCCGAGACGATGTACAACCCGATCGAGATAGCGAAGCCGCCTGCGACGCCGCCCAGGATCGCCAACGTGGCCGCACTCATCGCCCCCACGAGCCGGGAGCGGCCGCGGCGCGCCCCGGTGATCTTGTCCGCGATCTGCTCCGGCGAGCCGTAGTAGTTCAGGGCTACCTGAAGGGCCAGAGCCGGACTCCAGCCGGCTTCGCGGTGGTCCGCCACTTTGCTGGACAGATGTTCGCGCAGATTGCCGGCAAGCTGGCTGCGCTCCGCGTCCGGGAACGGCAGAAGCCGCTCGACCGCCGACACGTAGCGCTCGATGTCTGTCTCGGACTCCGCTTCTACCATTTCCGCCCCTCGTGTCGTGGACCCGGATGCTGGAGCCGTGCGAATCGTAGGTGGATCAACGATCGCCGGGTCGCACTTGCACGATTATGACTTGCCATCCTTACTCCTCGCGATCGCGTGACGCGAGGAGCGGCTCCACCAGTCGGCGCGCGGCCTCAGCCTGCTTGACCAGCTCGACTCGGTCGGGCATCTCCCAGGCGGATTGGGCGTCCTGGTTGACGAGCGATTCCAGAACGCCGTCGGCTGTCCGGAGCGCCTCCAGGTAGGGCGCGATGGCCTCGTCCTCGATGGCGACGATGGTCTGCGCGACAGCCCGCTTCACATAGGGGCGCATCGCCGATATCGCGGCCTGTCCCGCTACAGTGCGTGGGGTCGTCATGCAGCCTCCGAATTGGTCCGCGCCAAGCCTAGCCCTCAACGCGGCCCAGCGTGATCCACTGAGCTTCGTCTCTCATCTCATCTGTAGGACGGTCGCCCCGATGGCAACCACCGCGACCAGCACCAGTGGCCACCAGAGCCAGACCCAGCCGCCGGGGTCGAACGCGCTGCCCGCGATGGCCACCTCTGGCTGACGGATACGCAGGACCGGCATCGCGGCCGTCTTCGCCCGAACGGTTTCATCGCCGGCGCGGAATGGGTCGAAGCCTTCCGTATAGCCCATGAGACCGGCGTTCCTGAAGATCTGGCGGGTCACGGCCAGGCGTTCGATCTCGTCCTCGACCTCCTCGACCTGCCCGTCGATCGTCCGGCCGGGAAGCAGGATCTGGACATCCCGAGCCGCCATCGCGTTCAGGTACCAGGCGGCGGTCCGGCCGTAGCCGGCCAGACAGTAGACGCAGCCGTCGATGATCGCGTATGTCACCGGTGCGTAGCGCGCCCGACCGGTCTTGCGCCCGACCGTCCGCACGACCATGTAGTAGCCGGTGATGGGGTTGCCGACGGCCGGTCCCAGGCCGAGCCGGAAGGCAGGGACGATGAAGAACCTGTTGAGCAGCTTGACTAGGCGGCGCACCGGAGTCCCCTGGCAGCTCTGCTGGAGCGTCATCGTGCCACGTCGCCGACCACCCGCCTCGCCGTGCCCCGACCGGTTCCCGGTACCGGGCGGCCTCGTCGTCGAGGACCACCGCCCGAGCCATGGCATCATGGCCTCAGTTGTCAGTCGTCGAACGATGGGAGACCGCCTTGTTGGACATTCAGGGCAAGTGGGTGCTGCTCACCGGTGCGAGCCGCGGAATCGGCAGGCAGGTGGTCGGGGCGCTGGCGGACGGGGGCTGTCGGCTCATCCTCCACAGTCGCAAACGCGAACACACCGCCGCTCTCGTCGCCGATCTCCGGGCCCGGGGCTTGACGGTGCATGCGCTCGAAGCCGAACTGTCGGACCAGCAGCAGGTGGTCGCTTTGGGCGAGGAAGCCCTCCGGATCTCCGGCGGGATCGACATCCTCTACAACAACGCTGCCATCCAGGCGGACTGGCACGAGGACAAGTTCGCCACCATCGTGGACGAGTACAGGCTCAGCTTCCAGGTCAACACCATCGCCCCAATCACCCTCTGCAACCTGATCCTGCCCGGCATGATCGAGCGCGGCTTCGGCCGCGTGGTGAACATCACCTCTGGCATCAAGGACCAGCCCGAGCTGATGGCCTACGCCGCCTCCAAGGCCGCCCTGGACAAGTACGTCTACGACATGGCGCCCCACCTGGCGGGCACTGGCGTGACCATGAACCTGCTCGATCCCGGCTGGCTGCGCACCGATCTCGGCGGACCGCAGGCGCCCAACGCCGTGGAGAGCGTTCTGCCCGGCGCCATGGTGCCCGTGCTGCTGGAAGATGGCAGCTGCGGGAAGTGGTTCAGCGCCCAGGACTATCGATAGAGGCTATCTTCGAGCTTAACCGGCGGCGGTCCGGCGGCGGCCGACACCTAAAACTGGGTCGCGCTTCCGTACTTGCCTGCTTGGCCCTATGCTGGTGCCCGAAGACAACTCGCTCTGAGGGCGCGTCCGGAACAGGCTGGCCGGGAGGTAGTCCTAGTGGATCAAGGGCTTCTCGTGACCATGGCCGATCTCGCTGTCAGCGCCGGCGCCTCGTCCCGCGACGTCGCGCTGGTCCTGGCCGGAGATACCCGTGTTCCGGCCGATGTTCACCGCCGGATCGCCGACACCATCGAGTCCACTGGGTACCGCCCGTTCCAGGCCGTCCAGGCTCAGCTCGGCAGACCGCTTCGGCTGGCCATCGTCTTCAAGACATACGGCGGCGACGACCCCGAAGCCAACCGCTTCTACACCCCGATCGCAGCGGCATTGGAACTCATGTGCGCCAGGCATGGGACCGAGATCGTGCGGGCGATGATGGCCGTGGACGACCACTACGAGCTGGCCGACATCCCGGACGTTATGCAGGACGGCCGCACCGACGGCGCGTTCGTGATCGGGGCGCAGCTGAGTTCGAAGGCGGTCGAGCGCGTCCGCGCCACCACGTGCCCGGTCGTCCTCGTCGACGGCTACTCGGAGGGCAACGCTCTCGACTCGGTCGTCACCGACAACGTCGCCGGCGCCAGGATGGCCGTCGAGCACCTCTTCGGTGCGGGTCATCGCGAGATCGCACTCCTCGGCACTGAGCCTGTCTGCTACCCGAGCATTCAGGCGCGCCGAACCGGATACATCGAGGCGCTCCAGGCGAGAGGTCTGGCCACGCATTTCATCGACGCCAGCTACGTGCTGACCGGCACGGTCGCCGCTCTGGGTGTCGACTACATCCAACGACACCCGGAGGTCACGGCGCTCTTCGGCGCCAATGACCTCATCACCGTCGCCTTCATCGAGACGGCCCGCGGTGCCGGGCTCAGGATTCCCGCTGACGTCTCGGTGGTGGGCTTCGACGACATGGACGTGGCCAGCCTGGCGATGCCGGCGCTGACGACGCTCGCGATCGACAAGGCGCTGATGGCGCGCGCCGGCTTCGCGCTACTAGCCCACCGTCTGGAGGCTCTCGCGACGGACCCTTTGACGGCCATCGTCATGCCCCGTCTCGTCGAGCGCGAGAGCGTCATTCCGATCGGCTGAGGCCGACGAGTACCGAACCTGGTTCGCGGGACCCGGAACCCCCGTGGGGCCGCAGTACTGTCTCAACGTCGAGCGGCAGATAGACATCCAGCCCGACGGCTCGACCAACTTCTGCGTCGACTTCATCGACTACTCGTTCGGCAACATTCGCGAGGCCAGCATCGAGGAGCTGTGGAACGGCGACGTGGCTGAGCGATTCCGTACTTACCGGCGCCCGCAAACCTCTCGCCGTTTGCTACCGCTGCGGACTAGGGCTCGAGCCGAGGCTCGGCGACCCGCGGCTCGGCTGGCGGTCCGTTGCGCTGCAGGTCCTCGACTATGGCAACGAGGCCCTCCGGAAAGAACGTCGCGCTGGAGGCCCGCAACTCGGTCAGCGACCACCACCTATGGGCCCCAACGGCCGCGGCCTCTGAGTCCCCGTCACGCCCCGGGCCAATCGCGGGCCTCTCGACGCGACCCAGAAGGTGCCACTCATCCTGTTCGAGCCGTCGGCCGCGGTACAGGAACGAGACTTTGCACCGCAACACGACTGGACCCAGGTCCGGCACGTCGAGACCCACCTCTTCGATCAGCTCACGACGAGCGGCGGCTTCGGGCGTCTCGCCCGGCTCGATTCGGCCGCCCGGCGGATACCAGTAGCCGCCCCAGTCGGGATCTGGATCGAACAAGAGCAGCAGGCGATCCTGCTCGTTGAAGAGCAGCACGCGAGCCACGGGGCGTTCCACGGCCGGCTCGGACTTCATCTCGTCCCCACCCCCCCTCCCTGAGCCTAGCCGACATCACCGAATACGCCGAGCCGCACCTGCCGGGCGGCGACGAGTCGGAGAGCTATCGGGATCTCCGCGCGCTGCGCCTCCCAGGAGTGGCCCAACTTGGACGGCAGGAGAGCCTGAGCGACGCCCGTCCTCGTGAGCTCGTCCGAGAAGGCCTTCATCTCGGCGCCGTAGAAGTCCTCGTCCGGGTTCGCGCACTGAACCACGAACATGTTCTCCCGTTGCGCGGCCGGAATGGTCGCCAGGCGCCGGATCGGCGACTGGCTCTTCTCGTACGCGAGATTCGAGCCGAACACCAGCTCCGTGCCGGCGGTCTGCGGCGACTTCGCCGCGGCCGTGTAGTAGCCGCTGAAGGAGATGGCATTGCTGAACAGCTCCGGATGGTGGGTCAATAGCGATGCGGCGCAGTACCCGCCTTTCGAGGCTCCCATCGTCGTCCTCGCGAGCGGAGTGCGGATCGTCCGGTACTCGCTGTCCACCCGCGGAATGACCGTCTCGACCATGTACTTCTCGAACCACATCCGCCCGTCGTAGCTGTTGGAGCACTCCGTGTCCCGGTAGATGGGACTGTCCGCATAGACGAAGATCACGATCATGGGCGGCAGCTCGCCGCTCGTGATGAGCGAGGTCAGGACCGAGAAGAAGTCCATCCCACCGGTCCACATGTTGCTGTTGTAGGGCACTTCGTAGATCACCGGATAGCGGCGCAGTACGTCGCTGTCATACCCCGGCGGCAGATACACGTCCATCGCGTTGGCGCCCGAAGTTCCATCCCAGTAGCGCGGCATCTCCTCCGTGTACCAGCGCGGCTTGCCCGAGGGGATTATCGCCTTCCACGGTGTGGCGGTGCTCAGGGCACGCGCCGTGACCTGGGACCCGGCCGCGGGTCCGTCGACGAGTGGCCTAATCTCCAGTGATGGCTCCGCTGTGGGAGCGGCCGACGACCCAGGCATCGACGCCGACGGGGCCGAACTGGACGTCGCGCCCGCCACGGTCGATTGGGCGGAGGACGCGGGACTCGAACTGGGCGACGCCAGCGTGTCGTCCGGATACGGAGAGGTGCCGTCGCCAAACAGCCCGGTCTGGCCGAGGCTGCTTGAATGCATGACCGAGTCCGTACCGTAGTTCAGCAGGCTGCCCAACACCGGCCCGAGCAACACGAACACGAGAAGCGCCCCGAGCCAGCTCGCGGGGATAGCCAGGGATGGCGTAGGGCGGCGGCTCCGGCCGATCTCGACCACGACGTCCTTGCTGCGCACGGCCCATGCCCGAACAGGTCTGGCGAGGGTCATCGCGGCCCAGGCCACGACCACCGACGCCAGGAATATCGCCAGGCCGGTCTTGACCCAACCGACGCCGTCCAGTCCCCCGACGGCAACCCCACCATCCAGCGTGTTGATCGTGTCCTTGCGGAAGGCACCGACATCATCGGCCAGCGCTGCGAGAGTCCCGAGCAGCACCGCCGGGCCAACTCGATCGATTGACAGCTCGATGGCGCCCGCGACGAGCGCGCCGAGCGTCAGGGCGGCCAGGAGTTCCGCCCGGCCTGGATCGAAACCCATATCGATGAGGGTTCCGTGGAAGCCCAGACGAGTGTCGGTGAGTCGCCAGAAAGCGGTGATGGCCAGAGCCATGAGCAACGCGAACGCGTATGGGGCCAGTGGCTTGATCGCCGCGATGCGCGACATGACCGCCCTCAACCGCAACCGACGCAGCCAGTTGCCGCGCACAACTGGGCTCTCGGGCTCCGACGTCATAACCCTCTCCTCAACCCCCATGCAGGCACCCCGGGGCCCCCACGGGGGCCCACTACGGATTGGGATTGTACATTCCGCGGCGAATTGGCAGACGGCGACTTGTGGCGCGCCGTTGCCACGACACAACGGCACTTCCGACGCAAGCTCGCGGGCCCGGCAGCCGATACCACAACGGGAAAGCGATGGTGCCATTGCGCGAAGCAATGAGATCCGCCGGGCGCCATGCAGCGAGGCCGGCCACCAAGGCCGTCAATTGAGCATATGCGGCTCCTTCATCCAGAGCCTGAACCCGAAAACGAGATTAGCGGCCTGCGCGAGCCGGAGCCGGCCAAGAACCGGCTGGAGGTCGCATCGCCGGCCCTGCCTTCTCCTATCGTCCCATCGCCCGCCGAGCAGTCGTCCGAGGGGGCCAGCGTCCCAGTGCGCCTGGCTGCGGCCGCTTTCCGGCCGACCACGCTGCTGATCGCCGGATCGCTCGGGGCCGCGGCACTGATCCTGGGCCTGATCGCGTCTGGCGTGTCGTCGGCCGCATTGCCGTTCCTCGCGCTCGCGGGTGGGGTCCTCGTCGGCGGCGTCGGAACGTGGATCCTGACCCGTCTGACCGTGGCTCGCGCACTGGACAAGCTGGCGGTTGCGACCCAGGCACTCGCGGCCACCGATTCCTCTGCGTTCTCCGACACTCTCGCTGCCATGGCCCACGGCGACCTGACCGGTCATCTCGAGTTCAAGTCCGACCGGCTGACGATCGCCTCGACGCCGGAGGTCAATCGCGTCGTCGACGCTGTCAACGCCATCATCCGCGGCCTCCGCGAAAGCTCTAGTGAGTTCAACAAGGTCACCGACGAGCCGTGCCAGCGGCTCTGCTATGTAGGTCCAGACGGGTTTCTCCAGGGTCACGCCTGCGGCCAGGCAATGGGCGAGGCTCTTGACGGTCATGGCCAGGTACTGGTTCTAACGGCGTCCTTCAGCAACGGCGGACTCGAGTTGCGCCGGAGTGGCTTTGAGGGCCATCTGCGCGAGAATTTTCCCGGCGTCGAGATCGTCGACGCAGTCGAGAATGACTACGATCCGCCCAAGACCCACGCGCTGACGCAGACCTACCTGAAGCGCTACCCGGGACTGTCCGGCATCTATAGTGCCGAGGCCGTTGGGGTCGGCGGCGCCGCCAGGGCCGTCACCGAGGCCGGCAAGTCGGGCCGCGTCAAGATCTTCTGTCACGATCTGGTGGACGAGACGATGCCCTACGTCGTCAGTGGCGCGATCACGGCTACGGTCGGGCAGGACCCCTATGCGCAGGGCCACGACCCGGCAATTCACCTCTTCAACCACCTGGTTGCCGGCTGGCGGCCCACGAACCCGACCCTCTTGACGGAGATGGATCTGGTCACGCCGGAGAACTACTCCCGCTTCTGGCAGGCCGGCAAGGGCGTCATCGAGTCAAAGGAGAAAGCCGAACGTCGCGCGCGACCGATCCGCGCCGCGGCCAAGCCGCTTCACATCGCCGTTCTCGGCATCGAGGACAACCCGTTCTGGAACGCGGTCAAGGCAGGAGCGCTCGCGGCCGCCGCGGAGCTCCGTCCCTTCAACGCCACCGTCGAGTGGATCGTGCCCGAGGGCAAGCGCCCTTACGACGCCTCGGTCCGAGGCCCGGCCATCGACGCCCTCGTGGCGAAAGGCTTCGATGCGATCGCCACACCCGTCCAGGACAGCTCCCTCGTCCCGACCATCAACCGGGCGGTGGCCGACGGCGTGGCGGTGGCGACGTTCAACTCCGAGACCGCCAGCCTGCGCGCGTTGATGGCAACCATGGCCGACCGCGCGCAAGGCCTCCTGAATGTCAGCAACGACCTTGCCGGATCGGCGGAGTCCTCCAGGGAGACGACTCGCGAGATTGCCGGCACCGTCAAACAGATGGCAACTGCCGTCGGCGAGGAAGCGGCCGCAGTCACCAGCGTCACCGCCCGCATGCGGCTCGTCGCGACCTCCATCGACGAGATGGCCGCCGGTGCCCGAGAACAGGGCCGGGGCCTGAACGGGTTGACTGCTGCGACGACGGAGATCGCGCGGGCAATCGAAATCGCCTCAGAGAGTGCGGGCGAAGTTTCTGCCGCCACGGCTCGGGCCACCGTCACGGCGACGCAGGGCACCGAAGCCGTCCGCAGCACACTGCAGCAGATGGCCTCGATCCAGCAGGCCATGGACCTCTCCGCCACCACGATCACCGAGACCCACGCCCTGTCCGGGCAGATCGGCGAAATCGTCGCCACCATCGAGAGCATCGCGGACCAGACGAACCTGCTCGCGCTCAACGCCACCATCGAGGCGGCACGGGCCGGCGAACATGGCAGGGGCTTCGCGGTCGTAGCCGACGAGGTGAGGAAGCTGGCGGAGAAGTCGTCCGAGGCAACCAGCGAGATCTCCTCGATAGTTCGGACCGTACAAGACAGTGCGGGCCGCGCGGCTGCCGCCATGCAAGTGGCCAAGGGCAAGGTCCAGCAAGGCGCCAGCCTGGCCCGCGACTCCGGCCAGGCGCTCGATGAGCTGCTGGCCTCCGCCCAGGGGACCCAGGAGCAGACGGACAAGCTCGTCGCGGCGCACCAGGCCGTCGCAAGCGTCATGGCGAGCCTGACCGACGCCATCGAGAGCGTGTCGGCCGCCGTCTCGCAGAACATCGAAACCGCCCAGGTCGCCTCCACCAGCATTCGCGAGGCCCTCGGGTCGGTCGAGAACGTGGCGTCGATCAGCGAGGAGAACGCGGCATCGGCCGAGATGGTGGCCATGTCCACGATGCGCGTATCCGACCAGACCGACGAAGTGAACCAGGCTGCGGCGGTCCTGACCCGCTTCGCGCGTGAGCTCGAAGGCGCCACGGCGCAGTTCAAGATCCAATAGGGGCGGCGCTTCTGCCCGGGCCGGCCCCTATTCCGTATCCAGGATTTCGCGCACCTTGTGGGCCAGGCAGTCCGGGGTGAACGGCTTGGGCAGGAGCTGAATCACACGCCCGTCATCGTCGCGGAAGGCCTCGTTCGTCTCCGCGTGTCCCGACACCAGCAGCAGCCTCGTCGCAGGCCTCAGCGCGCGCAGTCGGGCGGCCAGCTCCGGGCCGCGCATTCCGGGCATCACGACGTCGCTGACGAGCAGGTCGATCGGCGCCGTCGAGGTCGTTGCCAATTCCAGCGCAGCCGCGGCATTGGCGGCCTCCAACACCGTGAAGCCATTGGATCGCAGGCCCAGAACGGCCAGCCTCCGGACGCTTGCGTCGTCCTCGACCACGAGCACCGTCTCGGTACCGGTCGGCGGCGGCAGCGAGATGCTCGTCTCGCCGACCGGCCGGGCAACGCCTTCCGCGACGGGCAGCAGAACAGTGACGGTGGTCCCCAATCCCACCTCGCTGTGAACCCAGATGCGTCCCCCACTCTGCTCCACGATGCCGTGGCATGTCGCCAGGCCCAATCCCGTGCCCTCGCCCTGGCGTTTGGTCGTGAAGAAGGGCTCGAAGAGATGGGCCAGCACGTCTTCGCCCATGCCGGTACCCGTATCGGTCACGGCCAGAGTCGCGTACCTGCCGGGAGCGACGTCCGGGTGGACCGATCGGTATTCGTCGCCCACCGTCAGGTTGGCGGTCTCGATCGCCAGCCTGCCGCCGTCCGGCATCGCGTCGCGGGCGTTGACGGTCAGGTTCACGAGCAGCTGCTGGACCTGACCAGGATCGGCCTTGACGATGTCCAGACCCTCGTCGAGTTCGGCCATGATCTCGACGTCCTCGCCCAACAGCCGTCGCAGCATCTCGATCGATCCGGCGACGACGGCGCTGAGATCGAGGGGCACGGGGTCGATGATCTGTTTGCGGGCGAAGGATAGGAGCTGGCGGGTCAGACTGGCCGCCCGTTCGGCGGCCTTCACGATCTCGCGAACGCTTTCCTGGGCCGGCTGGTCGTCGGACAGGTCCAGCAGCGCAAGCTCCGCGTTGCCCAGGATGGCCGTCAGCAGGTTGTTGAAGTCGTGGGCCACGCCCCCGGCAAGCCGCCCGATGCTCTGAAGCTTCTGGGCCTGAGCCAGCTGATCCTCGAGGACGCGTAGATCGGTCACGTCCTGGAGCAAGCCGTCGTACCCGACCAGGGCGCCGTCGCTCCCGTACTGGGGCACCGGCGTGCTCCGGACCAGCCTCGCCACTCCATCCTTGCGAACGATGCGGTACTCGATAGAACGAGCCGAGCCGTTGCCCACGAGCTCGTCGACCTGGGCGAGGACCTTGCCCCGATCCTCAGGCACGACCATGTCGAGCCAGAGCCTGGGGTTCGAAGCGAACTCTTCCGGCGAGTAGCCCGTGACGGCGACGCAACCGGGACCGTGGTACGTCTCGAGGTTGCCGCCCGGCGCCACAATCACCCTGAACACGTAGTCGGTGATCGTCTCGGTGATGCGTCGGTAGCGCTCTTCGCTCTCGATCAGCTCTGCCGTGCGCTGGACGACGCGATCCTCCAGTTCGTCACGCGCCCGTTGCAGCTGGTCCCGAATAGCCGCGTTCTCGATAGAGATCGCCGACTGGCTCGCCATGGCCGAGAGCAGGTTCAGGTGGGCCTGGTCGAACTGGCGCGAGCCAACCGGATTCCTGGCGTTGATGACACCCAGCGTACGATCGCCATACAGGATCGGGGCCACCATCATCGGGCCGTGGCCATCGCGCGTTCGTCGCTCGTGCACCCGGTCCGACTCTCTCGGGTCGCGTACGCCTCCGAGCGAAATGGCTGCCTCCCGGTGTGCGATCGACCAGCCGGCAAGACCCTCCATCGCCTCGTCGTAAGAGATGTCCGACGGCGGCTCCGTGTCCGGACCCCCTTGATACCGGCCGAGCACCAACTGCCTGTCGGGATCGATGGCCATAAGGCTCACCCGGTCGGCCGGCAGGGCCTCAGCCACGACATCCACCACTCGCTGGAGCACGGTTCCCAGGGTCTCCCCCGCCACCTGCGAGCTGCTGATGTGATACAGGGCTTGGGCGTTGGTAAGCGCCGCCTCGGTGGCAGCGAGCGCCTGTCGGTAGCGCACCTCCGACGCCCGGAGCGCGTAGTCGGCTCGCTCCTGGACGTCGAGCGGCACACCGAGCTCGTCGACCCCGACCCTGTCGAGTTCGACCTCGCCTGACCGGTTCCGGGGTGGCAACGCGCCGGCGTTACTCTCGCGGCTTGTGTCCATCACCAACCTTCGAGCCCCCGAACGACTGGCAGAGCCGATGCGGCCGATTCCCCTTTCAGTCGCCGGCACCTGGTGCGTCGAGTTTAGCGCCACTTTCGCGGCCGGCCTGCAGTGCCCCGATATTCCGTTGCGTACTCGCCTTCATTCCCGCGATCGACCTCCGCCCGGCTATGCTGAGCGCACCGGCACTACGAGCCTGATCGGGCGATCTGGAGGCGCGTCATGAAAGAACCCGCTGAGTCTCAGCCGTCGCATCCGCTGACGGCCAGGGCCGCCGTGGTGAGCGGACTCGACACGGTCGACCACTGCCGCATGCGACTGATTGCGCTGCGAACACGTATCGAGTCCAACTGGCCAACGGCGGGAGGACGCTTCCTCCATCGCAGCTCGGGTCTCGGCCAGCAGTCCCACTCCTCCATCGAGGGCCTGCTGGTCGCCCTGCCGACGCCTTTGCCCGTGGTGGTGGGCGGTGAGCCGGAGGCGCTCATCTCGGACACCGACACGGACCTGATGTGCGTGGCCGGCCGCGCTGTCGACGCCGCCTTCGCGCTCCTCGATGGAGCGACGATGGAGACGGAGTACCCGGGCGATGTAACCCTCCTGGTCAGCCGCCGGCCCGGCGCCATCGAGCCGATCGTCGTCTCCAAACCCACCGTCGGACTGCTCGTGGCAACGATCATCGGCACGCTGGAAGCGATCTCCGAGACCGTCAACGTGTCGCCGCCGAACGCGACCCCGACCCGCGAGGAGCAGCCCCCCGCCCGCGCCGCGAGGCCGTAGTGGCCCGCGTATCTGATCTCTACAGACTGAATCTGGCGACGCTGACGGATCTCTACGAGCTGACCATGGGCGCCGGCTACGCGGCCGCCGGCGTGGCGGATCGCGAGGCCGTCTTCGCCCTCAGCTTCAGGACGCTGCCGTTCGGGGGCGGCTACGCCGTCATGGCGGGCCTCGACGACGCCCTGGCCGTCCTTGAGAACCTGCGTTTCGATGGCGTGGACATCGACTTCCTGCGTGGCCTGCGTGCGTCCGACGACCGCCCAATATTCAATGCGGTGTTCCTCGAGCAACTGGCAGGCTTCGAGTTCAGTTGCGACGTCGACGCCATACCCGAGGGCACCGTCGTCTTTGCCAACGAACCCTTGCTGCGGGTGCGAGGGCCGCTCCTCCAGGCTCAGCTGGTCGAGAGCATGCTGCTCAATGTCGTCGGCTTCCAGACGCTGGTCGCGACAAAGGCGGCCCGCGTCGTAGATGCCGCCGCCGGCGGCCCGGTGCTGGAGTTCGGCCTGCGACGCGCCCAGGGGCCCGACGGTGCGCTCTCGGCCGCCCGTGCCGCCTACATCGGCGGCGTGGCGGCGACGTCGAACGTTCTGGCCGGGCGGCTTTTCGGCATCCCGGTTCGAGGCACCCATGCCCACTCCTGGGTCCAGGTCTTCGACGACGAGCAACGTGCCTTCGACATCTACGCCGACGCCCAGCCCGACAACGTGACGCTGCTGGTCGACACGTACGACTCGCTCGCAGGCGTCGCTCACGCGATCGAGACAGGCCGGCGGCTCAAGACCCGTGGATCCAGCCTGTCCGGTATCCGCCTCGACTCCGGCGACCTCGCCTACCTCTCGATCGAGGCCCGGCGCATGCTCGACGAGGCCGGTTTCACGGACACCAAGATCGTCGCCTCCAACGACCTCGACGAACACACCATCGCCTCGCTTCGCGAGCAGGGAGCCCGCATCGACATCTGGGGCGTCGGGACCCGACTCGACACCTGCTACGACCAGCCGGCACTGGGCGCGATCTACAAGTTGAGCGCGATCTGCGACCCGGATGGCTGCTGGCGATACCCGATCAAGCTCTCCGAGCACAGCTCCAAGATCTCGATCCCGGGCGTCCTCGGCGTTCGACGCTTCGTTGATCCTACGGGCCGTTTCCGTGCCGACATGATCTACGACGAAACGCTGCCAGATCCGCCCGCCGGCGATGTCATCGTCGACCCGGCGGACGCGCTCCACATGCTGGCAATCGCGCCCGACTGGCGCCCGATCGAACTCGTCGAGCCAGTCATGCGCCACGGCGTCCGCTCGGGGCCCGCGCCGGCGCTCGACGATGCGAGATCTCGCGCCCGCAGCCAGCTCGGATCGCTCCATCCGGGGATCAGGCGACTGCTCAACCCGCACATCTACCCGGTGGGCCTGGAGATGCGCCTGCACGAGCGCCGGCATGCGCTCGTCCTGGAGCGGCGCCGCGCGGCGCCGCCGGCCTGATCTCCTCTTTCTGCTCCCCCGGGCCTTTCCTGCGGCGCAGGCATCTGTCACATTTCGTTTCGGCACGCCGAGACGCCGTCATGTGCGGTGGCCGTTGTTGGGCGTGCATCGGGGAAGGAGCCTGCGGATGTTACGTCGCCTGCTGATCGTCATCCTGGGGGTGGTTGTGGCAGCGGTGGTGGCCGTGTCCTGGTTGGGGGTAGCCCAGGTCCCGGTCCTCAGCGCCGCCTTCGGCATGAACCACGCCCGCGATCTCGGCATGACGTCGGACCGCGCGGCTTTCGAGAGCTTCTGCGCCCAGTACGGGATCACCCGGCCGTCGCCGGCAGAGAACTACACGCTGTCGAGCAAGCACCACTGGTCGGGCAGCGTGAACGTTGACGGCGAGATCAGTGAGGCTGCCCTCGGCTCGCTGCGCGAGTTCAGCACGCCCAACTCGCATTTCAGCGAGATCCAGTTCCGCATCCATGACGGCTACGTCGAGATGGCGGCCTTCGTCAACGTTCCGGGCTACCCGGTATCTGGACCCGTCTATGGACAGTTCTCCATATCGGCCACCAGCCCGAAGACCGTCGCGATCGACATCTCGAAGCTCGAATTCGGGCGCATCGGAGTGCCCAGCAACGTGATCGACCAGGCCACCACGGCGATCGACACGTACCTCGACAAGACTATCGTCGAGGCCGGCATCACCATCGACAGCCTCGAGCTCCGCGAGGGCGCGGTCTACTTCAAGGGCACCTGGCCGAAGTCGATCACCGCGGACGCACCCAACCCGAACGACATGCCGTAGCAATCGGGCCTGCGGGGGCTACTCCAGATCGAGGGTTGCCGGCGACTCTGCCTCCGGCTCCCGGAGGGGCTCGGGCTCCGTCGCGGGCTCGGGCTCGGGCTCGGCTGCGGGCTCGGGCTCGGCTGCGGGCTCGGGCTCGGCTGCGGGCT
>Ga0182027_10006830_pt1 | contig 16992 bp, 12 predicted proteins | sample 712E1DmetaG_FD_121300 | JGI IMG/M metagenome (GOLD analysis project Ga0182027, IMG submission 121300) | Permafrost microbial communities from Stordalen Mire, Sweden - 712E1D metaG (Illumina Assembly) | ecosystem: Environmental > Terrestrial > Soil > Wetlands > Permafrost | place: Sweden... | reverse complement strand
CTTTACAAAAATTTTTCATAGGCGGGTTCTCTCCTATTCAGCAGTCATGCTCCAGTTACAGCATGGATACAGTCGAATTTTTTAATTTGGATAGTACATAAGGGTTGTATTAAGTAATAAATATTTGTAATAAATACTCTTTTAAAATTGTCTTGCCATTTTCTAGGCAACTACCCTTTTCCAAGAGGGAATCGTGAATTATGAAGTTTGATGGTATGCGCTAGAGCTTATTTAAAGTTTTAATTAAAGAATAGCTTACTTTTGATCATCGCATGGGATTGAAAGTTTTTCGTTTGTCAGTGTTAATGGATTCATAGATTCAAAAACTGGATGAACCGGCCGGAGCTTATCCTCGGATGTTTCCATCGTATAAATTATTTTTTTCAACCTCGAAATGGCAATTATTATGGCAATGGCTTATCTCTTACTCGGCAGTAACATTGGTAATAAAATTGCTAATCTTGAAAAGGCAAAAATCGAGATTGGTCAGACAGGTATTCAAATAACGAAGGCCTCTTTGGTTTACGAGACTGAACCCTGGGGTTTTACAAATCCGGAAATTTTTTTAAACCAGGCACTGGAAATCGAAACCCTCTTAAAACCCGACCAAGTATTACGGCGTCTGCAATTCATAGAAAAACATTCGGGAAGGATTAAAAAAAAGAAAGGTTATGAATCCAGGATCATCGATATTGATATTCTGCTTTATGAGAATGAAATAATTCAGCAGGAAGATATCACAGTACCGCATCCTTTGCTGGCCTTGAGAAGGTTTGCTCTCATTCCTCTGTGTGAGATTGCACCATCGTTCGTTCATCCAGTTCTAAAAAAAGAAATCAAAGAATTGTTGAAAGAGTGCAAGGATAAGGGGAAGGTATGGCATAATAAAAGATTAATTTAAAATTTGATATTATTGATACTGCTGCAATAAACAAATATTCCGGTGCTCTGCACCTAATGAATCAAGGGTAAACATCTGGCTACAAATATTCCGGTGCTCTGCACCTAATGAACCAAGGGTAAACATCTGGCTACGGATATTGCGGTGCTCTGCACCTAATGAATTATAGGCAGAGCAGCAGAGCTGCAAAATATATATAGAAAATGAAGCATCCAGATCAACCTAAGGTGCAGAGCACCGCAATATTTTAATTCTGGTTTAATTATCGCCAAAAAATGTAAACAGATATTGTTGTTTGAATGCAACATTATTCTCTTGCAGCATTTCTAAATATTCATCTTTAAACCGCTTTTTCTTGTGATGTTCTTCCTGTGTCTGAATATATTTTATCACAATGCCAATTTGTGCGTGAGAATATGTAAAAGCGCCATAACCACGTTGCCATTCGAATTTAAATTTACACAATCCTCTATCTTTTATCTATGCATTGCTCGATGTTTTAATTTCTTCCACCAAATCTGGAATTAAATGATTGACATTGTAACTGCAAAATATATGTATATGGTCTGGCATTGAACTTATTGCCGGCATTTTGTGTTGATGGTTTTTAACAATTCCGGTTATATACATTTCAAGCTCATTCTTCCATTCTTTTTTTATTAGGGATTCACCGTTTTTCACGGCGAAAACCAAATGAAAATAACATTGGGTATAAGTGTTTGCCATTTCGAGGAACATTGAAAGATTCTTCACAAACCTAAAAATTTATTCATTTTTTCTCCGGCAGGATCCCTTCATCGGTATAACTGAAGTATGAATTGTTGGCTATTATTATATGATCCAGCAGGTTTATGTCCATCTGTAAAGCGGCAGCCTTCAATTTATGGGTTATATTTGTATCATTCTCACTGGGTTTGAGATTGCCGGATGGATGGTTGTGACAAACAATAAATGATGATGCCAGTAGTTCGATAGCCCGTTTTAGTATTAATCGTATATCAGTTACAGTTCCTGAAACACCCCCCTGACTTAGTTTATATTTTTCGATTATTTTATTGGAGCGGTTAAGGTAAAGAACCCAAAATTCTTCATGTACTAGATCAGCCATAATTGGATAAAAATAATTGTAGACATCTTTGCTGGAATTTACTGAAAGCCGGTCAGACAATTCAGAAGAATTGCGTCTCTTACCCAGTTCGAGTGCAGCAATTATGGTTACTGCCTTCGCTTCCCCTATGCCTTTGATTTTTACGAGTTGGGACACTGAAAATTTTGCCAATTCTGCAAGATTGTTTTCAGCTATCAACAAGATTTGTCGTGACAGTTCTACAGCCGAAATTTCGCGTGTCCCGCTTCCAATTAAAATAGCGAGCAATTCTGCATTTGAAAGATTCTGTGCACCTTTAGTCAGTAATTTCTCACGGGGCCTGTCGTCCGAAGCCCAGTTTTTAATACTTATGGTTTTCATATTTTTTAACTTATTTCGATTAACGTGTAATGAAAGATATGAAAAAAAGGTAAACTGTAAGCTGTAAACTGTGATCCGTCATAAGAGGGTTTTTGGGTATTGGACGTTGGGTGTTAGCAAAAAGGATCGGGGTGAAAGCTAATTCTTGCAAATTACAGTTCATCCTATCCTAACTTCTCTTATTATCCTAATAGACAAGAACCTGATTCCAGTCCTTTTCATCGAACTTCGGACTAAAATCTTATCATGGCGCATATCTTTTTGATGCGTTACCTATCTGTAATGTAAAAAGTATGTTTTATAGTTTCTCCCTCTTAGGGCATAGCCGTCAAGTTAGTAAATATAAAAAGCAGAATATAAGATTGTTAGACAAGATATTAGATCGAAATAAACCTTATTTTAATTCTTTAAGCTTAGTAGAAAAGCTACCCCTATTTTACCGTACCTTATTACCTTAGTAATTGATCAGTTATAGTAGAAATAAGGTAATAAGGTGGGAGGAGGTGTGTTATTATTCTCTACGAAGGTTTAGTTATAAGAAAATAAGGTTTTTCCTGTAAAAATAGCCCTTAAGTTGACGGCTATGCCTCTTAGGGGGAAATGTCCGAAGGACAAAGGGGGTCAATCCGCAGCCAACTATTATATCATACGCCTACATGGGTTGCAATAAGTTAAAGGAGGTTATCTTCATTTCATTAATGATTGAAGAAACCTCCTCTAAATCATTATAAGATCCTACTGGCAAATTGAATTTACATTGCCGGGGGTCCCCATATCACCTGTTGGATATGGTGACGTGGCTGCGCACCAATTTGTTCCAATCTTAGCCTGGTCAGCACTAATAATTGATGGATCGAGTTGGAGCGCAACTCCGTCGAGACTCGTAATAAAACCACTTAACCCATAATTAACAGAGCAGATAACTGTCCCATCGATACCATTGGTGCCAAATGTATTCATAATTATTTCCTCTCCGGTATTGGGGAGGCTTATCGATGAGCCATAGAGATAATCCGGATTAGGAGTTGCGGCCGCTGTACGGGCAAGAACGGCATATTTCCCCGGAGGCATAATTACATCCATAGCAATTTTATGGAGATTGTTGTTGGATCCCCTTCGGATAACAAGATCTTTCAGATTTAGCGTTTTTCCTGAAACGTTATGAAGTTCGATCCATTCACCCTCAGCATCGCTCAAAGCTTTAGGATTGTACATAATTTCTGAGATTATAAGGTCGCCATATGCTATAGCAGAGGAGGAATCCCCGTTAATTGTCACAATTTCGGTATCGTACCCTTCATTTACATTCATATTAAAAATTGCGGATCCTTCGCTAAGCGATGCATCGATGTGCAATTCATAATGTTTCTGCACTAAAGGATTTGCAATGCTGCCTGTAAGTGTCTTGACTTTCAGGATGCCTTGGCCATCCGTGTAATACAGGTTGGCTTCGATATGCAAAGGGCCTGCATCAAAATAGCCTGCCCGGGTTTCATTTTTCCCGAAAATCAAAGTTCCTCCCGAATTGCTTACGGAAGTTGAAAAGTCTGAAAAATCACGTTTAACATTGTCGGAGTATATTACCGTTAACATGATGTTTGAGAGAAGGCAGGTAATGGTAGCCGATGAAGTTGCGCCGGCAGTTACAGTAAAAGTACCTGAATTCCCATAGTAATATGGATTCTCAAATGCAGCTGACTTATTATTATCTGAAAAGGCCTCGGCATGGTAATCGCCAATAGGCAGGTCAATCGCAGCGGGCATATCAGAGACCCTGTCATAACTGGCTGCAACTGCATTTTCTGAATTGTAAATAACCACCTTAAAACTGTCCTTATCGGCAGCTTTTAAAGTGTTGTAAACATCGTAAGCCGCAATGGCCAGACCAACATTCATCTCAAGTTTGCCTGTTGGTTTAGTTTCCATTTTTTCCTTTTTTGAACAGGAAAAAAAAATAACGAGAATTGAAAAGATGAAAATCTTCATCTCTGAATTAAGCATAACATGTTTCATAATTTTTAAAAAATTTAAGATTACAGATAACGAGCTATTTAAAGCTTGTGCAATTTATTTTAAAATGATATTAAAGTCAAGTTTTTTGCAAGGGAATTGCAAAAATAGAATCATTCTAAATAAATATTTTTAATCCGAATTCTTCAAATTGTTATATCATGAAGATATAGAATCGTTTACGCTAAATACTTTTCTAAAAATCATGGAACGGTATTCGGAAGATCGTAACATCAATTTGTCGTTAAAATCTTATTTTTGATGATTATTTCAAATTATACATAATCATGGCAGAGACTAGACGAACAAAGATTAAAGATTTGTTAAAATCTACAGTACTGGATCAGACTATAGTTGTTAAAGGGTGGGTACGATTTTTCCGTAATGAAAAGTTTATTCAGATTAATGACGGTTCTTCAATAAATAATATTCAGGCTGTTATTGATTCAGCTGTTGTGGATGCTCCGACCCAGAAGAGGATTACCGTGGGGGCATGCGTTTCGGTTGAAGGTACTTTGGTTAAATCGGAAGGCAAAGGACAACCTGTAGAAATTCTGGTTAATAAACTTACTATATTGGGTGATTCGGATCCCGATAAATACCCTTTGCAACCCAAGAAACATTCTATGGAGTTTTTACGGTCTATTGCGCACCTCAGGCCACGCACGAATACTTTTGGTGCTGTGCTGCGTATTCGGCATACACTTGCATTTGCTATTCACAATTACTTTAATGACCATGGTTTTGTATACCTGCATACTCCTATCATCACCGGATCGGATGCTGAAGGTGCCGGAGAAATGTTCCGGGTTACAACGCTGGACGCAAAGAAACCTCCGCTTACACAGGAAGGTAATATTGATTATGCAAAAGATTTTTTCGGACGTGAAACTAATTTAACAGTTTCAGGTCAGCTTGAAGGAGAACTCGGAGCTATGGCATTATCGGAAATTTATACATTCGGACCCACTTTCCGCGCCGAGAACTCAAATACGCCCCGGCACCTTGCGGAATTCTGGATGATAGAGCCGGAAATGGCGTTTTATGATATTCAGGATGATATGGACCTTGCTGAAGATTTTCTGCAAAACATTGTTAGATATGCACTCGATAACTGCCGGGAGGATATAGAATTTCTTACAAGCATGTACGATAAGGAACTTACTGAAAGTCTTGAATTTGTTGTGAATAATCGCTTTGAAAGAATTACTTATACTGAAGGATTAAAAATATTGCAAGGTTCAGGACAAAAATTTGAGTACCCAATATCATGGGGTTCTGATCTTCAAACCGAACATGAGCGATTCCTTGTTGAAAAACATTTTAAAAAGCCTGTGATAATAACGGATTATCCCAAAGATATTAAAGCATTTTATATGAAACAAAATGCTGACGGGAAGACGGTTGCAGCCATGGATGTCTTGTTTCCACGGATAGGTGAAATTATTGGTGGGTCGCAGCGCGAGGAGAATTACGATAAGTTAATCAACCGTATAAAAGAGATGAACTTAAAAGAAGAGGATTTCTGGTGGTATCTGGATACAAGAAGATTTGGCGCCTGCCCTCACAGCGGCTTTGGACTTGGATTTGAGAGAATGGTATTGTTCGTTACCGGAATGTCCAACATCCGGGATGTAATACCGTTTCCCAGGACACCAAAAAATGCGGAGTTTTAATTATTGAATGACCTGTAAAATCAGGTCATTTTTTGTTAAATTTAGATCGGTAATTTCATCCTTAGAGTTGAAAATTATGTTGAAACAGAAATTACAGCAAAAACTCCTTCAAAAGTTATCTCCTCAGCAGATTCAAATGATCAAGCTGCTGGAAATCCCATCAATGCAGATGGAACAGCGCATTAAGAGTGAGCTCGAAGAGAATCCTTTGCTGGAAGAGGGAAAAGATGAGGTAGAAGAGGATGTGCAAACCGAAGAAGAAGAAAGGGACAAAGATCTTGATAAGGATGATGATGAGTTTTCCCTTGAAGATTACATCGACGATGAAGACGTTCCATCCTACAGGCTATCATCCGGCAATAATTCGAAAGATGAAAGAAGAGAAGAAATTCCTTTCTCGGTTGGCTCAACATTTCATGAATTTCTGGAAGATCAGCTTGGTCTCAGACAACTTGATGAAGAGAAGCATAGCCTCGCTGAATACCTGATTGGAAATATTGACGAAGATGGATACCTCCGGCGAGATTTGCCATCTATCGTAGACGACCTGGCATTTGCTGTTAATATTACGGTTACTGAAGAGGAATTGTTGGAAATATTACGGATGATCCAGGACTTTGATCCAACAGGTGTTGGTGCAAGAGATTTAAGGGAGTGTCTGTTGCTGCAGATAAGCGCCAAAGATCAGGAACTGCCAGAAATTGCTCTTGCAACAAAAATAATACGGTTTCACTTTGATGAGTTTACGCGCAAACACTATGACAAAATTCATGGTAAACTGGGATGTACCGACGATGAACTGAAGGCTGCTATCGATGAGGTTTTAAAATTAAACCCCAAACCGGGAAGTGCTTATAGTGATCCGCTTAATAAATCTTCACTGGCAATAACACCCGATTTTATTCTGGAAAATGATGAAGGGGAGCTCATCGTTAGCCTGAATTCACGAAACACTCCTGATTTAAGGATAAATCGGAAGTATGCAGAAATTATTGAGTCAAATACATCAAATAAAGCCAAACCATCTCACGACCAAAAGGAAGCCATCACTTTTGTAAAACAAAAATTGGATTCGGCCAGGTGGTTTATCGATGCCATTCGTCAACGACAGAACACTTTGCTGATAACGATGAATGCAATCCTTGAATATCAGAAGGAATATTTTGATGAGGGTGATGAGACAAAGCTCAGGCCAATGATCCTTAAGGATATTGCTGATAGAACAGGTCTTGATATTTCAACAATTTCACGTGTCGCTAATAGTAAATACATTCAAACTCATTTTGGAATTCTGCCGCTGAAATTCTTTTTTTCAGAAGGATTACAAACCGACTCAGGAGAGGAAGTATCAAGCAGGGAGATTAAGAAAATACTTCAGGATTGTATCGGAAACGAAAACAAACACAAACCGCTGACCGATGACAGACTCGCAATTATTTTAAAAGAGAAAGGTTATCTGATCGCAAGACGAACTGTTGCAAAATACAGGGAACAATTAAATATACCCGTTGCAAGAATGCGGAAGGAATTGTAATCTGTAATCTGTAATCTGTGATCTGTAATCTTCTAACTACTGACTACTAATGTGAATTAAGAGTCAAAATTTTTGATAATTTATGTAAGTCTTTGTGTTTTAGTGCTTTTGTGGCAAATTATTTTCAGCCACTAAGGTACAAAATCACTAAATATTAAAATTTTAATATATTGATATTTAGTTATATAGATAATTCTTTTTTATTATTTTTCAACTTCTAATTCGCATTACTAACTTCTAACTACTAATTAACAAATTATGCTTTTTTCCAGAATTACTTCAACCCTGTTTCATCCGCTGTTCATGACTCTTTTCGGGATTTTTATTATTTTCAATGTGGGTATTTATGCATCCGACATACCCCGGCAATACTATCAATTTGTATACATGATGGTAATTCTATGTAATATCTTAATTCCTTTGACGATGATTGCAAGCTTGATCTTATTCAGAAAAATTAAAAACAGTGAAATGGAAGAACAACATGATCGTTTGTTGCCATTGATATTTACTACGTTATGCTTCTATGCTTGTTATTATGAAGTTTCAAAATATTCATCTTCCGCAATTATCAACTTTTTCCTGGGAGCCTCTGTTATAGTGCTGGCAGCTATTCTATTAATTACAGTTTTCTGGAAAATAAGCATGCACATGGCAGGAATAGGTGGAATAACCGGTCTTACTCTGTTCCTTATGTATTTTTACCGCGCCGATATTATTCTTATTCTTTGTCTTGTTATTTTAATTTCCGGAATTGTTTCCTCATCACGTCTGGCGTCTGGTTCACATACATTATTGCAGTTAATAGCCGGGTATTTTCTGGGCCTGTTCCTGGTCTTTGGTTTTTTAATGAACATTGCACATTGAGGTAGTGATTAAATTTAGACACTAATCTCAGGCAAAAGAAGGTTTGGAAGTTTAAAATGGCAATTAAATGAGGTATTTATGCGATTTTCATATTCATCCCCAAACAGGTCTAAAATCCTGATTCCTTCCTTTAAACTGAATAGCTCCTGTTTTTGCGTTGCGAACAACCCATTTTTACTCAGAAATTCTGCCAGATATTCCTGTTCTGTTTGTCCAGGGGTCGGAATCAAAAGAGCTGTTCTGCCAAGGGTTATTAAATCCATTATACTGCTGTAACCTGAACGGCATATTATGTAATCTGATTCCAGGATTAATTGACCCAATTCTTTTGTCGACATATGATTGAACCAACCAGGGGGCAAACTACCATCATCAGAATCAGGCAGGCCTCTGATAATTGAATAGTTCATCTCTTTGTCCAAAGCATACTGCTCTTTTTTTATTATGTTTTCAAAAAGAGTCCGTTGAATTTCAGGTCCGGAAATAATTATGAGGAGGCTTTTGGTGGCTGGCTTTTGATCGTATTTAATTGAGGGTTTAATAGAATTAAATCTTGATAATATACCCATATACTTAGTTTTTGGTGAGATCGACTGGGAATGTGACAGTTCGCCAGCAATGCCATCGCCTTCACCAAAGTCAGGAACCCAACATTCATCATATTTATCTATAAAAATTCTGTTTATTTTATTGATAAGATTTTCCAGAAATTTAATTTTGTCGGGCAACTTGATTTTTAATTGGTGCGTAATAAAAATTGAATGGACTTTGTGATTCCATAGCCCGTAACAATTATCGGAGATAACAATATCAATTCCAATTTCAGAAACAATTTTTTTGAGAGCAAGATGTTCTCGTACTATGCTAATGATAAGTGCCGGGACTTGAAGTAAGATTCTGAAGACTTGGTTTTTTCTGCCATTTAGCCTGATATGCAGATAGGGAATTTTTAAGGTATCTAAATTTTCAAATTCTTTTTGAAGAAATGAAATATGCGATGGACTTCCTCCAACTATTACGGAGGCCCCGGCAATTTTAAGGGCTGAAATTAAAGGGATAATTCGTGATGCATGTCCAAGTCCCCAGTTTAAAGGAACCAAAAGGACTTTTTTACCCACCATTGAGATATATATTAACCGGAAACTGTCACAGGAATTCCCAATTGTTCGACTCTGACTGCTATTTCATCCAATTTCTGCCGACTGACTTTTTCAAGACTATGAACAGGAGTGTCTCTATCAATGGTATAAACCATGACAAGTTTGGGTAGAACTTTTTTCAATATCAAAAGCCACCCCTCAATTTCGCTTTCCGAAGTATTATCAAAATAAAATCCGTTGAAATTTCCTTTGATAAATAAAGTCTGGATAGTCAGGTTTTCTTTAAAATCAAACAAACCTTCAATAAGTTTCGAAAGAGAAAAATTACCAGCCGGACAATTGATTTTTTTAATCGTTTCTTCGTCTGAAGAATCCAGCTTCAGGATGTTATAATCGACTTTTAAGAGAGCATTTTTAACATCTTTGCGAAATATTAAAGAAGCATTAGATAAAACTGCAATTTTAGTTTCAGGCATTAATTCGTTTCTGAGTTTCACGGTATCTTCAACAATTTCGGCAAATGAAGGATTTAGTGTAGGCTCACCATTGCCCGCAAATGTAATAGTGTCTATTTTTTTGTGGGATGATTTATAAGCACGCAGGGTATTTTCTAATTTTGTATGGACATCTTCTGCTGAAGGCATTTTTTGAGACTCATTCTCGAGAATTTTCTCAGTAAATCCGCATTCACAATAGATACAACTGAAATTACACAATTTGCTATCCAGTGGCAGCAGGTTAATCCCTAAAGAAACTCCCAATCTCCGACTTTTAACTGGTCCGAATACTATCTCATTAAATAGAAAAGTTCCCATGCTCAGGAATTATTCAGGTTTATTTTTGATCTGATGTCGTTCTTAATCTGTATACATTAATCTCGGATAATTGAAAATCTTTATAAGAACCAGCAACAATTGAATCATACTTTGGAATAATGATGTGCAAGTGCAATAAAGATGTATCTTTTACTTCCATCGATAATTGATATTGCCGCACAAAATCGGATTTTGTCATTGGAAAATCTTTAAAATAAACGCGATTTTTAAAATTATCATTAATACTATCATAAAAATACGCACTAATTCGAGGGTTAAGGGATTGATCTTTTTTGCCTAGTCTCGTAGTAGCGATAATTAAATAATTGCCAATGCTGTCAATGCGAATATCAAAAGGATCAAGGTAATTAACACTATTGCCATCAATATTTATTGGTTTCTGAAAAGCCCAGATAAGTATTCTAAATTTAAAGGAAAACTTCAGATTGTCCGATTTAAATTTCTCTGAACGTTTATTCAGTTCAGCAAACACTTCGTCGTATATTACGGAAAGTATCTTTGGTTTGCCACTGTAATAATCTATAGTTTTATCGAGTTCCAGCTTTGTATGCTTGTGTTTTAAAAAAATTGAGCCGTAAAACCTTCCTGAGTCAATAGGGCCAATCTGGGAAGTAGTAATTGGGCTGGAGGATATTGCATCTGCAATATTCAGATCCACCAATAATGGTATTAATTCCTTTCTGGAAATTAGCTTTATATTATTTTTACCTGTGCAGGAAAATTGCGAAAGACAAATTAAGATGATGCAAAGCCATTTATTCATTATACCGATCAATTAACAAGTAAAGTTAAATTAATTTCCTGATCGGTTTGATTAAAAAATGGCTTTACAAATGACGAAAAAAATGAGATTCTCTAATACTCTTTAATATCGTTGAATTTAAATCCGATCATAATTTCATGACTCCCGGCATCAAATCCTCTCAACTTATTGATACCAATATCGTATGAATAGCCAAATTCAATTTTACGTTGGTAAATTATTCCAAGCAGGATACAAATAGCATCACCGGTTCGATAAGTTACTCCACCCCAAAGTTTAGTACGGTCCCATTGTCTTTTACCGTACCATGCTCTTACATCCAAATCCATCTGAATAGGGGTTGCTGCCGACTTTTTGAAGACTATGGTAGGTTCAATGGCAAGTTCCCTGGTTACATTGTACTTATAACCACCATGCAGATAGAAGTTTTGTTTAAGATGACTTAGATTCTTTAGTGAATCAACATAACCATATTCCACTTTATTGCCAAATAGGTTGGTAATAGCAAATCCGGCATGGTATACGGCTGAATAGGCATATAATCCCCATGATGCATCCGGATAAAGTTTTGAATAGGCATAACCCGGATAATATGTATTATCAGGTTCAGCAATTGTCATATCGCCGCTAATTTTGAACTGCTTTAGACCAAGACCCAGTCCCATAGATAGTTTAAGGTCTTCTGATATTGCATAATTGTATGCATAAGATAATTTCAACTGAGTAACACTGGTTGCCCCGTATACATCATACATTATGAAGCCTCCCAGTCCCATGGGCTGCTTAACAGTTGGACCATACATGCTGATGATATTGGTCATCGGAGCATCAGGAATATTTACCCATTGGACCCTGCTGTTAAGCATAATCTGGTAATAAGGATACGTCCCGGCCAGGGCTGGGTTTATGAGAAAAGGATTGGTCATAAACTGCGAGTAAATCGGGTCTTGTTGGGGAAATGCTTTTATAAGGCATCCCAACAGCAGAATGAATATTAGGCTTTTTTTTCTCATTATCGAACAATTGTAACGGTTCCGGCCTTATCCTTGCCGGTTGCGTTATTGGGTTTTACAATAAAATAATAGGTTCCTATTTGAAGATCTTTTCCATTTTTCATCGATTTGCCATACCATTTGTTAGTCTCATCGATTCCATAATGTTTTGAATGGAATACCAGTTGTCCCCATCGATTGTAAATGAAAACTTCAATATCAAAATATTCCTTAGCATTTGCCCCTATTTGCCAGTAATCATTAACTCCGTCACCATTCGGGGTAAAAACAGAGTAATATTCTCCCAGAGGTTCCTGAATTACAATATAAGTTGTATCCGATTCCTTACAACTAGCTGTGTTTGTACCTACTACGGCCAGAGTCAGGTTCTCATTGGGTGTTAATTGTATCTTCTGATTTGTTGTATTATCGATTTCGGCATTTGGATCAGAAATCCAGAGATAACTGCTAAAATTATCCGACGCTGACAATCCAAACGGAATTCCTAATGGGACATATATTGTATCATTCTTTGGCGCAACATCAGAAATAATATGCATCCCTATTGTGTCGAATGTATTAATTCTTAACTGTGCCGAATCATAACATTGATTTAACGTCACTTTTAAGGATATTGATGAAGAATGTCTCATAGTGATGTCTGCAACACTTTTATTTGCGTCAGACGGATTATTTAACAAAGTATCGGGAGTCCATAAATAAACAGGAGTTCCGCTTCCGCCATGTATTGCCGAAAGAGTCCAGTCCGACAAATAACAAACAGTAGTATCTGAAGGATATGTCATAGGAGAAGTAAGATCGGATGTCTGTTGCATACCAATTCTGGCATCAATAATTACTTGTCCGTTTAGCACAGTTGATTCTTTAACAGTGCAGAGATTGCCGTCTTTGATAGTAGCAACATAAGTTCCTGCAATTAAACCGGTTCTTGTTGAATCATTTGTGCCGATATCGTTCCAGCTATATGTAAAATGGCCAACACCACCGGAAGAAGTCAGGGTAATTTGTCCATTATTTGACTGGCCCCCATTGAGATCAAATTCCTGGCATGCAGGATTTACAATAGCTTTATGGACAACAATTGTATCGGGATCTATCAATTTAACAATATCTGTAAACCTTTTCCCATCTTTATCATCAACACGAATGTTATATGTTGCAGCCAAAAGATGATCAATAGTATCAACAACTGGAAAGGGATTGCTAAAATCACCATTAATGTATAAACTGTATGGAGCTTTTCCATTAATTGCCCTCAGAATTATCATTCCATCGTCAGAACCCTTACATTTTGGATTAATTGCCGTTAAATTGATATCCAAATTTTGCTTACCTATGATTATAGTACTATCCCATGGACAGCCTAATGAATCTTGCACGTGGGCAAGGTATGTACCGACTGAAAGGCTGTCAAAGATATTCGTTGTAAGAAGAACTCCTCCATTGATCGAATATAAATAAGTATTTGGTGGTGAGAATGACGTTCCTCCGGTTGGGTGGAATACTATTGAGCCCAAATTATCACCTTGAATATCTGTTACTACAGGATTTCCAAGCAGCATTGGCGGACTATTAATTGTCGCACTGCTGGTCTGGACGCAACGCAGAACAGAGTCACGGTAGTACAGAGTATAATTACCCCTGTTAAGGTTGCTAAACAGAGTATCAGACTGATATGTTATTCCATCCAGTGAATATTCAATGGTACTTGATCCGCCTGAAGCAAAAATAGCAATCTTACCTGCGGGGGAATTAAAACAGGTGCTAATATCAGTTACATGAACACTGTCAAGATGCATTGCCGGAGGATCTGTAAGTGTGACCGGTGATGACCAGACAGCATTACATCCATTGGCATCGGCTGATGTAATGTTATATATGCCGGCAGCTTTTGAAACAATAGCTGTGTCGCCCACTCCCGATTGTTCAAGAGTGCCGTTGATTGTAATATTATAAGGCTTTTTACCTCCGATAGTAACAATGGTCAATGTACCTGTTCCTCCGTTACACCGGATAGGCCCGGCAATCACGGTATCGATCTGCAGAGGTATCGGAACACCCAGGATTAGCGATGCACTGCTAACAGTATCACATCCATGGGAATCTGTAAGTTTAACAACATAAGTTCCGGGTCCAAGATTACTGAAAATCCCGGTATGGCTTATTGAATCAACCGGAGACAGGATGAAAGTATAGGGTGCGGTTCCTCCGCTTGCAACAGCAAAAATACGTCCGTTATTATCACCGGTGCAGAATACACTGTCTGTGACTACAGCACTTAGAATAACCAGCTGTGCGGTTTGGTTTATTGTTACTGAAGTACTTATAAAACAGTTTTTAGAATCCTTAATGATTACTGTATATACTCCGGCTTTGAGTCCTGCGAAATAGCCAGAATCGGTAGAAGCCGATACAATGTTTCCGGGCAATAAGGTATAATGAAGTGTTCCTGTTCCTCCCGATGCTTTAACATTGATAAATCCGGTTGAATCACCAAAACAGATTAATGAATCGGAATGGCTCTCAGAATTAATTAAAATTGCCGGTGGAGCTAAAACATCAACGCTGGTTGATCCACTGCATCCCAATGCATCAGTGACCGTCAGGTTATAGGTTCCTGCACAAAATACAACTGAGTCCTTACCATTACCGCCACCAGGAATCGGGCTCCATTGATAATTTGTATAAGGAGGGGTTCCACCGGTAACATTCACAAGTCCGATAGCATCGCAGGCATCAGCACAGCTTACACGCAGACCTCTTGGTACTATGTATTCGGTAGTTGTCGGTTCTGCGATTGGAATATTTATAGCTCCCGATGAATAATCTATTGTGGTAAGCTGATGTGTAGCTGTAGCAGTATCTATGAAAGAAATGGTTGCATTGGTTATTGCACCATCAATTCCGCCTCTCTGGGCTGCTGTGTCCTTAACCATTACAGCCCAACCGCCCTGTGCAGGATTCATACCATAAAGTATATTCCAGGCACCTGTAGCAGCATATGTTCCGCTAAGCGGATTGGATGCAGGAGGACAAAGATTTAAGGTATCTGTTATCGGCAACTCGGTTGTAAAACAAAGATTGTTAGCATCGCCGCTTCCACCAGGGAAACATGGAGGACTGAAAAAGTCGAACTCCATCAGACCTTTTTTCAAGGTGAGGGTCGTTTTTCCATCGGGGGCGATCATATAATATCCGATATCAGGCTTTAATTGATGGTCATTGGTTGACAAACAAACCTGAATTTTTGTATTAGAACCTATGTAAAAAGGAGCCGGAGAGCCTATTGAAGGTGTAACCGGACTTGAAATTGTGAGTTTAAATGAATCGGTTACATTGCCACAAGGTGCATTCCCGACTGCATCGAGGTAAATCATTACCGATCCGGCTTGCCTATCCACAATACTTGGCGTATAAATCGGATTTAAAATTTTTATATTGCTAAATGTCCCGGTACCTGTAGATCCCCAGGTAAAGTCGGATTCATTCTGCACATTGGCATTTGAAATTTGTAATGAACTTTCGTTGCATATTGCAGTATCATTACCGGCAAACACAATTGGTGCATCTATTACAAAAACAGTTGTGTTTGCATTGTTTGAGCAAGTGCCATTTACGACCGTTAAGGTGTATAAACCACTCATTGCTGAAGTTGCTGAGGCAGAAACAATTGGCGATTGCAATATACTTGCAAATCCGTTTGGCCCGGTCCATGAATAGGAAGTCATTCCGACAGGACCACCTGTGAGCGTGAGCTGTTGACCAGTACATACAGGGCTGTTGTTTACAGCCGTTGGAACGGGTAAAGTATTAATTACGGCAGTAGTTGTAGCAGTATTTGTACATCCGCTGGCATTGACCACAGTTAAAGTATAGAGTCCTGCCATGGCAATGGTTGCAGAGGCAGATACGATGGGCGATTGAACATTACTTATAAAACCATTGGGTCCGGTCCATGCATAAGAAGTCATCCCTGCAGGTCCTCCTGTAAGGGTAAGTGGTTGACCGACACAAACAGGGCCGTTGTTTGCTGCAGTAGCAACCGGTAAAGTATTGACAACAGCTGTAGTAGTTGCGGTATTTGAACAACCACTTCCATTCGTAACAGTAAGTGTGTAAAGTCCTGCCATAGCTGCAGTTGCAGAAGCAGATACGACGGGCGATTGAACAATGCTTGTAAAACCATTGGGTCCGGACCATGAATAGGACGACATACCGATTGGTCCCCCTGTCAGGTTCAGTGGTTGACCCACACAAACAGGGCCGTTATTACTAGCTGTCGGAACGGGTAATGCATTCACAACAGCAGTGGTAGTTCCGGTATTTGAACAACCGCTGGCATTGACCACAGTGAGTGTATATAATCCTGCCATAGCTGCAGTTGCAGAGGCAGAAACAGTTGGTGATTGCAGAATGCTTGTATAACCATTGGGTCCGGTCCATGCATAAGAAGTCATCCCTGCAGGTCCACCTGTGAGTGTTAGAGGTTGACCAACGCAAACAGGGCCATTATTGGCTGCAGTTGGAACGGGCAAAGCATTAACAATAGCTGTTGTAGTTGCGGTATTTGAACATCCGCTGGCATTGATCACAGTGAGAGTATATAGACCCGCCATCGCAACGGTTGCTGAAGCAGAAACAATTGGCGATTGCAATATACTTGTAAATCCGTTGGGTCCGGTCCATGAATAGGTGGTCATACCGGCAGGGCCGCCTGTCAGGTTAAGAGGTTGACCCACGCAAACAGGACCATTATTGGCTGCAGTTGGAACGGGCAAAGCATTAACTACGGCTGTTGTAATTGCAGAATTAGAACATCCGCTT
>Ga0182027_10006829_pt1 | contig 16992 bp, 16 predicted proteins | sample 712E1DmetaG_FD_121300 | JGI IMG/M metagenome (GOLD analysis project Ga0182027, IMG submission 121300) | Permafrost microbial communities from Stordalen Mire, Sweden - 712E1D metaG (Illumina Assembly) | ecosystem: Environmental > Terrestrial > Soil > Wetlands > Permafrost | place: Sweden... | reverse complement strand
GGATCGCCGCGCAAATGGCTTCAAGCCGGAAAAAGATCGCAGTGACCGAAAAAATAATACGAAAAACGCTTGTGACAATAACGACGGCTCAAAGCGTATCGTCTCTCGACAGAAAAATAAATCGTGAAGAGGGGGGCTCGTCCATTCTTGAACTGACGGCTGACGCCACGATCCCCGCGCCGAACATTCCTTTCGAGGAGAAGGAAAACAGCGATCAATTCATGAAAACGGTCGCGAAAGCGCTTAGGCCGAGAGAGTGGGAGGTGCTTAACAGGCGTTTGGGGTTGGAGGATGGCGCGGAAAAGCAAACCCTCAAACAAATCGCCGAGACCCTGTGCTTGTCGCGCGAACGGGTACGCCAGATCGAAACGTCGGCGCTTAACAAATTGCGCCGCGCAATCGGGGAAGGAAAGTTGATCGATCTTTAGTCGGCCTTGGATCTCATGTCCAAGGCCGTTTTTTATAAAAAGAGACCCCGTCGAATAACGGGGTCGGTCGAAGGGGTGGCGGTCGCTACCCCCGCACTTTCAGATAGAGCATCATCGTGTAGATGATGGTTAGCGCTTGTTCGCGGGTGACTGCGCGTTGTTGTTTGGTCGTGAAGATCGAGGCAAGGATCGCGCGCGCCGGTTCGATCGGCCGTTCGATCGACGTGACGGCCATGAAATCATTTTCCCCAGGCCGATAGCGAAGGGCGATCACCGGAGCTTGTTCGTTTCCAAATCCGTGCCAGAGTACGATCTCCTGGACCTCGCCGGCTTGATCCGACTCGGTGATCCGCAGATAATAACCATGGTCTCTTCTTTCGAGGATCGAACTTGGAAGATCCATTGCCACGCGTATATCGGCGGCGAATTTGGTGAGCGGTGTCGGCGTCGGTTCTTTGGATTTTTTTTGATTTTTCAAAATACACCTCTGCCCGGAGTTTACGCCAAAAGGCGGGAAAGTCAACTATCCGGTTTGCGCCATTTTTATGGTAGTATTTATGTATGAAATACACCGCTGGCGAGATAAAAAGGGCGATCATCGCGAACACTAGGGTCGGCTCGCAACGAACCGGCGCTATGGCTATTGCCGCCAAGTACGCCAAGGTCAGTAAATACACGCCCGCGACCTCAAACAGAGTCGTGCAGGAAAGTAAAGTTGCGAGCATTTTTGGAGAAATGGAAGCCAAGGGTACCATGAAGACAACCGTTGGCGGCCGGCCTGTTCGCGGAATGACCAAAAAGGGTTTGGCGAAAGCGGAGATCGCGAGTATTGAAGATCATAAGGTAACGCCGACCGCGGCGGAAACGCACGAAGCGCACATGGCCGAAAAACAAGCGGCGCTTAAAGAAGCCGGGCTTAAGTTCAAAGAAAAAGCGCCGGCGAGTAAAGCTGAGCTTCATATTAAGAACATGGCGCGCGCGCTCGACGAAAGCGGCGTTAAAGCGCTCGATGCCGCCATCCAAGAAGACGCCAATGCGCCCGCAACGGCCGACAAGATCGCGCTCGCGCCAAGCATTGCCGCGCCGCGCCAAGCCGCGTCCAAAAAACCCGCCGTTGCCGTCGATCCGTTCGGCGAAGACGATGAAAAATAAACCAAGACCCTATGCCGCACCAATATCAAGCCACCATCGAGCTCATTAAAACCGTCATTCATCGCTTGCCGGGCGTTTTTCCGCAGGAGCGGCATCAGCAGATGGAGAATACCATCGCCGCGCTCGAACGTGATCCCGATGCCACGGCCGAGGCGATCGAGGCCAAGCTCATTGAATTCGGATATGAGATGTGGCCGTATTGCGAGGCCTACGAACAGTTCTATAAGATATACGGCGAGTCGCGCGAGCGCGAAGCCATGCGGCAAAAACTTTCCGAACCGGCGCGGCTCACGCTCGATAAGTTCGTCGCGGGGGGAGGGAATATTGAATCGGTGCGCGACGGCTCGAAGTTTGAACAGTTCTTCGATGCCGATATCAAGGGAGAGATCGTCGCCGCCGAACTTGATGCCCATGACGGCGTGCGCGAAGAGATGGAAAAAATGATCGCGCTCGAGCGCCGGAACGACTTCGCGCTCATCCTTTCGGACCAAAGGGCTAAACAGCTCGCGCTTAGATCGAAGATCGACGAACTCGCCGCGCTCGCTGCGCGCTCGCCGTCATCGCGCTCCGAGATCCTCGACAAGGTGAAAATGTTCCGTGAGGGGTTTTGCTACGCCGAACGCCTCCCGTCGCTCGACGATATTGCCCACGAGATCCAATATTATATTGATATTATGGATGATCAGACCCTCTGAGAGAGGGGGTTTATCCATTGCCATGCGGGCGTGGGCGTGTTAAATTGATACCTCGAAATCGGGAGAATTTTTATATTATGAGCGCATCGATCCAATTCATCTGGCATGGAGTTTCGTGCTTCTCGATTGAGGCCAAGAACGGCGATGCCGTCGCCAATTTGGTGACCGATCCTTTTGGCGTTGAGTCGGGATTGAAAGTTCCGCGAAATCTTGCCGCCGACGTGGTCGCGATCTCGCGCGACCTTCCGGCCTACAACAATATCGACGCGGTCAAAGCCGCGGGCGAGAAAAAGCTTTTTATCGTCAAGAACCCCGGCGAATACGAAGTGGGCGGCCTCTTCGTCTACGGTATCGACGCGCCGGGCGGCGGCGTTCTGTATCGCTTTGAGGTCGGAGATCTCTCGGTAGCCCACCTTGGCGGTCTTGCCGCCGGGCTCGATGACGCCGCGCGCGAGCTGCTTGAGGACATTGACGTGCTTCTTGTTCCGGTCGGCGGCGAGACGGTCTTGAACGCCAAACAAGCGGTGGAAATAGTGACGGCGCTTTCGCCGCGTATCGTCATCCCCATGCATTACGCCCTTCCCGGCTCCAAACAAAAACATGATTCGGTTGAAAAATTTTTAAAAGAGATGGGGGCGGGGAGTCCCGAACGCGTCGCCAAGTGGAAGGCCGTTAAAAAGGATCTGCCCGCGGAAGAGACAAAGGTTGTAATTTTGGAGAACGACTAAGATTATGAAAAACCATGTTTGGGGCTACGTGATCGGGATAGCGATTTTCGCGATGGTCGTCGGCATTTGGGTTTGGCAGCTGCCCAACATCATCGCACACGCTTCGCACGGCGAGGATAAAGGACTCGCCGGATTAATGTCGACCTTCGGCGGCGCGAAAACCGCCGTCAACTCCGGACTTGCAAAAGCTCAAGTGCAGTTGGATTTAAATTTGAAGAGCGTCAGCAAAACAATGGCCGCGGAAGAGGCGCAGGCGGCCGTTGTTCAAAATCTTAAAAACAAGATCACCGCCGGCGCGACGGCGGCCAAATAGCATGTCAGACAAACACCCCAAAGAATTCGCCATCGGACACATTGAATCGCGGCCGATCGTAAAGGAGATGCAGGAGTCGTACCTCGACTACGCCATGTCGGTCATTGTCGCGCGCGCCCTTCCGGACGTCAGGGACGGCATGAAGCCAGTGCACCGCCGTATTCTTTATGCAATGTGGTCGGTCGGTTTGCGCGCCGGCGGAAAATTTCGCAAGTCGGCGACCGTGGTCGGCGAAGTGCTCGGCAAATACCACCCGCACGGCGACTCGGCCGTGTACGAGTCGATGGTGCGCATGGCGCAGGATTTTTCCATGCGCTATCCGCTGGTCACCGGCCAAGGCAACTTTGGCTCGATGGACGGCGACGGCGCGGCGGCCATGCGTTACACCGAAGCCAAGCTTTCACCCATTGCCGAAGAATTGCTTTTCGACATCGACAAAGACACCATTCCTTTCACGCCCAACTTCGACGGCGCCCATCTTGAGCCGGTCGTGCTGCCGGGCAAGCTTCCTAATTTGCTCTTGAACGGCACCGTCGGCATCGCCGTGGGCATGGCCACCAATATTCCGCCGCATAACCTGACGGAGGTCGCGAACGCGGTTATTAAAGTCATCGACGAACCCGACTGCTCGGTCGAGGACCTGACCACGGTCATCACCGGCCCGGATTTCCCGACCGGGGGCATCATTTATAATAAGAAAGACATTTTGGCGACCTATGTGACCGGCCGCGGCCCTATCGTCATGCGGGCCAAAACCGAGATCGTCGAAGAAGGGAACGGCGCTTTCAGGATCATCGTTAGCGAGGTTCCGTACCAGGTCAACAAGGCGACGCTTTTGGAGAAGATTGCGGATCTGGTCAGGGACAAAAAGATCGACGGCATCCGCGACATCCGCGACGAATCGAACAAAGACGGCGTGCGGGTGGTGATCGAACTTAAAAAGGACGCCTATCCCAAGAAGGTCTTAAACCGCCTGTTCCAGCTCACCCAGCTTCAGGAGACCTTTCACGTCAACATGCTGTCGCTCGTCGATGGCATTCAGCCGCGCGTGCTTAACTTGAAAACATTGCTCGATGAGTACGTGAAGCACCGCCAGGTGATCGTCAGGAAGCGCACGGAGTTCGACCTTAAAAAGGCCAAGGATCGCGCCCATATTTTGGAGGGGCTCTCGATTGCCATTCTCCACATCGACAAAGTGATCGCCACGATCAAAAAATCGGCTGACAAGGACGAAGCCAAGGTCAACCTCATGAAGGCCTTCAAACTCACCGATCCGCAAACGGTGGCCATTTTGGAAATGCGTCTGCAGCAGCTTGCGAACCTCGAGCGCTTGCGGGTCGAGACCGAGCTGGCCGAAAAGATGAAGATCATCAAAGAACTCACCGCCATTCTTGCTTCGCCCAAGCGTATTTTGACCGTTGTCCGCGACGAAGTGATCGCGCTCCGGGAAAAATACGGCGACGAACGCCGCACGCAAGTCGTCGCCCACGGCGTAAAAGAATTCTCAATGGAAGACGTCATTCCCGATGAATCAACGATGGTCATCATCACCGCCGACGGTTATGTAAAGCGCATTCCGCCCGACACTTTCCACGCGCAAGGCCGCGGCGGCAAAGGCGTGATCGGGGTCGCCACCAAAGACGATGACATGGTCGAACAATTGTTCGTCACCTCGACCCATGCCGATGTGCTGTTCTTCACTTCCCGCGGCCGCGCCTTCCAGCTTAAGGCCTATGACATTCCGGCGGCCTCGCGCACGGCCAAAGGCCAGGCGCTGGTCAATTTCTTGCAGCTCGCCCCGGGCGAAAAGGTGACGGCCATTTTGCCGGTCTCCGACATGCCGGATGCAAAATATCTCATCATGGTGACCCGCGAGGGTGTTATTAAAAAGACCGAGATCGCGGAATTCGCCGCCGTGCGCCGCAGCGGGCTCATCGCCATCAAACTGCGCGAACAGGATTCGCTTGAATACGTCCGCCCGTCGTGCGGCAAGGATGAGATTGCGATCGTGACCGCCAAAGGCATGTCGATCCGCTTTGAGGAAAAAGACGTTCGTCCGATGGGCCGCACCGCTTCCGGCGTGCGCGGGATGAAGTTGCGCCGCGGCGACGCGGTCGTCGGCATGGACGTGGTTTCATCGGAAGAAGTTAAGAAAGGTATACTCGAACTTATGGTCGTCATGGCCAACGGCTTTGGCAAGCGCACCAATCTTAAGGAGTATCGTTTGCAAGGTCGCGGCGGAACCGGGATAAAGACCGCCGAAGTGACGACGAAAACCGGCGAGGTCGTTACCGGCTTCGTGGTTTCGGCGCACGACGAGCGCGACATCGTCGCCATTTCCGGACACGGTCAGGTCATCCGTCTTTCTCTAAAAGAGATCCGCGTCATCGGCCGCGCCACCCAAGGCGTGCGCATCATGCGCTTTAAGGAAGAAAAAGACACCCTCTCCTCGGTGACGATCGTTTGATCGACCGGCTTGCCCAAGCAATTGGGGTTGTTTCAGTGATTTAAAAAATGCGTCCCAAAAGGCGCATTTTTTATAAAATCGCGGGGTCTATGGATTTTGTCGAGCCAAACTCTTGCCAGAACTAAGGACATCGTGTAAAAGGGGATATATAGCTTTACAAAACCGCAGAAATGCGGTATTATAGTTAACTAAACCTATGGGATTACCAGGCCATCGCCGAACATCTTCTCACAAACGCCGCCGCGCGGCGCATTTTGCGCTTACTCCGGCCCAGCTTACCAAGTGCCCCAAGTGCGCCAAACCGGTGCGTCCGCACACGGCCTGCGCCTTTTGCGGCACCTATCAGGGTCGCCAAGTGACTAAAGCCAAGGCGGTCAAAAAGACCGCTAAGTAACTTTAGTTAAACGGCGAATTCGACATTCGACATTCGACATTCGACATTCGATATTAGTCATTCGTTCTTTCGTCTATGTCCAACCGACATCTCGGCCGCACGATCGCCATGCAGGCGCTTTATCAATACGACTTCCGGAAAAACGCCCCGGAGGCCTTGCCTGAAATTATCAGCCACAGCATTAGCGAGTTTGCGCCCACCTACGACGACCAAGGGTTTATCAAGGAGCTGATCGATGGCGTGCTGGGCCGCCAAGCGGAGATCGACGGGATCATCACGCATTACGCGCCCGAGTGGCCCATTGAACAGATCACGGTCGTTGACCGCAATATTTTGCGCATCGGCGTCTACGAGCTAAAGTGGGTCGCAAACATTCCTTCGAAGGTGGCGATCAACGAAGCGATCGAGTTGGCTAAGACCTTTGGCGGGGAGTCCTCCGGCCGTTTTGTGAACGGCGTCCTCGGCGCGATCTTCAAGGATATGGTCGCCGCCGGCGAATTGAAAGAAATTGACAAATCAGTGCCGAAGAAGAAAGAAGATGTGCCGGTTATCGCTGATGAGGCTCCGTTGCAAACACCAACTGAATAGTTACTTATTATTTTTTTTGAATGTCTAATGTCTAATGACTAATGACTAATTCGCCGACGCCTGGCGCCGGTAATTCGACATTAGACATTCGATATTCGACATTCGGCAAGCGGTATGGCTGACGACAAAGATTTTTCCGGGCTTGAGGAAAAGCTTGGAGTAAAATTCAATAACATCGACCTGCTTAATCAAGCGATGGTACATCGATCGTACCTGAACGAGCATCCGGATTTCCGTCTCGGGCACAATGAGCGGCTGGAGTTTTTGGGCGATGCGGTTCTCGAGCTTGTCGTCACCGAACATCTTTATTCCAATTATCCCAACCCCGAGGGCGACATGACCAACTGGCGCGCGGCGCTGGTCAACGCCAACACGCTTTCGGCGATTTGCAAAGACATGGGCGCCGAGGATTATCTTTTTCTTTCGCGCGGCGAGTCGAAAGACACCGGCACCAAAGCGCGGCAATATATTTTGGCGAACGCTTTCGAATCGATCATCGGCGCGATCTATCTCGACGGGGGATACGACGTTTCGAAAAAGTTCATCACCGAGCGCGTTTTGGTGAAGTTGCCGTATATTTTGGAACATAAACTTTACTTGGATCCGAAGAGCCGTTTTCAAGAGGCCTCGCAAGAGGTGGCCGGCGTTACGCCGACCTACCGGGTCGTCGATGAAAAAGGGCCGGACCATAACAAGTGGTTCAAGATCGGCGTGTACCTGAACGACGAGCTGGTCGCCGAAGGCGAGGGCAGTTCAAAACAAGAAGCCCAGGTTCAGGCGGCCGAGAACGGGATTAAGGCAAAGGGGTGGTAATTTGGCACGTGGCTTGTGGCTTGTGGCAAATGGCTTGTGGCAAATGGCAGTGTCCCGCTTTTAGCGGGACATTTTGATTTTCATGAACTTCGGGTATAATTAAAGAGCACTATGATTGACCTTCAGACCATTCTCAAAGTCGCGCTCGATAACAAGGCCTCTGACCTGCATTTGGTCGTCGGCCTGCCGCCCATTCTGCGCATTGATGGAATATTGGTGAGAACCGACGAGCCGGCGATCGACACCAAGACGATCGAAAGCGTGCTTTGGCGCGTCCTCACCTCGGAACAGCGCGAACGGTTCGAGCGCGAACGCGACCTGGATTTTTCTTATGACATGGGCGGTTTTCGTTTCCGCGTGAACGTTTGCTACGAGCGCGGCAATGTTTCCTTGGTCGCCCGCGTCATTCCTTCGGTCATTCCTTCGTTCCATGACCTGCTCATACCGGACATCGTGGGCGATCTTGTGATCGCGCATAGCGGGCTTGTGATCGTCACGGGTCCCACCGGGAGCGGAAAATCAACAACGCTCGCTTCGATGATCGAGCGCATCAACAACGAGCAGCCCGTCTCGATCACGACGCTCGAGGATCCCATTGAATTCCTTTTCACTTCGAAAAAGGCAAAACTCACCCAGCGCGAGCTGGGCGGCGACATGCGCACTTTTGGCGACGGCCTTAAGCACGTCCTGCGCCAGGACCCCAACGTGATCATGGTCGGCGAAATGCGCGACCCGGAAACGATCGCCACCACGCTCACCCTCGCCGAGACCGGCCACTTGGTGCTCTCAACCTTGCATACGCCGTCGGCGGCGCAGGCGATCGACCGCATCATCGATTCGTTCCCGCCGTTCCAGCAGACGCAGATCCGTTCGCAAATGGCGCTTTCGTTAAAGGCCGTTATCTCCCAGCACCTGTTGCCGCGCGAAGGCGGGGGACGGGTGGCGGCGCGCGAGGTGCTTTTGAACGTGCCGGCGGTGGGGAACCTCATTCGCGAGAACAAAACGGCGCAGATCCCGAACGTCATGCAAACCAACCTGTCTTCCGGCATGTTCACGCTTTCTCAGAACTTGCGCGAACTCGTGAGCCAAGGATTGATCGCAAAAGACATCGCCAAGGCCTATTTGCCGGCGGATGTGATATAGGGCTTGAACAAAGCAGTAATATCTGTTAAATTGAAAACGCCTTGAGAGAAGGCGTTTTGTTTATAAGCGCCCTTAGTGAAATGGATATCACGGCAGGCTTCGAACCTGCTATTGGGGGTTCGAATCCCTCAGGGCGCAAAGGAGAAATTGGTCGTCGTTAACTAGTAACTAGCAACCAATAACTAATAACTCGTCCGGGCCGCTAGCTCAGCCGGTAGAGCGGAGGACTCTTAATCCTTAGGTCGTGGGTTCGATCCCCACGCGGCCCATAGAAAAAAGAATGACATCAGTCATTCTTTTTTCTATGGGCCGCCTTTTGTCATTCCCTTGAAGAAGGGAATCCAATCATCGCTTGGTCGGTAAACATTGAATTGTTAAACGTTAAATATAATGTTTAATCATTAACATTTAATGTTTAATATTTATCGACAGCCACCCAATATGGATTGGACCCCCGATGCCGCTCGGGGGCGACGAAAAACATCAACCAGATCAATTTATTAATTTTGTGTTATAATGATTCATCATCATTTTTATCTCGCACCTTATGCCAAGCGCTTCGTCAAAAAAGTCCGTGAAAGGAACGGCTAAAAAGGTTCAACCCGTCGCCGCGCCCGTTCTCCCGTCCGTCGAGCCGGTCCGGCATCGATCGCACCATGGACTCATCGCGATCGCCGTTATTCTTATTTTTTTGACCATCGGCTGCCTGGCTGCGGCTTTGCTCATGGGCGAAAAAACGACCGCGGCGGTTGACTATGCGCAAGCGCTCGCCGACCGGCTCACGGAAGCGCAAAAACAGAACGCCGATCTCTCGGGCGAGGTGATGGATCTTAAAACTCTGCAAGCGCTTTCTAAAAAAGCGATCGCGCCCCTAGAAGTGCCGGTCGACATTGTTTGGGACACATATTCTTCGCCAAATCTCTCGCTTCAATACCCCGACGGCTATGCGGTCGTGAAAGCGACCAATGCTTTTCCGGCCTTGACGATCAAAAGCGACGCTGGCCGGATTGAGATCTTCCGCGCCAAAGATTTTCCCGGCGGCGACCGGTCTTTCGGGTTGAAGGATCCGATCGTAACGCAGAGCGAGACCGACAATAACATTCCCAAAGAGTTTAAAACGGCCATGACCAGCCCAACCGACTCAAAAGTTCAGCCATACAGTGTTTGGATCTATTACGGCGCCGGCGACGACGCGACCAAAGCCGTTTTGGATCAGGCGGCCGCCTCGATCAAGGTGGCGAAATAACAACAGAAACGACCAACGACTAACGATGAACGATGAACGATGAATGATGAACGACTAATAACGACGTCGTATTCATCATTCGTCGTTCGTAATTCATACTTCGTCATTTAGTCGTTCTATGTGCTGGTTTTGACACAAATGACGCTTTATGGTATCTTGAATCATCAGTAATTTGATCCCGCTTCGCGGGATTTTAGTTTATGAAAATACGCAACATTGCGATCATCGCCCACGTGGACCATGGAAAGACCACGCTTGTCGACGCGCTTCTTAAGCAGTCGGCCGATTTTAAGATAAAACAGGATGGCGCGACCGACCTTATCATGGATTCGAACGAGCTGGAGCGCGAGCGCGGCATCACCATTTTCTCGAAGAACGTTGCCATCCATTACAGCGATTACAAGATCAACATTGTGGATACCCCCGGCCACGCCGACTTTGGCGGGGAAGTGGAGCGCATCATGCGCATGGTTGATGGCGTACTTCTTTTGGTTGATGCCAAAGAAGGACCAATGCCGCAGACCAAATTCGTTTTGAAGAAAGCGATCGCCGCCGGACATAAGGTGATTGTCGTGATCAACAAGATCGACAAAGCGGACGCGCGCATTAACTGGGTTGTCGATAAGACCTTTGATCTTTTTGTGTCGTTGGGCGCCTCCGACGAGCAGACCGATTTCCCGATCATCTACGCTTCCGCCAAACAAGGAAAAGCCGGACTTGCGCCGGACTTGTCGCTCATGACCGATGTTAAACCGGTTTTCGATACTATTTTGAAATCAATTCCCGCTCCGGTCTTGCCGGACGTCAAATTGCAATACTTGGCCGTCTCGCTTGCTTACGACAACTACATCGGCAAGATCGCCATCGGCCGCTTGTACGCCGGCTCACTCAAAAAAGGACAGGATGTTTTGCATGTTCGCCGCGACGGTTCCACCGCCAAAGTTCGTTTAACTTCGGTCATGACCTATGACGGACTCGGTCGCATTGAAACCGATTCAGCCGAACCGGGCGATATTATCGCGCTCGCGGGCATTGCCGATATTTCGATCGGCGAATCCATCACCGACATTGAAGCGCCGACGCCGCTGCCGCCCATCGCGATTGAAGAACCGACCGTTAAGATGACCTTTGGCGTCAACACTTCGCCGTTCTCCGGAAAAGAAGGCCAGTACACGACCTCGCGCAATATTAAAGATCGACTGGAGCGCGAACTGCAGACCGATGTGGCGCTTCGCGTTGCGCCGGGGGACTCGGCCGACCACTTTGTCGTTTCCGGCCGCGGCGAACTGCACCTCGCCATCCTTATAGAAAAAATGCGCCGCGAAGGTTTTGAATTGCAGGTCTCGCGCCCGCAGGTCATTTTGAAAGAAATTAACGGCGTCACCTCGGAGCCGATCGAACAGGTCTTCATCGAAGTGCCCGAATCCTCGAGCGGTTCGGTGATTGAAAAGATGGGCAAACGCCGCGGTGACATGAAGGACATGAAAGTCGAGCACGGCATCACTTATTTGGAATTCACCATCCCCACCCGCGGGCTCATCGGCTACCGCAACGAATTTATGGCCGACACCAAGGGGCTCGGCATCATCAACGCGCTTTTCTTGGGTTATGAACCGGTGCGCGGAGAGTTCTCCGGCATCGAGCATGGCTCGCTCGTCGCCTTTGAAGCCGGCACCTCGATCACTTACGGCATGGTGGCGGCCCAAGAGCGCGGCCAGCTTTTCATCGGTCCCGGCGTCGAGGTCTACGGCGGCATGGTCGTGGGGCAGAACGCCAAACCCGAGGACATCGAGGTCAACGTCTGTAAAGAAAAGCGCCTCTCGAACATGCGCTCCAAAGGCGACGGCGGCCAGGAAAAATTGGATACCCCGCGCACGATGGACCTTGAGGACGCGCTCGAATACATCGGCGACGACGAACTGGTCGAAGCCACGCCCAAGTCGGTCCGCATCCGCAAAGCCATCCTCGACCATCTTGAACGGAAGCGCGCCAATAAGACCTAGCTTTTAGTAAACAAAAACCCGACCATTGACACATGGTCGGGTTTTTGTTTAGATGCGATCTTCTGCGGCAGCATAGCAACACAAGGAGGTATTCAGCAATGGGCAAAGAAAGAGGATTGTACATTGAAGAAATGATCCGCAGGAAGATGCGGGAGTTGTGCTGGGGGTATGTCGGCAGCGCGGTACTCGATGCAAATTTCGGCATTGATGGTTCATTCCGGTCGATCGCCAAGCGACCGCTTGGCGTCTGGCTGAACGCGCAATACAGCTTCAAGCTGTATGACGAGCGCAAGCTTGAAGATTTTCAGCAGAGACATCATCAAAGCCGAGGACCCGCCGCTTGGCTCTTCGTCGCCTTTACCGACAACGGCGAAAATACATGGCCGCTCATCAATGGCTATATCGCCGCGGTGGCCGGGTGTTTCGGCGCTTGCGATCCCCGTCGGCACTGGGTTTATCACCTGACGATCGACGAAAAAGGCCGCGCCGATTGGAATGATCCGGCGGGGCAGTTGCGCCACTTGCGTCGTCGTCATGCCGATGGGCTCTACAACCAAGAAGCTCGGCGGGCGGGGATCATCACCAGGTTGAACGGATCGGCTTGCATCATTCAGCAAGAGGGGGTGGACGGTCCCGAAGGCCGGCGGATCGCGTACTTCACCGCCTTCGAGAATGTTGGCAAGCACGATCTCCGTGTTGGCGATCGGGTGTGGTACCTGCCGGAAGAACAGCGGATCAATGGCGTTCGGCTGGCGAACTACGTTGTCCGTGAGAGGGACGCGCCGGCGCGTTTCCGTGAATCAATGGTCGCGGCCGGCTGATCGTCAGATCAGTATCGAGTCCGGGGGAAACTACCCCTCGGACTTTTTGTTTTGGCCCCGCTGCGGCGGGGCCTTGGCTCGATGCTAATATACTAGTTGTACGAATATAACGAATGACGTTACGAATTCGTATCGGATCAGTGAGATTTACAGGGATTGACATATTGGTATCGAGTCAATGGGGCATAATAGCAATCCGCGTCGCGGGTACGACATTGACAAGGCGCGACATCCTTGTTATAAGGATGGTGCTCAATTTACAAAAAAGGAGGGAGAATTGGGAAAGCTTCGTACATTCAAACAAACGCCCGGAACGCTTTTTGAAAGGATGGTTATTGAGGGGCTTTCATCTAAATGCTGGGGCATTACCACCGGCAAGTATCTTGATCAGGTCGATAAGATCGATGTCAAAAGCAGCTGGCGCAGAGGCAAAAGAAACCCCGTCTCGATCGAGGCCCAAGTGACAAAGGACGCCAACAATTTCGAGAAGTTGAGAAAGTTCATCGAAGTTCAGGAGGGCAGAGTAAACGGCAGTGTGAAGGTCTATATCGTTGTGCATGATGCCACTTCGGCTGATCGCGCATCCGAGCTTATCGACATGATGTTCGTCCGCGATCTTTTGCGTCGAGGAGCGGCCAACAAGCTGTTACTGCTCGACATATCAAGCAATAAGGGGTGCGGCTGGGCAGACATTTATGCCCGCAAAAGGGAACTCAAGGCGGTGCTGCTTAAGAAGCTGGCGAGCAAAGACCGTCGACCGGGAACGATCGATACGCACCTTGGAAAGGCCGGGTGCGTCATAAAGAGCGGTTCACATCGCTTTTTCGCCGTTTATTCGCAGTTAGTGGAAGTCGAGTTGAAAAAACAATTTCAAAGGAACGAGCTGGTGAAAGGAATCAGGGTGACGTTTTTACCGACCAAAATACTGCAGCCGCGGACCCCGTATTTTCTGGCCGAGGCCGTCGTGTCAGCTTAAGCGCAACAACGAATTCATGCCTCGCCGGTCGCCGGCGAGGTTTTTCTTTACAAAAAGGCATAAAAATTGTAAGTTAACTAACTAATCCTAATCAGTTACCAATTCACCAATAGCATCTCGGGTTTATTATTCGTAAATTCGTAAGAGATTGGTTATTCGTAAGACCCTATGAGATACACCCAACTATTCGGAAAAACCGTTAAAAATGTTTCTTCCGATCTTGAGTCGAAGAACGCCGAGCTTTTGACCAAGGCCGGGTTTGTCGATCAGCTCACGGCCGGCGTTTATACCTATTTGCCGCTTGGTTTGCGCGTCTTAAACCGCATTAAAGACATCGTGCGCGAGGAAATGGACGCGATCGGCGGACAAGAGATCCTCATGCCGGCTTTGACCCCCAAAGAACCATGGAAGATCTCCGGCCGCTGGGACGATCCGGGGCGCGAAGTGATGTTCCAGCTCGAAGGCCACGGCGACAAGGAGTATGCCCTTGGCTGGACGCATGAAGAGATCGTGACGCCGCTTGTAAAAAAGTTTGTGAAGTCATACAAGGACCTGCCGGTCATGGTGTATCAAATTCAAGATAAGTTTAGAAACGAAGCGCGCGCGAAAGCCGGTTTGCTGCGCGGCCGCGAATTTTCGATGAAGGATCTCTACAGCTTCCACCGCGACGAGGCCGACCTCGAAGCGTATTACGAAAAAGCCAAGTTGGCGTATCTGAATGTTTATAAACGCTGCGGATTAGACGCGATCATCGTCGAGGCCTCGGGCGGCGCGTTTTCAAAGTACTCGCATGAGTTTCAAGTGTTGACCGAGAGCGGCGAAGACACGATCTTTTATTGTTCGGCATGCCGTTACGCGCAAAATAAAGAGATCGCTGAAATTGCCGGCGGCGATGCTTGTCCCAAATGCAAGACGGGGAAGATAATCGAAGGCAAAGCGATCGAGGTCGGCAATATCTTCATGTTGAAGACGCGCTTTACCGACGCGTTTGATTTTAAATACATCGATGAAACGGGCAAGCCCCAGCCGGTCATGATGGGCTGTTACGGCATCGGGCCCTCTAGGGTCATGGGCACGATCGCCGAAATATATAACGATGCGAACGGCTTGAAGTGGCCGGCCTCAATAGCGCCGTGCGACCTGCACTTGATCGAAATTAAAAGCAAAGACGAAAAAGTTCGCGAGCAAGCGACCGCGCTTTACGGCGCGCTCATGCAGACCGGGCTCGAGGTTCTCTACGACGATCGCGAGGACAAGGGGGCGGGGGAGAAGTTCGCCGACGCCGACCTCATCGGCATCCCCAAGCGCATCATCATCTCCGAGAAGACATTGAAGGACGAATCCGTCGAAATAAAAGACCGCATCACCGGAGAGACGAAGATGGTGAAATTGATTGACCTCGGCAAAGAGCTTGAACATTATTTTGGCGGTTGCGGGTGCGGGGAGGAACACCAACACGCGAACGACTAACGACCAACGATTAACGACTAACCCTGTCGCATTCATCATTCATAATTAATCGTTAGTCGTTTTGACTTTCGCCTCGTTTAATTGAATATGCAATACGACCAGCTAGCATCCGAAGAAGCAATCAACAAAGTTGCAGCCGCTTTGACCGCGAAGAAATATAACGTGGCGGTCGTCGCCGACCGCGCGGCTGCGCTTGCGAAACTAAAAGAAATGATCCCGGCCGGATCCGACGTCATGACCGGCGGATCGGTGACGTTGGACGAGATTGGGTTTACCGATCTCTTGAAGTCCGGCGCAAGCGGCTGGGTGAATTGGAAGGATAAGATCTTCGGCGAGAAAGACAAAGCCAAGCAAATGGAATTGCGCAAGCAGTCATCCATGGACGGTTATTACCTCGCGAGCGCTCATGCGCTCTCCGAAGACGGAACGATCATTCAAGGTTCGGCTTCGGGCTCGCAAATTCCCGCCTTTGACCTGCTCTCGCCGCACGCCATCTTTGTTGTCGGCTGCCAAAAGATCGTGCCGACTTTTGAAGACGGGGTGAAGCGCGTCCGCGAATATTCGCTCATGATGGAAGACAAGCGCCAGAAGTCATTAGGAAACCCCGGCAGCTTCCTCAATAAAATGCTCATCACCTTCGGCGACATATTCCCCGGCCGGATCACGGTTATTTTGGTGAAAGAAAAGTTGGGATTTTAGTTGGTAAATAGCATGTAGCAAATGGCAAATGGGTCGGCCCACGCGCTATATGCCACGAGCTACGTGCCAACAAGCCCCTTGCCAGTCAAGGGGTTTTGTTGTTAGATAAACGCGTCGCAATAAACAAAAGGGAAGTTTCGCGGATACTGGTGTATTCGCATGACGAACCGGCGATAATACATGGAAAGGAAGGGAAGGCACCATGTCGAACCGACCGAAATCGGACCTTAACAAGGCAGAGCATGGAACCGTGGCCGCATTTTTGTCCAACCTGCTTGGCAGTTTGGACGGAGCGGGTCTGTCTGAGAAAATGTTGCGCGAACTAATCAAAGATCGCGAACGACTCGATCGGGGAACCATCGCTTTTGTCGATGCGGTTGTCCAATTCACGCGGATAATCAATTGCGACGTAAACCCCAAGGAACACCGCGGCATGGCAGTCGATCAGCACCAAAAGCAGGGCCTCCTCCAGTGGAATTCGGCGAAAATATCCCTTTACCTTTCCGAGCATCAGAAAGGATATAAGAGGATGAAGGTCGTTGATCTTTATGAAGAGGTCAAGAACAAGGGGATTTTGAATGGTTGCGTTCTGGATTTTCTTCTCGAGTATGATTTTCTGGCACCGGAAGCTTGGAAAAAAGGCGGCTACATTTTTTTCTGGGCGACAATCTACAAAAAATCGCTCAGCGAAACGCCGACGATCCATAATAAGTTTGTCCGAGGCGTTTACTGGAACAGTGTTCACAATCGATGGGGAGAAGTAAGGTACTGTTTCGACACGACAATGGACGAGGGTTGTCGCACGGCGATTCTCGAAGCTGTCTAGTATTTTCGCCAGCATCTCAAACACATCAAACCCCGTGCGTGATAGGTCGAGTTCGCCTCGATTAATCACGCCGGGGATTTTCTTTTTCAGAACGCGTCAAAGGACTCGCCATATAACTCATCCCTACCCTTCCCTTATATTAAGGGAAGGAACAAGAAGCGCGATCATGTTTATGTTGCTGTTTCTAAAATACGATGGCGCATCTGCCCCCTCTCTTATTATAAGAGAGG
>Ga0182027_10006828_pt1 | contig 16993 bp, 14 predicted proteins | sample 712E1DmetaG_FD_121300 | JGI IMG/M metagenome (GOLD analysis project Ga0182027, IMG submission 121300) | Permafrost microbial communities from Stordalen Mire, Sweden - 712E1D metaG (Illumina Assembly) | ecosystem: Environmental > Terrestrial > Soil > Wetlands > Permafrost | place: Sweden... | reverse complement strand
GGCACAGTTTCTCTATTTTTGACGCTTGGTCCCGGAGGAAGATTACAACCTCTTCCCCAACTTCCGGGTCGATGGTGGCTGGCTCAACGAACCAGCCGTCCCCCGGGCCGACGAGGTCGTCGAGTCGAGGAATGGTGGGTTTTACCGATTCGCGATGTCTATGTGTTTTCATTGGCAATGCCAGGTTTTGTTCTGCAGAGCAATTTTCTCAATCTTCACCGTCGCCTTCGGCTTCGCCTGTCGGTATCCCGGCACTGTCGGTATCCCGGCTTGACGCCAACACGGCGGCGCGGCACCCTCTGCGAAACCATGGTGCCACTGCGAGACTTGACTATTGGACAACTGCGAAAACTGCTTGCCGTACGGGAGCAGATTGAGTCGTTGCAAGGCCAAATTGAGGCAATTGCTGCTGGCGGAGTTGAAATTCCGGTTCCTTTCGCCAAGGAAGCCAAAGTTCCCTCCAAGCGCAAACTGTCCGCCGCCCATCGGCGCAAACTCATAAAGGCACTGGCCAAAGCACGGAAAATGCGTTGGGCCAGGGTGAAAGAAGGCGAGGCCCCACCCAAGCCGGCCAAGAAGCGGGGCCGACGCAGCAGTTCGGCGGGCAATTCAGGGCGGGAAACGGAAGTCCGCGAAACGGGCCGCAGATTGGTGGAGCATTTGGATGAGATCGGCGGCCAGCAGGGTCATGCCCAACTCATCCAGTATTTGACGAGTCTCAGGATTCATTACGCGGATGATGGCCGCGTACGGGGTGGAGGTCGTGGCTCCCGGGTCAAGATCCGTGATCCATTCCATCCCGACACGATGCCGGATTGGTTGAAACTTTCCCGGGACCAATTTCCGGTCCTTGGAGAGGCGATTTACAGCTTTGCAGACCGGCACCGGGACAGGGTGTTGCGCCGGCATGAACGCCAAGCCAATATCGCCGGCCTGTCGAACTTCACGGATGTTATGGTCGCAACGAGCCGGTTGCTTTTTGTTTACCTGCGGCGAGGAGTTTTGACACAGCCCCAAGTCCTTGCCCGAATGAGGGATTATCTTAACATCTTCACGGGGACCATTCCGCAATACAGAGACGAGGAGGCGAAAGGATACCTGGCCCGGATATATTCAAATGGCAATGGAAACCCAGAGCCATTGAAGAAGACACTTGAGGAGCACAATGTGTCGGGGCATTTGCGCGCCTTGCTGCTGGTGGCGCAAGTTGTGCGGGGGAGCGCGGATGGTTCCGATGCAAGCATGGCGGGAAGCCAACTTCCAATGCTGGTGGATCAAATCACAGCGTTTGAAAACAGGATCGGGATCGGCAGGGCTACGGCGGCGCAGATTGGCCGGGCGCTGGAGGATTACGAAATGCTGACCAAACAAGAACTGGCGTTGTGGACTAAAGATTTGAAGTGAAACGGGGATGCGAACCGCTCTCGATGGCCGTCCAGTGGTCGCGGATGGTTTTGAGCAGTTCCGTGGTCAGCCCCAAGCCCTGACGCGAAGGGCCGGGAAAAGGACCGCTGGACGGGAAGTGGTTGGTGGTTTGGTTGGTTTTTGTTCGCCGTTTTTCAGGGCGTACCTCCATGTTTCATGAAATGATCTAAAAAGGGGAGAAACGCTGTAAGTGCTTGAAAATAAGGGCCTAAAACGAGTGTTTCAGGCCCAAAATTGGTTGCGGGGGTGGGATTTGAACCCACGACCTTCAGGTTATGAGCCTGACGAGCTACCAGGCTGCTCCACCCCGCGTTCCGGGAAGACCCCCACACTCTAGCGGCAAGGCCAGGGTTGCGCAAGCTCCATCTCGTTTTTTATCGCACCCTCTCAAGCCGGCGTTTTTCCCTGTTCCATTCGCTTGAATAACCCGCGTCATCGGCTATATTAGCGGGGCACAAATGGAGCGCGGCGGCCGGGTTGGGCCGAATTCGTTTTATCGTTATTATCAAGTGTGGCACAGTTTGTTTGGCCCTGTTCTGCTGGCTGGCGCCCGCGTCGCCTTCCCGCGCCCAAATTCCCTCCCAGGCTCCCGCCGCCGCCCCGCCCGCCGCGCCGCGCCATAAAATTCAGGTGAGCGATCCCGCCCTGGCCGGCCAACTGGCGGCCAGCGGAGCGCGCCGGATTGCCGATTATGGAGGTTTCAAGCTTTTTGACGCGGACGACGCGACGGCATCCGCGTTGGCCGGCGGGATTGAAATGCGGGACGAGTATAATGTGATCAAACTCAATGCCGCGCGGCTGGACACTTCGCTGCCGCAAATCCAGGCTCTGCGCCAACCGGCGGGGGCGTTCGCCGGCAAACGGTTGCGCTTGATCCAGTTCGCCGGGCCGGTGCAGCCCGCCTGGCGGGAATCGCTGCTTCAGGCCGGGGCGCGGATTGTCAGTTATATTCCGCAAAACGCCTATCTGGTCTATGGCGATGCGGCGGCCGCGGCGCGGCTGCAGGCGCTGGCGGCGCAGGCGCCTGGCATCCAATGGGAAGGCGCTTATCTGGACGGTTACAAGATCCATCCGTCGGCCAGGCCGGCCGACGCGCAGGGCAACCCGCGCCGGATCGGCACGGAGTGGTTTGCGGTGCAGTTGGTGGCGGACGCGGAGGCCAACGCGCAGACGCTGGCATTGCTGGACGGCCTGAAGCTGGAGCCGTTCCAGCGGCAATATGAGGCGCTGGGTTATTTGAATGTGGCGGGCCGGTTTGGGGCGGCGGATTTGGCGCGCATCGCGGAGCGGCCGGATGTGGTCTCCATTCTGCCTTACTTCAAGCCCCGGAAACTGGATGAGCGGCAGGATCAGATTGTGGCGGGGAATTTGTCGGGCAACGCGCCGGACGGGCCGGGTTATCTGGCCTGGCTGGCGGGCAAGGGCTTCACCCAGGCGCAATTCGACGCCTCGGGCTTTGCCGTGGATATTTCCGACAGCGGGATTGATGACGGGACGACGGCGCCCAACCATTTCGGCTTGCGCGTCAACGGCCAGAGCAGCGGCGGCAGCCGGGTCATTTACAATCGCCTGGAAGGCACGGCCAACCCCGGCAGCACCCTCAAAGGCTGCGACGGCCACGGCACGATCAACTCCCATATTGTGGGCGGCTATGATGATTCGTCCGGCTTTCCGTTTGAGGACAATTCGGGCTACCATTATGGATTGGGAGTTTGCCCGTTCGTGCGGCTCGGCTCCTCGGTTATTTTCGATCCGGACAACTTCACCAGTCCGGACTATCCCGTCTTGGAATCCGCCGCCTACAAGAGCGGGGCCCGAATCAACAACAACAGTTGGGGCGACACTGGCAGTGACGGGGTCTATAGTTCAGATTCCCAGGCCTACGACGCGCTGGTGCGGGACGCGGATGCCTCCACGGCCGGCAACCAGGAAATGGTGATTGTCTTCGCCGCGGGCAACGACGGCCTTAACAGTTGGGGAGAAACAGTCAAAAAGTCAATTACCGCTCCCGCCACGGCCAAGAATGTCATCGCCGTCGGCGCGGCGCAAAATGTGCGGACGCTGGGCGGCGTGGACGGTTGCGGCGGGGGCGACTCCGGTTCGGCCGACGCCAACGAAGTCGCCAATTATTCCAGCCGCGGTCCGTGCGAGGACGGGCGGCACAAGCCGGACATCCTGGCCCCCGGCACGCGCATCACCGGCGGCGTGGCACAGGCGAAAGGTCCGGGAGCCGTGGGCACGGCGGACCCGTGTTTCCTGGCCGATGGCAGCGGCATTTGTGGCGGCGTGGGCACCAATGGCGGCATCAATCTGTTTTTCCCGGACGGCCAGCAATTTTACACCATCTCCAGCGGCACGAGCCATTCCACGCCGGCGGTGTCTGGCGGATGCGCCTTGTTGCGCCAGTATTTCATCAACCGGGGCTGGACTGCGCCCAGCGCGGCGATGACCAAGGCGTTTCTGATCAATTCAGCCCGCTACATGACCGGCCCCGGCGCCGGCGACACGCTGTGGTCGGACAATCAGGGCATGGGCGAAATGGACCTCGGCATGGCGTTTGACGGCGCGCCCCGGCTGCTGCGCGATGAACTGGCCGGCGACCTCTTCACGGCCAGCGGCCAGACCCGCACTTATTCCGGGGCCGTTGCCGACCCGGGCAAGCCTTTCCGCGTGACGCTCGCTTGGACGGACGCCCCGGGGAGCACCACCGGCAGCGCGGCCAACAACGATCTGGATCTGACCGTGACCCTCGGCGGGGTGACTTACAAGGGAAACGTGTTCAAAGGGGCATTCTCGGCCAGCGGCGGCTCGGCCGACACGCTGGACAACGTGGAGAGCGTTTTTCTGCCCGCGGGCGTTTCGGGCGGTTTCACCATCACGGTGACAGCGGCCAGCATCAATTCCATCGGCGTGCCCAACAGCCGCGATGCCCTGGAACAGGATTTTGCCCTCGCCGCCTACAACGCCAACAGCGTCGCCATCGCCGGCGCGACCCTCGCGGCCGAAAGCTGCCTCCCCGCCAACGGGGTCATTGATCCGGGCGAAACGGTCACCGTCAACTTCGCGCTGCTCAACGAAGGGCTGGTCAATACTACTAATTTGACGGCCACGCTGCTGGCCGCGGGCGGGGTTTCCGCGCCAGGCGGCCCTCAAACCTATGGCGCCTTGAAAGCCGGCGGACCCGCCGTCGCGATGCCGTTCACCTTCACCGCCGAGGGGGCCTGCGGCGGGACGATCACGGCCAGCCTGGTGTTGCAGGACGGGACCAACAGCCTGGGGACGGCCAGCTATGCTTTCCAGTTGGGCCGGTTCACCCAAACCACCAACTTGTCGGAGCATTTCGACAAAGTGACCGCGCCGGCGCTGCCCGCGGGCTGGACCACCTCCGCCACCGGCGGCCAGACGCTTTGGATCACCACAACCTCGAATTACGACACGCCGCCCAACACCGCGTTTTGCGCCGATTCCTCCATTCTCGGTGTGGTCGAACTGGATTCGCCGCTGATTTCCATCCAAAGTTCGTCCGCCCAGTTGGTTTTCCGCAATAATTACAGTCTGGAAGCCGAATCGGACGGCTCGGCGGCCTTCGATGGCGGTGTGCTGGAAATCAGGATCGGCAACGGCGCGTTCCAGGACATTCTGGCCGCCGGCGGCAGTTTTGTCAGCGGCGGCTACAACATGGTCATCAGCAGCAATGAAGTCCCCAAGAGTGATAACAATCCATTGGCGGGCCGGCAGGCCTGGAGCGGAATTTCCGGTCCCTATAACACCAATTCTTATATCACCACCATCGCCCAACTCCCGGCCGCAGCCGCCGGCCGGGCCATCCAGTTGAAATGGCGCCTCGGAACCGACTTCGACAACTATTACCCGTGTGCCGGGTGGTGGATTGATACGATCAACGTCCTGGACGGCGCTTACACCTGCTGCGCCGGGCCGGGGCTGACCCAGCCGGAGATCCTTTCCCCTTCCTCCAGATTCCAGACCGCCTCCAACTCCATCGAGGTGAGCGGCGCGGCCATTCCGGGATTGCCCTTGACCCTTTATGACAACGGGGCCGCGGGCAACTCGGTCGTCGTCGGCGCCAACGGGCTTTTCTCGCTCACCGCCGCCCTGTCCTACGGCCTGAACCTCCTGGCCGCGGTGCAGTCGCAAGACGGGACCAACATCCCCGGCGCGGCCATTTCAGTAGTATTGACGCCACTTCCCCCCAGCCTGGCGGTGGCGGGCAAATCCACCCCCGCCGTGGCCTTCACCGAGCAGGGGGTCGCCAACGCCGCCGTCAATTTGTACGATAACCTGTCCTCCGGCGCGGCGTTGATCGCGGCTTTCACCAACAATGCGGCGGGCAGTTATTCCGGCTCGGTGACGCTGGGCAGCGGCCCGCATTCCCTGACCGCCACCCAGACCATCAACCACGAGACCAGCCTGGCCAGTTCCGCCGTCCAGGTGGAGGTCGTGATCGTGCCCCCGCCCGTCATCCTTTCCCCCGTGTCCGGGTTGGTCAGCACCAATCCTTCCCTAGCCGTCAGCGGCACCGGATTGGCGGCGGCGAAGGTGGCTATTTACGACGGCGCCGTCTCCAACAGCGCCGCCACTGTCAACAGCGCGGGAGAGTTTTCCGCCACGCTCAAGCTGGGCAATGGAACACATGAGTTGACCGCCGTTCAAACCGCCAACGGCCTGTCCAGCCTGCCTGGCGGGAAGGTGGTGGTGACGATGAAGTTGACGCCGTTCATTGTGCTGGAACCGCAGTCCCAATCCATGTTCCTGAAAGGCAGCGCGACCTTCGCCGCCGGCGCGTCGGGCGCGGCGCCGCTCCACTATTTCTGGTTGAAAAACGGCGCGCCGGTGGCCGGCGCCGCCGCTCCGTCGCTGACCGTTGGCAACATCACCGCCGCCAGCGCCGGCACCTATCTTATGGTGGCCACCAACGCCTACGGCAGCGCCGCCACCGTTCCGGTCACGCTTACTTTGATTCCCAACCCGTTCACCAACCTGGTCGGCAATTATTACGGACTGTTCTCCGAAACGCCGCCGCAGTTTCGCAGTTCCGGCCTGTTCACCTTGTCCCTGACCAGTCCCGGCCTCGGGGCTTACACCGGGAAAATTCAGAGCGCGGGCGGCTCCTACAGTTTCACCGGCGCGTTTTCTCCCGCCGGCCAGTCCGCGACGAATGTTTCGCGCGGAACAGGCAAGACGCCGCTGGCTCTGGTCCTCGCTCTGGACGTGAGCAACGGCACGCAGCAAATCACGGGAAAGGTCACGGATGGCGACTGGGCGGCGGGACTGGAGGCGGACCTGGCCGCGGGCACCGCCGCCGTCCCCTCGCCCTGGCGGGGGACGAACACCATTATTTTTGACAGCGGCGGCGACGGCATCGCCGGCCCCGGCGGCGCGGGGTGGGCGAAAGTTATCGTCAGCCCGGCGGGGATGGCTTCCCTGGCCGGCGCGCTGTCGGACAACACCACTGTGGCGCCGTCGGCGGCGGGCGTTTCCAAGGACGGACGATGGCCGCTTTACATCCCGCTTTACGGAACCGGAACCCTGGGATCGCTCTCCGGCTGGGTGACGTTCACCAATCTTCCCGGCCTGAGCCTGGAGGGCGGCGCGGCCTGGTTCCGCACCAATTCCTCCGGCAAACTCTACCCTCACGGCTTCACCAATCATGTGTCAATTACAGGTTCGACTTTCACGCCCGGCTCGGCCAAAACGAACGTCCTGGGCCGGACCAATTTCCTGATCACCCTCAGCGGCGGCGACCTGCGCGTTCCGCTGACCAACGACGCCACCCTCTCCCTCGCCGGCAAATTCGCGACCAACGGCCCGGGCATTGCCAGGCTGACCTTGTCGGTGGTTCCCGCCGCCGGCCTCATCAGCGGCAGCTTCCTGGATCCGGCGACGGGCCTGGCGACTCCGATCCGCGGCGTCGTGATGCAGCAACAAACCAACGCCGCCGGCTTCTTCCTCAGCACCAACGCGACCGGGTTGTTTCAGTTAATCCAGCCGTAAGGCGTGAACGCAACGAACATGGAGGATGGCGATTGAAGGAAGGCAAACGAAGTGTGCGGACGAAAGCTTGTGAACAGGAGCACACAGAGGAAACGGAGGCGGATTTCTCTGTTCTCTCTGTTTGCTTCTGTTCAAATCATATCATTTGGATGACGGGGGCGCGGCGGGAGCACCGGCCCTTCGCGGGCGCTGGAGAATGACAACGCGGTTGGATGTGTCGCGCAATTGCTGCCGCAAAGGCACGATCTTGGCCCGCAATTGCAGCAATTCCTTCTCGTCGGCGTCGTTTAATTTCGCCGCGGGTTCCGCCGAAGGTTCGCGCACGGCGGCCTCGCGCGCCGACTTCTCCAACTCAACCTGCTTTCGCAGCGAATCGTTGTCCGCGCACAGAGCATTCAGCGTCCGCTGCCGCGCCACGAACAACGCCGCGAGCGCAACGAAAACAGTCAAAATGAAATAAGCGGACTTTTTCTTCATGGGCGTGCGCGAAAATTCAAGGCTGGTCCGTGATTTGTTCCCCCACGAAATCGCCGTTGGTGCCAACAACCTGACTCCAGCCCGATCCACTTGGGCGAAGAAGAACCCGCAAGACACGGACCATGCCATTCGGCAGCGTTCCTTCCACGACAACCCATCGGTCATTATTCTCCCCCGGCTGCTCTTCCAAAAAACGCACCTCCATATTCTCAAGTTCCGCGGCATGTTTGTCGCTCCCCATGTCGGCCGATTTCGTCAGAAGCTCCTCCAACGCCTCCTGGAAACGCTGTGTGTCCAAGCCAGGCTCACTGACCAGGAGCTGGGTGATTCGATTGGTCTCACCCTGGCGAATGGCCCAGAAAAAGGTCTGCAGCGCCGCCTCCGGCGTGGCTTGGCCGGCATCCTGCGCGTCACTCAGCCGGAGGGCCTTGCCCAGCGGAACGCCGCCGGGTTTATGCCCTGGAATTGCGGCGGCCAACTGCTGCGCTTGCGCGGAGAACTCCGCGATTTTTGTCTGAAGCGCCGCCGCTTCCACCCGGAGGCGTTCCAGATCCGCCCGGTCCCGCGCCACGATGTCAATCGTGTCCGGTTGCCTTGCTGGCTGGACGGTTTGGGCCGGCAAATCGCGCAATCGCGCCTGCAATTCCGATTGTTCCGCGCGGGCGGTGGCTATCGCGTGTTGTTGCATCACCAGCGGCGTCACCAGCATTCCGGCCAGCAGCGCCCCCCCGATGGCGATTCTTGTTTTGGTCATGGATTTATTATACGCCGCCCGCCGCCGGAACCGGAGAAAAAAAGCCTGTCACACGAAAGTAACATAATCATCACTTGGTTAAGACCATCGGATATGATAACGCTTTGGGGCTTCCACCATGAGCTACCGGATCGAAAAGAACGAGGCGTTGTCGGACGCCCTCGGTCGAATTGCCGCCGAGGAAATCGCGCTGGCCCTGGCGGAGTTGCGCCGCCCCAACCGCGCGCGGGCCATGCACAACACGCGCAAATCCCTCAAGAGACTGCGCTCCCTCCTGCGCTCGTTGCGCGTGGCTTTTCCCAAAAATCTGTTCCGGCAGGAGAACCGGCGCCTGGCCGCGGCGGGCCGCAAGATCGCCCCCTTGCGCGATGTCCACGCGCAGTTGCACACCCTGGGCAGGCTGGGAGCCGCCACCGGCCCGGCCGCCAAAAAAACCGAGCGGCGTCTGCGCCGGCGGGAGGACGCGTTCATGCGGAAAATCCCCGCCTTGCGCCGCGCGGTGCGGCGGATGCTTTCGGCTTCGCGGGAAACACTGGCTTCCTGGCCGGTGGACCAGGCCACGCCGGCGCGCCTGGCGGCGGGGCTGAAGCGCATCTACAAACGGGGCCGGGCGGCGCTGAAGGCGGCCCGCCAAAAACCGGCCCCGGAAACGCTGCACGAATGGCGCAAGCAAACCAAGATTTTGGGGCACGGTGTTGCCTTGATTGAACGTCTTGGCCCGAAAAAGGCCGGCGCCATGATCCGGCACACCGTCCAATTATGCCAGGCCCTGGGCGACGACCACGATTTGTTCCTGGTCCTCCAAGCCCTGCGGCAGGAGGACGCGGCGCATCCGGCACGGGATTACCGCCGCCTGTCAAGACTAATTGCCGCCAAGCGCGCCCGCCTGCAAAAGAGCGCCTTCCAGTTGGGCAAAAAAATATTCGGCGAGAAACCCGGCGCGTTCGAGCGCCGCCTCGAAGGCTGGCTTCGCCGCAACGTATGTAATCACTCATAGGTCTTTTCCAATTGTTTCATCCGGGCATAAACGGGGGAGTCGGGCGCCAGGCGCGCCTTGACTTGGGCGAAAACTCTGCGGGCTTCGGCCGGGTCGCCCGGCGCGACGACGAGCACATAATCCAACTCAATCGAAGCCCGGCGAGGATCGGCCACGTTGCTGCCGTTGGCGGCGAGAAAATCGCGCAAGCCGGCGGCGCCCCGCTGCCGGGCGGCTTCCAGCGCCGGCTGCAGCCTGGGCGGCAGGCCCGGCAGTGGGGCGTCGTTGGGGACCGTCTCCGCGGCCGGCGCGGCGGCGGCCTGCCGCGACTCCTTTTCTTTCTCCCAGAACCGATAGACCTGCCAGACCCCCAGAGCCAGGCCCAGGACGATGACCGCGGTAATGAGGAGTTTCATGCGCCCTCCAACCGTTCCATGCGCGCGCCGAGCCGGCGCAGTTTGCCGTCAATGTTTTCGTAGCCCCTGTCAATATGATAGACGCGGCTGACCTGCGTTTCCCCCCGCGCCGCCAGGCCCGCGATGATGAGGGCGGCGGAAGCGCGCAAATCGCTGGCCATGACCGGCGCCCCGCTGAGGGGCCGGCCGCCCTTGACAATGGCGCTGGGGCCTTCGATGGCGATGTCGGCCCCCAGCCGCGCCAGTTCGCTCACATGCATGAAGCGGGACTCGAAGATGCGCTCGGTAATGATGCTGATGCCCGGCGTCAGGGTCATCAGCACCATCATTTGCGCCTGCGCGTCCGTGGGAAATCCGGCGTAGGGCAGCGTCGTGATGTCCACCGGCTTGAGCCGTCCCCGGCGCGAGATTTTCAAGGCCGTCCCGCTGCGCTCGACGGTGACGCCGGCTTCGCGCAGTTTGTCCAGGACGGCGCGCATGTGATCGGGGCGCGCGCCGCGGAGGATGACTTCGCCGCGGGTGGCGGCGGCGGCGACCGCGAAGGTCGCGGCTTCGATGCGGTCGGGAATGACCTCGTGCTCGGCGCCGTGAAGGCTTTTGACACCGGTGATGGTCAGGGTGGGGCTGCCCGCGCCGGCGATCTTGGCGCCCATGGCGTTGAGGAAATTGGCCAGGTCCACCACCTCCGGTTCGCAGGCGGCGCTTTCGATCAGCGTCACGCCGGCGGCCAGCGCGGCGGCCATCATGACGTTGGCCGTGCCCAGGACCGTCGGGCCGCAGCGCCCGCCCAGGAAGACATCGGCGCCCTGCAATTTGCGGGCGCGGGCATGGATGTAGCCGCAGTCAATACGAATTTTCGCCCCCAGCGCCTCCAGGCCCTTGAGATGCAGGTCTATTGGCCGCGCTCCAATGACGCAGCCGCCCGGCAGCGAGACCACCGCCTGGCCGCCCCGCCCCAGGAGCGGGCCGAGAATGCACACCGAGCCGCGCATCTTGCGGATCAAATCATAATCGCCCAGGCCCCGCACCCGCGCGGCGCGCACGGTCAGGGCCCCGCCGTCCATTTTCACTTCCGCCCCCAGCGAGGCGAGGATTTCGCCCATGAACCGCACGTCGCTCAATTCGGGAACGCGCCGGATGACGCACGGCTCGGCGGTGAGCAGCGTCGCCGCCATAATGGGGAGCACCGCGTTTTTCGCGCCGCTAATGGCGACTTCGCCGCGCAACGGCGTTCCGCCTTTGATGAGAAAGTTTTCCATAATAAGAGCCAGCCGCGCCGCCGGCAATTCAATCAAGCCGCAGCCGCCGTTTGCCGGCGCGCGATCAAAATTCTTGGGCGCTGATTGTAATCGGATTCAATGCCTTCGACAATCCAGTTCTGTTGCCGGAAAATCTCCGCCGCCGCCGCCGGGCCGTCGTCGTCCAGCTCCAGCATGAGGCGTCCGTCCGCCTCCAGGAAGACGCCCGCTTCCGCGGCGATGCGCCGGTAAAAATCCATCCCGTCCGCCCCACCGTCCAGGGCCTGGCGCGGCTCGTGGTCGCGCACTTCCGGTTCGAGCGTCTCCAGGCGCGCCGTCGGGATGTAGGGCGGATTGGAGACGATGAGACGGAAACGCGCCGCGGGCGGGAGCGGCGCGAAAAGGTCGCCGTGATGAAACTGGATGGCGGCGTGATGGCGCGCCGCGTTTTCGCGCGCCAGCGCCAGAGCCAGGGCGCAGGCATCGGTGGCGTGGACGGCGGCGGCGGGGACCTTGACGGCTAGGGCAATGGCGAGACATCCGCTGCCCGTTCCCAGGTCCAGCGCGGTTGGCGCGGAATTGAGGACGGCGGGTTGCTGGAGAAATTTCCACGCGCGTTCGGCCAGCAATTCGGTTTCCGGGCGGGGCGCGAGCACATGGGGATTGACGGCCAGTTCCAAACCGCAAAAGGCCGCCGAGCCGGTGATCTGCTGGAGCGGCTCGCGCTGTCCGCGGCGTTGCACCAGGGCGCGCACGGCGTTCAATTGCTCCTGGGTGAGCGCGCGCTCGAAACACAAGTAGAGCTTCATGCGCGGCATTTGGAGGACATGAGCCAGGAGATGCTCGACCTGGAGCCGCGGGGAGGGCACCCCTTTTTTGGCCAGGAAATCGGTGCTGCGCTGGATGACATCAAGGATTGTCATTAAATAATAACTTGATTAGGCTTGATTGGCCTTGATCGAAAATGACGTGCAATGAGATGTAAATGGTTCATGGATAGGCACTTGAGTTGAGTTTCCGGGTTCTTGGCTGTTTTCAGTGGAATCATAGATATGGGCTTCCAACTTGGTGCAACGGCCTGTTCTTCAATCCCAAAGGGATTGCATCCTTCAGCCCAGCGTTGGCCCGATTCAGAGAGGGCCTACGCTGGGTTGCCAGAAGGAAGGGCACAACCCTGAAAGGGTTGCATATCAACGACTTACGGACGAGATTTAACCCTTTCAGGGTATGTGATTTCTCTGTCTTGCCCCCTGGGTAGCTCCTTCCCCCGCCTTCGCTGCGCTGCGGCGCGGCAAGTCGCAACCCAGGGCTGATAGATTCAATCCCTTTGGGATTGCCTGAAACACAGGACACCGCCCCAGGCTGTGTCCGGCATTCCACCGAAAACAGCGAATGAAAAACAACGCAAGCTATTGTCTCTGCGTGCTTTGCAATGCTCTCCGTCAGAACCATTCCCATCGGCGAAGACTTTTTACCACGGATGGCACGGATGACACGGAGTAAAGCGTCAGTGAGAGATGGAAGAAAGGTAGGGCGGGCAGTTCTCTGCCCGCCGCGGCGCGCACGGAGTGCGCGCCCTACCATCCATGACTGACGCATTATGACACGGATTTTTTCGGGCTGGATTTCCGGCCGGATCATAAACTTGCAACCTCCCGCCTGGGAAATGCTCCGCGCGCGCCGCGCCGGCGGTTGCGCCGGGCGCATCCGCCCGAAACCGGCCCCCGCCGAATGCCTTCGTTTCTCACGCAAGCGATTGAATCATAGGTTCTAATTTTTGTCAAGCCCTTTTTGGAAGAGTAGTTCTTATTGCCAGTTCAAGGTTCACAATTCAACATGGCGGAGAATGATCGTGCCTGGCCAGAGATTGCTGATTTGGACGGCGCTGGTGACGCTGCCGGCGGCGCTCCTGGGGGGACTGCTCCCCGCCTTCTTCCCCGTCGCCGCGGCGGGCGTCGCCCTGTTCGCCGCGCTCGCCGCGCTGGATGCCATGCTCGGCCTGGGGGCGCTGGAGGGCATCCAGGTTCTCCTGCCCCCGGTCGTCAGGCTCGGCAAGGACCGCGCGGGCGTCATCGAAATTCAGATCCGCAACGAACGGCAAAAGGCCCGGCAACTGCGGCTCGGCTTGGCGCTGCCCGGCGAGTTTTCCGCGCCGCAGGAGGACCTGGCGGTCCTGCTGCCCGCCAACGCCCTGCTTTCGCGCCTCTCCTGGCTTTGCACGCCGCTGCGCCGGGGGCGTTATCCGCTGGACCGATGCCACCTGGAAACCGTCTCCCCCCTGGGCTTTTGGGCGGTTCGGGCCGCCGCGCCGGCGGCGTGCGAATTGCGCGTGTATCCGAATTTGCTCCTCGAACGCAACGCCTGCGCCGCCCTGTTCCTGAACCGCCATTCCCTCGGCGCGCACTCCCAGCGCCAGATCGGCAAGGGACGCGACTTCGAGCAACTGCGCGACTACATCTCCGGCGACGGCTACGAGGACATCCACTGGAAGGCCACGGCCAAGCGCGGCCATCCTGTCACCAAGATTTTTCAGATTGAGCGGACGCAGGAAATCTATGTGGTTGTGGATGCCTCGCGCTTGAGCGCGCGGCTGGCGCCGGGGGGCGCGAGCATTCTGGAACGGTTCATCACGGCCGGCCTGGTGCTTGGCCAGGCGGCGCAGCAGCAGGGGGATTTGTTCGGGCTGATCACCTTTAGCGACCGAATCGAGAATTTTGTGCGCGCCCGGAACGGGCGGGCGCATTACAACCTGTGCCGGGACGCGATCTACGGCTTGCAGCCGCGGGAGGCGACGCCGGATTTCGAGGAGCTGGCGTCGTTCATCCGGCTGCGGCTGAGGCGGCGGGCGTTAATCATAGTATTGACATCGCTGGACGATCCGGTCCTGGCGGAAAGCTTTGTCAAAGGCATGGACCTGATCTGCCGGCAGCACGTCATCCTCGCGAACATGATGAGGCCGGCGGAGATCGGCCCGATGTTTTCCGGCCCCGCCGTGACGCGGCTGGACGATCTTTACGGGCATCTGGGCGGCCACCTGCTCTGGAACAGCCTGCGCCAACTGCAAATCCTCCTCCAACGCCGCGGCGTCCGCTTCTCGCTGGTGGAGAACGAGTCCCTGAGCGCGCAGCTCATCACCCAGTACATGAGCGTGAAACGGAGGCAGATGTTGTGATCATTGATCTGCCCAAATTTCTCCAGGCCGAGCGGCCCGCCTGGACGGAACTGGAAAAGACGCTGGCCAAGCTGGAGGAAGAGCCGGATTGGCGGATGGACCTGGCCGAACTCAAACACTTCCATTACCTCTACGAGCGCGCCTCCGCCGACTTGGGCAAGATCGTGACCTTCGCTTCCGAGCCGGAGACGCGCCACTATCTGGAGGCGCTGGTGGCCCGCGCCTACGGGGAGATTCACGAGTCGCGGGAGAAGGCCCATCGCCTGCGCCTGTTCCACTGGTTCTTTGTTCTGTTTCCACAGACTTTTCGGCGTCACATCCGCGCCTTCTGCCTCTCGCTGGCGGTGACGCTGGCCGGCTGTCTGTTCGGCGGCGCGGCGCTGGCGCTGGACCCGGACGCCAAGCCGGTGCTTCTGCCCTTCGAGCATTTGCAAGGCAGCCCCGCCGAACGGGTGGCCGAGGAGGAAAAGGCGACGCATGACCGGCTGGCCGGAATCAAGGGGACATTTTCGACGGAGCTGATGACGCACAACACGCAGGTCTCCATCTTTACCCTGGCGCTGGGGGCGACGTGCGGATTGGGCACCATCCTGATGCTCTTTTACAACGGCGTGATACTCGGCGCGGTTTCGGTGGATTACATATTGGCGGGGCAAACCAAGTTCCTGGTGGGCTGGCTGCTCCCGCACGGGTCGTTTGAAATTCCGGCCATTTTGATCGCCGGGCAGGGTGGATTGATCCTCGGCCGCGCCCTCATCGGCTGGGGCCGGCGCGCTTCGCTGCGGAGCCGTCTGCAAGCGGTGTCGCGCGACCTGGTGATGCTGATCTTTGGCGTGGCGGTGATGCTGGTCTGGGCCGGCTTGGTGGAAGGCTTTTTTTCGCAATACCATGAGCCGGTCCTGTCTTACTCCTTCAAGATCATGTTCGGGCTGATGGAATTGGGATTGCTCGCCCTGCTGCTGGCCCGGGGCGGAACCTCCTCCGCCGCGCAAAAACCGGAGGCGGGCTGATGCTCATGGACACCTCGCGCGTCAGCACCCTGGTCATCCGCACGCCGGAAGGGATTGCTTTTTCGCTGCCGCTGGCCTGCCCGGTGACGCGCGGGGTGGCGTGGCTGATAGACCTGGCGTGCATCTCCGCGGTGACGAGCCTGCTTGGAAGCGCGCTGGGGCTGGTCAAGTTGATCAATGTTGACCTCGGCACTTCGCTGATTGTGGCGGCCTATTTTGCGGCGCAAATCGGGTATGGGATTATCTGCGAGTGGTTTTGGCGCGGCCAAACGGTGGGCAAGCGCGTGTTGCGCCTGCGCGTGGTGGATGCAGGCGGTTTGCGGCTGCAATTCAACCAGGTGGTTTTGCGCAACCTGCTGCGTTTTGTGGACGCCTTGCCCGTGTGCTATCTGGTGGGGGGCGTGACCAGCCTGCTCAACGCGCGCGCGCAGCGTTTGGGCGATCTGGTGGCGGGCACCATCGTGGTGCGCAACCCCAAGACGCCGGAACCGGACCTGGACCAACTGCTGGCGGGCAAATACAATTCGTTGCGCGACTATCCGCATCTGGAGGCGCGGCTGCGCCAGCGCGTTTCGCCCGGGGAAGCGCGGCTGGCGTTGCAGTCGTTGCTGCGGCGGGACCGGCTGGAGTCGCGGGCGCGGCTGGAGTTATTCGAGGAATTGGCGGCGCATTTTCGCGCGCTGGTGGTGTTCCCGCCCGAGGCTTACGAAGGCATCACCGCCGAGCAATACGTGCGCAACGTGGTGGACGTCCTCTTCCGCCCGCGCGTCTCCCGCTCCTGACCCGCGCATTCCGCACGCCGATTTTCTTCACGAAATATGCGGTTATGCGGGACTGACACCTGCGACAGAGAAAGTCTATTCCCTATACGGTAGCTCTGGAAGCAACCAACCAAACAAACCGCAGAGGAGCCAAACCAGCGCAAAAAGCCACTGGCAACCCACCACCAACTCGAACGCCGCTTTGCTCTTCCAACGAGTCAACACAAACAGACCCGCTACTAAAAGGCACGCAGGAATGAACAGAGCATACCAGCGGAAATTCGTAAGCCACTGTGTGTATCTTGGAAAGTCATCAAAATGCCAGTGATGTCTGGCGATGACGACGAAAACGGAAAGCCGTGAATAAATCGCAACAAACGCAACGGAAACTGTCGAGGCAACAGTGGCGACAAGAAGCCGAATGTAAAGCGGCGGATGTTTCATAGGGGGAAGGGGCCAGTCCCGCATAATCGCATATTATTGTTTTCGTCTCGCATGGCGCGGCAGGTTCGCCAACGAACCGACCGCTCCCATGCTGAATCTCCGGGCAATCCATGTCAAGGCCATTGTCGCATTTGCGACGGGCCGGTTTCGCACATGCCGGAGCAGCAGGCGACAGGCTGAAGCTGCATTTGCCACTTTATTTGGCGCGTGCGTTGTCGAGTTCCGCCTCGATTTCCGCCACAGTCGGCAGGTTGCCTTTCAAATTTTTGGGCAGGGATTCGACGAGTTTGGTCTGCCATTGGGCGACG
>Ga0182027_10006827_pt1 | contig 16993 bp, 13 predicted proteins | sample 712E1DmetaG_FD_121300 | JGI IMG/M metagenome (GOLD analysis project Ga0182027, IMG submission 121300) | Permafrost microbial communities from Stordalen Mire, Sweden - 712E1D metaG (Illumina Assembly) | ecosystem: Environmental > Terrestrial > Soil > Wetlands > Permafrost | place: Sweden... | reverse complement strand
CCTCTCGTGTCCCATATATTTGGGTCAGAATTTTTGAAAGAATGGGGTCGTAGTTCAGTTGGTTAGAACGCCTGCCTGTCACGCAGGAGGTCGCGAGTTCGAGTCTCGTCGGCCCCGCTTAAACCCTCAAGATTTAACACATTTTGAGGGTTTTTTTATGCCCGGTTTTCAAGTCGACCTCTTCGGAACCCAAAAGTACCAAGTTTCGGGCAAGAGCTATTGCAAAAACTATTGCAAAAAATGACATAAAAAAAGGGGTTGCCCCCTTATAACTGGAATTTCACCAGTTCTTTCCTCATATCCTCTATTGTAATATCATTATAGTGCCGGTCCATGATATTCCTGTGGGAATGCCCAATAAGCTCACGAACAATCGTTGCATCAATCCCAAATTTATTTCGAGCCCAGGTTATAAATGTTTTCCTGAATGTTCTTGCGGTATAGCCTTTATTTTCTATTTTGATATCCACAAAGTATCTGATGATCGCACGATTAAGATTAGTGGTATTCTGATAGCCGAGTATTTTGCCTTTTGGGGTGGCAGCTATTGTCGCGGTGAGTAAGTCATGTAAAGCTGGATGATAGGGTACATCCCGGAAATTTTTAGTTTTAAGTGAATAATAACTGATTGTCTGCTTTTTCAAATCAATTCCTTCTGCGTTAATTCCAAGAACATCACTTGATCTCAATCCGGAATACGCCAGCAAATTTATTAACAGTTTGAAATTCTCATTTTTATCGGCTAGTTTATCAATTATAAGTTTCATATCGTCTTCATCAAAGACAATTTTTCTTGTAGATACCGGCTTCGGCATTATTGCTTTGTTAACCATAAAAACCGCAGTATTACTATATTCAAATAGAAACTTGCAAAAGTGTACACCCTGTTTTGCCAAGCCATAGATAGTATTGGGTTTTAGGGGTTTTTTAGGTCTTGTACCTAGCTTCTTGATCTCACATAACCAATTTTCAAAAGTTAATTTTGTGATTACTGAAGTAGATGCTTCCTCATTAAAGGAGCCCTTGAAAAACTTAAAAAACCTCTCGTAATCAAGTATAGTTTTGGGCCTGTTACTTCCATTTGCCGCAAGGAATTTGTTAAAAGCTTCCCGTATAGAGATATCTTTAATTCCAATCATTTTCCTTTTCCGGTTATTTTGAGTTAATTCTTCCTGTACATGTCTAGCAATATGTTTTGCCTTGCGTAAATTTGCCTTGTTTGGCTCCATCCCCAAAGATTTGCTAGTTGTTTTCTTTTTTATTGGATCATAATACTGCAAATGTATTATGTCATTTCTAATTCTAATTATTGCCATTTTGCTTCCTCAAGCTTTTTGTTTATAAAAGAGTTAATATCTAACTCATTTGGTTTACTTCTCAGTGGAGATAAAATTGTTTGAACTAATGGGGCCATAGAATGAATGCGTCCATCAATTTCATCACTCCTGATTAGCGATTCTACCTGGAAACGGACCAACTCCTGGTAAGGTATTTTCTTTCTCTTACCGACTTCGATAAACCCAATCCTGCCATCTGCAACAAGCCTATAGACGGCATCCTTGCCCAGACAAAGAGCTCGGGCAGCAGCGGAGATTGAGTATAGCTTGAGTTGATTTGCTTCCACGGTTCTTATACCTTTATTCAGCCCTTAGAAGCCAGGGACCTAAAGGGCTTGAGGTTTCAGTTATGCCCAGTGATTCCAATAGTAAACGCGGTAAATTTTTAATAGCGCTTATTATTTTCTGTGAGATGTCCTCTTTATGTTTGAGGGCAATTGCAATTGCCTCTTTTCCATATTCGTTTTTCATTGATAAACTCCATTTAGGGGAACTATTAAGATCCTGCGGAGCAAGGTGCTCCGCAGGTATTGTATCCTATTCTGTGTCCTTTGGAATTTCGATTCCCGGGATAGTATTTGTAGTCGGATCCCAATTTTTAAGTGCACTACGGATAGCAGGATAAAGTTTTTGTTTAATTGAACCGGAACAGATAATTGCCCCTTCGAGGTCAATGTTGTCCAATAAGTCTCTTAGAAGCGAATTGAACTCTCTAACTGCCTCTTCAGAATCACCGGCAGCTTTTTCCTTAAGAGTAATTACTTCTGCTTGGTACTTACTTTGAATTGCATTATTCAAAATGCTTCCCGCTTTCCGGCAAATGAATGATTTATTTTGGGTTACATAAGTTTTTGATTCAGCTTTACTTCGAAGTAATTCATACTCCAGAGCTGCTTTACCATCATTGAAATAACTATTAAATTTATTTTGAAGAAAGCTGAGTTTTTCTCTTAAATTAAAGAGCTGCTTTTTGAGGTGACCAATTTCCAGCTTTTTAAGCTTTCGATCTTCTTTTGTTAATGCCACGGGTTTGTCCCCTAACGTACCTAGCCTTTTATCAAATTTTTTGGGGTACGTCACTTCTCTCTTTAACGATTTGATTTTTCTCTTAATCAAATCGATTAAAAAATTGGCATCCTTAATTTTATATAATGAATCAGTTAAATCATCAGAGAATTCCGCACTGATCCTAAATAATTCTTCAGTACTCAATTCTTTAGAAGAATCTGCTGGGGTGTTAGTTGGGTTGTTGACTTCAGATGGTTTTTCATCTGTTACTTTCTGGTGAGTTTTATCTTCCAACTTCGGTGTTTTATCATCCTTAGCAGGAGTATCTAAAAGTTTACCGTTTCCGGCGTTTTCCTTGGACATATATTTGTTCCTGTAATTTATTTTTAATGACTGCAATTATTTTGCAGCGATGCCCAAAAATAAATCGAGGATTTCTGGAGAAAATCTATAGAATTCTTTTTTTTAGATTTTTTTTAGAAATTATTCTGAGGAGAGATTATGGGGTGTTTGTTTTGTTCTCATTAGATGGGAAAAGTTTTTCATTATCCTCATCGATAATCTTTTCGATAACATATTTGCTTTGGCGTTCGTAGTAAAAATATTCTATAAATCCTTTTTCAGGAAAAGACTTTGGTTTCTTTTTGTAATCTTTACCTAATTTTAATTCTTCTAGCTTTTTCTGATTTTGAGTTTCATATCGATCAGTATTAAGAATATTGAGTTTTTTACTTCTATTCACAAAAGAAGCATGAATTGCACTTTTTATATCAGCTGCATCAAGTTGTTCAGGTGTTTTATCCTTTATTTGATCTACATCGGTCAACATTTCCGGTTCCTTTTTCCCCCGTTCTTTGATTTCTTTACCGCCCCATTCTTTTACTATTTTTACTAATTCATCTGCTCTTATAGCATCTTTTTTGGATTTGCAATGTTTTGCAAGATATGCTAAATACATTATTCCAAGATTATTTTTGTATTTAACTTTAATCGGTTCCTCAGATTCTGAGTAGGTAATTTCCCATTTATCTTCACCCTTGTTATGAGTGAAGAATATTGGGATAGGTGGATTATTATTTCCTGAATCTGTATCATGGGCATCATCGGAAGTTGGGAGTCTTCCTTCTTCAGATAATCGGGGTTGAGCAGGGAGGATTTGGACTATTTGCGATTTTTCATCATCATATTTCCAATCTTTTGCCTTTAGATAAAGAAGATAAGTCCACCAAAAATCCCGGTGTGTGAAATCTCTATATACAAAACGCGTAAAGGATTTCAAAAGATTTAACTCATATATTAACTTGTTGAGAGATGGTATCCATTGAAAGATCTTTTTTACTACATCATTGTGAAGCATTTCTGCAAATATTTCAACATCCGGTTCATCAAATATTTTTCTACTAATGTATACAATCAAGCGGTCTAATATAAATTGCATATGGCCATAGGTTGGGAATAGAATTATTCTGAACGACTGATCCCGTAAATATTGTAATGGTACAGAACTTACGAAAATTAAAAATATTTCTGAAGACTTTTCGTTATAAATGACTGTGTGAATCTTCTTAAATTCTGAAGGCCCTAGTTTATGAGCATTAAGAATTACAAGCCCTTTTTTATAACTGTCAATAGTGATGCTCCCATCAGCACCATCGCAGAAATCAAACTCTCGATATTCTTTATTAAGATCTTCGATAAAATTAGTTGATAAATATTCTTCCGAACAAACCAGGCTAATTTTCCTAATTTCCCCCCTGAAAATTTTCAATACTTCGTTGTAGAATATTTCGATACTTTTAGGCGCTGCTCCAACTGTTTTGAAACAATCAATGATGTTATGAATATTCCAATTGTCTTTACTCTTAATAGGCGTAACATTCAGAGCACCACTAATCAATGTCAGGTAAGCATCCTTGTTTGCATCATCAATTTTTTCTAATCCAAACTCCGGAATTGCCGGATTATCAAACGATCTTTTGTATATGTCCACATTCGGGATCTTGCTTAAGATTTCATTAAACCATTTGCTCATGAATTCGGAATTGGTAATTACTTTATCCTTCCCAATCGATTCAATGAGCTTACTAATATTTAGATAAAGACCAAAACCTTCTTCAATTGAGGAATATTTTTTATAAAATAATTCGGGGAAATCTTTTTCAGTAAATATCTCAGTGTTTGCTAATAATGGTGGTAAAACATCTTCTATTATGAAGGGAATCGTCTCCGATAAATTTCTATATTCTTTACTATGAACAAATTGTAGTAGTACTTCCCCTGTCATGGAATAACCGGAATGACAAATTAAAATTAACCGGTTGATTTCGTGACGACAAGGATTATTACACAGGCTTTCAATTAACCCTATTATTAAATCCTTTTGGCTTTCGAATCGCTGGGTTTTATAGAATTCCCCAACCTTTATATACCTGGTATAACTGGCTAAAAAAATCACTTACTTTATGGACCTTATGTTAAATAGTTTTCATTGGGACTTTATACTAAGACTTACCGGACATGATTTTTCAATAATTAACCCTTGCTCTAATTTAAAACCTGAATCATATCCTTACAATTTTAATTAAAATCTGCTATTTGCTTCATAATCAGCGTTAATTATTCGCATATAGTTCCATATTTTGCTAGAATAATTAAAACAGCCTGTAAAAAACTCTCAAAAATATAAAAACACCATCTAAAATGTTATAAAAATCAGAAAATGCCTCCGAATTTTAATTAAAAATCAACAGCAGGTATTCTTTTTATATCCTAAGAAATGGGAAAACATTTGTTTTTAGACTGAAAACAGACAATTTAAGATATTTCTACAAATCTTTTGGATCGATTACCTAGGATAGGTGAGGTCAGTATAAGTGCTCCCAAATTAAAGAAAAATATAATATATTTACGAGTAATGAATTTTTTACTTAAGGATATAAAAATGCGCCTGACTGATGACCCTAAAGATTAAATGTTACCGAGAACCTACTCTGCATAGCCACTAGTAACAATAAATATTTCAGCCGGAGACCTGCGATTTCATAACCATCACCAATTGGGGTTATTGTTGTTTCGCCGCTGAGTTGGGAACCGACATAACGAACTTACCAGTTTATTTTAAGGTATTCTATTCCTTTTCCCGAGAATAATTATTTATCCGGAGATAATAAATGTCAGTTTATAGTAATTATAAATAGTTCGAATTTAGTAAGAGTCATATTGACTATAATAACAATTCTTTCTTAGATTGGTGCATCTCTTCAAATCAATATTATTGTAAGGACATACAAATGAAAAAAGAATATTTTAGTGTTCTCGTATTATTATTATTACTTCTTTTTTATTCTCATTCAAATGGAAATCAGAATTCTTTCTTTGCCCCTAATGCAAAAAAAGATTATGAGAAAATAGTCAAACTACAGCAAGAAACCGAACAATCCTTTCTAGAAACCCACGATTTTGATATCAAAATAAAGGGGTGTGAAAATGTAATTCTTGCATTGAACGAATTTCTTAAGAATTATCCAAATGACAAACATAATGTAACTTTTACACCGGATCTGGAGTCGTGGAAAACTAAAAAATTTGCATTTACATCTGAGCAAAATATGCTTATAAATAAGCTTTCTTCTCTTTTAGGGAAAAAAGCTGGAGAAACAGCTCAAAAAAAACATCCAATGTCTAAAATTGAAGCAATTGACCTTGCCTCACAAGACAAACATACGGTGGGGGAGAAATTAAATTTGACTAATGTATATTCAGTTCGTATGAAAGGTAAAATGTTGGGCAAGAGTATTTTTAAACTTAGTATCACTACCTCTGGTTCCATTGATACTGAAGATAAATCCGTTTTAGTTAATGATAAGGCCCAGGTAGAGGAATAATAGAATAGGCTAAATGGAGGAAACAACTTCTGGTCCATAGCGGTAATATCAAACGCTGAAAGATCAATTACACCATTTAGTCTAACTCGTAATTATTATTGTCATCATCGGTAGCAATAAATGGTGCTGGTTTTATAAGTAATCAAAGCATCTCGTTCCATGTAGTCTGGTTTGTTTTTTAATTCATTTACCCAGTAATAAAAGTTTACACAAGGGAGCGGAACATATAATAATGTTCCCTCCCAATCTGTATAAGAACAAAATAACAACTTAGCAAAAATATCTAATCAATACTCCCCGCTGAACCACTGTCTTTTTCTTTTTGGTAATAACCTATATCCTGAGTTGGTGAATGATAATTTTCCTTATCAATACTTTCCAGGTTATTCAAAATACCACCTACTATTCCAACCCCCTTGGCTAAATACAAATTTATGTCAACAGTTACTGTTTGTTTCCATGAATGATATACTGTGGATGAATAATAATAAACCCCCGAACTAGAATCCTGATAAGTAATATGAAAGTTTAATACATTTTGATATGCTTTACCGGTAGTATTTGTAAAATTATTTAATGATTCAATTAATTTAACTTTTACTTTTTTATTTATTTGGTTAGTAAGTAGCAGATTCCATTCATCACCTACCTTAATATCTGCCGGAAGTAAGGTAAGATATTGAGGCGTACCAAATTTGTCAAATCCGACTATTGCACCATTTAATACTGCTAAATATGACGAAGTCCTGCTATTGTTATGATCATCCAGATAACAGATTGGATTTGAAGACATATTATTGATAATGACTGAATTCCCCAAAAATGTGCTATATGAACTATTATTTATCGATTTACTACCAGTTAAATTACCTAGTGAATCATAAAGTGCCTGTGTACCTGAAACTTTTATGTTTAGTGTTTTACCAGCGTTTACAGAGAAATAATCCACACTTTTGCCTGAAAAACTTGTCGCAGGGGTTGAAGGATTACTTGAATCACTTTTACACCCTGGAAAAGTAAATAAATAAATACCGATCAGAATTCCGAATAGTAAAGTTCTTTTCATTTTAACCTCATTTTTTGAATAATATTAAATCTCCTTTTCCCAGAAGATTTTCCAAAGCTTATTTTCATTGTCAGTAGAAACAGTAACCAGAGTTCTCTCCTTAAAATAATACCAATCTTCTTTAATTTTTATTTTATTCACATCATATAAAACAATCAGGCTGTCATCAGCTGAATAATAACCCTTTCTAAATTCCTCATATCCTCTTTTTAATATAGTTTTTGCATATGTGTTCCCCAAAACTTCTTTTTCAAGAATAACATCGCTTGTTATATTTATAGAATACATATATGTATTATCAGCATCTAATGAAAAATTAGCATATCCGTATTTATATATTGCAAAACTGGCTATATTTTTATTAGGAGTGATTATATCTATAGTCCTACACACCCATTTACCCATCAAATCCTTTTTACTCGTAAAAGGAGGCAAGGGTTTGCAACTGCTGAGAAAACAAATAAAAAAAAGAAAAAATATTCCTGGAGTCTTTACCATATCATTGAGTACAAATAATGTTTTATTTTACATAATTGAACGAAAATCATGTATTCGTTTAGCGCCAGACTTAACTATTGTTATAATTCTTGCAGTTTACTTTTATGAAGACACTTTTTTTATAGTTATCCACACCAAATCTAATAAATTTCATGTTAAATTTACCCAGTTATTTACATATTGTCAATAATTTAGGGTTTTAAGTATTGCTTCTGTAAGTATTGCTCCATAAAGATTATCTTCTTTGACATTTACCCTTCAACTTTAATGTGATTCCTAAAAATATTATCACAGATAACAACTAATTAGGAGTTACTATGTCTTTTCTCACCTGCTAATTACTTACCAAACAACCAATTAACAAGAAATAAGGAGGCATCCGCGCCTTGTATCTAATTTTCAAATTGTCTTTCAAAAAATAGGATTGTTGCTTCGGGCGAAAACCAACAATTACTCCGGTCAAAATTGACCAGTGTTGTTACACAATCTCCATCGCTAACCCTCCATAATACATCTCCGGCACTCTTGAATATGTCGGGGCCAGATAACTTGTCTAGGTAATAACGGCATTCGACAGGGGGTTTTTGTTGTTTCGCTGCTGTATTGGGAACCAACATAACCCACTTAGCACCGCCAAATTTCTACCCGGACTCGTACAAATATTATATCTTTTTGCTCTTCTTCTTTTTGTCTATAGTAAATAATCCTGCTGTGTACTTTTCATACAGTTCAAACAAAAACTCCATCCTCTTAGCTTCTGTTGTAAATGGTTGTGAACGGTAACATAAATCAACCGCTTTATCTAATTCTTGATGTGCTTTTACTAATGCTGCCGGCATTGTTAATGGATCGTATAAATCGGCAAGGCTGCTGTTAGGAAATTCTTTTCTTACATCTAAAATCTTTTGAGCTTTTTCTTCAACAGTTTTTATTTGTTTCTCTGCTGGATTTTCTGGCCAAGGGAAATTATTATAGACCACGTCGTTTGAATACCTAAAACGGCTTTCTAATCTACCGCATACATGTCTTACCCATGACATATGAATCTCAGAGTTAAGCATTCCAAAAGTAAACATATCTCCATTAGCAACCATATGACAGCTATTATGAGCAATTTCATTTATACCAAAAAACCCCATTGGTATATATTTCCTGTTTTCTGAAGTGGTACTCGGAATAACAATATATTGTGAAGGATTCTTTTTATCTCGAAAAGTAGTCGGAAATTGAGCAAGCTCCCTGGCTCCTTGATCAACACTATGTTCTCTCATCTCTTTAACCCTTTTCACGCGCTCCATTATCAATGGCATCTTTTGCAATTCAGATGGTTCAATATCCACTAACCAAAGACACCAACGATCAATCCCATTAAGAAATTCTTTTGCGCTTATTAACCTTTTAATATATTTCTCAGAAAGCGGTTCTTTTTTAATTAAAAAAGCTTTTTCCTCATTATTGAGTATCAGATTACCCCCATCTACCGGTTTATTCCCCCATTGCATCTGTGGAGACTTACAAATTGGATTTTTTCTTTTTGTTATAATTAAATCAGCGGATTCAACTAAATATGGATTTATATTAGACACTTTTCTTACAAGTGCATCCGCTTTAATATTTTCATATTCATACAAGTATTTTTCATTTGTATCATAGCAGGCAAAGCCAATAATTACAACATGAACAGCCGCATTTCCTTTTGCTTCATTCCCCCACTTAAATGTTCGGTGAGCAAAATGAATTTTAATATTATATTTTCCATAGAGTAAATTCCAAAGGATACCTACTTGTTCTCCCTGTGCAATCGAGTTAGTTGATACAAATCCAACTTTGATATTTGTGTCCCGGATATATTCTCCGGCTTTGACATACCAGGCAGTAACATAATCAAGTATTCCAGTTCCATTTACCCCGTGGAATACTTTATCCATATCGATTTTTTGTTGTTCGTTTTGTAAATGTTTCCCAACAAAAGGAGGGTTCCCTAATATATAAGACAATTCACTTGGAGAGATAATTTCCTTCCAGTCAAGTTGTAATGCATTCCCATGGATAATATTTGCCGCTTTCTTTAGTGGTAACCTTATAAAATATTGTCCGAATTCTTCACTAACAGCCATATTCATTTGGTGATCAATTAACCACATTGCCACTTCAGAGATACGGGCGGGAAATTCCTCATATTCAATACCGTACATCATGTCGACATCAAGCCAAATGATGTCCCGAACGTTCAAAAATCCCTGTCCTGTGGCATTTAGCGCGCGTAAGATTTCAATTTCTAATAAACGTAGTTCTCGATAAGCAATTACCAAGAAATTCCCACAGCCACAAGCAGGGTCCAGGAATTTTAATGCACTTATCTTTTTGTGAAATTCAATCAGTTTGTTTTTATTTCCCTTTATCGTTTCAAACTCTTGCCAGAGTTCATCAAGGAATAAAGGCTTGATAAGTTTTAGGATATTTTTTTCACTCGTATAATGTGCACCAAGGTTTCTCCGTTCAACCGGATTCTTTACACATTGGAACATTGAACCAAAAATAGCAGGAGATATTTTTGACCAATTGAGATAACAACAGTCTAATAATACTTTCCGCATTGCAGTATCGAAACTTGCTGATGGCAATACTTCTTCAAATAATTTGCCATTGATGTAGGGAAAAGCATTTAATTGCTCATCAAGGTTACTGAAGCGTTTGTCTGAAGGGGTGTTCAAGACCTGGAATAACTCTTGAATTTTTGAGGCAAGATCGCTGCCATCCTCACTAGTGCGCTCTAAAATATAATTTTGAAATTGTTGTTTATCAAAAATAGTAGTGTCTTCAGCGAATAAGCAGAATAAAATTCTAACCAGATACCGCTCTAGTGGATGGCCACCATACCCAATCTCTTTTAACCTGTCATGAAGCTTGCCCATTAGTTCGGCAGCTTTGATATTTACAGGATCTTGCTCTTTGTATATTTGCTTCTGATAACCGGCAATAAATCCAAAATGTTGAACATAATTGACAAAGTTATTGATAGTAAATTCGATAGTTTTATTTTCTTCGGTGTCAAACAGCCTAAATGTATGGAAATCGGAGACTAGAATGTATTTGGGTAATTCGTGTTCTTTTAGTCCGCATATATAATCTTTGGCCTGTATAAATGCTTTGTCCAGGTTTTTTCCCCGGCTCTTCATCTCAATTAAAATTGTCCCCTTCCATAGCAAATCAATATATCCGTCAGCATCATCTAATTTTTTTACCCGATGTTCAAATGTACCGACACGTTTGCGGGTAATACCAAATACATCAAAGAAAGCTTCTATAAACGGTTTTGCTTCAGCTATCTCGTTGATAGTATTTTCCCATTCTTTCGAGAATCGTACAGATCTTTCTTTTATTTCGTTCCAGCTTAAGGGCATTTATTGATATCCTGAATCGTTAAAGAAAATTATTTTGTGGCCCATCAAATCGCCGGCAATTCTCAATGAATTATTAGAGAATGTAACCTGCAAAAATCTTGTTATCTACTCATCCATATAAGGTAATTAAAAATAAACAAAGGTACTGAATAAGTCTATAATAATTAGATAATCGGAGTCGTCAATTTTTATGGATGATAATTGCAATAACCACTAACTGGGAGTTACAATTCTTTCACAATCGGTTGCTCCGTCAACACCAATATTAACCCTACCCAATAGTATCAGCCTCATTCCGCTTTTTAGGGTATAAGAAAATTGAGACTAGACTCACGTCTTTTCTCACCCACTAACTACTCACCGAAACAACCAATTAAAAAAGAAAAAGGAGAATTCATGTCCTTTGAAGAAATGTACCCCGTATTACGGACTCAGGCACTTTATGCGACTATGCGATATGACCCCAGGAAAAAAGATAAAATGGCAGAGTTACTGGCAATGGCGTATGTCCAATACAAAAAAGATATTGAGTCCTGCAGAGAACCTAACCTGAATATATATAAGGCACTTATATCAAAACGCAGTAGAGAAATTGATTATCGCAGTGTTTGCCTTAAGGGATTTGGGGGGAATAGTACACTTGATGCCCTTTCGCCTTACAGGAGACGGCCAGACCAAGACATTGAGATTGTGGAATACGATGACTGGCAAGATGCTAAGCTCAGAAATAAAGAGCGTGTTGAAGCCTCTTTCAGTTTTCCTATTGATTTCAAAAATTGGCAAAAGGAATTAAACAGGACAGAACGCAAGATACTGAAGCTTTTGCTTGACGGTTATAGTGCCGCCAAGATATCAGAGAAACTGAAACTCAAGTATGCAATTGTAAGAGACTGCATTAAGAACATGAAAGCTGCATTCATCCGGTATTTTCACATTAGTCATTTACAGTTAGAATGACCGGCTTAATCCGGTCATTTATATATCAAAGGTAGCCTGAGGAGTAAGTTCATGAAACAAAATTACACTAAATAATAAGGACACCGTTATGAAATTCATAAAGAAAGCAATCCTGAAAATAAGCCTGGAAGCTTTGGACTATATTTCACTAAGGATCAAAAATAAACTGGAGGAATTAGATGGGGAGAGTAAAAAAGAACCAGCAAAAAATAATTGACAAAACATTCAATGGCTGTGTAACTATATTGGAATTGATCGCAAAACAAACAAGATTAAATTACAGGGAGGTGAATGTTCTATTATTCTGTGTGGTTTTTCCCGCTGTTACTACCTGGCTAGCCTACAAAAATCACAGGTATAAGCGTCGGTATGAATAATTCACAATTTTCAGCAGGAAATAGTTATCAGGCGCTAAAGCCGATTCCTCAATATTCTTCTTGGGTGTTCTTGTGCTTTTATAGAAATAGATTTAATTTGAATTCGGATTTTTAAGGAATATCTATAAAAATATAAAAGTAGTTTCAGAAATATAAGTTTGCGTGGTCTTAACTCGCGTCGTTTGATATCGAAAACTGGTAATCTTCACTTGACAAAACGAAGCGGTAGGATTACGTCCCCCTTGGGACGTTTCCTATTCATTGTCTTGTCAAAGCTATACCAGTAGCTCGATATCGGACGTGGGTAGAACGTCCCTTTTTTATTTTAAAGAGTTTAGGTTATTTATACTATTTGTTGGTATAAGAAAAGTAACTAAAATATCACTGATATTTTCTTAATTACGTATTCGAAAACTAATTTGGAGATAATATGCGGATCTTTACCATGGTGATTTTACTGTTTGCATCATTTTCTTTTGCGCAAACAACTCGAAATGTTCCCTCTCAATATTCTACAATTCAAGCTGGTTTGAATGCCGCGCAAAGTGGAGATACTGTGCTTGTGCAACCAGGTACCTATATAGAAAACATTTTTTGGCCAACTCTGAACGGAATTAAACTTATTGCAGCCGGCGATACGACCAATACAATTATTGATGGAAATAAGATTGGATCCATAATAACAATGAATGGGCATTTGATTATAGATTCCTCGACTTGCATTTATGGATTCACTCTCAAAAATGGGTATAGCTACAGTAAAGGAGGAGGAATTTGTATTGATAGCGCCAGTCCATATTTATCTCATTTGAATATTTTCTCTAATTCGTCAAATTATGGAGGCGGAATTTACATTCGGGCTGGACAATTGTTTCTGAAGTCTTCACATATTTTTAGCAATAACGGGAGTTTTGGAGGAGGGATCTATATTGTTCCCTACACTTATGCAGGAAACAATTATTTGGCTCTTCCATATTTTATTGATTCTTGTCTTTTCAATGACAATGAATCATTCTATTACGGAGGTGCTATTTCGGTTTGGAGTACAACGCAAATAGATAGTTCTTTAATATCAAGTTCAGTATTTGCAAATAATAGTTCCATTGTCAATGGTTCTTATACCACTGGGGGAGGCGCTATTTATATAAGTTACTCTAATACTACAGTAAATAATTGTGAATTTAATAAAAATCGGACATATTCGCCTTGGAGTGACGATGGTGGTGCTGCCATATGTACAAGGGGAACAAAGTTATATGTGTTTAATTCAAAATTCATAAAAAACTCTTCTGGTTATGGACCTGGCGGCGCTTTGAATGTTAGTTATTATACTCAGATAAAGAATTCGCTTTTTTACAAAAACACAGCTTATTCTAGGGGCGGAGGTGTATCTGCTGAAACATATCTTGATATTAGTAACGTTAATTTTATTGAAAATAAAGCAACATCGGGTATTCCTGTATCGGGCTATGATGGAAATGGCGGAGCACTTTATTTGTTGTCAGGTAGTTATATATCTGAAAATGTCTCGTTTATTAGGAATAAATCAGGAAATGGCAGCAGTATATATTTATCAGGCACAACAAACGGAGTAATTAAAAACAATAACTTCTTTAATAATTTGGCTACAAGGCAGGCAGGGGGGATTTATATTGAAAACAATAATGGATTGTCTATTAGAAATACAAATTTTATTTCAAACGGAACTGCAATAAAAAATCCCAACAACACAAGCTTTGTAGATGGTATAAATAATTATTGGGGTTCTGCTTCAGGACCATATCATCCTAGCCAAAATAATGAAGGTCTGGGCGATTCAGTCAATCTCTTTGTAAATGTGATACCATTTTTAACTTCTCCTGATACCAGTGCTCCACCGATTCCGGTGCAAAATGTTAATGTATTTAGTAGAACCAATAATTCCATCACTCTAAGTTGGCCTGCTAGCGTTCTTTCTGATTTAGCAGGTTATAGGATCTATTGGGACACAGATTCATCTGGTTATCCATATTCTAATTTCATAGATGTTGGAAACCTGACTACTTATACACTTAATAATCTTGTGTTTGGGAAAAAATATTATATAGCGGTTTCATGTTATGACCAGTCTGGAAATGAAAGTTGGTTTTCTACCGAAGCTGATACTAATCTAACTATCCCTCTTCCAGTGGAAATAACAACTTTTCAGGTTGCTTGCATGAGGGGGTCAGCTCAACTGAAATGGATAACTGCAACTGAACAGAACTCATCAGGTTTTGAAGTTCAAAGAAGTAGTAACAATGTGGTTTGGAATAAAGTTACTTTCATCCAGGGGAAAGGAAATAGCAACTCTCCCAAAGAATATTCCTATTCCGATAACCATTTGAATAGCGGCAAATACCAATACCGTCTGAAAATAATCGATAATGATGGGGCCTACAAGTATAGTGCAGTTGTTGAAGCAGTTATTGGAGTTCCAACAGAATATAGTTTATCACAAAATTTCCCTAATCCATTCAACCCATCGACCAAGATTGAATACACCTTGCCTAGCAATGGCCATGTAAAACTGCAAGTGTTCTCTGTGACCGGACAACTAGTCAAAATTCTTACTGATGAAAATAAAGACGCCGGTTATTATTCCATTGATTTTAATGGGTCTAACCTTTCTTCTGGAATCTATCTCTACAGGCTTTCAGTAGATAATAGAAACATCGTTAAGAAAATGTTGTATTTGAAGTAAAATAATAATAAGCCGCTGGTTAACATTGGCGGCTTTCATTTTAAGATACAATAGTTCTTTAATCTCGGTATTTAGTGAGACAACAGAAACAAAACAGCCCCTAAAACAAAGTAATACCAGTTTATATTTACGCCTTAATGTATCCGGAAATATTTTTAACAAAAAATTTTGTTTTGACCATTTCCCTTTAGGATATGATAAATATTATATATCATTTTGGCTTCTGTACCAGGAGCGATTTTTCTAAAATTACTTGGCAATATATGATTTATGACGCGAAACCGTTTTTAGCAAAGAAGCAATTAGACTATTTGACCCTCCCCCTCGATGATTGCACGATCAAACGATAAACTGCTGAGACACCAATTACAATCGCTTGGACTACCATAAAAGGGGCTGATCGGTACGTTCGGTCAGTACACCTTGAACACCGCAGATAGTAAGTAAACTTTTGCCATAATAATTATTAGATTCAGCTCATGATAAACATTATAACAAGTTCAAGAATAACTTGCCCTAATTGCGATTTCACAAAAGAAGAGACCATGCCAGAAGATTCCTGCGTATTCTTCTATGAATGTGAAGCCTGTAAAAAGATATTAAAACCGCTACCTAGAGATTGCTGCGTCTTCTGTTCCTATGGGATGTAAAATGTCCGCCGATGCAGTTAGGAGATGGACAGGATAATTGCTGTAAGTCCTGAGCGGCTAAGCAGCATAAACAAAATAACCCCGTCTTTCACAGGTGCAGTAATTAAATCGGCTGTACACCCCGTACGCTATGTACGGTCATAGAAAAGAGCTGTAGCTGTAAACAGCCGATATAAAAGGTTCCACTTCCCTGATTTCTATGCAACCTACTATTGACTATTCATGAATATTCTTTTATGTTTCATGCGGGTGCAATAATAATTAAATCCAACTGATATTAAGATAAAATTTGAGGGTCTCATTGTAAAAAATCCCAAACCATCCCACCTGCCCGCATAAACCAATGCAATGAGATCCTTTTTTCTTTTGGCCTTAAATTGTTGCAAGTTATTTCTGCCTGTCCTACGTACTGCACGGTGTTGACCGAGTAACAACTTCACAGCCTAAATAACACCATCTAGCAATTTATTATTATTCCCCGTAATTTATATCTATACAATCCAAACTCGTTACAGCGAAGGCAAAAAATATGAAAGATGCTAATTACAAGAGCACTAAACAGGCAAAATATTATATTAAAGTGGTGCCAAATATATTATTTAAGGAGGAGTTAGATTTTAGTGCGTATATAAATAATAGTGATGAGATTCTGAATATTATAAACAAAACATTTCGTTGGGGAGATGTGTTTGATTTTCTTATTCACCGGAATGAACCCACTAGCCAGGAAGCCTTTATTGATATCGTCGAGCGTAGGTATAAGATAAAAATAAAAAACGCCACACGACTCTTAATAATCACCGGTTACTTATTTCACAGGGAGAGGAAAAAATACTCTACATTATTTCGAAAGTGGATTATATCAAATAGGGAAACTAAATTGTTTGATATTGTCTGTAATGCATTGAAAAACGGGGCAAATTATAATGATATCCTAAAATATAAACTTGCAGATTATGGATTGCCTGACAGTTGGACAAATTGTTGGGGGAATAATATGAATAAGAAAGAATTACTTCGAACTGCTATTTACTATTCACTTAATTTGGGGAAACAATCTTTTACGGAAAAAGAATTGAAAGCTATTGCT
>Ga0182027_10006826_pt1 | contig 16993 bp, 13 predicted proteins | sample 712E1DmetaG_FD_121300 | JGI IMG/M metagenome (GOLD analysis project Ga0182027, IMG submission 121300) | Permafrost microbial communities from Stordalen Mire, Sweden - 712E1D metaG (Illumina Assembly) | ecosystem: Environmental > Terrestrial > Soil > Wetlands > Permafrost | place: Sweden... | reverse complement strand
TGGGGCCTAGACTGTATGTATTGGGGTCACGGGTGGGGGGGGGGGGGGGGGGAGGGAACTGGAGTGATGGAGGGATGGAGTGATGGGTGGCTGGATTTGACCATGCCCCATTACTCCAACACTCCAACACTCCATTGGGATCCTTGGGGGAATAGTCATAAAAAGAATCGTCTTTTTAACTTTAATTAACTTCAATTAACCTTAATCAGGCTTAATTAGGCTTAATTGAGCTTCATTCTAACCTTAATCCTGAATTTCAAACCAACCTGTTGTCGTCTGCTGCCAAGCGCCGTAGTCGCGACATCTTTGTGGAACCCCGGACTCAGAACCTTCCAGCCCCGTCGGGGCGGGCCTATTTGGCTTCCAAGGAACCTCGTGGCGGGGATAGAAAGCCGCCATTGTCCCTTCCGCTGCCGGGCAGGGCGAAGTGGAAGGCGAATAGTGCGGCGCTCTGCCGGGCGCGGGTACGCTTCCAACGCATGCTCCCGGGGCGGATGGGGCCTCGCAACGGGGGCTTTGGACTGCGCCTTCGTGTCTCACGTCTCTCACGCAGGCAAATCAACCATAGGTTCTAATTTTTGTCAAGCCCTTATTGAGGAGAATCGGTTTGAGGAGGCAAAAAATTCAACCCCGGCGACCTGGGGAGGTCAGCCGGGGTGATGTTGAAAAGCTATTGATTGCGTAACCGCTCAAGAAGTGTGCCGACGGCACCGATAACCGGCAACCGCGCACAACCCCATAAGGGTTGCAGCGGAAGCCCACAGGCCAACTCCCTGGTCGGGAAGAATAACATCCGGCTTGAACGGGTCGGGTATGGGGGAAGCGAGGCCCGAGGGGTTATCAACGGCCGCGAACGACGGATTCTGAGTTAAATCCACGACGCTGGTGTCATCGAGGTTGAAGTAGCTGGGAACTTGCTCAAAGCCGAAGGAGACCGTGATGCTGGAGCCGCTCGCCACCTCGTTGAAGCCCAAAACGGACCACCCAAACGTGCCGCCGGGTTGAAGATCCCAAACCTGTGTGCCACCCCAGTTCACGAATGCCTCCGAATAAGGGCCGCCGCTATTATCCAAGGCGAAACTGATATTATAGTTGTCGCCCGGTGTGGTGGCGATGGTCTGGGAAATGACATTATAGCCGCCCACCGCGCCAAAAAAGGCGGAATAGGCGCCCGAATTAGGTGTGGTGGCAAAGCTGGTGCTGACGCCCTCAAAGGCGGTGCTTCCGGAAAGGGCCCAACCGTCAAAATTGCCGGTTTCAAAGCCGGGATTCACCAAGAGGTTTTGCGCGCTTGCCGCTTGACTGGCGAAGAGACCAAGCGTGGCAGCCAAAGCAATTTCCCTTATTTTTTCTAGTTTCATCATTGTGTCTTTCCTTCTAATCACTGCTCAACGCCTGTAATGCGCTCTTCAAAATAAGCAAGGAATGTACCATGTTGAGGCAACAATAGATCCATGTGAATCCAATTGCATAAGTGGTTTGGAATCAACATGTTATGAATGTTTTTGTTTTTGAACCAATTCCTTCGTCCGGCACGGATTTTGCGCCCAAATGTAATGATTACCGACAATCATTGGGAGTTTTTGTGTCTATGAGGCTAAACCACAACGACTTACACATCAAAAACGAGACCGTCGGAAATCCTTACACAAACAGAGGGTATCGGGTTGATCAAATCCCCAGTTCTTGGCCTCGGCGGAAGGGGTGGGCCTTCAGCCGGTCATGCAAATGGGGGGGGGGTGTTGCGGGGTGGAAGGTGGTTGCCGGGGGGTATCTCGTCTTCTCGAAAAATTAGCGGCGCTCATAGAGCGCCGCTACAACGGAAAGGCGGGTGGCGGGGGGGGGGCATCTCATCTTTGTCAAAAAATTAGCGGCGCTCATAGAGCGCCGCTACACTGGAAAGGGTGGCGGGTTGACGGCTTGGCAAGAGAGACGGACGGTTACTGCACCAGTGCCCGAAGGAACCAGACCCGCGCTGCCGGATTGACGAAGTTGGTAATGGTGAAGGTCCCGTTGGTGTCCGCGGCGGTGCTGGTCGGACTGGGGAAGTTGGTTGACCAAGACAGCAAGTCGGTCGAAACCAGCCAGGTGATGTTCTCGCCAAAGGCCAAGCCGGTGAGCGTCACCGCCATGCTGGCGGCATTGGCAGGCTGTTCACTGATGAATTGGGGCATGGGGGTGTTGTCAATGGAGAGAAAAAATTGATCCACGCCGACAGCGCCGGTAATGGTTGCAGGCGATGAGGATGCGTACGATGCCGCGATGACATATCCGAACTGAATGGGCGCGCCGCTGGCGGTGAAGTCCGGATTGGCCGGCTCCAAGGAACCGACCTGGGTGAAGTCAGAGGCCAATTGCGGCGTGAACTCCTTGATGGGAAATCCGAACCCTGTAGGGTTCTGGAGTTGGTTGGTGTAATAGAGGCCGTTTTGCAGCAAGAGCAGCCCAACCTGAACTGTCAGAGGGGCTTTAATTTTTGGCTCGGCGCGGGAGTCTTGCGGCGAGAGCAGCCCGGTATCAACGAACGAGGAGGACAACAGACTGGCAGCGATGCTGAAGGTAATGGAGTTGATCGGCCCGCTGATGGCCGGGCTGTAAACCATGGCGCTGTTGGTATTGCCAATCAGGATTCCCTGGTTGAAGGGACTGCCGCTGGAGTCAAAGCTAAAAGAATTGGAGCGGTAAGCGCCTCCCGCAACCCCGCCCGTGGGCACCTCGCCCGCGGTGAAGCCGCCGGTTTGGCCGTCGGTGGTATCCTGAATTTCCACGGCGGTCCAAGTGTAATTTGTGAAATTGCCGTCGTTGTATCCTGCTCCGGCAAACACGCGGGAAGAGACGGACATGGCAAGAGCTAATGCAACCTGTAGAAGGGCACGATAAGGGGTCATTGGTTTTTTATGATTATTCTTTCTTCTTATATCTTGCGGTCTAGCGAGTATCATAGCACAAAAGCCGGGCAACACAATTTATTTTTGAAATGGGAGGCATGGGAGGCATGGGAAGCATGGGAAGGTAACTATTCAGGTGCGGACGCCTCGCCGAGGCGTCCGGGGGCGATCCGTTGCGCCGCTGGACGCGGCGCGGACAGCGCGGCGCGCTGTCCCTACCTGAATAGTCACATGGGAAGCAGGGGGCGCGGGGGGCGGGATCACTCGCGCTCGATGCCGAGCTTTTCCATCAGGTCGTAAAGCGTGGGCCGGCCGACGCCTAATTCCACGGCGGCGGCGGCGATTTTCCCCTTGTGCTTGCGCAAGGCATTTTGAACCATCTCTTTTTCCAGATGCTCGCGGGCTTCCTTGAGCGTGGCGCCGGCGGCGACGGGGGTTGCGGGGGGCAATTCCAGGTCGCGCACGGTGACGCGTTTTCCATCGGCCATGATGACGGCGCGGCGGATGCAATTCTCCAACTGCCGGACGTTGCCGGGCCAGGGGTTGCGGCTCAAGGCGCGCATGGCCTCCGGGTCGAACACCAAACCGGCTTTGCCGGCCTTCTCGGAAAAGCGGTGCAGAAAGAACTGCGCCAGCAACCGGATGTCGTCGTCGCGCTCCCGGAGCGGGGGCAGGGCAATTTTGACGACGGCGAGGCGGTAAAACAAATCCTCGCGGAAAGTGCCGTCGGCCAGGCCTTTTTTGAGATCGGCGTTGGTGGCGGTGAGGATGCGGGCGTCAATCGGGATGGGCTGGCGGCCGCCGACGCGCTCGATGCACTGCTCCTGGAGGAAGCGGAGAAGTTTGACCTGAATGGGGAGTGGGATTTCGCCCACTTCATCCAGAAAGAGGGTGCCGCCGATGGCGGTTTCAAAGCGGCCTTTGCGCTGGACATGGGCGCCGGTGAAGGAACCTTTTTCGTGGCCGAACAACTCGCTTTCCAGGAGGGTTTCCGGGATGGCGCTGCAGTTGATGGCAACAAACGGCCCCTTTTTGCGGGGGCTGCACTGGTGGATGGCTTGGGCCGCCATTTCCTTGCCGGTGCCGCTCTCGCCCAATAAGAGGACGGGGGCGTCGGTCGTGGCGACTTTGCGGATGGTGTCAAACATGGAGCGCATGACGGGGCTGGTGCCGAGCATCCCCTCGAAGGCGTCCGGGCGCTCCGCCTGCTGGATCTGGCGGATTTCCCGTTCGAGCAGGGCGACATGGAAGACGCGTTTGAGGAGGATTTTCAATTCTTCCATTTCGACCGGCTTGGCCATGAAATCGTAGGCGCCGCCCGCGATGGCGCGAAGGCCGATCCCCTTTTCGCCCTGGCCGGTGATGACGATGACTTTGGTCAGGCTCTCCAGGGCGGTCAATTCGCCCAGCGCGGCCAGCCCCTCTTCGGGGTCGGCGGGATGGGGCGGGAGGCCCAGGTCCAGCAGGACGACGAGGGGGCGGTTGGCCGCGTCGGCAAAGGCCTCCACGGCGCCGGCGCGGTCGCCGGCCAGGACGATTTCGTAGTCGTTGGCCAGCGCCCATTTCATCTGGGTGCGTATCTCTTCGTCGTCGTCCACGATCAGTAATTTAGGATTCATCAGGTATTTTTGTTAGCTGGTAAAAGCACGCGGAAAGTGGTGCCGTGGTTGAGTTGGCTCTCGACCTCAACCCTGCCGCCGTGCGCCTCAATAATCATCTTGCTCTGGAACATGCCAATGCCAAAGCCTTCTTTCTTGGTGGTTTGAAAGGGGCGGAACAGGGAGGCGCGGAGGAACTCGGGGGCCATGCCGCAACCGTTGTCCGCCACCGTCAGCACCACCCAGCCTTCGGTCTGGCTGGTTTCGACGTGGATGCGGCCGTTGGGCGGGACGGCTTCGGCGGCGTTGAGGACGAGGTTGGTGACGACTTTGTGGATTTGTTCGGAGTCAAAACGGAATTTGGGGATGGGGCCGAGCTTGGACGACAATTGAAGAGCGGCAGCGCCGCTCCAACTGGCCAGGATTTTGGAAACCAGCTCATTGAGATCGGAGACTTCGGGGTGAATCTGCAGATCGTGGCGCAGAACACTGAGGCGTCCGATCAAATTATTGATATGCTTGCCGGATTTGGCGATGCCGCGCAAGGCATCCTCGCGGAAGGCCGGATTATCAAAGTGGACGGGCAGGTTTTGCAGCATCAGGTTGAGCGTGGAGGCCGTGTTCTTCAAGTCATGCACGAAAAAGGCGGACATGGTCTGGAAGGCCTCCAGTTCCTTGGCCTGCAACAGCTTGTGCGAGAGCTGGGAATTGAGCAGGCTGGCCGCAATCTGGTCGCCCACGCACTTGAGAAGGTCGTAGTCCTGGAGCGAAAAGAGCACGCCGGCCACGCGGTCGCCCAGGAGCATGACGCCCAGGAGATCGCCCGCGGCGATCATGGGGACGCAAACCCGGGCGCCGCCCTCCTCAAATTCCGAGGGATGGCAGCGGCGCAAGGTGGCCGCCCAATCTTCATTGGAGTATTCGACATCCACCGGTTCCAGGCGATGGCGCATCGCCTTGATCAGCTCGGCGGCCTCCTCGCGGCTGGGCCGCAATTTTTCCGCCATTGGCCCGGAGAGCGAGGTGGAGGCGGCCAGCTCCAGATTTTCCCCCTTGTCGTCCATGAGCCAGATGCTGACGGACAGGGCCTGAAAAAGGTCCGCCGCCAGCTTGACCGAGGCCTGGCAGAGTTCTTTTTGCGTCACCCGGCTGGCGGTGCCTTCGGTGAAACGGCGCCAGACGGTCCGGTAATCGTAAAGGGGCCTCTGCAAATAGCGGCTGACGAAGCGCCGCGTGTGCAATTGCACCCGGTCGGACAGCAGCAGGACCGTGACGACGACCAGGGCGACCAGGATCAAGAAGGCCCTCAGCTCGAAGGAATTGGTCAACCCGAGCCGCTGCACCACTTTGGCCAGCACACCGACGATGAGCAAATAAAGGCCGGCGACCATGACGGTGCCCGATTTGTGGAGGTCCTTATGGGAAGGAAAAACGGCGACCGCCGACGACCCGCGGAAGAGGGAACGCAACATCAACAGGCAGCCCAGCAGCAACGCCGCGGCATTGACTGTCCCGGCGGAACTTCGCGGCCCGGTTACGGACATGAGCTGGCCGTTGACGAGAGAGGGAGTTGGGAGGACGAGGGCTTGACAGGCGGTATAGAACCTGACGGCAAACAAAAGCCCCAAGCCAAGCACCATGAACTTGATCCGCCAGCGCATCGTCCCGACCGACGCCCAGAAAGTCCTTTCCAGTTGGGCGAGAACCGCGACGGTGCTCAACAGGCATATCACATACAAGGCCCAGCCGAAGAGGTTCAAACGGAACAGCCATTGATTTGTCGCGGGAAGATAAACCAGTGCGGCCATAAGCCGGCCCCGGCAAGAAATGGCCAGGAAGATTGGGACGATGAAGGCCGCTGCGAGGGTGATCCGCCATTTGCCCAGGAACTCCCGATAATTTCCCCGCGCGTAACTCAAACTGAAAAAGAGCCACGTTCCCGGCAGCAGCGACATGGCCAGCAAGGCGCAATCCTCCCAAAGGGCCGCCTTCGCCGGGACCACGGCCTGAGTGACCAGTCCGCAAAAGACACTTTCACAGGAGAGCAGCGCCATGCCGGCGACCAAGAACCAGACGGCTTTGGAGCGCCGCTCGCGGAAAGCGGCGATCAAGGCTATCGCGCCGCCCAAAAAGGCGCTGGCGAAATCAAGCATGGCAGCCGGGTTCATTCGTTTGACAGAGAGTCAGGCCCCGAACCGGGCCGGACAAGTCGGCTCCATGCTACGCGGAAGGAGGGGATTCCAGCAACCGCGAAATAGGCCGGATTTTTGCCGCGGGCGCAAGACAGTTTTCTTCGCCTTCCCGGTAGGGCAGAGCTGCCGCTCTGCCCTGAATTCGTGGGCGGCGCAGCAGCGCCGCCCTACCGAAGACACGAAGAATTTTGTCCTGCGCCCTTTTGCCGCGAGCGCACCTCTCATTTTTGGTTGACTCCCCGCCGTCTTCATCCTAATCTCGGTCCTGATCCTAATCACCAAATGCAAAAACTATGAAAAGTCGAATGATGTTTCGTTCCGTTCTCTTGTGCTCTCTGGCCTTCGCGGCCGGCCAGGGCACCAGTAGCGCCGCCCCAAGCCCTTCCGATCCGGACATCCCATACTTGCGCAAGCAGGGAACGGCCACCCAACTGGTCGTGGATCACAAGCCGTTCCTGATGCTGGCGGGCGAGCTGCTCAACAACAGCGCCACCAGCGTCGAGTACATGAAGCCGATCTGGCCCAAACTGGCCGACGCCAAATTCAACACCATCCTGGCCGGCGTTTCCTGGGCGCAGATCGAACCCGCCGAGGGCAAGTTCGACTTCAGCGTGCTGGACGGCGTGATCCGCGACGCGCGGCAAGCCAACCTGCATCTGGTGCTGCTCTGGTTCGGCACCTGGAAGAACGGCCTGTCCAGCTACCCGCCCGATTGGGTGAAGAAGGACTTCCAGCGGTTTCCGCGCGTTCAGATTGTCGGGGACAAGACGCCGTGGCCCGTGTTCGGAGGGTCGCGGACCAACTTTACGGGCAGTTTGAGCATTGAGTTGTTCAGCACCTTCGGCGATGCCACGCGGGACGCCGATGCGCGCGCCTTTGCCGCCCTGATGCGGCACGTCAAGGACGTGGATGGCAGCAAGCACACGGTCGTCATGATCCAGGTGGAGAACGAAACGGGTCTTCAGGGCGACACTCGCGACCGCTCGCCCGCCGCCAATAAGGCTTACGCCGGGCCGGCGCCGGTGGAGTTGATGGACTACCTTCAGCGGCACAAGGGCGCCCTGATTCCAGAGCTGAACAAAGTCTGGGAGGCAGCCGGCTTCAAGACATCCGGGACTTGGGAAGAGGTGTTCGGCAAGGGCAGGACGACGGAGGAAATCTTCATGGCTTGGAACTTCGCGCGCTACATCAACCGGGTGATCGAAGCGGGCAAGGCCGAATACCCGATACCGATGTTCCTGAACTGCCCGCAGTTCGGATTTGGCACGGCACCCGCCCCGCTTAAGGGAGGCGGACAGAGCGGCGGCGCGATGCCCGACGCGATGGATGTCTGGAGAGCCGGGGCGCCGGCGGTGGATGTATTCGCGGCCGACATTTATAGTCCCAACTTCACGGGATTCTGCGCCAAGTATAGTCAATCCGGCAACCCGCTGCTCATCGCCGAGACGGGCGGCGGGGCGGATCTCAAGACCAAGGCGATCTATGCCTTCGGACGGCACGACGCCATGGGCTTCTCGCCCTTTGGCATTGACAGGATGGGCACCACGAACAATCCCGACCCGGTCGGCTATAAACTCCTCTCGCAACTCGCGCCCATGATTCTGCAGCACCAGGGCAATGGCACGATGTCCGCCGTTCTGATGAACGCGACCAACCCGGTTCAAAAGGTCCCGGTGGGGAACTACACGCTGGAGGTCGCGCCCAGCAGGCCCCGTGGCGGGGGCGGGGGCGGCGCCACGCCTGCGGCCCGAGGTGGTGGTGCTGCTGCTGGCGGCGGCGGGTTGGGTGGTACTGCCGCAGCGCCCGTGCCATCGGTGGCCATCTTCATCGCGACAGGGCCTGACGAGTACTACATCGCGGGCAATGGCGTAACCGTCACCTTTTCCTCGAACACACCCGGGACTCCACTTGCGGGACTGGGGGTTGTGGAAGAAGGGACGTTTGTGGACGGCCACTGGGTTCCCGGCCGCTGGCTCGCGGGGGATGACACCGAGGAGGGGGATTATCTGATCTTGCGGGACATGAACATCTTCCGCGTGACAGTGTACAGCTACCGCTAAACGCGGACCTGTTAGTCCATAATCAGGGTCAGGAGTTCACCCCATTTGCGGAATGGGCGAAATGGGGTTATTTTAGCCCATGAGGACATTTCATCGGATGTTCGCAGCGGTTGGAGTGTCTAGCTTGGTGGCAGCAGGAGTGGCGGCTGCTCCCCCGGCCGGCCTTGATGGCAAAACCGTTGCTCAAACGAACGCCCCGGTCGCGCTTCCGCAAACCGCGTCCGCACCGCCGCAGTATTCGCCCACCGGCGGGGCCTCCATTACAACCCTGATGGGCGGGGCGCAGCGTCCCGCTTATTTCAGCGGCCCCAACGCGACGGCATTGGGCGGCTGGTTCGGGCCGGCGTCTGTGGGAGGAACATTCCAGGCGGGCCTGGTGGGCGGAACAATGAACGGGCAATCTCCCCCCGGCGGCAGGATGTCCGGTGTGATTGTCGGCGGCGCCATGGCTCCCGGCTTGGCACCCGGCGGGGCGTTGACTGGGCGGCGGTCAGGCGGCCTGTATGGAACTAACCTTCCGGGCGGAGTCGGCACTCCCGGCAATTCGTTGACAGCCAGTCCCGGCGGTGTGATTGTAGGGGGCGCGCAAACCGCCGGCGCCTCGCCCGGAGGCGTGCTCGTTGCCGGCGCTCCGACCGGAGGCGCGCTCGTCCCTGGCGTTTCGACTGGAGGCGTGCTTGTCGCCGGCGCTCCCCCCATCACCAACGCGACTGGCGGCACACTCACCGGCGCTTCCGGCGGACAGCTTCATTGATCCCCGCCCAAGTGGGCGATGGCGCAGCTCAAGAGCGTTCGGCGGGACGCCGAACGCGGCGGTCGAGACGACCGCGCTCCCGAAGACGTGTATTTCGCGATTTCACACAAGCATAGACAGTTCCCTGGTCTCATTCGGCAGGCAGGCGGCTGCGGGCGGAGAGTTTGTTCCAGTTGACCTGGCCGAGACAGACGCCGGCGCCGATGCACATCATGGAGGGCCAGAAGGTGCGGGTCAGTTGTTCGCCGAGGAAGAAATAGGCCCAGGCGGTGGAACTGAGCGGGATCAAGTTGTTGAACAAAAGGACCCGGCTGGTCTGCCAATGGCACAAGGCGCTGTTCCAGATTGCAAAGGCCACCACGCTACCCCCGAGCACACAGACAAGCTGGGCCAGAATCAGGCTCGTTCGCACGGGCACGGCCTGGGTGAATAACTCGCCGGCCGCAAACGGGGCGAGGATGAGGCCGGCCCGCCAGAAGGTGTGGGCGGACACTTCGGCGCCGCTGAGGTCGCGGCCCAAGCGGCGGCATTGGCTGCCGAAATTGGCCCAAAGCGGGCCGCAAGCGAACCCGAGCAGTTCGCCCGTCAGGCTGCCGGCGCCATTGCGAAGCGCGGGCCAAAGCAGGATGAGCACGCCGCAGAAAGCGAGAGAGGCGGCGGCGTAGCGCCGGGCGGACTTCCAGTTTCTTTCGGGCCATCCTTCCAGGAGCAAAGCCCAAACCGGCGAGGCGCCGAGGTAAAGAGCCACATGAGACAGCGGGGTCAGCTTCAAGGCGCAATTGAACGTCACAATATAGACGGCCAGACTCGACCCGCCGCGCCACCACAAACGGCGGTTTAGCTCCGGCGTCACCGGATGGGTTTCGCCAAACCACTTTGTCCAGCGCAGCAGGGCCAGGAGGATCAGCCCCGCAGCCAGGAACCGTGTGCCGCCGGTGAAATTGGGCGGCCAGGTTTCGACGATGGACTTGCCGGGCCAGGTGCTGACAATGAATTTGGTGGCGGCATTGTTGGCGCCCCAAATAAAAACGGACAGCAAGAGGCCGGCGGCGATGGTTGTATTGTTGGGTTTGTTCCGCACGTTCGCCATTCATCCGTGTTGCCCTCGGCTGGACGGCTCAGGACTGGAGCATCTCAAGCACTTTCGGGACGGCGTCTTCAATCTTGACAAGGGTCATCTGGCCGCCGCGGCGTTTAAGTTCCACTTCGCCTTTGGCCAGGGATTTCTCGCCGATGGCCAGCCGGATGGGGAAGCCGACCAGTTCGGAATCCTTGAACTTGAAGCCGGGGCGCTCGTCACGGTCGTCAAGGATCACGTCAATGCCCTTGGCGGTGAGATCGGCGTAAATCTTCTCGGCGAGTTGCATGACGGCGCTGTCGGGGGCGACGGTCAAGGGGGTGAGACAAACGGCGCAGGGGGCGATGGCGATGGGCCACAGGATGCCGTCCTTGTCGTGGGATTGTTCGATGACGGCTTGCAGGGTGCGCGCAATGCCGATTCCGTAGGAGCCCATGATGGCGGGCTGTTGCTTGCCGGATTCGTCGAGGAACAGGGCGTTGAGGGCCTTGCTGTATTTGGTGCCGAGTTTGAACAGGTGGCCGACCTCGATGGCGCGCTGGATGCTGAGGGGCCGGCCGCAATGGACGCACGGTTCGCCGGCCCGGACCAGGCGCAGATCGCTCCAGAGGGCGGCCTGGATGTCGCGGGCAATTTCAACTTGACGCAGATGGAAGCCGTCCTCGTTCGCGCCGGTGGTCATGCCGGCGGCGCCTTGCAGGGCTTCATCGGCATAGACGGGCAGGTGTTTGACGCCAACGGCGCCGAGGCTGCCGGGATGGGCGCGGAGGGCAGTGAAAATTTCTTCCGGTTCGGCGGGGCGGAAGGCGGCCGTGCCGACAGCGCCGGTGAGTTTGGCCTCGTTGAGTTGATGGTCGCCGCGAAGGAGGATCAGAACGGCCTTGTCGGCGACGATATAGACGAGGGTTTTGATCTGGCGCTCCGGCGGGACATTAAAGGGGGCGGCTGCCAGGGCTTCAATGGTGACGACGCCGGGGGTGGGGAATTTTTCGGGAGCGGCCGAAGATGTAGCGCCGGCGCCGCGCGCCGGTACTGCGTCGGGCGGGACTTTGGCGACGCGGCTGGCGGCTTTTTCAATGTTGGCGGAGCGGTGGCAGGCATCGCAGGAAACGATTTCGTTCTCGCCGGTTTCGGCGGGGACCATGAATTCATGGGAGAACTTGCCGCCCATGACGCCGGTGTCGGCCTCGACGGCGAAGGCGCGCAAACCGCAGCGCTGAAAGATGCGGGTGTAGGCGTCAAACATTTTTTGGTAGGCGGCGGCGCAGCCTTCGTCGGTGGCGTCGAAGGAATAGGCGTCCTTCATGATGAATTCGCGGGTGCGCATGAGGCCGAAGCGGGGGCGGATTTCATCGCGGAATTTGGTTTGGATTTGATAGAAATTCTTGGGCAACTGGCGGTAGGAACTCAGTTCGCCGGACATCAAGGTGGTGATGGCTTCCTCGTGGGTCGGGCCGAGAACCCATTCCTTCTTCGCGCGGTCAAAGGCCTTGAAGAGGACGCCCTTGGCGGTTTCGTAGCGGCCGCTCTGCTGCCAGATTTCGGGCGGTTGCAGGGCGGGCATGAGAATCTCCAGGGCGCCGGCGCGGTCCATTTCCTCGCGCACGATTTGTTCGACCTTCTTGAGGGCGCGCAGGCCGAGGGGGAGAAAGGTGTAAAGGCCTCCGGCGAGCTTGCGGATGAGGCCGGCGCGGAGCAGGAGTTTGTGCGACGCGATTTCGGCTTCGGCCGGGGTTTCCTTGAGGGTGGGGATGAAGGTTTGGGTCCAGCGCATAAAATGGGGGCTATGGTTGTTTTCTCAAGAATCGTTTTACTCGTTCATGGCTGCCTGCAGCCACAAACATTAGACAGTCGGGTTCATTAATAAAGATCAAGCGATAATCCAACCCGACGCGAAGTTCGTAATAATTATCCCCGACTTTGCGGATTCCCAGTCCTCTGTGAGAATGCGGATCGCCAAAGTGCCTCTGAGCGTTTTCGATGGCGAAACCTATGGCACGGCGTTCACTCTTGGTTTTTTGTCGAAGAGCGGCAGTTACAGCGCGGTTGAATTCTACGGCTTTCAATCCAACCAATCCGGATTGAAGGGGCCTTCAAAGCGTACGGTCAACCCCTTTTTGCGATCCTCCCGGTTCTTCGCGTCCTGGCGTTTCTCAAAGGCCTGCAATTCTTCCCGCGTCATGTCGTACTCCTTCATGCCGTAAGCATAATCGTCATCACTGGCCTTTGACTTTTGCATTTGGGCATGAAGCGTCTGCTCCACCGCCCGCAATTCAACGGGAGACAGTTGCTCCAGCGCCGTTTGGATTTCCTGAACGCTCATAATCCGAATATAAGTTTTTCTTCCATTTTGGCAAATGTCATTTCACGGGTCACGACGAAGCACGGTCGCCGGTGTCGTTGCCGGCGGGGGCGAGGGACGGCTCGGCTTCCTCGCCTTCCGCCTCCGGCTCTTCCTCCTCCTCTTCAACCGGCGCTTCCTCCACGGCTTCCACCAATTTCATGGCGCCCACAAAAAGCCCGCTAAAAAGCCCGCCGCTCGTGAGGGTGTTGCGGAAGAAAGTCCAGGTCGGCGGATAGGCCGGATTCCCGGTAGTCAGAGCTTTGAGCCAGCCGGCCAAGGTCTTTTCATATCCCATGGTGAGCCAGCAGGCGGTATTGGTGATCAAGTAAAAGAGGATCGCGCCGAGGATGCCGCCGCTCAACAACGTGAGGAAGGAACGCTTTCTCCCCAGGGCGCATCCCAGCCCAATCAGCGCCGCGTAAGCGACATAGTTGGGGGCCTGGTCGCGGACGAAGGCGAGCAATGAATAGTTTGCCTGGTGGTAACAAACAAAGGTCAGGAAGAGGTCGGTCAGCGCCATCAGGCACAGAGGAACGGCCCAAGCCAGCCGGCGCGGGAGGTACAGGCCGAAGCAAAAAAAGAGCGCGTAAGCCGCGCTGAAATTTTGCGGCATGGCGCCGGGCAAGCGGCTCAAGGCAAAAACCAAGATCAGCGCCACCGGCCAGAGGATTTTGCTTTTCATACCGGCATCATAGCCCAATCGCCGGCGGTGGCAAGGGGAATGGAGTGGTGGAGTGATGGGACTTATAGGACTTATAGGACTTATGGGACTTATGACAGGCGCTGCTGCGCCGCCCTGCCAGGAAAGCGAAGATTTTGTCATGCGCCTTCGATGGCGAGCAGGCGGCGCTTCCAATGGAGGCCGACGGAAAATCCGCCCAAGCCGCCGCCGGCAGGCACCACGCGATGACACGGAATCAAGAGGGGGACTGGGTTGGCGCCACAGGCGCTTCCCACCGCCCGCGCGGCTTTGGGCGCGCCAAGCGCGGCAGCCAAACGGCCGTAGGATTCGGTTTGGCCGGCGGGGATTTGGCGCAAGGCGGCCCACACTTTTCTTTGAAACGGCGTTCCGGTGGCGAGGTCCAGGGGCGGCAATTCGCCGGGGAGGCGGCCTTGCAAGATCCGCGCGACGGCGCGGCCGGCCTGTTTGTGCCAGCGCCGCACGCTACGAGATATAGCGTCGAGCCTCTGGCTCGACAATCGGCGCGCAGCGCCGACGCCACAGGGAAAGTCGAGGCGGACAAGCCCGGCGGCGGAGTAATGGGCGGCAAAAACACCGCGCGGGGTTTGGATAGTGCAGGTGGCGAGGATGACGGGTTTGGATTTCATAAGAGGCGGGTCAGCGCCGGTGTGCGAAGAGCCACAAGAAGAATCCCAGGAACAGGAGGCCGACAGAGCCTGCCAGAAAGAAGAACCGGTTGCGGGCCACGCGCTTCTCGTAGCGCAAAGGGCGCAAGCCCTGGATGCTGCCCGCCGCCAGATAATTGATCAGCTTGGGATTGGACTGTGTGCGCGGGGCAAAATGATCCTTGAGTCGCTGCCAGACCGCCGGGAGATCGAATTTGCGCACGCCCAACTCGTTGAAATGTTGCGGCGTGACGGCGGATTCGGACGCGTCGGTCAATTTGCCGACCTCCTCGAAAATCGGCTCGCTGGCGGCAGGGGATTTCCCCGGCGCGCCCGGCCCTCCGGGATACACGGTGGAGCGCAAGCGCGGCCCCTGGCCGGATTGGACCTGCTGGTTGAGCCTCTTGATCCTGGCTTCGAGCGCCGAGATTTCGGCGTTCAACGCGCGGGCGCGATTGGTGATGTGATCGGCTTTTTTTCGGAAGAGACCCATGGGCGGGCATCTGCTAATGGCGCAGAAGCAAGACGACCAGCCCGGCCAGGCCGGCCAGGCCGAGCAGCACGAGGGGCCAGGTCAGCGCGAAGCCGATCTTGCAAAGCTGGCCCAGGCTGGCGGTGGCAAAAAGGGAGGGAGCGGCTTTGGGGGCGGCGTCTTCCGCGCCGGCGGCAGCGGCGGTGGAGAGGAGGGGGAATTTCAAGCGGGCGGCGTTCCATTCCATGCGGGCGTTTTCGAGCGTGGTGAGGGCGCGGGTCAATTCGACGGAAAAACCTTCCTGGCTCCAGAGTTGGTCGTTGAGGGACTGCACGTTGGACAGGGCGTCGCGGAACCCCCCGAGGGCTCGGGCGAATTGTTCGGCGTCGCGGCGCGCGGCCAGTTCGGCGGCTTCGAGCAGGCCGATGCCGCGGGTCAGATGCTGGAGCATTTCGGAGCGGCCGGTTTGATATTCCATCTTGCGGCGTCGCAACTCCTCCAGGCCGGCGCGCTCGCGCTCCAGTTCCTCCTGGGCGCGTTTGAGTTCGGCCAGCTTGATTTGTTTCTCGCTGACCATCGCGGCCAATTCCTCGGTGGTGGGCGGGCGGTTGGAGCGGGCGGGCGACGCGCCGGGGGACGCCGGCAAAGGAGCCGCAAAGGCGGACTGCTGTGCGGATTGAAAATCGCTGTCAACAAATTCTGAGGCGTCGTGCGGCGCAGGCATGGCAGAAGCCTAACGCGGAAAGGCCAAAATGCAAAAGGCAAAATGCGGAAATGTGAAATGGGCCATCGAGGGCGGAAACGGTAGGGCGAGACTCCGTCGAGCCGTGACTGGATTGCGGATTGCGGATTGCGGATTGAGATCGAGTTACGGCTCGACAGAGTCTCGCCCTACCTTTGCCCGCTGTCCCGCACATGTTATCTCGCCGCGATCAATTCCCTGGCTCTGTTCAGGGCGTCGGGGAGTTTGGCGGCGTCTTTGCCGCCGCCGCGGGCGTTGTCGGGGCGGCCGCCGCCTTTGCCGCTCACCAGCGGGGCGATGGCCTGGATGATCTTGCCGGCCTGGAATTTGGCGGTGGCGTCCGGCGAAACGGTCGCGACGAGGGAAACGGCCCCCTGGGAGCAACCGCCCAGCACAACCACGCCCTTGAACTGGCTTTTCAGGGCGTCGGCCACGGCTTGGAGGAAATCGCCGTCGGCGGCGCCGAGGTCTTCGATGATGGACGGGGTGGACGTCGTGGACATTGTGGACGGAGTGGACTTAGTGGACTCCAGGAGGGCGCGCGCGGTTTCGGCGGCTTGTTGTTGACGGGCGGCTTTGAGTTGTTTTTCCATCTCCTTCTGCTGGGTGAGGAGGGACTCGAGCTTCTTCTCCAATTCGGCGACGGGGGAGTTGACTTTGCCGGCCAGGGTGGAAATGAGGGCGGCTTCCTCGCGCGCTTTTTCGTAGGCGCGCAGGCCCGCCACGGCTTCGATGCGGCGAATGCCCGCGGCAATGGCGCTTTCGCTCAAGATGCGGAACAGGCCGATCTCGCCGGTGGCGCGGGTGTGGGTGCCGCCGCAAAGCTCCATGGAATAGCCGTCCAAGCCGCCGGCGCGCCCGCCGATTTGGACGACGCGAACGATGTCGCCGTATTTCTCGCCGAAAAACTGCATGACCTCCTTGCGGCCCTTGATTTGGGCGTAGGGGACTTCGCTCCAGGTGACGCCGACGTTGTCAACTATACGTTCGTTGACCAGCTTTTCCACCGCGCCCACTTGCGCGGGCGTGAGCGCGGCGCTGCTGAAGTCGAACGTCAGTTTGTCGGGGCCGACGTAGGAGCCTTTCTGCGTGGCGTCGTGGCTGACGGCTTCGTGCAAGGCCCAGTGGAGGAGATGGGTGACGGTGTGATGGCGCTGAATGGCGGCGCGGCGCGGGGCATCCACGCGAAGCTCGACGGCCGCGCCCGGTTCCGGGGCGTCCTTGCCGGCGAGGAAATGGAGGAAGGTGTTGCCGGTCTTCTGAGTATTGACAATGGGCCAGATTTTTTCGCCGGCGCGGATTTCGCCGGTGTCGCCGACCTGGCCGCCCATTTCGGCGTAGAGCGGGGAGGCGTCGAGGGTGACGGCGGTTTTGTCCTTGATATTGACAGCGGCGAGGACGGTGGCGGGGGAAGTGAGGCGGTCGAATCCGACGAAATCGGTGGGGTGGGACGTGTCGAGATTGGAGGCGGCGATGATTTCTTTTTTCTGGGCGGCGCGGGCGCGGGCGCGCTGCTCG
>Ga0182027_10006824_pt1 | contig 16994 bp, 14 predicted proteins | sample 712E1DmetaG_FD_121300 | JGI IMG/M metagenome (GOLD analysis project Ga0182027, IMG submission 121300) | Permafrost microbial communities from Stordalen Mire, Sweden - 712E1D metaG (Illumina Assembly) | ecosystem: Environmental > Terrestrial > Soil > Wetlands > Permafrost | place: Sweden... | reverse complement strand
CGGTGACCGGCTCCATCCAGTCGGCGGTCTTGCCGTCGAGTTGCTCCTGAATGGCGATATGGGTCATGGCCGTAGTGGCCGCGGCGCCATGCCAGTGTTTCTCCCCGGGCGGAATCCAGACCACGTCACCCGGCCGGATCTCTTCCACCGGTCCGCCCCAACGCTGTACCCTGCCGCAACCGGCTGTCACAATCAGGTTCTGGCCCAACGGGTGGGTGTGCCATGCGGTACGGGCCAGCGGCTCAAAGGTGACGCTGGCGCCGACAACGCGGGCCGGAGCGGGCGAATTGAACAAGGGGTCGACCCGCACCGTGCCTGTAAAATACTCCGCCGGCCCTCTGCCGGAAGGCTGTGAACCGCTTCGTTTGATCTCCATTTCTTGCCCCCTCCTGCGCGTGGCGCTTAGCGGCCCGTCATTTGCTCCAGCTTTTCGGGATACCGGGCGCCTTGCACCGTGATCTTTGAAGCGGCGTTCTCGATGTCACGCAGATCGTCGGCCGTGAGTTCGATGGACGCCGCCCCGATGTTCTCCTCTAATCGATGCAGCTTGGTGGTGCCTGGAATCGGCGCAATCCACGGTTTCTGGGCCAGCAGCCAGGCGAGTGCGATTTGGGCGGGGGTGGCCTTCTTCCGTTCCCCGATGGCGGCGAGCAGATCCACCAGGGCCTGATTCGCTTTGCGAGCCTCCGGCGTGAAGCGGGGCAGGGTGTTGCGGAAGTCGGAACTGTCGAGCTTGGTGTTCTCGTCCATCTTTCCCGTGAGGAAGCCCTTGCCCAGGGGACTGTAGGGAACGAATCCGATGCCAAGCTCCTCCAGGGTCGGGATCACCTCCGCTTCGGGCCCTCGCGTCCACAGCGAGTATTCGCTCTGCAGCGCCGTGACCGGCTGGACGGCATGCGCGCGACGGATGGTTTGCACTCCCGCTTCGGAAAGGCCAAAGTATTTGACCTTGCCCGCCTGGATCAGGTCCTTCACCGCGCCCGCTACGTCTTCGATTGGCACGTCGGGGTCCACGCGGTGCTGATAGAAGAGATCGATGGCATCCGACTTGAGCCGTTTTAGCGAAGCCTCGGCGACCTGCCTGATGCGCTCGGGCCGGCTGTTCAGGCCGCTCCAACCGGGCTTGCCGTCGGCGTGAAGATTGAAGCCGAACTTGGTGGCGATCGCCACCTGCCCACGCAGGGGTTCAAGGGCCTCGCCGACCAGTTCCTCGTTGGTGAACGGACCGTAGACCTCCGCCGTGTCGAAGAACGTGACGCCGCGCTCGACGGCCGACCGAATCAGCGAGATCATCTCCTTCTTGTCTTTGGGCGGACCGTAAGAAAAGCTCATTCCCATGCAGCCGAGCCCCAGAGCCGAGACTTCGAGGCCGCTATTTCCAAGTTTGCGCTTCTGCATGGTTTCTCCTTCGGACCAGTTTCCCTAATCTCCAGGTTAGGCTCGAACGCCGTCGAAACGGTATCCCGATCCTTCCGATTAATTGCCTATTTCTCTTGCAGTGTTGACCCAGGCGCCGAAGCAGCGGTTATCCTGTGGGAGAGGAGAGCGAGCCCATTCCCATGAAAAACCCCGGTGGAGAGGCGTCTCTGTTACGAGGTGAAGCGCATGAACCGCGGACGGAGCTGGCTCGCAAGATTGCCTTGTTCATGGGCTGCGCGGAGAAACGGGTAATGGATAGCCCCGGCCTGACGCTCGTCCGGCGGACCGCCCCGACGGCGCCGTGCTCCATGACTTACGAACCGAGCGTGACGGTGATCGCTCAAGGGCGAAAGCGGGTGGATCTGGGCCGAACCACTTTTATCTACGATGCGTCGCGGTACCTGCTGACGTCGGTCGATTTGCCGGTCGTCAGCCGGGTGATCGAGGCCAGTGAACAGGCGCCCTGCCTGGCGCTGTCGCTCAAACTTGAAATGCCCGTGGTCCGGGAGGTTCTCAGCCGGGAGGAGATGCAAGTGGCTGAGGCGCCGTCCGACAGCCCTGGCATGGCGGTCGGCGAGACCACGGCGGAATTCCTCAGTGCCTGCTGCCGGCTGGTGGACCTGCTGAACACGCCGCGGGATATTCCCTTTCTCAGCGGCCTGATTCAGCGCGAGATCGTCTACCGAATCCTGCGCGGCGCGGAGGGAGCGCGCCTTCGAGGGATTGCAACGCTAGGCGAGCAGAGCCACCGGACGGCAAAAGCCATCGCCTGGATTGGAGCGAACTACGCGAAGCCGCTACGCGTGGAAGATCTGGCGGAAATCGCGGGCATGGGCGTATCCACGCTGCACCACCATTTCCGGGTGCTGACCGCCATGAGCCCGCTTCAGTATCAGAAACAGATGCGGTTGCAGGCCGCGCGGGGCCGCATGCTCATGGATGGTATGGACGCCGCCAGCGCGGCCTTCGAGGTCGGATATGAAAGCGCCAGCCAGTTCAACCGCGAATACAGCCGTTTCTTCGGCCAACCGCCGATGCGGGATGTTCGGACTCTGCGCTCGCCCGGCGCGCCGCCATTGGAATCGGCCGGCAATCGAATGTAGTGGGGCGGGCCTCCTGGCCTGCCTTCTTCTTCCCGATCATTCTCGCCCGGAAGACAGGCTCGAAAGACCGGCGCAAGTATCTGAAAATAAAGAACCGCGATTTTGCCGGGCTTCCATGAATTTTGGTGACCCGCAGGGACCGGAAGGCAGGCGGACCCACGAAGGCAGTGGGTACCCCGGCCCGCCCCACCCGGGGCGGCTTCCACGGCAAGGGGTGTCCGACTTTCCGCCGCCGGGCTGCGTCTAATCTCAAGGAGCGGTGGGCGCGCCGGACCTGGCGGGCCGCGGAGCATAATGGCGACGTTCTTCTTCAGGGCGGTGGCGGCCGACGGCAAGATGCGCACCGGCAGCCTGTCGGGCGATAACGAGAGGATTGTCGCGCGCGAGCTGCGCACGCAAGGGCTGACGCCGGTCTATGTGGGGACGGCCCCCAAAGGCGCCGCCTTCGAGATCAAGCTGCCGTCGTTCGGGAAAGGCCGCCGGCGCGACGTCCTGTTTTTCACGCAGGAACTTTCCACCCTGCTGAATGCCGGGGTGCCGCTCGATCGCGCCATCACCATCGGCGCGGAATTGACCGAAAAGCCCGCCTTCCGTTTCATCGTGCTGGACGTGCTGCGCGTGCTCAAGGGCGGCAAGTCGCTGGCCGATAGCCTGGCCTCGCACCCGGAATACTTCTCGGACCTCTACATCAACATGGTGCGGGCGGGCGAGGCGTCCGGCGCGCTGGCCAGCATCTTCGAGCGGCTGTCGGATTTCGAGCGCACGCGCGACGACCTGCGCGGCTACATCGTCTCCTCCATGATCTACCCGGGCCTGCTGGCGACGGTGGGGCTGGCGTCCATCTCCATCCTGCTGGGCTTCGTGGTGCCGAAATTCGCGACCATATTCGAAGGCTCGAGCATGAAAATGCCCCTGCCCACGGCCATCATGCTGGCGGCCAGCCAATACGTGCGGGCCTATTGGTGGGTGGCCGCGCTGGCGGTAGCGGCGGGCGTGGCGGGCTGGCGCATGTATACGCGCACACCCGCGGGGCAAGCCTGGTGGGACCGCGCCCGGCTGAAGATTCCGCTGCTGGGCGACGCGCTGCTGAAGGCCGAAACCGCCCGGTTTGCGCGCGCCATGGCGACGCTGGTGGCCAACACCGTGCCGCTGGTGCAGTGCATCACCATCTCCGCCGCCACGCTCAACAACAAGACCATCGCGCGGGCGCTGGGGGGAGTTATTCAGGGCGTTAAACGCGGGGAAGGCATCGCCGAGCCCATGCGCAAGGCGGCCATCTTTCCACCGCTGGCCGCGCACTTGCTGGCGGTGGGGGAAGAGACCGGCCGGCTCGACCAGATGTTCTCCCGCATGGCCGACATTTACGATAACGATACGCGCGCCGCCATCCGGCGATTCACTTCGGTGTTCGAACCGGCCGTCATCCTGGTGATGGGCATCATGGTAGGGGCGCTAATATTGAGCATGCTGCTCGCAATTACGAGCATCAACGAAGTGGCGGGGTGAGCAATGAACCGACGACGAAGAAACAGTGGGCAGGCGGGCGTCACGCTGATCGAAATGCTGGTGGTGGTGGTGATCATCGGGCTGTTCGCGGCCCTGGTGGGACCGGCCCTTTGGAAGAACGCCGATAAGGCCAAAGTCACCGCGGCGCACGCTCAAATCGTCAACTTCATGACGGCGCTGGGGTCCTACAAGCTGGATACGGGCACGTTCCCCACTACCGAGCAGGGGTTGCGCGCGCTGCGCGAAAAACCCCAGGATGTCAGCCAGTGGGCCGGCCCGTACATGCCGCAGGATATTCCCAAAGACCCCTGGCAGCACGACTACGTTTACAAGTACCCAGGCGAACACGGCGACGAGCCGGACATTATCAGCTACGGCCAGGACGGGCAGCCGGGCGGAGAAGGGCTCGCCATCGACATTGTCAGTTGGAAGAATTAGTGTAGTGCTTCATTTAGAACAACGATTATGCTTTGGCCTTGTGGGGCGGGCTATACAGCCTGCGGACCCGCTTTCCAGCGGGTCCAGCCGCCTGAAAGGCGGCTGCAGGCAAGATTGCCTGCCCCACTTAGCTTCGCTATACTACTCAGGAATTCAGACGCAGACCACTAGTAAGCGCGGCGTCACCCTGATCGAGTTGCTGGTGGTGGTGACCATCATCGGCCTGCTTGCGGGCATCTCCGTTCCGGCCGCCTCGGCGGGCATCGATGGCGTGCGTCTGGCCTCCGCCACGCAATCGGTGGCCAGTTTTCTCAACGGCGCGGTGGACCGGGTGGAACGCCATGAGGAACCGCTCGAATTGGCGATCTCCCCCGGCGAAAACCTTCTCACGCTCACCTCCAACGACGCGGGCTTTTCGCGCGCCTTGAAATTGCCCGATGGAATCACGCTCGAAGCCGTGCTGCCGGCGCTTCCCGAAGGCGCCGATCCGGTTCGCCGCATCGTGCTGATGCCCGGCGCCACGGTCCCAGGCATCGGCATTCAGATGGCCAACCGCCATGGCGCGCGGCGCATCGTAAGACTCGACCCCATGACCGGCTTTCCGACCGTCGAAAGCGTCTTACCGAGGTGATGCGTAGGCGCGGATTCACGCTCCTCGAGATGGTCGTGGCCACCACCGTCATGGGAATCGCGGTGGTGGGCCTGCTCTCGGGCCTTTCCGGCGCCGTGCGCAGCGCCGCCCGCCTGCGCGATTACGACCGCGCGGTCCAACTGGCGCAACTGCGCATGAACGAGCTGCTGATCGACGACGCTCTGCCGCGCAACGGGGACATCGAGGGGGCCTTCGACGCCAGCCTGTCGGACGGCGTCCAATCCGGCTGGCGCGCGCATGTGAGCGCCTTCGAAATGCCGCCCGCGCCGGTCCCCGGCCAGTTTGCGCTCGACCGCATCGAACTGGAGATCTGGTGGATCTACGGCGCTCAGCGGCACACGTTCAACCTGGATGGCTACCGGCGCCGCGTCTTGAAACCAGAGGACATCCCTCAACTGGCGGCGGCCCCATGAGGAAGACGGCCGGCGTCACCCTGATTGAAGTGCTCATCGCGATCACCCTGCTCAGCCTGTTATCGGTGGCCATGCTCTTCGCCATGCGCATCGGCCTGACCACGTTTAGCAAGACCAACGCCAAGCTCATGGAAAACCGCAGGGTAGCGGGCGCGCAGCGGATTCTGCTGGAGGAGATCGATGGAATCGTGCCCGTAATGGCGCCCTGCACCGGAACCTCGCCAAATCTTGACGGCCAGCAACCGTCCGCCCGGTTCATCGGCTTCTTTCAGGGCGAACCGGAAGCCATGCGGCTGGTTTCCACGTTCTCGCTGCAACAGGGCTGGCGCGGCGCTCCTCAGATTCTGGAGTTCGCCGTTATACCGGGCGAGGGCGGCCGCGGCGTCCGGCTGGTGGTGAACGAGGTCCCCTACACCGGTCCACCCTCCGCGGGAAGGTACTGCCTGGGCTTCGGGCTCGACGCCGTCAACGGGGCCATCGCGCCGCAGTTCGCTCCCGTGCTGGCCGGGCCGCAATCGTTCGTCCTGGCGGATCGGCTGGCGTTCTGCCGCTTCTCCTATCTCGCGCCGGGTCCCCAACCCGGCTTGCCGGCGGTGTGGGCGGCGCGCTGGTCCACGCCGGGCTGGCCACGCGGCGTGCGCGTCGAAATGGCCCCGCTCGAACCGGACCAGACGCGCTTGCAGCCCATCGCCGTGACCGCGCCGGTGCGGCTCTTGCGCAGCCCGGGGGTTCCGTATGCGGACTAAGGGGAGCGCGCTGCTGGCGGTGCTGTGGCTCTCGGCGGCCCTGGCGGCGATCGCTTTTGCGCTCTCCTCCACGGTGCGCGGAGAGACCGAGCGCGCGGCTACCGCCATGGATGGAGCGCGCGGCTATTATCTGGCCGCCGGCGCCATCGAGCGCGCCTCCCTGGAACTTCTCTGGTCGGCCATGTATCCGCAGATGCGCTCGATTCCGTTGGGGGCGGCGCGGGTGGACTACGAATTCCCCGGCGGCTCGGCGCGCGTCGAGATTATCCCCGAAACAGCCAAGCTGAACGTAAACTTCGCGCCACCGGCGGAACTCTACCGTTTGGGCTTGGCGCTGGGCCTGGACGCCGGCCGCGCGCGCGAGATCGCCGCCGCCATCGACGAGTGGCGCACGCCCGCCGTGGGCATCACCGGGCTGGACACGTACTATCTCTCCCTCACGCCGTCTTTTCGGCCGCCGCATGCGTCTTTTCAAGAGATTGAGGAGCTATTGCTGGTGAGAGGCGTCACCCCGGATATCTACTACGGAACCTACGCGCCCGCCGCCGAACCCGGCGCGGAGGACGCTCCGCGCCTGACGCCGCGCGCGGGACTGGCGAATTGCCTGTCGGTGTTCGGCGCGCGCGACCGCGTGGACGCCAACACGGCCCCACCGGCGGTACTGGCCGCCATTGGGCTGAGCCCCGATGCCATTGCGGCCCTGGTGGCGCGCCGCAGCCTCGGGCCGCTTTCGCCCGAACAGCTTCGGCTTTTGGCGGACACCTTCGGAGCGTCCGCCAACCGCCTGCGCCTGGGGGGCAATACCATCTACACCTTGCGCGCCACCGCCCGCCCGCGGCGCGGCGATGGGCGGCCCTCCGATCTGAGGCGCACGCTGGCGGCGCAGGTCAAGTATCTGGGCACGGGTCCGGAGCCCATTCACGTGCTGCGCTGGTACGGCGCGGCCTGGAGCAATTGACCCCGCCATGCCCCTCGAAATCGCCATCCCCAAGGAACTTCGCAAGCTCATGCAGTTCGGCTCCGGCGTGGGCATTGAGATTGGGGACAAGGATCTCGAAGTGGTGGCGGCGCGCGTGCGGCCGGGGCGCATACGGGTGCTGGGCCGCTTGGCCATCGACGATTTCGCCGGCCGGCCGGCGGCCGAATGGGGAGCGGAGTACGCGCGATTCCTGAAATCCCTGGGCGTAAGCTATCTGACCGCCACCGTGCTGCTGCCGCGCCGCGAGGTGGTGGTGCGCCAGGTAGCGCTGCCGGGCGTGGACAAGGGCGATATGGAAGCCGCCATCCGCCTCCAGTTGGAGGGGTTGCACCCGTACGGCGAAGACGAAGTGGCATGGGGCTGGTCTCCCGTGGCGGCGGGCGCGGCCATGGTGGGCATCGCCCGGCGCCAGACTGTCGAGCGCTACTTTCGGCTCTTCTCCGAAGCCGGCATTGCGGTGGCGAGTTTCACCTTCCAGGCCGCCGCCCTGCATGCCGCTATCGGGCTCAACGGGGCCGGACATCCGGAAGGGTTCGTAGCGCTGGGACACGCCGCTTCGGGCGCCATCGAGGTATACGGCGAAAGCTCCACCCGCCCGATTTTTTCCGCGGAATTGGAGATGCCGGAGGACCGCGCCGCGGCCTTGGCGCTCTCCGAATTGCGATTGCCCGCCGAAAGCGCCCCTCTGCAGCTCGAAGAGGCCCTGCCCAAGCCGGATTGGAACCCGGTGGAAAACGATCTTTCCCGCAACGCGCTGCCGTATGCAACGGCGCTGGCTGGGGCTTTTCCCCGGCTGGCGCCGGCGGCGAATCTGCTGCCGCCGGAAGAACGCCGGTTCGGCTCGCGGGTCATGTGGGTTCCCACCGTGGCTCTGGCGCTTGTGTTGGCTGCCATCCTGGCGGGCGCGGCCGTTTGGTCGCGAGTGGCCGAACGGCGCTATCTGGAACGCCTGCATGCGGAGATCGCCCGTCTCACGCCGCTGCAGCAGCGCGCCGCCGCCCTAGACCGGAACGCCGCCCACGCGCTGTCCCGCGCGCAGTGGCTCGACCAATACCGCGCCGAGACGCGCCGCGACCTGGACCTGCTGCACGAGCTGACGCGGCTGATCGAAGCGCCGTCCTGGACCCGTTCCATCGATATCACGCGGGACTCCGTCCACGTGCAAGGCGAAGCCCCGCAGGCCACCGCCCTGTGGAAGATCCTCGATAGTTCGCGGCTCTTACGGAACTCCAAACTGGACTACAACCAGCCCTCCTCGGCCGGGGGCGAAAGTTTCATCATCAGCGCCACGCGGGAGAGCGGCAAATGAACCGGCGCTGGCTGTACTTCGTGTTGGCGGCCCTGGCGGCGCTGGTGGCGTTGAAGTACACCTTCTTCGGCGACAGCGCGGCGCCCGTGGTGGCGGCGCGGGAAGACTCCGTCCCGGCGGCGGAGAAGCGCCTCGACAACCTGCGCAAGGCGGCCGCTACGCTCCCCGGCGAAGAAGAGCTTTACAAGAAAGCCGCGGCCGAACTGAGCCGCCGCGAAGTGGGCCTGCTCAAAGCGGACACCGACCAGCAGGCCCAAGTGGCGCTGCTCGACCTGGTGCAGAACACCGCGCGCGTCAACCAGGTGGAGATTCGGGGATCGCAGGAATCCCGCGAGAAGGTTCTCAACGACGATTACGGGGAAGTCTCCGTAACCGTAGCATTCACGTGCGGCATCGAGCAACTGGTGAACCTGCTGGCGGCCATCGGGAACCAGCCCGAAATCCTGGGCGCCAGCGAGATCCACGTTTCCGGCGGCAGCGATAAGAACAAGAACGTGCAGGTGCGCATGATGGTGTCGGCGGCCGTGCCACGCAAGCTACTGCCCGAGAAGAAAGGAGCGGCCGCGTTTTGAAACGCAAGCTGCTGATCCTCGATGTGGCGCTGATCGCCGCCGCGATCTTCGCAGGCGCGCGCGCGCACAGCCAGTGGCAGGCGGCCAAAGAGCGCCGCGGCGCCATCCTGAGCCAGCGGGCGGCGCCCATTGCCGCGCCGCAATTGGCGCCCTTGCCCGCGGTCCCGCCGGTGCTGCCGGTGGAATACGCGGACATTGCCCAGAAGATGCTGTTGGACAAATCGCGCAACTCCACCGTGGTGATCGAGACTCCGGCCCCGCCGCCCCCGGTTCCCGTGCCGCCGCTGCCGTTCTATCACGGGCAAATGCGGCTGCCGGGGGAAGCCCCGATCGTGATTCTGAGCGCGACCGCGGGGGCCGAGCACCAGGCGGTCCATCCGGGAGAGACCATTGGCCCCTTCAAGCTGGTGGCGGTCACCAGCCAGGAGCTGGCTTTCGAATGGCAGGGCAAGACGATCCGCAAGAACCTGGACGAATTGATCGATCGTGGCGGCGCCGGCGCCGCGGCGCCTTCCGCGTCCGCCGCCAGCGCCAGGCCGGTGACCGTGTCGCCGCCCGCGCCCAAGTCCAACATCGGCCCGGGCGTGAATCTGGCCCCCGACGTCAAGGCCTGCGCCGCGAACGACAGCTACGAGGACGGCGCGGTAGTCGCCGGGTACCGCAAGGTGATGAAGCAGTCGCCATTCGGCGTCTCGTGCCGGTGGGATCAAGTCCAGTAGAGATCGCGAGAGAAGAATCGAACCGAGGATGAGGAAATGCGCCACTTAGTGTTTTGCTGGATGCTCGCCGTATCGGCCGGAACCGCGGGGTTGGCGGCTCAGACTGCGCCGGGCGCCCCGAATCAGCCGCAACAGCAGCCGGAGCCGGCGCCGGCGCCGGCGCCTCCTGCCGCGCCTCCCGCGCAGACGGCTCCAGCGCCGGCCGCGCCCGCCGACGCGCAACCGCAGACGCAACCGCAGACGCAGGCGGCCGTGGCCCCTCTCAGCGACGCCGCGCCGTTTGAGCTTAACGACGCCTCCCTGACGGAAATGATCAGAATCCTGGCCAAGCGGCTGAAGATCAACTACATCCTCGACCCGTCCGTGAAGGGCTCCGTCACCATCTACACCTACGGCGAGGTCAGGACCGTGGATGAGATGCCGCTGCTCGAGACCATCCTGCGCATAAACGGCTTCGCCATGGTGAAGGTCGGGGATCTCTACCGCATCGTGCCCGTCAAGTCGGTCTCGTCGCTCCCGCTCGAAGTCACCGTCAACGCCGACCCCAAGACGCTCCCCACCGACGAGCGCATGGTCCTCAACCTGGTATTCCTGAAATACTCGAACGCCGCCGAGATCCAAAAGCTGTTGCAGCAGTTCCTGGGCGAAGGCGCGCAGATTTCCACTTATGATCCGGCCAACCTGCTGTTGATCGAAGACAACAGCCGCAACATGAAGCGGACCATGGATTTGATCGCCATGTTCGACAGCGACACGTTCGCCGGCCAGCGGGTGAAGCTCTTCGACCTCAATAACAGCCGGCCGTCCGACCTGGTGAAGGAGCTGGAATCGGTTTTTAAGGCCTATGCTCTTTCGGACAAGAACTCCGCCGTGAAGTTCATTCCGGTGGACCGCGTCAACGAGGTGATCGCGGTGGCGCCGAACCCGGGCATTTTCGTGGAAGTGAAGAACTGGATCGACAAGCTGGATGTCGCCGTGAAACCGCCGGCCGGCTCCGTGGACCTGTACTATTACCGTCTGAAATACGGCCGCGCCGAGACGGTGGCGGTGGCCATTATGGCGGTCCTGACCGGCAACCCCATGGCGATGGTGGGTCTGGCCAACTCCGCCGGCGGCGGAATATCCACTGGAGCTTCGGGCTACGGCGGCGGTGGTTATGGCGGCGGTGGCTACGGCGGCGGGGGATATGGCGGCGGCGGATACGGCGGTGGGGGATACGGCGGCGGGGGGTATGGCGGGGGCGGCTATGGCAACATGGGCTACGGCAACCAGTACGGCGGCGCGCAGCAGAGCGCCTACCAACCGAGCGCACTTGCTTCGGTCCCAGGTATCAACACGACGCTCGGAGCGAATGCCAACCCCGTTCCGGCGACGGGGGCCAATGGCGATCTTACGGGCGCCTACCTGGGGCTGTCGTCCATGGGACAGAGCGGCTATGCCAGGGGACCGAGCGTCATACCCAATCCGTTCGACAACACCATTCTGGTGCGAAGTACGCCGCAAGAGTGGGCGCAGATTCAGAACCTGCTGCACCAGATCGACGTAGCGCCGCGGCAGGTGCTCATCGACGCCAAGATTTACGAATTGGATCTCACCGGCAACTATTCCGCCGGCCTGCAATCCTATCTCGACAAGAACACCGGCGCCGGCTCGCATGTGATCAACGCGGCCGGAGGCGCCGCGACCGCGGGCATGGTGGTCACCGACGGGTTCCTCGTCAGTCACGCCCTGGAGCTGCTGGGTACGTTGACCCTGGCCGAAACGCATAGCGACGCGCGCGTCATTGCCGCGCCCAGCATCATTGCCACGGATAGCGTCCCGGCGGTGATGAACGTGGGCGAAAACGTTCCGGTCCTCACCTCGCAGGCGGTAGTGGGCGGGGTCTCCTCGGGCGGCACCAACGTATTCAGCAACACCATATCGAACGAGAGCACCGGCACGACGCTGGCGATCACGGCGCGCATCAATTCGAGCGGCGTGGTCACCATGATGATCGATCAGAATGTCAGCTCGCCCCTCACGGGACCTTCGCCGGGGGGCATCAGTTCGCCCTCGTTTCAGACCCGTTCGTTCAGCACCCAGGTTACGGTTCGGGATGGAGACACGATCGCCATCGGCGGGTTCATTCAGGAGTCGGACACGCATACCACCACGGGTATTCCGCTGCTCGACCGCATACCGGGCCTAGGCGCGCTTTTCAGCAGCAAGAGCGTTATCAAAGCGCGCACCGAGCTGATAGTCTTCCTGACCCCGCGCGTGATCTACGACACCAACCAGATCGCCGACGCCACCGACGAGATCAAGGGCAACATGAAGAAGATGCAGAAGATGATGCAGGAGAAGTGAGGATAGCCATCAGCCGCCGGCCTTGCCGCCGCCTTCGGCCCCGGACAGGAATTCCCGCACGCGCCCGATGGCGGCCTGTAAGATCTCCGGATCTTCGCCGAACCCTTTGAGCCACTCCATGGCGGCCTCTTTGCGAAGCCAGGTGATCTGCCGTTTGGCGTAGCGCCGGGTATTGCGCTGCGCGTAGAACAAGGCTTCGCGCGGTTTCAGTTCGCCGCGAATCGCTTGCAGCGCCTGCTTGTAACCGAGCGCCTCGAAGGGCTTGACCGAAGCGAAGCCCATCGCCAGGATGGCGCGCACCTCATCGGTCAGTCCGCCCTCGAACATGCCGCGGCAGCGCGCGTCCAGCCGCTCGTTGAGCGCCTCGCGATCCGGCAGCAATCCGAGTTTGAGCGCGCGGTAGCCGCGCAGGCCGTCGCGGCCCCGCTGGTACAATTCCGTCACCGGACGGCGGGCCAGCACGCAGACCTCCAGGGCGCGCATGACCTTGGGGACGTCATGCGGGTGAATCCTGGCTGCGGCTTGGGAATCGAATCGGGTAAGGAGGCGGTGGAGGGCGCCGCGGCGGCGCGATTCGCGAGCCGCCAAGCGGTCGCGCAGAGGCTGGTCGCGGGAAGGTCCTTCGAAGAGGCCGTCGAGCAGTGCGCGCAGGTAGAAGCCCGTGCCGCCGGCCACGATCGGAAGCCGCCCGCGCGCCGAAATGCCGGCGATGGCTTCGCGCGCCAGGCGGGCGTATTCGCCCGCCGTGAAAATTTCATCGGGATCCAAAATGTCGATCAGATGGTGGGGGATGCCGTGGCGGGCGGCCTCGGGAAGTTTGGCGGCCCCGATATCGAAATGGCGGTACACCTGGAGCGAATCGCAGTTCACGATTTCGCCGCCGAAGGCTTCGGCCAGGGCGATGGCCAGACCGCTCTTCCCCGAGCCCGTCGGGCCGGCCACGGTAACCAGGGGCCGGCGCGGCGCGTCTGGAACTACAGACCCGGAGCCGGCCATATCGCTCGATTGCGGTTGTCGCACGGATGTCTCGCTATACTATAGAAGAGCAGGCTTACACCCACACTGGGGCTGGGACAGCCGAAGGAAAGCAAAATCCATGATCCGTTCAGCCAAAGCGTTTCTACTGGTTCTGACCCTGGGCTGCGCTTCCTTCGCGCAGACCCCCGGCGGGGCAGCCAGCGCGCCCGACGCCGCCAAGGCCGACGCCTATTACCACTTTGCCATGGGCCGGCTGTACGCGGAAATGGCGGCCTCCGACGGCGGTCCGGGCACGCAGGCCGAATACGTCTCCAAGGCCATCGAACACTACCGCCAAGCCCTCAAGCTGAATCCTTCGGCAGCCATGATCCTGGGCGAGTTGACCGACCTCTACATTCAGACCGGGCGGGTGCAGGACGCCATCGCGCAGGCCGAGGACGTGCTCAAGGATAACCCCGGCGACCTGGACGCGCGCCGCACGCTCGGGCGCATCTACACGCGAGCCATTGCGAGCCCCCAGGGCGGCAATGTGGACCAGACCATGGTCGCCAGGGCCATCGAGCAGTACAAGAAGATTGTCGAGGGCGAGCCGAAGGACGCCGATAGCTGGGTGATGCTGGGCCGTCTTTACGGCGTTTCCAACGAGTCGGAGGAGTCGGAAAAGGCGTTCGACCAGGCGCTCAAGGCGGACCCCGATAACGAGGACGCGCAGACCCTCTCGGCCATGCTGTACGCCGACCATGGCGACATCCAGAAGGCCATCGGCAAGCTCAAGGCCGCATCCGATAAGAAGCCCAACGAGCGCACCCTGGCGGCGCTGGCGGACGTGTACGAACGGACCAACGATTTCAAGAGCGCCGCCGACGCCTTGCGCCGCGCGGCCGCCATTGCGCCGGAGGACGACCACCTGCAATCGGACCTGGCCTTCGATCTGCTGCGGTCCAATCAGTTCGACGACGCCCTGGCCCTCTACCAGGGGTTCGTCGACGAAGATCCGCGCGACGTCCAGAACCAGCTTCGGATCGCCCAGATCTACCGCGCCAAGCACGATCTGGCCAAGGCCCGCGAGGCCCTGAACAAGGCCAAGCAGCTCGACGCGAACAACGTGGACGTGGCCGTGGAAGACGTCACCTTGCTTGACGCCGAGGGCAAGTCCGGCGAGGCCATCGCGCAATTGAAGCGCTTGCTCGACGGCAGCGCGCGCGCCTCCTACTCGCCCCCCCTGGCTGCCATTCGCTCGACGCTTCTCGAGCGCCTCGGGATGCTCTACCGCGAATCCGACCAATACCCCGAGGCGATCGCCGCTTTCAAGCAGGCCGCCGACGTGGATAGCGAAAGCGCGCCGCGTATGGCGATTCTGATCGTCGAAACCTACCGCCTAGCCAAGGATCTGCCCTCCGCGCAGCGCGAAGCGGACGCCGCCATGAAGAAGTATCCCAACGACCACGCCATGCGCGCGGATCTGCTGAGCGGCATGGGCAAGACGGACGAAGCGGTGGCCGAAATCAGGGCCAATGCGGCCGGCGAACCGGACCGCGAGACCGAGATCCAGATCGCCGAGGTCTACGAAAAGGGCAAGCGCTGGGCGGATATGGGCAAAGCCCTCGACGCGGCCGAGAAGCTGAGCGCCTCCGACGACCAGAAGGAAACCGTTTTCTTCATGCGCGGCGCCATGCTCGAGCGCACCAAGAAGTACGACGAGGCCGAAGCGGCCTTCCGCAAAGTGATCGAGCTCGACGCCAAGAACGCCGGCGCTCTGAACTACCTGGGATACATGCTGGCCGACCGCAACGTCCGTCTGGACGAAGCCCGCGACCTCGTCGAGAAGGCGCTGGCTCTCGATCCGCGCAACGGCGCCTATCTGGACAGCATGGGCTGGGTGTGCTTCCGCCAAAGCAAGCTCGAACAGGCCGAGCAGTTGCTGGTCGAGGCCCTCGACCGCATGGGGACCGACCCCACGGTACACGACCACCTGGGCGACGTCTATTCCAAGCTCGGGAAAACCAAGGAAGCCATCGCCCAGTGGCAAGCCTCGGTGAAAGCGTTTGAAGCCGCTCTTCCGGGCGACGACAACGACCCCGACGAATTGGCCAAGGTCTCGAAGAAACTCGAAAGCGCCCGCGTGCGCCTGGCCAAGGAATCCAGCCAGAAGTAGCGCCGTTGCCCTCACCTCGCGCCTGCACTTCGCGATTCGCGATGTTACCCTCGAATCATGCGATTTCTAGGACGTTCGGGCAGGCTTACGTTGTGGCGGCGCGCGGAATGGATCCTGTTGCTGGCGGCGAGCGCCGGCGCGCAGACCATCTCGCTTAACGGGAACTGGGATTTTGCGCTGGCGCCGGATGCGGCCGCGGCCGACCGCCTGGCCGGGTTCTATCGGGACGACTTTCAGGGCGGCGCCTTCCGTCCCATCCCGGTGCCCTCGAATTGGGCCTTGCAGGGGTTTGAAGAGCCCATCTACGCGCGCGCCAGACAGGGCGGCGACGGCTTCTACATCCTGCGCTTTCAGGCGCCCGACGCGCTGCGGGGAAAGCGTGTGCTGCTGCACTTCGGCGGCGTCTGGGATTCGGCCGAGGTCTGGCTGAACGCCGCGCCGCTGGGCCGCCACGATAGCGGATTCACCGGCTTCGCCTACGACGTATCGTCCACCCTCAAGCCCGGCGCCGAGAACCGTTTGGCCGTGCGCGTCCGCCAATGGACGCGGGACTCCGCCTTCGATACCAACGACGATTGGGCGCTCGGCGGCATCTACCGCGACGTGTGGCTGGAGCCCATGCCGGCGTCCCAATACATCGACCGCGTCGAAACCGCCACCACCTTCGACGCCCAGTTCCGCGACGCCGATCTGAACCTGCGCGTGCTGGTCTCCTCCGGCCGCGGCGTGGGCGCGCAGGCCGGCGGGGGACGTGGCGGCCCGAATGCCGCGCCCGATCCGGGCTACGAGCTGCGCGCCATCCTCACCGCGCCCGATGGCACGGAAGCGCAACGCACCGTCCTGGCTATTCCGGCCCACCGCGGCACCGCGCGCGACACCCTGCTCGCCATGCACGTCGCCGCGCCGCGGCGCTGGACCGCCGAAACGCCCGCCTTGTACCGCCTCGCCGTGGAACTGGCGCAGGGCGGCGTGGTCACCCATGCGCGCACATCGAACGTCGGATTCCGCCAGATCTCCACCGCCGGCGGCGTGCTGCGCATCAACGGCCAGACCGTGAAGCTGCGCGGCGTCTGCCGCCATGACGAAAACCCCGACGTCGGCCGCGCCACGCGCCGCGAAGACTGGCTGCAGGACCTGCGCCTCATGAAGGCCGCCAATATCAACATGGTCCGCACATCCCACTATCCGCCGGCCGAGGGCTTCATCGAGCTCTGCGACCAGCTTGGCATGTACGTGCTCGACGAGGTGCCCATGGGCTTCGGCGGCGGTTCGGGCGACGACCCGTCGTTCATGTCCGCCGGCCTGCTGCGCGCCCAGGAGACCATCGCCCGCGACCGCAACCATCCCTCCGTGATCGTCTGGGACATCGGCAACGAGAATCCCTTCACCGCCATGCACCTCGCCGTCATCCGCTTCGTGAAAGGGTCCGACCCCACCCGCCCCGTGCTCATGCCCCAGCGGATCGACGAGTTCCTCCCGCCCGAAATCGATATCCTGGCCCCGCACTACCGCCCGCCTTCCGCCCTGGACCAGCTCGCCGCGCACTCCAGCCGCGTAGTCATCAGCACCGAGTACACCCACGCCTACGCGGAGGATGGCTTCGGCGGCCTGGCCGATTCCTGGCGCGCTCTCACCCAGCACCCCAGCGGCGCCGGCGCT
>Ga0182027_10006823_pt1 | contig 16994 bp, 17 predicted proteins | sample 712E1DmetaG_FD_121300 | JGI IMG/M metagenome (GOLD analysis project Ga0182027, IMG submission 121300) | Permafrost microbial communities from Stordalen Mire, Sweden - 712E1D metaG (Illumina Assembly) | ecosystem: Environmental > Terrestrial > Soil > Wetlands > Permafrost | place: Sweden... | reverse complement strand
TTATTTTTACCCCTAAATCCCCCAGGGGGGACTTCTTGATTTACTGATAATTAAAAGCCCCCCTTGGGGGGATGGGGGGTGAATTTTCAGTTTTGAGACAAACTCCTTTTTTTAATATATAATTCCTTGTGAATTAAGATGTTTAATATATAACTCGCATCTGGGAATACCTGATAATTTCAACCTGGAGTACCATTCAGCGGCTTTTGGGATATTGCCGGTTTCTTTAGCCAAGGTAATAATATTTATATATATCAAACCCTCAATTCCGGAATTCTTATTATCAATCGTGCCGGCAATTTTGATGAAATTCATTAATGCTTCAGCCGGCCTTTCATTTTCGGCAAGGACAGAAGCATCATCGATCTTTTTGTTAAGATCGTTGTTAAGACAAACACCATAGAAAGAAAAACAGTTTTCCGTGCAATCCTCTATCAGATCAATCCATTGAGTATCCTGTTTTAGTGGCGGAAATGTTAGTTCAAAATTGAGTCTTTCTCCGATTGTTTTAAATTTATATGATTCGGGACAAACAGGGATTCCTTTAGAAGAAGTCAGCCTGCTTCGTGTTCCATCGGGATAAATAATGAAGATACTTTTATCCGCACAGAAGTAACCTCCTGCAATTCTGTTTTCTACACTGAGGGAAATCATAGTTTTCTGTGCTGTAATTTCAACCTTTGAAATCTCAAGTGTCTCATGACTTTTAAGACCTATGTCAGGATGATTGTAAGTTTGTGATTTTATATTTACTGTACCAGTAACAAAAAAGAACAAAACTGAAATTATTATCTTTATTTTCATATTATTTTAATTAGAACCTGCAATTTATGAATTTAATACTCCCGTATGATAATCAATCTATGCAAAGAGTAAATTTGGTTTAATAAAACACGAATAGTTCCAGTGATATTCTTAAGGTTAATCCGAAAGTTAACCAAATTGTAACAATTAAGTAACAAATAGCTGATAGTTATAACATTAAATGAAGTTAACTTTGCGTCATAATATTTTGTGCCTAAGGCAACTCAGGTAACGTAACAATTAATTAATACCAGGGATGAAAACAAAAAGAGAAGAGTCGATACTCGATATTATTGAAACATTTGAAGAGATGGCAGACACCATACTTGCACAACTTAAGCTTCTTGAAAAGTATATGGATGAATACGTTGAGGAAAAGCGCGACCTCATTCGATCTGAAATAAATATAAATGAGAACAGAATCGATAAGTATGAAGTTCTTGTGAGTGAAAAGTTTATTAATTCCATTATTCTTTATCAGCCTGTAGCTTCTGATATTCGTAAAGCAGTTGCTATCTCCAGGATGTCTATCAACCTTGAAAGAATTGGAGATCGTGTAATCAATATTCTTAATTCAATAGATAATATAAAAGATTCTGTGGAATACAAAGCTATGATTGAGGTGCTCAACGTAATGCTGTTATCAGGAATTTCAATGGTTGAAAAGGCGTTACTCTCCTTCATTAACAACGATAATGAGTATGCAATCTGGACAATAAAAAATGATGAAGTAGTTGATGATATGAACAGTAAATTGCTGATAAACAGTATTTCAAAAGCGAAAGTAGGTGACAAGACAAAAGAGATGTTGCTTAGTTACATCGATCTGAAGAACATTATTACAAACCTTGAAAGAATTGCGGATCATGCCACCAATATTGCCGAAGCCTCAATATATTCTATACAGGGTACTGATATCAGACATTCCGGGCTGGATTCGAATCAGACAACTAACAATGAAAGTAATTAATAAATAAACAATTATGGAACTGAAAGGGAAACGGATTCTTATTGTTGATGATGAAGAGGATCTTTGCGAAATCCTTCAGTATAATCTCAGCAGTGAAGGTTATCAGACTGAGATTGCACATTCTTCGGAAGAAGCTCTGAAGAGGCCGCTTGGCAACTTCGATCTCATACTTCTCGATGTTATGATGGGTCCTATGTCGGGGTTTAAATTTGCCGACAAACTGAGAAAAGATCTGAAACTCGATATCCCGGTGATCTTTCTTACTGCAAAGGATACAGAGAATGATATTCTTACAGGATTCAGCCTGGGTGCAGATGACTACATATCCAAACCATTCTCCGTTAATGAATTAACAGCAAGAGTAAAAGCTGTTTTAAAAAGATCTTATACTGATAAGGTTAATAATAAATCCATTCTGCAATTTAATGGGATCGATCTGGATACAGTCCGTAAAAGATTGATAATAAATGATGAACGTGTTGAGCTTACCAAAAAGGAATATGAAATTCTGAGAGTATTGCTTGAAAATCAGGGTAAGGTCTTTTCAAGGGAAGACCTGCTTATGAGAATATGGGGCCAGGACGTTATTGTCACTGAACGTACTGTTGATGTAAATATTACCAGACTCAGAACTAAACTCGGGCAATATGGATCGTCCTTAAAGAATAAAACAGGCTATGGCTATTTTTTCGAATTTTAATGAGCTAATTTTTCAAAAATGATCGCACGGAATAAATTCAGAAATAATCTTTTCATATATTATTCATCAATATTTATATTATTCACATTACTGATATTAAGCTATCTCTATAAAAGAGAAAAAGAGTTCAGGATCTCAACTCTTAATGACGAGCTTGATAATGTTACAAAGGTTGTTGATAATTACATAAAATCAAATTCCATTTATGAAAACGGAAATTGGATTATTACAGATTCAATCGTCAGACTGTTGCCGCAGGAAGAGTTGCGTGTAACTGTAGTCAGCCCTTCAGGAGAGGTTTTGTATGACAGTTCCGTTCACAATTGGAAGAGTATGGAGAATCATAAAACCAGGCCTGAAATAAGCGAATCGTTATATTCTGATTTTGGTAAGTCCATCAGGAAATCAGGGACGACGGGCAAAGACTACTATTATTATGCAAAATACTATAGCAGGTATTATATCAGGGCTGCAGTAGTTTACGATAAAAAAACGATAAATCTTCTCACAGTAAAAAAGTATTTTCTTATTGTTATATCACTATCTTTTATTGCAATATGGCTTGTGTTACTGGCAGTTACCAATAAGTTTGCCAAGTCGATAGACAGGCTTAAAGATTTTGCCGTGAGGGTAGCAAATAATGAACCCTTTGATTCTCATTCAAAATTTCCTAAAAATGAACTTGGAATCATTGGTGAAGAAATTGTTGAGATCTACAACAAAATGCTCACAACTCAAAATGATCTTTCTAATGAAAAGGAAAAACTTTTCAGCCACCTGAATGCATTAAATGAGGGAATAGCATTTTTCTCAAAAGACAAAACAAAAATTCTCACGAATAATCATTTCATTCAATTCATGAATATGATTTCTGGTGAACTTACAATATCTTCAGCTAATTTCTTCAAAATTAAGGAGTTTTATCCGGCTGTGGAGTTTATTGAAAAACAAACAGGAATTGAAATTAGATCATCTGACCTGCCAAAGGTGGAATATCATATCGGAAAGAACAGTAAATTCTTCAGAGTTCAGTGCGTTGTATTTCATGACAATAGTTTCGAGGTCATATTGAGCGACATAACAGTTGCAGAGAAAAGTCGCCTTATTAAACAGGAGATGACATCGAACATTGCTCACGAACTCAAAACTCCAATCTCATCTGTAAAAGGCTATATCGAGACTCTTATCAACGCACCGCTGATGGAACCTGAAAAACAGAAGTACTTTCTTGAAAAAGCTCTTGCCCAGAGCGACAGACTTACCGGACTTATAAATGATATTGTTGTCATTAATAAAATCGAAGAGGCAGGTAACACTTATCTGAAGGACAAAACCAGGGTATTGGATATTATAAACGAGGTAAGAGATAATTTCAGATCTGCCGTTGACAGCCGAGGAATGAAAGTTGAAATTAATGTTGATGACAATATTTATATTAATTGTAACCGGTCGCTTATCACCTCCGTTTTCCAGAACTTGCTTGAAAACTCCGTAAACTATTCAGGAAACAATACAACTGTTACAATTTCATTATATAATCAGGATGATAAATACTGCCATTTTTCATTTTCTGATAATGGGGTTGGTATTTCAGAAGAACATCTCGGAAGGGTTTTTGAACGTTTCTATCGTGTAGATTCAGGCAGGTCAAGAAAGAGCGGAGGTACCGGACTCGGTCTTGCTATAGTAAAGAATGCAATATTGTTACATAAAGGAGATATCCAGGTAAGAAACAAAACCGGAGGGGGTATTGAATTCCTTTTTTCTCTTCCAAAATAAACTTTCTTTTGCGATTTTATCCAAAGCGTCCTGAAATATAATCTTCTGTCTGCTTTTTAGCCGGATTGGAAAATATTATTTCAGTCTTGTTCATCTCAATGAGATCACCCAGATAAAAAAGAGCTGTCAGATCACTTGTACGTGCTGCCTGCTGCATATTATGCGTAACAATAATTATTGTATATTCCTTCTTCAATTCATGAATCAATTCTTCAATTTTTGCAGTTGATATCGGGTCAAGGGCACTGGCCGGTTCATCCATCAGGAGTATCTCAGGATTGACTGCAAGCGACCTGGCAATGCAAATACGTTGTTGTTGTCCGCCTGAAAGACTTAAGGCAGAGTGAAACAGCCTGTCTTTTACTTCATCCCAGATTGCTGCCTGCTTTAATGATCGTTCAACTATTTCATCGAGATTGCTTTTATGGCTTATCCCATTAATTCTGGGACCGAATGCAATATTGTCATAAACAGATTTTGCAAAGGGGTTAGATTTCTGGAAGATCATCCCCACTTTTTTTCGAAGGTTAACAACGTCAATATTTTTATCATAAATATTTATATTATCAATAAAAACTTCCCCTTCAATAGCAACATTATCAATCAGATCGTTCATGCGGTTAAGTGTTCTGAGGAAAGTGGATTTACCACACCCTGAGGGTCCGATAAAAGCCGTGACCATTTTTTCCGGAATATCCATTGATATCTTTTTTAATGCAAGATTGGTTCCGTACCGGAGAGATAAATCCTTGACTTTTACTTTAATATCGTTCATGAAAAAATAGTTATTTTGTTCTTTTTCTTATTCTGTATCTTAATATAACTGCGACTGCATTCAGTGAAAATGTGAGAAATAACAACACTAGAGTTGTTGCAAACTGGATAGGTTGAGTTGCATCCACATTCGATGATTGAGTCGACATAATATATATATGGTATCCAAGTGACATAAACTGATCGCTTAATGAATGCGGCAGATGGGAACTGAAATAGACAGCCCCTGTAAAAAGAATCGGGGCAACTTCTCCGGCACCACGGCTTACAGCCAGTATTGTTCCGGTTAGTATTCCGGAAACTGAACCTGGCAATACTACTTTTCTGATAGTCTGCCATTTAGTGGCGCCAAGAGCCAGGCTGGCTTCACGCATGTCCCTTGGAATTGTTCGTATTGCCTCCTCAACTGATACAATAACGACAGGCAGAGTCAATAAAGCCATTGTTAAGCTTGCCCATAAAATATTCGGTTGTCCCCATCTGAGCTCTCCTCCACTAAAAAGACTATCCATATTTTTGCCTACAAAACCAATAAAAAATCCCAGTCCGAACAGTCCGAAAATTATTGACGGTACAACTGCAAGCGTTTTTACAGCAAACCTGATTGTCTTGGCAATTACAGATTTTTCGTTGGCATATTCTGCAAGATAAATTGCTGTAATTACACCAAAGGGGACAGCCGCAACAGCCATAATTATTGTCATAACCGCTGTTCCGACAATTGCCGGGAAAATGCCTCCTTTTGTCATCCCATCCTTTGGAAATTCTGATAAAAATGCCCAGTTCAGGTTTGGCCAACCCCCAACAATCGTTATCGTTAGTATTGATACAATAATGAAAATAATCACCAGTACACAAATTCCGGTTATACTTTCGACTATTATATCTTTTACATTTCTGTTCATTTTATCTTATTTCAAAACATTCAATTTAATTCTACACTTTTCAGCTTATTTCAACCTCTTTCAACTCTTTAAACCTGTTCAACCCTTTCAACTTATTTTAACCTGCTTCAATTTATTACATTAAAGTTATTTTTTTGACTGATACTTTCTGACAACCAAATTCTTAAAATAGAATTCCGCCAGAGCATTAAGCGCAAATGTGAAGATGAAAAGTAATGAACCTATCAGAAACAATACATTGTAATGGATATCACCGAAAACAACTTCTGCCATTTCTGCACCTATTGTAGCTGACAGAGTTCTTACAGAGTCAAAGGGATTCATTGAAATCATAGCAGCGTTTCCTGTTGCCATAAGAGCAATCATTGTCTCTCCAAAAATTCTGCCTAACCCAAGTACCACTGCAGCAAATATTCCTGGTACAGCGGCAGGTAAGACAACATAAAATGCTGTCTGTCTCAGGCTTGCCCCCAGACCAAGACTGGCCTCTATAAAAGTCTTTGGTATAGCAGTTAATGCATCCTCGGTAAGAGTGTAAATAATAGGAATTGCTGCGAGACCCATCGCGATTCCTCCTACGAAAGCATTTAACCTGCTTGCATATCCGAAAATGTTCTGCAACACCGTAGCCATGACCATCAGAGCAAAAAAACCGATAACAACAGAGGGAAACCCTGCAAGCAGTTCAATTACCGGCTTGATTATTTCCCTTATTCCGGGCTTCGCAAACATTGAGGTGTAGATCGCCGCCAGAATGGAAATCGGTGTTGCAAATAACAATGCTATAAGAGTTACTTTAAGAGTTCCAAGAAATAACGGCCACAAACCATAACGAGGATTATCAGATACCGGCATCCACGTTTTTGAAAGAAGTGAAGAGGATGGTTTCTCATCGTTTGTCTGTTTTCTATTGGAGTTGTCAACCTGATTGTCCGCGCTTTTAACCGTCGAATTATCTGTGCCTAAACCGCCATAACTTTCCTGAACAAGAGTTTCGGTTGAGGCTGCTTCCTTTTTGTCCATTTTGAAAATTGGAAAAGCTTCCCGAAAAACAAAGATAAAGATCAGAATAACCACAGCAATCGAAAGGAAGGCCACTGCTTTGATTACTTTTTCTGCTAACCAGTCCGAAAAACGAAATTTCTTTTTATTGAAAGTTACCATATCATTTTGAATTTTCTTAACCAAGGGTTGCACTGAGGAATCACTCCTTGCCTTTTGCCTTTCGCCTTATAAAATGCCAAACTTGTCAGTGTTTTTCTGACAAGCTTGACGATTAGCCTAAAACTAACATCTCCTAAAATGACTATTTATATGGGAAATATCCTACTTCTGTAACGACTCTTTGTCCTTCAGGGCCTAAAATCCAATCGATATATTTTTTAGTTTCGCCGGTTGGTCTGTTCCTTAAGTACATATAAAGGTACCTGGTTATAGGATACTGGCTTTTAGCAATGGTTTCAGCAGATGGCACATAACCGGTACTATTTGCATCTTTTTTAACTTTTGCATACTTTACTCCAACAGCGTACGCTGCACCACCATAACCTATTCCATTTACATCTTTCTTTACAGCATTTACAACTGCTGCAGTTCCGGGCAGAGACTGAACGGTTGAAGCATAATCGGCTTTCACAACCTCATCATGTAAATATGTATAGGTTCCTGAGCTGTTTTCGCGGCCATAAAGTCTGATCTCAGCATCAACGCCTCCAAGCTCTTTCCAGTTTCTGATCTTCGCGGTGTATATATCGCTAATCTGTTTCAGCGTAAGTTCATTTACTTTATTTGCATCATTAAGGAAAATTGTAACTCCATCCTTTGCGCAAGGTATTTCTACGCCTAATGTGTTAGATCTTGATTTAAGCTTCTCAATTTCTGTCTGTTTCATCGGACGGCTTGCATCACAAATATCAGTGGTTCCGTTGATCAAAGCTGTTATTCCAACACCTGAACCGCCACCAGTCACCTGAATCGTTGTCTGAGGATTACTTTTCATGTAAAGCTCTGCCCATCTCTGAGCCAGGATAACCATAGTATCAGAACCTTTTACTGTTATTTTTGCCTGTGAAAAAGCTGTTGCTGAAGCCATAACGGCCAGAATCAGCATTATCGTGAGAATTTTGTTTTTTTTCATATTATTAAATTTTTATTTATTGAATAATTTTTTGATTGAATTATGGACTGATTAATTTTTAAAATTTTGCCTGAACTCTTACTGTAAACATATTATCCTTCTTATCGGTCGGATTTGATGCATTAATCTCATTTTTAGGCATTTCGTACTGCAACGAGATCCTTATGTTATCGTTCAGATAATATTGCCAAGCAAGGTCCCAGGTCTTGTAAGAAATATTATTTCCTTTAGCATCAACATTAAATGAACTGTTGGGTATTTTAGTGTTGGGATCATAATAATCATACCTGACAACAAACTGATTCTTAGGTCCGAAATTCTTAATAAAATATAAATAATATCCGGTGAAATTGTTATATAAACTCGGACTTGCCTTCATTTGAGCCATTGTAGCTGTTGCAGCAACTGCACTTGGAACTGAATTTATACCTGATGCAAATTCAGCTTTGATTGCCGTCCCGCCAAGGACATCTGCAAATATCTGGATTTCACCACCTACCCAATTTTTATCAAGGTATTTCCATACACTTTTAAGACTGTCTAAAGTCCCATCGCTGTTTTTATAATATTTGTTGTTTTTTGACAGGTTCCCCCCAAAGTAAAAATTTGGTCCCAGATCAATGCCTATACCTGCTCCCGGAATTTTAATCGAATAAACAAGACGTGCCATTACGTCTTTCTTTGAATCAACATCTTTTGCATTTTGCACAGCGGCCTGTGCAGTTGGACCATTGTAGTTACCATTCATTACCATCAACTGGAATTTCAATGGAATTTTCGTTCCGATATACTCAAGTTTGGCTCCGATTTCTCTTTCCCCGGGATATAATGCTTTGATAAACCTTGAACGCTCCATAACTTCCCGCTGGCTTGATGAGTATTCCACTTCATAATCAGGTCTGTTCATCTGACCTGCCCATAAAGACCAACCCTGCAGTTTTGGAATATTTATTTGTGCATAAGCGTCCTTCAATACTATGTTTCCTGTGCTGAAATCGGGTTGTAAAACGAAGGCAACTCCACTAGCCGGTTCATAAATGAATTTTATTCTTGCTCTTCTTACATAAAAGGTATTGTCATACCCATTTGTCTTTTCAAGATCCGCACCATACATCTCCCACTGTGCCTGAATATAACCAGATACTTTAATTTTGTTCAGTTTTGCAAGGTCAGTTTCATTAACAAGTACTCTGTCATCCAGAGCATTAAGTTTGCCTTCATGTCTTTCGATTACATCCTTCAGAGAATCGATCACCTGTTTTTGTGAGTACCCATAAATTGAGATCACCGTAAAAATTCCAATTGCTAAAAGTTTCTTCATTTCTATTGGGTTAAGTTTAACTTGATTTTTCATGATACAAAAGTCATGTATCATTATTACAGGCTGGTTGCAATCTGATTAAGTAATTGTTACAAATGAAACGAACACGTTATTGACTTACAGGAGAATAAGTTATGAAAAATGAGCTCATTAAATGAATAATTAAATCAAAGAAGACTTATGAATGATAAATGGATTAAGTGGGCCTCAGAGCTATACTGATGGTCAAGGAGAAAGTTGATGGTGCATGGTCATTACCAGGTCCCTACAATTTTCAATTATTCAGATAAATACATTTCTCCTGGGACTCAGTAACAGAACCGATAACTTTTGAATTCAACAGTCCGGCACTTTGTAAATCTTCCAGAATTTTATTCACCTTATCAGGTGGTGCAGAGAATAAAAGACCTCCTGATGTCTGGGCATCGAAAGCGATCATTTTCAGATTGTAATCGAGATCTGATGCAAAATCAATGTTTTTCTCGGCGTATTCAAGGTTGCGGAATGAAGCTCCCGGAATACATCCGTCATCTATTAATTGGTAGGAATTGCCGATCAGCGGAACTTCCTTCATATTGATTTTTAAAGACACTCCACTTGCTTTGGCCATTTTAAGAGCATGACCTGCAAGACCAAAACCGGTAATATCGGTTGCACCCTTAATATTGTGCTTTTTCATGACCTCTGCCCCCGATCTATTAAGTAGCTTCATTAATCTTTTGGCTTCATTAAGATCATTGTCAGAAACCATCCCCAATCTATGACCTGCAAGAATAACTCCCGTCCCGATGGGCTTTGTAAGTATCAGTGAATCATCTGGTCTAACACCTGCGTTTGTTATAATTTTTTCAGGATGAATATACCCGACTACCGCGAGCCCGTATTTAGGAGGAAAATCATCAATTGTGTGTCCGCCGATAATCCTCACTCCTGCTTCAGTTGCCTTGTCGAATCCACCTTTTAGTATATCTGCATAAGCCTCCATCGGTAACTTTGCTGCAGGAAACATCATGATGTTAAGAGCCAGTACAGGATCTCCTCCCATTGCATAAACATCGCTGATTGAGTTGGCAGCTGCTATCTGTCCGAATTCATAAGGGTCGCTGCAGACTGGTGGAAAAAAGTCAGTAGTCAGTACCAGCGCGAGGTCATTATTGACTCTGTAAACACCTGCATCGTCATGAGTATCAATATCGACCAATATATTGGGATCTTTTGGTAAAGGGAGATATTTAAGAATCTCCTCAAGTTGCGTCGGTGATATTTTTGCGGAACAACCACCATATTCAACCATCTGAAGAAGGTCAACTTTCATTCTAATTCAGGTTTTATTCAGGGTCTTACAATATTTCCGGACGAAGCCATTGTCTCAGCAATAGCATACATGTTGCTCAGGGTACCTGCTCCTACAACAGACTCAAGAGAGTAATGGTTGACACATGTTGCACAGAGCATCAGTTCAACTCCCATTTTCTCCAGATCCCTGAGATGTTCAATAACAGGGGAAGAGTTTGTAACCAGTTTGACACCATTGTTGTAGAAAACCATCTTCTGAGGCAGCTCGTCAAGATCCTTTAAAGCTTTAATAAAATTAGTCATTAACAGATGTCCAAGCTGATCATCACCCTCACCCATTTTATCGGAGGAAATAACAACTACAAAATTTCCTTTTTGAAAATGTGAAATCTCGGAAGTGCAATATTCTTCAGTTTTGGTCTGAACAACGTCACTGGTTGTCTTCGTTATTGTCAAAGTCCAGACACCTCCTGACTCATTAACATGGAAATCTGCTTTGTTATCTTTAAGGAAACGGCTTAAATTGTCGAATGATGTCTGATTATCAGTAAGCACTATAAATGATTCTCCTGCAGCAGTTTCCTTCAGAGCCTTTTTTGCTGCAATCAATGGTTCGGGGCATGACTGCCCTTTTGTATCTACTATTCTCATCAATTGTAAATAAAAATGAACTGCAAAAGTACTAAAGAATAATTTGAAAATTTGAAGATTTGAAAATTTGAAAATCCACCTTCTTTTAGACTACGATGGTAAAAGTTGAAAAGTTGAAGTAGTATATGAATTTTTATACCTTTACTTATAACAATTGTTCATTTAAACTTCATTATTTGTCTTTATGAAAAGAATTGTTCTTCTCCCTATGCTTCTGGTGGCGATAGTGTTAACAGATTCATTGTCTGCACAAAACACAACTAACAAAAATATTTTACCAGGTTCATGGCTTGGGAAGATTTCAACTAATGGGATTGACCTCCGGTTGGTGTTTAATCTAAAATTAAACGATAAGGACAGTCTGATTTCAACTTTAGACAGTCCTGATCAGGGGGCAAAAAATATACCTCTGGGCAGAGTCATCGTTGACAATAAAAAACTGACCATTAAAGCTCCCGTACTTGCCGGAGAGTATACCGGAACAGTTACCAGTGACTCAACAATTGAAGGTACATGGACTCAGCAAGGTCAAAGTTTTATTGTGAGTCTAAAAAAACTGAAGACGGCATTTACTGCTAACAGACCACAGGAACCTAGACCTCCATTTCCTTACACATCTGAAGAGGTGACCTTTACAAATGATAAATTTAATATTAAGCTTGCAGGAACATTAACAATACCAACCGGGCCGGGTCCTTTCAAGGCTGTTATTATGATCACCGGATCGGGCCCTCAAAACAGGAATGAAGAACTTATGGGTCATAAACCATTTTTGGTTATAGCTGATTATCTGAGCAGAAATGGGATTGCTGTTCTGAGATTTGATGATAGAGGCGTCGGGAAATCTCAGGGTACACAACTAAACGCCACCTCAGCCGATTTTGCAACCGACGCTGAGGCTGCATTAAATTTTTTAAAAAATAATCCGAAAATTAATCAAAAAGAAATAGGATTTGTGGGACACAGTGAAGGTGGATTAATTGCTCCAATCGTTGCAGCATCAAACCCTGACGTAGGATTTATTGTCTCTCTTGCAGGTCCTGGTGTTACAGGGCAACAGGTTATTATCAGGCAGTCACAGGATATCGGAAGGCTTTCAGGTGAGAAAGAGAGTGATATAAAAGAATCAACAGAAACAAATAAAAAGCTGTATGCAGTTCTCAGGAAAGAAACGGATAATAAAAAAGCTGAAATAAAAATTCTTTCCCGCTACAGAGAGATTCTGGAAAAACGAAAAACTTCCAAAGAAGATACTGAAAAAGCTGTTGATCAGCTTAAATTGACATTTGGGGCTAATAAGTATACCTGGTTCAGATATTTTATCATGACCGATCCCTCAATTTACTGGAAAAAAGTAAAATGTCCAGTAATTGCACTTAATGGCGAAAAGGACCTTCAGGTAGCCGCAAATGAGAATCTTCCTGCTATTGAAAAAGCTATGAAATCATCCGGAAATAAATCAGTTAAGACTGTTAAATTACCAGGACTAAATCATCTCTTCCAACATTGTAAAACAGGACTACCTGCAGAGTATAGCTCAATTGAAGAAACCTTTTCTCCTGAAGCTCTTAAAATTATAACTGACTGGATTTTGGCCTTATAGGTTTTTCAGCCAGTTTCCTGAGAATCATTCGTCCCCGTGCGGTGATACCAGCAGAGCCATCTTCCATAAGGCTTGTAATTGAGACGGTTAGCTCATTTGTCAGTTCAGGATAAATCAGAGAGAGATTGTATAATATCTCCATTGCATAAGCTTTTACTGCAATAGCTGAAAATCCTGAATTCAAAATACTGAAACAGAAATTGGTAAGCAAACCCTGCTGGCGACCATTGATCTTTTCAATATCACTAAGAGTTATTATTCTGAGTAAGCATCGGAGGGTACTCTCATTATCTATCTTGTTCAGAGTTTCAACAATCTGTGCCAGATATGGATAGATGATCTCAGGAAATCTGTCACAAACTTTTGTTAGTGTCCATGATGCCCTGAAGGCAAGCCTTTTATCTGAAGAGAGGGAATATTCAAACAATTTCATGAAGATGGCTGGATTTTCTATTGCAGATATTGCAACCCATTCAGCCTCTTTCATGCTCATCATATTGTTAACAATTATCTGAAGATCTGTATTATCTGTCAGTATATCAGAAGGTTGAACAATAACTTGCAAATCACTTAATTTTTTAGCCTTTGTTCTTTCCAGATAGTTCTTTGCAACAAAAACATCAGCTTCAGAAAAATCGAGCGTCATTAAATCTTTTTCCTCAACCCATCTATAATCAACATGTTCAGAGAGAAAAGGTATTTCATCAAGTGTATCACATATAAACGGAATAAGAATGATCTGCTTGTGACCATAATCGTGATCGACTTCTGCCATCTTTCCACGTATTACTATCTCTATTGATAGCTCTTCCTCCACTTCGCGGATAATACATTCTTCGTCAGTCTCACCAGGGGCCAGTTTCCCGCCCGGAAATTCCCATTTAAAAGGATGATCGGTTGCCTTTCCACGCTGGACAACTAAAATTTCATTCTCATCATTCCTGATAACAGCACAGGTAACACTTATCATGACGATAAAAGGTCTTCGTAAAGAGGTATAACAAGCAAATAATCAAACTTCATTGCCTGATGATCAATCTTACAGGCATAATGGTGCATCCCATTAGTGACTATCAGATATGGCACTTTGTAGTTCATGTTATAAGTGGCTATCTGTTCAAATACCTTATCGTCAATTTCAATTTCAGGAGATTTACATTCCACTATCAATATCGGTTTTCCTGATCTATCATGCACAAGGATATCAACTCTTCGTCTTAATTTATTGAATCTGAATAAGACTTCAATTCCAAGAAGTCCCGGAGGATATTTCCCTTCATTTATCAGGTACTGAATAAAATTCTGCCTGACCCACTCTTCGGGAGTGAGTTTTACATATTTCCTCCTTAATGGATCGAGGATCATTTCGTTACCCTCTTTTCCGTTAATCCTGAAGGAATATTGAGGCAGATTTAACTGTTTCAACTTAGTTTTGTATTTTTGAGGGCAGTAATTCCGCAATCAGATACAAATATATTGAGATAATCATTAACTAAAATAACCAGATGAAGACCAAAGATGAAATTGTTAATAACTGGCTTCCGCGTTATACAGGTAAATCGATAGAAAGCTTCGGCAAATACTTCCTCCTGACCAATTATCTGTATTATGTTGAACTTTTTGCAAAATGGAACAATGTGCCGGTTGAAGGCAGAGATAAAAACATGCCAAGTGCCACCGCAGATGGCATCACCATTATAAATTTCGGTATGGGTAGTCCAAATGCTGCAACAATAATGGATCTTCTGAGTGCCGTGACTCCAAACGCAGTTTTATTTCTTGGAAAATGCGGAGGGCTGAAAAAAAAGAACACATTAGGAGATCTGATACTTCCTATAGCCGCAATCAGAAGTGACGGAACATCGAACGACTATCTTCCAAATGAGGTTCCTGCCCTTCCTGCATTTAAACTGCAGAGTGCTATCTCTGCGACCATTACAAGATTTAACAGGGAGTACTGGACAGGTACAGTATATACAACAAACAGAAGAGTATGGGAGTATGATGACAGGTTTAAGAAATACCTTGTCAAGACCAGGGCCATGGCAATTGACATGGAGACAGCGACTATTTTTACTGTCGGATTTGCCAACGAGATTCCAACCGGGGCGCTTCTTCTTGTTTCTGATCAACCAATGATTTCGACCGGTATTAAAACGGAAGCCAGTGATGTTAAAGTCACAAACGATTATGCTGAAATACATCTTAAGATTGGAATTGATTCCCTCCGTGAAATTATAGATAACGGTGTATCAGTTAAACATCTAAAATTCTGATAATGCCTGTCACATACGAAGAGATAATCTCAGATCTGAAAAACAGAATTTTTAAGCCTGTTTATTTTCTGGCCGGTGAGGAACCTTATTATATTGACCTCATTACCGAGTACATACAAGAGAAGGTATTGCCGGAAGCTGAAAAAGCTTTTAACCAGATCATCCTTTATGGTGACGATACAAATATTGCTGCTATAATCGACACGGCAAGAAGGTTTCCCATGATGGCAAGTCATCAAGTACTTATTATCAAAGAGGCTCAATCCTTGAAAAAGCTCGATGACCTCATCATATATCTTGAAAAGCCACTTTTATCAACAATACTTGTATTCAGCTATAAATATAACACAATTGATAAAAGAACCAGGCTTTATAAAACACTCGAGAGTCATGGCGTCTATTTTGAATCATCAAGAATTCGTGATTATCTTATTCCGGCATGGATTGAGAGGTACCTGATGATAAAAGGTATTAAAACAGATCCGAGCGCAAGCGCCATGCTTACTGAATATCTTGGTACCGATTTGCATAAGATTGTGAATGAGCTGGATAAACTTATTATAACGCTACCTCCCGGCAAACCTTTTATTACAACATCATTAATTGAAAAAAATATAGGTATAAGTAAGGATTACAATAATTTTGAATTGCAGAAGGCAATCGGGGAAAAGAATATCCTCAAAGCCAATATGATAGTTCATTATTTTGCTGATAATCCCAAAGATAACCCTATTACACTTTCCATTGCTTCGCTTTTCGGATTCTTCAGCAAGCTTTTGACATTCCATTACCTGACAGATAAGTCAAAAAACAATGTTGCTGCAGTTCTTAAGGTAAATCCGTTTTTCGTTAAGGAGTATGAGAACTCTGCATCAAAGTACAATGTATCAAAGACAGTGCAAATTATTAGTCTTTTGCGCACATACGACATGAAATCAAAGGGTTACGGGGATCCTGGCACTGAACCGGGTGAACTATTGAAGGAATTGGTTTTCAGAATATTACATTGTTGATTGGGTTCTGGGATAATAATTTACAACACCAGTTATGCTAATTCATTTCAGGGGAATCGGGGAAATCGGCCCACATCCTGTACTTGTTCTTAAAGCTCCTTAAAACCCTCTTCCAGGTATCATCGCTTCTGTTATTCAGAACAATATTGGAATTGACTTTTGCAATTACCCAGGAGTTTTCTTTAAGTTCGCGCTCAAGCTGACCTGCTGACCAGCCTGAATAGCCAAGAAAGAACCTGATTTGTGACTGGTTTATTTTTCCATTTTTTATCAGCTCCCTTATGTTGTCAATGTCACCGCCCCAGAAAATATTTCCCTCTACCAGAACGCTTTTTGGAATTAAATCGCCAAGATTATGCAGGTAATGAAGAGTATCAGGGGCAACAGGTCCTCCCATGCTGAGGTTTTCATCCCAGCCTTCAAATCCTTCGATTGCAGCACTGACCTGTAAATCAAGTTTTTTATTCAGAATAAAACCAACAGATCCCTGAGAGTTGTGATCAGTGAGATATACTATGCTCCGGTTAAAAAAGGTGTCGGGCAGAAATGGTTCAGAAATCAGGATCTTACCCTTCTCCGGGATTTTATCTTCCGGCAATATTGCAAACAAATCAAGTTCCGGTTGCATAATTCGAATTAAAAATTGAGTCCCCTCTGAAAAGGGGTATTATAATAAAAAGTAAAAATTAGTAACAATTGATAAAAACAATGCGATTGAAAAAGTTCTACTCAAAATTGGATTTACCTTGTTCTGATAGTTAAAAT
>Ga0182027_10006822_pt1 | contig 16994 bp, 17 predicted proteins | sample 712E1DmetaG_FD_121300 | JGI IMG/M metagenome (GOLD analysis project Ga0182027, IMG submission 121300) | Permafrost microbial communities from Stordalen Mire, Sweden - 712E1D metaG (Illumina Assembly) | ecosystem: Environmental > Terrestrial > Soil > Wetlands > Permafrost | place: Sweden... | reverse complement strand
TCGCGGATACGCCGGAGGCCTTCGCGATGCGCTGCGTGGAACTGCTGGAATCGCCCGCCGAGCGGGACCGGCTGAGCGCGGCGGCGAGGCGGATGGTGGCGGAGCGGTTCTCCTGGGAGAGCGCCGCCGAGCAGTTCGAGCGGATTCTGCGCGGCGGTTGAGAATACTAAATTAAGCGGTAATATTATCCAATAGGCCCTCTTGCAGAACGCTAAGACAATCACCGCTCTGGTCTATCACGATATCGTGCCCGGGTCCCATTATGAAATCAGCGGCTTCCAGAGCCCGGATGCGAATATTTACAAGGTGGACGCCGCCGAATTCCGGGAGCATTTGCTCGAGATTGCGCGGCGACGGGGCGTGGCGGTAAGGATGGATGCGAAGCTCGCCGGGAATAGCCGGCCGCTGCTGCTGACCTTCGACGATGGCGGCTCTAGCGCCGCCTCTCATACCGCGGAGATTCTCGCCGAATTCGGCTGGCCGGCGCATTTTTTCGTGGTCACGGATCGAATCGGCGATCCGGGGTTCCTGAACCCGGGGCAGATCCGCGATTTGCGTCGAATGGGCCACGTCGTCGGAAGTCATACCTGCTCGCACCCGTCGCTCATATCGCGCCTGCCGGATGCGGACCTGATGCGGGAATGGCGCGATAGCAAACGGCGCCTGGAAGATATCCTGGGAGAGAACGTGGAGGCGGGTTCGGTTCCCGAGGGAGATTGCACCCGCAGGGTGGCCGCGGCGGCGGCGGCGGCCGGCCTGCGTTTTCTGTTTACCTCCGATCCGGTGATTTCCATCGGCCGCGTGGACGGCTGCCGGGTGTTCGGCCGCTTTTCCGTGCAGCGGGGAATGGATTCCAGGCGAGTGGGCGCAATTGTCTCGCAACGGCTTGGACTGCGTTTGGGAGGCTATCTGTACTGGAACGGCAAGAAGCTGCTGAGAGCGGTCTTCGGCCCGCTTTGGCTGGACATCCGGAAAAGGATCATTGCCCGGCGCGCCTCGTGACCGAAATCGCTTCCAGCGCCTGGCGGCGGATCCGCCGTCTCTCCGGCATGAGCCCGCGCGAAGTCTACACGCGCAGCCTCCAGGCAGCCGGCAAGCGCAAGGATACCTTGCTCTACCGGTTGGGAATGGACCCATTCCCGGCGCGCCGCACCGGCGCCGCCGCACTGGCCGCAAGGGGTCGCTTCTTCTGCGATCCCCAGGACGTGCCGGCTATTGTGGACGCCCTGCGCCGGCGCATGCCGGAGCGCGCTCGAGAAATTGTGGCGCAGGCCGGCCGAATCCTGGAGCGCCGCTTCCCCCTGCTGGGCTACCCGGCTATCGATCTCGGCCCGGATATCGACTGGCAGCGCGACCCCGTGCACGGGAAGCGCGCCCCGTTGGCGCCATGGCCATCCGTCCCATTCCTCAAGTTCGACCAGGTGGGCGACCATAAGGCAATCTGGGAGTTGAACCGGCTCCAGTTTTTGCCGGCGCTGGCCAAAGCCTATCGCATTACCGGGGACGAACGGTTCGCCGGGGATCTCAAGAACCTGTGGGACGACTGGCGGCGCGAGAATCCCTACCCGCTGGGGATAAACTGGACCAGCACCCTCGAGGTGGCGTTTCGCGCCCTGTCCTGCGCTTGGGCGGCGTTCATGTTAGAAGGAACGCCGGCCGATTCCGAGGAGTTCCAGGCCGGCGTCTCGCGGGAAATCGCGCGCGCCGGCTGGTACATCCGGCGGTTTCTCTCCACCTACTTCTCCCCCAATACGCACCTGTTGGGAGAGGGGGCGGCGCTGTTCCTTCTGGGAGTTCGGTATCCCGGATTGGCGGGCGCGGGCGAGTGGCGCGAGACTGGCTGGAGGATCGTATGCGAGGAAGCGCGCAATCAGGTGCGCGCCGACGGCCTGCACTGCGAGCAGTCCATCTACTACCACGTATACGCACTCGATTTCTTCCTGCATGCGCGGCTGATAGCGGAACGCAACGGCATCGCCATTCCGAAACACCTCGACGAGACCATCCGCGCCATGGCCTCTGCCCTGGCGGGGCTGTCGCAAGCCGGCGCGCCGCCGCGATTCGGCGACGACGATGGAGGGCGCCTGTTCGATCCTTCTCGCAATCGCCCGGAGTTTCTGCGCGATCCCCTCTCCACGGCCGCCGCTCTGTTTCATGACGCCGGCTTCAAGGCCGCGGCGCCGGGTCTGTGCGAAGAAACGCTGTGGCTGCTCGGGTCGGCTGGTGAAGCCGCGTTCGATGCCGTAACCGCGGCGGCGACCGGACCGCACAGCCTGGCCCTGCCGGCCTCCGGGATCTACGCCATGGGGTCGCCCGGCCCGCCCCCCAGCCAGCTCTTTATCGATGGCGGACCGCACGGCTGGCATTCCGGAGGGCACGGCCATGCCGACGCGCTAAGCGTGCAACTGGCCGCCGGCGGGCGGCTCTGGTTGACCGACCCCGGGACCTTCGTCTACGTAGACCCCGACTCGCTCAGGGAGAAGTTCCGGGGAACGCCGGCGCATAACACCCTGACCGTCGACGGCCGCCATCAGGCCGAGCCGGCGGGGCCGTTCTCCTGGGGACCGCATCCGCGCGTCGAGGTTCTCCGGTGGGTGGCTGGCGAGGCTTTCGACCTGTTTGAAGGCCGCCACTCGGGATACGAGCGCCTACTGGAGCCGGTGACCCATCGCCGCTGGGCGCTGCGCTGGGGCGAGCGATGGTGGCTGGTGCGCGACGTAGCCGAGGGTCGCGGAACACATCGTTTCGATATTCATTGGCACTTTCCGCCGGAAATGGTGCTGGCCACCTGTGGCCGGACGGTAGCGGTCCGCCGCGATGGCGAATGCCTCGCGCTGGTGGGTGCGGCGGACGACGCCTGGGAGCTTGCCCTCGAGGAGAGCGGCTACTCGCCGGCCTACGGCGTCCTGGTTCCCGCGCCGGTCGTCCGCTGGAGCGCCCGCGCCGCCTGCCCGGCCGAGTTCGCCTCGGTCATCGGCTTTGACCCGGAAATGCTGGACGCGACCTTGGCGCGCGTGGACTGCGGGGCGGATGGCGCCGTGGCTTATGAATACGCCGCTGCCGGCGACCGGCGCTGGTGCTTCTTCGCCGCCGGCGAGCGGCCATGGCGCTCCGGCGATTGGGCCAGCGATGCCGCCATGCTGTGCTTTCGTCTTGGGCCCGCAGGCGTCCGGGAATTGATTCTGGCGGCAGGCAGCTACGCCGAATACGCCGGCGGAAGGGTCCTGGAGGCCCCCCACCCACAACCCTTGGTCGAGTGTCGCTCCGATGGTTTGGGCTGGCGCATCTTCGGGGGCGGGGAGTTCGCCTTCCATCCGGAGGCGCTGCGGTGAAGAATGTGTGGACCAAGCTTCGGCGCTCCGCCGTTTTCGGGTGCGCTCTCGTGGGGCTGGTTTTCCTTCTGGCCACGTTTTCGCCGTTCGTTCGATGGTATGCCAGAACCTTGAGAGGATCCTGGGCAGACCCGCGCGGAGACACCCTGATCGTTATCGGCGGGTCGGACCTGGATGGTTTTCCGGGCCCAAGCACGGTGCTGCGTTGCATGTACGCAGTGGTCGCCTATCGGGAGCGCGGGTTTCGGAAGATCGTGGTTTCGGGATACCTGGTAGGTTCACACATGCGCAACCTTCTGATCGCCGAAGGCGTGCCGGCGGAGGTCGTCGTTGTCGAAGACAACTCGCGCTCCACGCGCGAAAATGCGGTGGATGTGGCGCGGTTCCTGGCGGGTGAGCCGGGTCCCAAAGCGCTCATGACCAGCGACTATCACATGTTCCGCGCCGCCCGCGCTTTCCGCAAGGCGGGTTTGAATGTGGAGCCGTGGCCCATACCGGACGCGTTGAAACGCATCGAGGACCGGACGAGGACCTGGTCGGCGTTCGTGGACGAGGCGACCGAGAGCGCCAAGATCGTCTATTACGCGTGGCACGGCTGGATTTAGCTCCTCTCCTTTTCGGTTTTCAGAGCCTTCAACTGTGTTACGTTGGTGAGGAAATGAACCCCGTCGGTTCGCTCCTCCGGAATGCGACCGCCCGCTAATGGCTCCTCCCTATCCAGTTCTCCTGATGTCGCATTCTCTCGACGCTGGCGGATCCGAAAGGCAGTTGACCGAAACTGCCCGTAACCTGGATCGTTCGCGATTCACGCCGCACGTAGCCTGCTTCCGCGACGGCGGAATGCGTATCGACGAACTGCGGCGCGCCGGCGTTCCGGTCCTCCCGCTTGCCATCTCGTCCTTCCGGTCGCTTGGCGCCCTTCGCGCCGTCGGCGTCCTGGGCCGGTATGTGCGCCAAAACGACATTCAACTGCTCCACACGTTCGACCCGCCGTCCACTTTGTGGGGCGTCCCTGCCGGCCGTTTTTTGCGCATCCCCGTGGTCCTCTCCAGCCAGCGGGGCGCCCGTTCCCTGCGCAGCTCCACCTCCCGCCGCCTTGCGCGCCTCACCGATCGGCTGGCCGACGGCATCGTGGTCAATTCCCTTGCGGTGCGCGACAGCCTGATCCGCGAAGACCGCGTCCCACCCAGCCGCATCTACCTGTGCTACAACGGCATCGATCTCGATCGCTTTCACGCCCGGCGCCAACCGCCTCCGCCCGAAGGCCCCATCGTCATCGCCTTCATCGGCGTTCTGCGGCGAGAAAAGGGCCTCGCAACGCTCCTGGAAGCCGTCGCACGCCTGCGCCTCTCCGAGCGTCGAATACGCCTCCATCTGATCGGCTGGGGACCCGAAAGCGACTCTCTCAAACAGCAGAGCTGCGCTCTCGGGATTGACAAGATCTGTTCCGTCGACCCCGCGGTCGGCAACGTGGAAGAGGTCTTGAGGGGCGTGGACATCTTCGTCCTGCCCTCCCTCTCCGAGTCGTTTTCGAATTCCTTGATGGAAGCGATGTCGTGCGGCTGCGCGGTCATCGCATCCCGCGTGGGAGGCAATCCTGAACTGGTCGAACACGGCGTGACCGGTCTGCTGATTCCAGCCAGCGACAGCGCGGGCCTCGCCGCGGCGCTCGAAGCCCTGATAGCGGATCCGCAGTTGCGCGAACGCCTCGGCCGCGGCGCCGCCGAATCCATCCGCGCCCGCTTCGGCGCGGCGCAATCCGTCGCCGTAGTGGAGCGTACTTATAGTTCGTTTCTTGGCGCTGCCGGCGTGTCCGTCTGAGTCCCCGTTCCGCCATCCGGCTGCGGCGGTCCAGGAGACAAGGCTCGCCCTTGAATGACCTTGGCGCAAAAAGAGCGGAACTTACCGGCCGCTCCCTCCCAACTCATTTCCTGAGCCCGGCGGAAGCCCTGGCTGCCTAGCCGCGCGGCCAGATCGCGGTCGGTCAGCAGCCGGACCGTAGCATCGGCAAACTCCTCAGCCGATGCGCCGTTCACCAGGATTCCGGTCTCTCCGTCAACCACTGCGTCGGGGACGCCGCCATCCCGCCCGCCGATCACCGGCTTGCCACAGGCGGCGGCCTCCAGGAACACCAGTCCGAAGCCTTCGGTATCGCCGTTCGGCAACGTGCGGTTCGGCATGACGAAAATCTCGCAGGTCCGATAGAAGCCGCAGAGGCGCTCCGGGGGCACTTTGCCGGCGAACACGACATGATCCGCAACTCCCAGCTTTCGGGCCAGGGTGTCCAACCCCAGGTCGGGCAGGTAGTCGTCGGTTCCAGTTCCGACCACGACGTAAATCACGTCCGGGCAAGACTGGAGGATTCGCGGGAGGGCGCGCAGCACGGTCGCATGGCCTTTGCGCTCTTCCAGACGCCCGACCGTCAGCAGCACCCGCTTCTCCCGCAACCCATAGCGATCCATGATCGCGGGGTCCTTTTCGCCGGGAGTGAAACGGCTGAGGTCAACACCGTTCGGGATCAACTCGACCCGGTCCGCACTTACGCCGAGTTCGAGCAGCCTGGCCCGGGTGAAACGGCTGACGGCAATTATGCCATCGGCCTTCCGCAGTGCGTTATAAAAGCTGCGAGTCCCGGCAAGCCTGGAGGTGTCGGGACAGGTCAACTCCTCGCCGTGACTGTAGAAAATCACAGGCACGTGTAGAACCCGGCGCACGAACTGTGCCAGCCAGTGCTGTGAGCCGAAACAGACCAACTCGGGGCGACTCTTGCGCGCCGCTTTCGAGGCAGCGATGAGCGTACCGGGGTATTTCCACAAATAGGCGCGGGTGCTGCGCCAAATCCGCGAGAATGGCCCGCGGGCCGGAGGAAGCGCAGCAAGGGCAGGCGAACGAAATATCCGATACGGCTGATCCCGATCCCAACGGGCTTCCAGTTCCGGATCGAAGGCCGCGACCAGTACTTCCAAATCCGGGCTGATGCGTCTGCACAGCTCCTCATATACGACGCAACTCCCGCCCAGCATCGGCGGGAAATTCCGAGTGATCAACAGCACCTTCACCTGTATATCCTCTTTGACGTCGATGTTCCGACTCAGGGCCGAGTAACGGCGGAGTGACATTTGGACGGCTCCGCTGCGGCCGCGCAGGCCTGATTGGAGCTAGAATTGTAACACGTTGCACATCCACAATTGAGCGGATCAGAAGGCTCGTAATCCGTCCGTAGGCCGGAATCGACAAAGAACTCAAGCGCTCCGGCGAGAGGGACATGAGCGAATCTCGGCCCGAGCCGGTCCCGGCAGCTATGGTAGGCCGATGGGCGCGCCCACTACAGGGCTTGTCTCGTAGATCTGCTTAGGTTGCGACACTCCTCCTCAAGAACCGCCTCCCGAACCGCCAGATACTCGGACAGGACAAGTAACGGCTCGCTGAACGCGCCTGGAATGCCATCCAGAGACCTGGCGGTGCGCACGAACAGCGGCACGCCGCCGAACGCGGTGAGACACTCCTCCGTCGGCTGTTCATCGATCTCGAACAGAAACTCGCCTTCAGCTGGGGAACGCTTGGACTTGAGGGGCATCGCGGAAAACCATGCAATTCCGCACCCATTCGGTGCAGGCTCCGCTTTGCTGCGGAACCATCCCGCTCCGACAAACTCTGCCTTGACTAGAACCTGTGGGGACAGCCGAAGAAACGGCCTTCCCCTACGGACGGATTACGGAAGGCCTGTTTTATAATAGAAATGAAACAATGACGTTAAGTGAAGCCCTTGGGCTTGTGCAACAGCAGAAGGATCGGAATCGGCGACGGAAGATCTTCCTCGTTTGTGGTTTTCAGCCCCTGCACTTGAGGACGCTTCTTCAGGCGCATCTAATCCAGCGCTCGCCGAACGAGGCCTCAGATATCCAGACGGGTCTCTATGGCGATCTTGAGAGCACGGTCACCATGGCTGTCGCATCCCAGGCAGAAGCGGCAGCCGTTGTGATCGAATGGAGTGATCTCGACCCGCGCTTGGGGCTGCGCAGCTCGGGAGGCTGGTCCCTGTCCGTCCAGGCCGACATTCTGCACAACTGCCAAGAACGGCTTGCGCGACTTCTCGGAGGACTTGAGGCACTCGCCGCCAAGATGCCTGTGGCCCTCGTTCCACCGACTCTGCCGATCACGCTCTTGGGGCACACGGCTGGCTGGCAGTTCAGCCTCAATGAGTTGGAGTTGCAGAAGCAGATGGCCACGTTCCTCACGGAAGCGGCCCGGATCAACGGCGTCTCCGTCCTCAATTCCTCAAGTCTTGCCCGTGTCAGTCCTGAACCGTCGCGTTTCGACCCGCTGATGGAACTGAGAACCGGATTCCCTTACACCATCGCGCATGCTTCCGCCGTCGCGAGTCGAGTGGTGAAACTGCTGTTTCCGCCCAATCCTTTGAAAGGACTCATCACGGACCTGGACGAAACGTTGTGGTCAGGCATCGTAGGCGAGGTTGGAGTTCCGGCTGTGAGTTGGAGTCTCGCCGAACACGCGCAGATTCACGGGCTGTACCAGCAGATGCTCCTCCATCTCTCGGAGATGGGCGTGCTAATCGCAGTCGCGTCGAAGAACGAACTGACCGTGGTAGAGGCGGCGTTGCAACGCGAGGACATGCTTGTTCCTGGGAAGCTGCTCTTTCCGGTTTGCGCGAACTGGGGTCCCAAGTCGGGCAGCATCGCCGAAATCCTGCGCATCTGGAATATCGGAGCCGACAGTGTGGTGTTCGTGGACGACAGCGCCATGGAACTCGAAGAGGTGCGCACGGCGTTCCCCGCCATGACGTGCCTTCAGTTCTCGAAGCAACCCGCTAGGATGCTGGAGATGCTCCAACAACTGCGCGATCTCTTCGGCAAGCCTGCGGTCAACCGGGAAGATGCGTTGCGCCAGGCCAGCATCCGCGCGAATGCGTCCGTTTGGGCCGCGGGAGATTCCAACAGGGGCGAGTTCTTGCGCAGCTTACAGGGCAGGCTTACATTTGACTGCCGGAAGGATCCCTCGAAGAAACGACTCCTGGAACTGATCAACAAAACCAATCAATTCAATTTGAACGGCGTGCGCCTCTCCGAGGGGCAATGGATGCAGCATCTTGCCGACCCGGCAAGCATAGTAGTCAGTGTTTCCTACGAGGACAAGTTCGGGGCCCTGGGCGTGATCGGGGTGGTGGCCGCCAAAGTGGCAGACCGTCGTCTGAATGTTTCGACATGGGTCATGAGCTGCCGTGCCTTCTCACGCCAGATAGACCTTCATACCCTGGACCATCTTTTCCGCATACGGGAAATCGACGATGTGGCACTCGCCTTTCGATCCACCGAACGCAACTCCCCCATGCGGGAATTCATTCATTCCGTCGGCCTGACCGCCAACCAGCAAGGAGAATGGTGTTTGTCCCGGGAGACGTTCTTGCGCGGTCATCATGAATTGCCGCACGAAGTCGCCGCCCCGCGGATCGAGCCAGTGGAAGCGGCCCTGGAGGCATAAGAAGAAAACATGATCGACCGATTGCTCAAGCGTGTTTCCTCGATCCCTGGTGTTCGGACTGTCTACTGATTAGGATAGGGACAACATGGGATCGATTCTCCGGCCAACCACAATCGACGATGAAGCACAGCTCATTGATTTCCTGACGCGCGTCTTTTCCGTCGGTCGCGACGCTCCCTTCGTGAATCCGAATGTATTGCGATGGAAGTACTGGGTGCCCCGCCCTGATTGGTCCGACCCGCGATCATTTGTGATCGAGAAGGGCGGACAAATAGTGGCGCACGCCGGCCTCTGGCCGGTCACTGTCCGCACTGGCTCCGGGGTTGAGCGCGGAGCTCACATGATCGACTGGGCGTCGGACCCGCAGACTCCAGGTGTGGGTGTATCGCTATTGCAGCGGCTGACCAAGAGCTACGATTTCATCTACTCAATCGGCGGTTCGGACATGACACAGGCTATTCTGCCGAAGTTCGGCTTCCGCGTTTCCACCAAAGCCCTGACTTTTGCGCGTCCCCTCCGCCCGTGGCGGCAGATGCTCCAGCATCAGAGCAAAGATGTGCGCCTGCCGCTCCGCCTGGCGCGTAACTTCTGGTGGTCGAGGACACCCGCCAGAGTGCTCACGCCGGGTTGGGTAGCCACCGAAGCCGCTGCAAGTGATGTGAGTGGAACCGAGGTGCTTACCGCCGATCGCGACGGGAGTTTCTTCCACTATCTCCAGCAGTGCCCCGCTGCTCGCTTCTTGGGTTTTCACATCTTGAACGAGGGCAGGAAATCCGGGTTCTTCGCATTGTCGGTGGTCGGGAAGCAGGCGCGCCTGGCTGGGTTGTGGCTGGAGAACCCTTCCTCGGAATGCTGGCGCATCGCATTTCACCTCGTGCAGGACGCGGCGTTGCGCCATACAGCCGCCTCCGAATTGGTTATCCGCACCGCCGCCGAGGTAGCCGCGGCAGCCGCAACTCAGGCAGGTATGCGATTGCGGGCGCAGACCCCGGTTTTCCTCTTACGGAAGGGAAACCGAGGGGCCGCACTGCCACTACATTTCCAGATGTGGGACAACGATAGTGCCTTTCTGGGCAGTGACAGAGCTGAATTCCTAACCTGAAATGGGCGCTTGGCGTTCGAGGTACTCGATGAGGAGCGCACCCCGGGTACGCATCCAGGCGATACGGCGGCCTCCGAAAGCGACCGCTGGTTTGGGGCTGCGGATGAGCACGGCGCCTTGAGCTTTCATTCGCTCGATCTGTCCAGGCAAATCATCCACTTCGTAACAGAGGTGGTGCAGGCCGCCTCCCTTTTCGAGAAAGCGCGCCACCGGCGAATCGGGCGCCGCAGGCTCGATCAATTCCAGCAGCACGGCTCCTGGCGTCGGAAGTTCGAGAAAAGCGACCCGCGAGCGCTGGATGGGGTCTTCAAAGATTTGAGAGGCGGAGGCTGAACCCAAGTCGAGCCGGAAGCTTTCGATTCTGTTTGCAATGGAGTCTACGACGCAACCGATGTGGTGCATTTGCAGTGCCAGGCCGTTAGGGTTAGCCATTTCCCGTCCTCGCACGCACCATATCGAGGACGGCGGCGAAAGACGTTGCGTCCTCAAACTCTTCAAAGTCGATTTCAATCCCGAATTCTTCCCCAATCAGGCTCATTAGTGTGACGTGCGCGATCGAGTCCCACACCGCAACGGTACTCTGGGTGCAGGTAGGGATGGTGCTCCGACTCAAATTCGGGAAGACTTGCTCGAAGCAGCCCACAAGTTGCTCGCGACGTGCGTCCTGCATCTCGGTCCCTTCTTTCATGCGCAGTATTCGATTATAGCGAACTGCTGAGATCAGGCCGCCGCAGGCGCCCCAGAGTGATTGACGAAGCGGTTACCATCAAGGACCTGGAACCGGCTCGATTCATTCCATGTGTGGGTCCCCCGCAGGCCAGGACTCCACGACGGCGAGACGTAACTGACAGGGTGCTCCTCAAACTCAGACGGCGTCAACTTGGTCACTTCGTTGACGACAATACCATACCCGTACCGGACCGAACAATCCTGCGTAGGCCGGAACAGCCGTCCGTCTCTCCAGAACAGTTGGCCCGCGGAACGAGAGTTCCTTACGGTAGTGGACACTGGATTGCACGGATGCAGGCTCCATGGTCCCTCCAGCCGGGCGGCCGAGAACAGCAGAGTTTCCATGAAAGGCCCCGCCGTGGTTGTAAAGAAGTACCAATGGTCGTCGAGGAATACCGGCGTAGTATCGACGAGCGCTAATCCCTCAATTGGCGACGAGACAAGTTCCACCTCCCACGGGAAGCTGGAGAAGCGGTAGATATCGACCCGGTCCGCCTCCGCCGACTCGGGCAGCAGGAACTGATCGCCGTTTCGAGGCACGACACAAGGGTAGGAGAGATGATAGGGTCGCTCAAGGATGATCTTCATCTCCGAGCAGGAGCCATCCTTCAACACCTCGACACAGCCGAGCCGGCCGCGGGACTGTCCGGCCGCCACCTCCTCAAACAGCAAGTACTGGGAGCCGGCGGCTTCCCATAGAAACGGATCGGCCATCTCTTCAACGCCCCTCGGCAAAGGCACCTCTGTGAACCCTGTCAAATTGAGTCGCGCCGGATCGGTGATTGATTCGCCCCTGTTCGGCCGCATCGCGATGAACCACCTGGAAGTCTTCCCGCGAGCTATCCACCGCAGATGCGCGCTCCGCATCAATTTCGTAGCAACGAATCGCGCGGCCTCGAAGTTCGAAGGGACCTCAGGTGGAACAGCCCCGGCCAAACACTGAGTCGGCAATTTCCGGACCATTTCCTCGAACTGGGGGCCTCCCGACCGGACCTCCAGACACAGGGCCGCAAGCATCCGTATCGTGGCAACCAAAGGTTGTTCCGCATTCATCGTGAGGAAAAGCCCCTGTACGGTGGAAGTCTCAGCCTTTCGCACCGCTCGCCCCTGCGCAAACGAACTGTCGTGCCAAAAAACAGTTACGGCAGAGGTCACACTGCTATTTGCCACCTCGTCCCAGAAGGGGATGGTCCGGTTTCGGTCGCCAAAACGGACTGTGAAGACTCCATATGTCGCCAAATCACCGACCTTCACGTCAGGATCCTGGCACGGGCAACCTGCAAGCCAGATAATCACTCCACAACCGGCAGCCCGAATGGCATCGAGAGACTCGGGAGCGAAAGAAACGGCCCCGTCAAGGGTGACATCCCCGAACGGATCGAATCTCGCCCGGCTCGCGGAATACAGGCGGTCCATCAGCCAACCGGGCCTCTTCAATTCCGATGGGCTCTGAAAGGCGACAGTTAGAAGGTGAATGTCGATTCCCGGGACCTGTCTCAGGAATGTGAGGAGGGCGTCCACCCACGGCGAGGGTCGACCGCGATCAAACACCACTCCGATACGAAGTGAGCTCGCACCGTTCAGGAGGGCCTTCTTAAAGGGCAACAGAAGCGTCGCCTGTACCGGCATTAGACTCATTACCTTCTCGGTGGCCCATTGTAGAATGCGCGTAAGCCCTCTGTCAATCCGTGATGGAAGCCATGTCGTGCGGCTGCACGGTCGTCGCATCCCGCGTGGGAGGCAATCCTGAACTGGTCGAACACCGCGTGACCGGTCTGCTGTTTCCTTCCGGCGACAGCGCGGGCCTCGCCGCGGCGCTCCAAACCCTGATTGCGGATCCGCGGTTACGCCAACGCCTCGGCCGCGGCGCCGCCGAATCCATCCGCGCCCGCTTCGGCGCGGCGCAATCCGTCGCCGTCGTGGAACGTACTTATCGTTCGTTTCTTGGCGCCGCCGGCCTGTCCGTCTGAGTCCCCGTTCCGCCATCCGGCTGCGGTGGTCCAGGAGACCAGGTTCGCCCTTGAATGACCTTGGCGCAAAAAGAGCGAAACTTCCCGGCTCCTCCTTCCCAACTCATTTCCTGAGCGCGGCGGAGACCCTGGCTGCCGAGACGCGCAGCCAGATCGTGGTCGGTCAGCAGCCGGACCGCAGCATCGGCAAACTCCTCGGCCGATGCGCCGTTCACCAGGATTCCGGTCTCTTTGTCAACCACTGCGTCGGGGACGCCGCCATCCCGCCCGCCGATCACCGGCTTGCTACAGGCGGCGGCCTCCAGGAACACCAGTCCGAAGCCTTCGGTATCGCCGTTCGGCAACGTGCGGTTCGGCATGACGAAATGGTCGCAGCTCCGATAGAATGCACAGCGGCGCTCCGGGGGCGCTTGGCCGGCGAAGACGACGTGGTCCGAGATTCCCAGCTTTCGGGCCAGGGCGTCGAGTCCCAGCTCAGGCAGTCCGTCGCCGGTTCCCACCACCACGTAAATCGCGTCCGGGCAAGACTGGAGGATTTGCGGGAGGGCGCGCAACGCCGTCGCATGGCCCTTGCGCTCTTCCAGGCGTCCGACCGTCAGCAGGACTCGCTTCCCCCGCAAGCCATGGCGATCCACGATCTCCGGGTCCCTTTCTCCTGGTGTGAACCGGCCGAGGTCGACGCCGTTCGGGATCAACTCGATCCGGCCCGCGCCGACGCCGATTTCGATCAACCTGGACCGCGTGAAACGGCTCACGGCAATCACGCCGTCGGCCTTCCGCAATGCGCTAAAGAAGCCGCGTGGCCCGGCGAGCCGGGAAGTGTCGGGAGAGGTTAGCTCCTCGCCGTGAATGTAGAAAATCATCGGCAGACCGAGAACGCGGCGGAAAAATCCGGCCAGCCAGTACTGTGTGAAGGAACCGATGCAGACCAGCTCGGGACGGATCTTGCGCGCAGATCTCCAGGCGGCGATGACTGCGCAGGGGCGTTTCCATCAATAAACGCGGGCGCTGCGCAGGATCCTGGAGAGTGGCCCCCGGGCCGGCGGGGGAGGCGCAAGAGAACGCGAACGGAATATCCGGTAAGGCTGCCCTCCATCCCAACCGGCTTCCCGTTCCTGATCGCAGGTTGATCAATAGCGCCTTCACCTGCATGCCCTTCTTGACGTCATGAGCTGCACGCCGCCAGCCATGCGGAGTTTCCCGGCTGTCCCGTCCAGCGTATTACCGAGCGGCTCATCCGGTTCTTGATGGCTACCCCTTCCCATTCTAAGGATACAATTAAGTGTTTAAGGAGTCTTCCGGTGCCCGTGAAGATAGCCGTCGTCGTACCCGCGTTCAATCAGGCGCGGTTGTTGCCGGCCACGATCGAATCCATCCTATCCCAGTCGTATCCCGCGGCGGAAGTAGTCGTCGTCGACGATGGATCGACTGACGATACCGCCGCCGCAATCCGGAAGTTTCAACCAGCGGTCCGGTTCATCAAGACGGAAAAGAACCTGGGAATTTGTGGCGCTCGAAACACGGGGATCGCGGCAACAGACAGCGACTGGGTAGCATTATGCGACCACGACGACTTATGGCATCCCTCGAAATTGTACTGGCAGGCCCGCCTGGTCGAACTTGCTCCCAGGGCGGAGTTTCAGTTTACCGATTTCGTTCATATCATAAATGACAAATGGCAGCCGGAGCGGAAGTTTTTCGGGATCGACGATGCGTACTGGGCGGAGGGCAGACAGGTAGTCGAGCCGGATCTCTGGTTATTTTCTGGCGGCATGTTTCTTCGGTTACTTACGTACCAGCCGGTCTTTCCGTCGACTATGCTTCTATCGCGTTCCCTGTTGCGGCGGGTTGGCGGCTTCGTGGAGGCACTTGGGAAGGAGCCGGCTGAGGACCAGGAGTTTACTCTGCGCTGTCAGCCGCAAAGCCAGGTAGGCGCCGTAGCCAAGGCACTCGTAGGCATCCGCAAGCATTCCGGCAATTATTCGCGGGATCCAGCCGCTAACATTGTAAGTGAAACTAAGATCCTCCGTTTCGTTCTGGATCGTCATCGGGGAATCGGAGAATACCGGGCGGAGCTTATTCACGGGATTCAGCAACGAAGCGTTGCGGCCGCGGAATGGGTTTTCCTGCGCGGCGATTTCGATTCAGTCAAAGAGCTCTTGAAGGATGTTCCGCGGGGCTCGCAAACCACGAAGGTACGTTTGAAATCCGCGATCGCCGGTATGCCGCGGCCCATCGCAAAGGCATTGCAGAAAGCGCTCATTTCCTTGGCGAGGCTCCGCCCCCGGCCGGCAAAGTGATGCCGGCCCCGAAGGTCCTGCTGCACAGAGATCCATACTGGAGGCCTCGATGATTCCGAGGTTTATTCTGAAACGAAGTTGGACCGCGCGAATGCTCGACTCGCGGTCCAGGATCATGTCTCCGTTTTACGCATGGAAAGTGACCCGTGCAAACGGCGATGGACATGTGATGCGTGTACGCCTGAAGGGCATCGGGTCGATCTGCCTGCGAGCCTGCGAGAACGACTTCGCCACCGTGGAAGAGATCCTGCTGAAACGCGTGTACGATGGCGTTGTATCCGCCATCGATCCGCCAGCGACGGTAATCGATTTGGGAGCGAATATTGGACTGGTAGCCCGATATTTTGCGGCCGCCTGGCCCGGGTCCAGGATCTTCTGCGTCGAGGCGCATCCCGAGACGTTTGGTTTGCTCGCGCGCAATACTGCCACCTGCGGCCGCATTCGCTGCCTCCATGCCGCTGCGTGGTCGGAGGAGAAAGACCTGTCGATCGAATGCGCCGACCTGAACTTCGAGTCCGCCCACGCTGTGGAGGCGGGCGCCGGTTTTCCGGCGCGCGGGTTGCCGATGGACCGTCTCATGGAGCTGTCCGGTTTTGAGAGGGTCGACCTCTTGAAAGTGGACATCGAGGGCGCCGAGACGCAACTCTTCTCCGGGCCGTGCGAATGGCTGGAGCGCGTTGGAGCGATCGCGATTGAGTTCCACGGAAACTCGCGGGAGGAAAGTGGCTTCGACTCGAAGGTCCAGGCGTTCGGCTTCGCGATCACCGCCCCCGACAAGGGGCATACGTGTCTGGCCCTGAAAGCGCCGTCTTCGAAGCGTAGGCCCGCGCGCCGCGCTTGACTGGGCTTGAAGAACTCGATTACCCTATGTTCGTGAACGCCACCGATGTACAGGTGGGCCAGACTGTCGGCCCCACGCCTGAGGAGGTTATTGAGCGCTACCGAAGGAATCGGGACTGGCGGCTCTACAAGAAAGAGTGGATTTATCGTAATTTCCCACCGGCCGGCCTTTCCTGGCTGGATTTCGGGTGTGGAACCGGGGAAATTACGGCGCAGCTTGCCATTTTGGGAGCCTCACGGGTTATCGGCGTGGATGTGGACCCGAGGCTTATCGACATGACGCGCAGGCGTGCGGAACTGGACGGCGTCTCCGATCGCGTGCAGGCGATTTGCGGCGATCTGGCCACCATCGAGCCGCAGCCTGTAGATGTTGTCTTATCTTACGCGGTGCTTCATCACCTGGCGGACCACCTCCAGCAAACAGCGCGTTTGATCCGCCGGTGGCTCAAACCAAACGGCATCTTCATCTGCTCCGAACCAGTCTCCTTGTTGCCCGGGGTCGAGTGGCTTCGCCAACATTCGGGCGTGGCCATGGGGCCCGTCGACCCTGGCGAACGGAAGTTGACACGCGCGGACCTCAAACAAATCGAAGACGGATTCTCCCACTCGCGGCGCGTTCCTTTCGGTATGTTGGGGAGATTCGGGCGTCCTTTGCCCTGGGCGCGTGGTGCTCTCCTCCGAATGGACGCGCTTCTCAGGCCGGTCCCGGGAGCAGTCTGGCTTGCGGGCAACGTGATCGACATATGCCGGCTCGACGGATAATCCCGCGGCATGGCGGCCTTTTTGTGAGCCGCGGTTCGCGCTAAACTATAGTTTCTGGTCGCCAAACTGTTTCAGGCAATCTTACCCGAGTGTATCCCGTGACAGCTCCCGGTGTTTCCCGCCGCTATTCCCTGACCACTCAGGCGTTTTGGCTGCTGGCGGCGCAGACCGCCGGATACTTTTTCTCGATGGCATTCCCGCTGGTGGTGGTCCGGCTGTTCAGCCAAGCCGAGTACGGCACCTACAAGCAGGCGTATCTGGCGATCGGTCATGGGCAGACGATTCTGGGGATGGGATTTTCGTTGAGCGCCTTCTATTTTTTCCCGCGCGAACCGGAACGCAACGGAGCGGTGGCGTTTAATATTTTGATCTTTTGCCTGGCCGGCGGGTTAGTGGCCCTGATCGCGCTGACGTTATGGCCGGGAATCCTGGTTGAGCTGTTCTCTAATGAACAACTGCG
>Ga0182027_10006821_pt1 | contig 16995 bp, 9 predicted proteins | sample 712E1DmetaG_FD_121300 | JGI IMG/M metagenome (GOLD analysis project Ga0182027, IMG submission 121300) | Permafrost microbial communities from Stordalen Mire, Sweden - 712E1D metaG (Illumina Assembly) | ecosystem: Environmental > Terrestrial > Soil > Wetlands > Permafrost | place: Sweden... | reverse complement strand
TGGCCAAGCGCGCGGGCATTACCAACTTCGCCATCAATGTGATGCAAGTCGGGGGCGAATAGTCGAAGTCGATCGCGCACCTTCCTCTTTGAGGTCTTGTCGTGAAGCGAAGCACTGTCATAGCGTCGGTCATCATCCACGGTGGGCTGGCTCTTGCGCTCTTTGGGGCCGCGCAGAAGCGCGTTCATGGCAAGACGGTGTTTGTTCAAATGGCCGAGGAGGCGCGCAAGAAGCCCAAGCCGATCGAGAAGGAGGCCAAGAAGACGCCTCCCAAGCCCAAGATCGCACCGCCCCCGACCAAGGTCGCCACGGCGGCCCCGGTCCACACGGCACCGGTTCGGGCCGCCCCCGTGCAGGCGGCGCCAGTGGCCACGGCTATCGAGATGAGCAACGACGAGCCCATCAATGCCGGCGATATCGTGATCCCGGTGGCCAAGGCCGCGGCGGTTGCGCCGGTCAAAGTGGCGTCGATGGATGACGGTCCGAGAAGGCGTAGAATTCGAGAAACCGGCGGAACGGCTGGACCGAGCGGTCCGGCGCTCCCAGGAGACATCACCTGTCACGAAGATCCGACCAAGCCCGAGCCGGTCTATAAGAAGGACATCGAGTACACGGCCAGCGCGCGTGCCGAGGGCATCGAGGGCAAGCTCAAGTTAAAACTAACTGTCGGAGCTGACGGACAGGTTATCAATGTGGAAGTGCTGTCAGCCGTGGCGCCCGAACTCGACGCGGCCGCGGTGTCGGCGGTCAAATTGTGGCGGTTCAAGCCAGCCATGTTGTGCGGCAAGGCAGTCTCAGGAGGCGTCTACATCGTCGCCCGGCGTTTCGAGTTGGGTGACTAGTGGTCGGCGGCAAACGTCTCAAGACGGCCTATTGCTTGGCTGCCTTCGCTTTCGCTCTGTCCGGCGTGGCCCGCGCGCAGGGAGAGGAGCCTGCGGTTTTGGACAAGAATCCGAAGTTGGTTCATTTCGTCCAAGCCGATTATCCCAAGGACAAGCACGAAGCAGGGATCACCGCGCACGTTCTGATGTCCATCGCGATATCCGAGGAAGGCAAGGTCGGGGAGGTGGAGGTGGTGGAGAGTGGTGGCCAGGATTTCGACGCGGCGGCGGTGGCGGCGGCCAAGCAATTCGTGTTCGAGCCGGCCGAGTCGGGTGGGCAGCCTATCCCGGTGAAGATCACCTACCGCTATGACTTCACCATCGAGACCAAATTGGTGAAGACCGGTCCGCAAGTGAATTTCGACGGCGTGGTGCTCGACAGGTTCACGAAGTTGCCCCTGGCCAACGTGGAGATTCGCCTGGTGGATCTGGATGTCTCCGCGCGCACCGACGACGACGGCGCCTTTGCCTTCATGGACGTGCCGACGGGCGCGCACAAGGTGGAGATCCGACACCCTCGGCTGGTCACGGTACTGACCGAGGAGACGATCAAGCCCGAGCAGAAGCGGTCGCTCAAATACTATGTGGAGGAGAAGGAGGCAGACGCGGACGAGGAGGTCGTGGTGCGAGCGGCACGCATCAAGAAAGAGGCGGTCGAAACGCGCATACGCACCGAGGAGGCGCGGCGAGTTCCAGGCACGCAGGGCGACACCTTGAAAGTCGTGCAGAATCTTCCCGGCGTCGCGCGCGCCAGCTTCGGCTCGGGCGAACTGGTGGTGTGGGGCTCATCGGCCAAGGAAACCCGGGTCACCATCGATGGCGTCGAGATTCCCGCACTCTATCATATGGGTGGCTTGCGCTCGACCGTCCATTCGGATCTCGTGCGCTCCATCGATCTTTCCCCTGGAGCTTACGGCGCCGAGAACGGACGTGGGCTGGGAGGCTTGGTGCGCGTCGAGCTGGCGCCGCTTTCGACCACGCCGGGCGTCCACGGATCCATCGCGGCCGACGTTATCGACACCGCAGTCGCCGTACAAGCGGCCGCAAACAAGGATCTTCGTTTTGCCCTCGCCGGCCGTTGGAGCTATCTCGACCGCCTACTGCCGCTGGTCTCGTCCTCCGACATTGGCGACTTCTTCCCGATTCCCAAGAGCTTCGACACGCAGGCGCGCGCGGCGCTGGCCTTGCGCAAGGACGAGGAAATAGCCGCCACCGTCCTGGCATCCTCGGATACCCTTCGGCGCACTATTCCGGCAGCGAGCGCGCAATCGAATCGCGCGCAGGATAATTCGCTGAATTTTCAGCGCATCTTTGTCGCCTATTCCCGTTTATTTGAAGATGGATCCAGTGTGCGTCTGACGCCGTCGTTCGGGCGTGACTTGAACAAGCAAGTCATGACCATCGGTACCGTCAGCACACTGCTAGAGAACAAGACTTGGCAATACGCCCTGCGCGGAAGCTATCGCCGCAAGGTCAATCCGCGATTGACGCTTCTCTTGGGCCTGGACGCTCAAGGCCGGCGCAGCCAGGTGACCCGCGACGGCCTCGCGGATCAGCCGCCGCGCGAAGGCGATATCGTGGTGTTCGGTCAGGCGCCGGGATCCGCGGTGAACGTGGATACGTGGAAGGTCAACGAACTCAACGTCGCTCCATTCCTGATCGGGGATCTTTCCTTTGGCAAGTTGTCGCTGACGCCTGGGCTGCGCTTCGAGCCCACCTGGATCGATGGCGATCGCCTGCGGCCGCGCAATCCCTATCGGCCCGAGCCTGGCTATTCGGAACTGGCCCTGCCGCAGAACCCGGGCGGCATCCCCGTGGTCCGCTACCTGCCCAATCCACGCGTGCAGGCCGCGTATCGCGCTCACCCCAGGCTGACGTTAACGGCAGGCGCGGGTATCTACGGGCAGCCACCCGATCCGGATGACATGTCTGCTGTCTTTGGCAATCCAACCATTGTTTTCCAGCGCGCCATTCACCTGACCGGGGGCTTTGCCTTCAAGGTCCGTCCGACCCTGTCGTTCGAGGCGGTCGGCTTTTACAAATACCTGTCGGACATGGTTTCCCGCAGTGAATCGATATCCCCGCCCGTTGGGCAGGCCCTGACCCAGGATGGAGTCGGGCGCGTGCGCGGGGTACAGGTACTTCTGCGCCAGCAACTGTTCCACGGATTCTTTGGTTGGGTCACCTACACGCTGATGCGCAGTGAACGCCGGGATCACCCAGGCCTCGACTACCGGCTCTTCGACCAAGACCAGACCCATGTGCTCGGCCTCCTCGCCAGTATGGATCTCGGTCACGGCTTTGAGGTGGGCGGCCGCTTCCGCTATGCTACCGGTATGCCGCGAACCCCGGTGGTCGGTACCTACCTCAACGAATCCACGGGTTCGTACGAGCCTATCTTTGGCGCCCACAACAGCATTCGCGTCCCGGCCTTCTATCAATTGGATCTGCGCGCGGAAAAGTCCTTCACCTTGCAGCGGTACAAGGCAAGCGTGTTCGTGGACATGCAGAACATCACCAATCGAAGCAATCCCGAGGAAATCGTTTACAGCGAGGACTACGGGCAACGGAGCTACATCACGGGCTTGCCCATCCTGGCCGTGGGTGGCGCCCGGTTGGAGTTCTAGGAGGCAACGATGCGAAGAACACCATCGCTCTTCTGCCTATTGTTCCTCTTGCTGGCCGTGGGCGCCTGCAAACCAGCCGTGGGTCGCGCTCCTTCGCTGGTGGTGGGGCCGGAGATCCTCGCGATCAAAGGCGATCCCGCCGAAGTCTCGCCTGACGCCAGCGTGAGCTACCGATTTCTGATGGCTTCGCCTTCGGGCACCGTGACCGACGCCCAGGGCGCTTGGGACGTGTGTCTTCAGCCCAAGCCACCGTCGGAAAGCAATTCCGTGGCCTCGGCGTGCGTGGCTGCCCCGTCCGGGGCGGACGTAGGCGCGACTTTCACCGCACCAGTCCCGAGCGATGCATGCAGCCTGTTTGGTCCCAATGCGCCGGCCGCCAAGCAAGGCCAGCCACCCTTGCGCCCGCGCGATCCCGACATCACCGGTGGTTACTACGTTCCGGTGCGCTTGCTCGCCGACAATGGGGCGGGGGGCACACTGATGGCGTTCGACTTCGAGCGGGTGTTCTGCGGCGTGGGTAGCGCGCCTCTCACCGCGATTCAGGACTACAACACACGCTACAAGAAGAATACCAATCCGACCGTGCAAGGTCTGGCGGTCATCGCATCGGACGGAACAGGGACGCGCACGGATATTCTGGCCGGCCCGGCCACGGTCGCCAGCGGCTCCGCGGTGGCGCTTGTGGCCTCGGCCAGCGCGGGATCGGCGGAAACCTTTCCAGTCTACGATTCGGTTGCGCAGGTTCTAAACGATCAAGTTGAAATCCTGAGCTTGTCGTGGTTCGCCAGCGACGGTAAATTCAAATACGACCGCAACGACGCGGATTCGACCAGCTTGGAAGCGAGCAACACGTGGACCGCGCCTCAAGTCGCCGCCAGTGAAGACATTCCCTTGTGGGTGGTCATGCGCGACTCGCGTGGCGGCGTGGACTTCGTGTCAACGACGCTGACCGTGGTTCCGTAGTCCACCGACTTTCGACCAACAGCCTGTTCACTTTCGTCGAAGTAAAGACCGGCTGTCACAGTATTGTGACGAAGTCGGCACGCATCCGTGGCAAACCGCCTTGGGATCGGGTGCTTCTAACCTATCTGGATTGGAATTGAGCCTTTCGCAGCGGCCACAGCGTGCCGCTGGGATTGTTTTAGCGGGTGCTGGCGTACAGTGACGTGTTCAGCCAGCGGTACGTTGCAGAACCGTTCCAGAGTGGTTACCCCATTTCACTTGCAGGCGGGGTATTCACAGGACCCGAAAGAGGGACTTGGAAACCACACACGGGAATGAACGACAGAACTCATCCGCAAAACAGCTCGATTGACCGTTTAGGAGGCAGATCATGAAAAAGACAACGAGAACGATTTTCAAGACGTCGCTGGCGACTTCGCTAGCGGTCGTCGCCACGGGGAGTGCAGGGGTTATGGCCGCGGGCGCACCGTACACTTTCGTGGGATCGGACACGATCACCGAGGTAGTGAAGGATTCGATTACTGGATGTGTCCACGATGGCACATGTGCTGCCGGCCAACTGACCTACAGTAACACTGGCTCTGGGGCTGCCGAAAATGCCTTGCTTGCGACTATCCCCACTCAGCGCATTGCCCCCATGTCGAGGAACTTCAAATCAGGCGTGCTGACTGCCCATTCTGGTTGGGCTCCGGCGCAAAAGAACATCATCGGTCTTGATGCTGCGGTGATCGTCGAGAGAACAACAGGAGGCACGGGTTATCGGAGGGCTGCAAACATCGCCGCCGCTCTGGATCCAGATCAGGTCAATTTTCCACATCACGCCGCAGTGGATACCCTGCTTGGGCTCCTTCTCGGCGGCAAAGGTGGCCTCGGCGACACAGCCAGCTGCTCGGCTCCGGAACGGTTGGCCGCTTACGACCAACTTTTGACCATGACGCCTGGAACCACCCAGATCACGCATTTCTATCGACGCGACGATCGATCGGGCACCGCGGACACCATGAAAGAGAAGCTGCGGATCCAACGCTTCTGCAACGGCCGCTCGCCTGGAGTGACCGGCGTCGCCGATGACAACATGGCCACCGGCAATGATGATTCGGATCCCATTCGTCGTGTTTGTCCGAACTCGGACTCCACGCTCAACCCGACACCCTGTACGCTTTACCCAGCGACGACCAGGTGCACGCATGAGTTGCAAGGCGATGCTTGTACTCAAGGGTTGGTGGTATCGCTGTCGCAATCGGACCCCGGCCAGGCGGACATCACGACTTCGATCGCCTACCGTATTAGCCACGATCAAAGTGCCCAGACCCTGGGCTTCGGAGGTCGGGAGGCATCGAGGCGGTTTGGCAACTCAGCGGCGAGCATCAACACGATCTCCCCAAGCGACCCCGGCGTTCGCGGGGATGTGTACCTCCTTTCGCGCCGTCTTTTCGTGAACTTTAGCGATCAAGTGGTCGGGTTCGGACGAACGCCAGCACGTACCGCGGATGATATAGCCCAGGAGACCGCTGAAGAGGCCTTGTACTCGTGGATTACCGATCCCGATGTAGGTGGCCGCGGCCTTGTCGATCCAATCCTGGTAGCGCATGGCTTCCTTCCATGCATCGGCAATGGCGGCGAGCCCTCTGGCTCGAACAACTTGTGCTCGAAGCAGATTCCCCCGCCGGCCGCAGAGACCACCCCGAAGCAGTGCATTCCCCCAGGTGTGAATGGCAACGGGACTGACATTTGCTGCGCGGATCCGACGGTACTCAGCACGAGCGGTACGCCTTGCGCGGCCTTCCCCTGCGCGGCTGCCAATGCCGCGTGTCTCGGTACAGGCCAAGGCAACTGCTGCAATGCCGGCACTACCGGCTGCACGGATCAGGGCGACGGTACCTCGGCCTGCAACTAGGCTGCTGACATCAACAAGCGAAAGCGCAACCACAGAATCTAAGAATGCGAATCCTGCGAAGAATGACGAAGGCGCACTGGTTGGGAATTGCCTTGGGCCTGGTCATGGGCGTGGTGGTACTGAACGTGCTCTTGCCAAGGCTACCGGTGTGGCTTGGGATCGTGAAGAAGAAGCCCCCTGCTCGGGCAGTGCCCTTCGTCATCAACGCGGACTTCTGACCAGGCGCCTTGGGGCGCAAATAGTGAACGCAATCACCCTTCAGCAGTGGTGTATTCCCAATGCAGTGTTCAAACAAACAAGAAGCAAAAAGTCACACGATGAATTCAGGAAAAGGATCCAAGGAGGCTACCATGGGTAAACGACATCTTACATTGATGATGGGAGCGGCTGTTCTGGCCGCGTCCGTGCTCGGCGCAGGCTGTTCGCGGAAATCAGAAACCTCGGGCGAAGGCGCGGCGCGCATTTCGGCTATTAACCTGGCGTACAGCGATACCACCAGCGTCACCGTGACCATTGAACCGGATGCTTCAGGCGCGAACCCGGCCGCCATCGCCAAGCCCATCGTAGTTCCGTTGGGCAAGAAGACAACCGGAAACAGCTGGAGCACGACCGCGCAGGGCATACCTTCCGGTAACGTCAAGTACACGGGCAATGCCTACCAGGGCACGACCGTCATCTTCACGGGTTCGATTCTCGGTGTGATCACTGCCGGGAATACGGCCAACGTGACGCTCAACCTGTTCCAGGCGACTGCGAATTCGTTCGCCAACAACGCGCCGGTCATCGATGCGTTGCAAATCGGAACGACCTCGGCTACGCCTGGCCAGGCCGTGCCCGTCAATGTCGTTGCTCACGATCCGGACGCTACGGACACGCTGACCTATTTGTGGACCGCGACCTGCGGCACCTTCTCGCCCCTGACCGGCTCGCCAGCCGTGGCGGCCTCGGCCAGCGAGACGTGGACCGCGCCCGCCTCTTCGTCGGCGCCTTGCGTGCTGACGGTGATGGTGACGGACAATCATGGCGCGTCCAATACGGCCACGGCCTCGATCAGCGTTTCGGCCAGCAACAAGGGCGGAGTCGCCATCACGGTGACGCCCGACTTGGCTCCGGTCATCAGTGGCATCAACATGAACGTGACGAATGGCACGCCGCCTGTCGCCTCTCCTTTCGTCACTGGCAGCACCGCGCATCTCAGCGTGCAGGCCACCGATGATGGCTCGATTGCTAGCTACGCGTGGAGCGTGAATCCGGAGTGCACGGGCAGCTTCTCGAACGCCGCCATTTCGAACCCGGACTTCACGGTTACCGCCGTCGCGGGCTGGGGCTGCAGGTTCACCGTGGTCGTGACCGACGACATTGGTCAGCCGACCACCGGCTCGATCACGACGGTTGTGGTACCCGCCGCTGGCTCTGCCGTGGCCGCGCCCGTGGTCGAGATCTACTCGCAGTCGAGCGACAGCATCGCCCTGAACCAGACCGTCTACCTCTACCTGGCCGTGGACCAGCTGGCGGGCGATACCCTGGACTTCACTTGGTCGGACAACTTGGATGGCGGAGCGGGCAGCAGCGCGACGGTCACCGGTGGCATCAGCTCCTCGGGTGCGACCATCGTCACCGATCCCACGGTCGCCCAGCCCAACATTCAGGTCAAGTACGTCGCTCCGGCGGATCTCGGCATTCCCTCGACGCCGATCCTCTTCACGGTCACGGTTACGGACACGGTCAATCACCTGACTGCCTCGCACGTCTTCACCATCACCAAGGCGAACGACCCCTGCGCGGGCAATGCTCCGACGACCACGACCTGCGACGACGGCAACGCCTGCACGACGGCCGACCATTGCGATGGCGCTGGCCACTGCGTGGGTGGAACCGCGACGGTCTGCACGGCTTCGGATGCCTGCCATGTGGCGGGTACCTGCAACCCGGCCAACGGAACCTGCAGCACTCCGCCAGCGCCTGCCGGAACCTCCTGCAACGATGGCAATGCTTGCACCACGACCGACATCTGCAACGGCCTCGGCACGTGCACGGGTGGCGCTCCAGTGGTCTGCACGGCCACGACCTGCAACGTTCCCGGCACCTGCGACACGTCGACTGGCGTGTGCTCGGCCCAGACTCCTGCCCCAAGCGGCACGACCTGCAGCGACGGCAATGCCTGCACCACGGTTGACACCTGCCAGGCTGGCGCGTGCGTGGGCGGAAGCCCGGTCACCTGCCCGGTCGCCACGGACGCCTGCCACGTGGCCGGAACCTGCGTGCCTGCGACTGGCGCGTGCTCGGCCCAGACCAATGCCCCGAACGGCACGACCTGCAACGACAACAACCTGTGCACCGACGGCGATGTCTGCACCGCCGGCGTTTGCGCTGGTCCGACCCCGCACTGCGCGTCTCCGCTCATCTGCAGCGCGAGCACGGGTGCTTGCAATGCTCCTGCCTGCATGCAGCCGACTCTGGCCAAGGACTGGTTCGCCCAGACGGCCATCTTGGCATCGGATACGAGCGCGAATCTGTACGCGGCCGGCACTCTTGTCGCGGCCACTGGGACTCCGCCCACCGCCTTCAGCTTCAACTTCGGCGCTGGCGCACAGCCTGAGGGTGGCGATTTCGACGTGTACGTGAACAAGGTCGATCCGACCACTGGCCTTGCCGTATGGACCAAGGACTTCGGCGATAGCTCCGTCCAATTGGGCGTGGGCGTAGCGGCTTTGCCGTCTGTCGTGGCAGTCATTGGTAACTACTTCGGCAACATGAACGTCGGTTCGATGCTTCCAGCCAACGCCGGTGGAACGTCCGTCGACTTCGTCCTGGGTCTCAACCCCACCACTGGCGCTCCGGTGTGGGGCAAGAAGATCGATCTGGTCAACGGTGGCCTCTCGGCCATTGCCAGCAACGCTGGCGCCACTGCGGCCACGAGCTCCTTCGTGGTGTGCGGTGCCTTCGGTGTCTCGGGCTCGAACCCCGCCGGCTCCGCAGGCGCTACGGATCTCATCCCCGGCCAGACTGCCTTCGGTGGCTCTGACATCATCGTTGCCAAGATCAACGCGGCGGATGGCTCGGTCGCGTGGGCCCGTCAGATCGGCGCGGCAGGGGACGAGCTTTGCACCTCCGTCGCCATGTCCGATGACGGCGCCAACGTGTACATCACAGGCACCTACTTGGGCGACGCGCTCAACCTGGGCGGAGGCGCCGCTGCCTTCCCGGCCGCCACCACCAATCAGGCGCGCCTCTTTGTCGCACAGCTCAACGGCAGCACGGGTACTACCATCACCGGCCAGACCTGGGGCACGGTCGGTCGTCAGGCGCCAACCTCCATCACCACAGACGCTTCGGGCAATGTGGTCCTGGGTGGCGGCTTCAATTCATCCCTCCCGTTCGGCGGCACCGCGGGCACCCTCACTTCTTCGGGTGGCCAGGATGCCTTCGTGGCCAAGCTCAGCAGCAGCTTGGTTCCGCAGTGGGCACACAGCTGGGGTGGCGGCAGTGACACGCAGAAGGTCAACTCCGTGGCCACGGATTCGGCCGGCAACGTGTTCGCAGTGGGCTTGTTCGGTACCTCGATCAACCTTGGCGCGAGCGGCGCGGCTATTGCCTCGGCCGGCCAGACCGACGCGTTCACGGTCAAGATCAGCTCAGCCGGCGTTGTTGGGTGCGCGGCTACGTATGGCGACAGCGCGGGTCAGGAAGCCGACCAGATCACGGTGGCGCGTCTGGCGCCGGCTGGCTCGGGTCAGGACAGGGGGATGATCAGCGGTGCCTTCGCCGGCACTTTGAACATCGGACCGGCTAGCCTGTCCACTCCATCGGCGGCGATCACCGACACCTTCATCTCGTTCATCAACGAGAACAGCTTCTAGCCGCATAGGGAAGCGAGAGCATTCGGCGGCTGGCGCCGGATGCTCGCAGCGATAGCCAGCCAAGGAAGGGATCGCTCGCGAAGCAAAGCGGGCGGTCCCTTTCGCGTTTGTGCTCTCAAGGTACTCCGACTGAAACAATCCTGCGACAACGGCGTGACAATTCCGCAGGAGCTGGGAATTGGAGTTGACCCCATTCGCTGGCGCTGAATATATGCATGCCGCAACCGAAATCGCCGACCCCACTGCAATTGGAAACGATAGTGAAGGCCAGAATCCAACACAATCGACTAACCGCCCTTGCGACGGCTTGTGTGCTCTTCATTGCGAGAGGTGCCCATGGCCAGGTCGCGACGCAAACCTGCGATTTCTTGCCCAACAAGATCTACCTGCATGGCACCACTGCGGTCAAGCCGCTGATTGCGGTGCTGGGCGCGCGGTTGGCCGCACTTCCGACTCCGTACAATTTGCTTTACCAGCAAGTCGATGCTTGCCAGGCCGTGCCCACAGTGATCGAGAACGGAAACATATCCCAGCGTGGGGCGCCCCACAAATACACCCTTGCGCCCACGACGAAAAACCCCGACGCCTACAAGGATGACACTTGTACGCTGAATGCCGGCACCATCGTCACCGCGGACGTAGGGTTGGCCGATGTGTACTTCAGCAGTTGCCCCAATTATTTTGACGGCGCCTTGCGCGATCCGACCCTAAACGCGGCCGCTCCCACCGCGCCCGGAATCGACTTTCTTGGGCCGATACAGGCGATGGTTTTCTTTACCTCCCAATCGAACTTCTCCAGCCAGTACCTTTTGATGGAAGAGGCACAAAGCATTCTCGCCTGCGGTACCGGGGCCAAGATTTACCCCTATGTGGATCCCGCGCAACTCAATGTCTACGATCATGAGGGTGGTTTCACGAACGGTGTGCCACTTATGACCTATGATTGCCTTACCCTCCCGACTAGTTACTACCCGAAGTCCACGAGTCAAGCCACCTTCGTCGTACCGTCGATTTTCCCCCAACCTGAGTTGGAAATCATCACACTGGTCCTTAGTTCCATCAATCCGACGGCTGCATTCGGATTCGTATCCGGCGAAAACTACGACGAACACCGCGACACCTTGAAGAGCCTGGCGATTGTTGGCCCTGGTCAGGGCGCCGGCAACAAGGCGTACCTGCCGGATTCAGATGCCACAAGCACAGATCGGCGCAATGTTCGAGATGGTCACTACGTTATCCAAGGGCCACTCCACATGATCGCTCGCGTAGGCGCGGACAATGTCCCTACCAGCCCCATGGCGCAAAGATTCATCAACTGGATGCAGGGCAAACCAGGCATGCCGGGCGAGGATCCACTTCCCTTCAATATTATCGACATCTTTGCCAGAACTGGCGTGGTCCCTCAATGTGCCATGAGAGTCATTCGTACATCCGAGTGCGGGCCTTTCAAACCCTACCAGGATCCGGCCCCCTGCGGCTGCTATTTCGAGTCCAAGGCCACTGGCCTGGCCACCCCAGCGGGCTGCACACCGTGCACGAGCACCCCCGACTGCGCCGCTGGGCGGGTGTGTAGCTTCGGGTTCTGCGAATAATGTCCGCGGAGAAAGGATGGACCATGGCTAGAACATGGATAGATTTGCGAGTTGTGATGTGTGCCATCATCACGCTTGGCGTTCTGCAAGGGTGTGGCCTGCGCAACTCGGGAATCGCCACGCGGCCTCCGGGACACGTCAAGGAGGACGCCGGGCCTGATGTGCCAGGGATCGACGGTCCGAACCTCCCCGAAGTCGTGGTTCAGTCCCCCAGGCGCGACGCTTCGGCGGATGTCTTCATTATCCCTCCTGTGGACTGTCAAGGAACAGAAGAGCAGGTGAACGATTGCATTATCAACGCTCCGACGAAGAGTGGCATTCCCGCTACCCGAGGCAAGCCGACCCTGACCTACCAGACCTGTGGTGCCAAGTGAAACACGATACCGTGCTAGGCCACTATTTTCCCCAAGACAGGTTGAGAAGACAGCGAGCGCGGCGGTTGATATGGGGCCTCCTGGCCTGCACGGCCTGCATCACGTCGGCGGACGCGTGGGCACAGCAACGCGCGCCCAAGCGTGTGACAAAGCAGGAACAGGCACAGCAGGAAATGATGGCGGCTCAGGAAGCCGCGGTGGCCGCCCTGAAGACCGAGTTCGAGAAGCGGCTGACCCAGCAGGAGACCGACAGCAAGAAGCGGGAAGAGGCCTTGCGCGAGGAGGCCCGGGTGGCAACCGAGAAGGCGCAAAGGGACTTTCAGGATCGGGTGACGGAGGAAAAGGGGGCGCGCGAAAAGGAAGTGACTCGGCTGCAGTCTGCTCTCGATGCCAACAGGGCCGAACAGGAAAAGCGCCAGAGCGAGGCGCCACCGGTGGTTGGGACGCTCGGACGGGGGGTCTCGTTGTACGGTCTAGTCCAGGCTGATCTCGCTGTTCAGCAGGGCGCTCAAGATCAGATCAATCCTGACAACGGTCAGCCGCTCAACACCGATCGCTTTCTGATTCGCCGGGCACGACTGGGCGCGCGCGTGGACCGGACCTACGGCGAGGGCGGGTTGGAGATCGACGGCAATACGGTCAATGGCCCAGCATTTCGGCTTCTCGACGCTCACGCCTCGGTGAAGTTGGCGGGCTCGGGCGGGATCCCATTGTTGATGGCTACCATCGGATTCACCCGTATCCCCTTTGGCTCCGAGGTGCCTCAAGAGGACAAGGACAGGTTCTTTCTTGAGCGCAGCATCGCCGCCCGCGCGCTTTTCCCCGATGAGTACGATCTTGGCTTGCGCCTCATGGGTGGCTGGCACTTCCTTCGCTACGCGGTTGCGGTGCAAAACGGGGAGCCTCTGGGCGCGGGTCGCTTTGCCGGGCTCGATCCCAACAAGAAGAAGGACATCGTTGGCCGTGTGGGCATCGAGGACGAAGTGGTCGAAGGAGTCTACGTCGTCGGTGGCGCTTCCGCTTTGACTGGAACTGGATTTCACCCTGGGTCTTCAGCGACCAAGCCAACCGTCACCTGGAGCGATAGCAGTGGCGATGGAACTTTGCAGCCAAACGAACTGACAGGTGTGCCGGGTTCGTCGGCCAGCTCGTCAGCGAACTTCTCGCGCTTTGGCGTGGGCGGTGACCTACTGATAGCGGCCAAAACGTCGTGGCTGGGCAGCACCACTTTTGCGGCGCAGGTGTATTTCGCCAACGATCTCGACCGCGGCTTGCAGCCCGCGGATCCCTTGGCCAGTCCCGCGGGCGGCCAGGCCCGTAGTTTTCGCGAATTGGGCTACAACATAGCCTTTACGCAGCAGTTGACCTCCTTGGCCGCCATCGGCGTCCGCTACGATTTCTACGACCCGGACCGCGACGCGTACAATCGGGTCACGGGCAATATCGTTCCAAGCGATTCCAGCTACTCGACTATCTCCATCGCCGGCATGTTGATTGGAGCTGGCTGGGGCAGGGCGATTCTCGAATACGACATCAATCGCAATCACCTGGGGCTGGACTCCTCGGGCAATCCCTCCAATTTGGCCAGCAATGCGTTCATTCTGCGTGGGGAGGTGTACTTCTAATGCGACGGAATATCTTGCATGGCGTATGGGCTATCGTCGCCGTCGCCCTGCTGATGGGTTGCCAGGGCGTTCAGCCTTCGACCGGTCTCGGGAAAATGATACGGGTGAGTGGCGCGCAGTTGGCCAACGGCCGAATCAGTTCGGCCAACGGCGATGCACCCGTGCAAGTGACAGCTCCGACCAGCACCAAGTCTCAGGTTTTCCCAGGGCAACAGAATGTCGTTATCTCGGGCTCGGTTGGCCCCGAGGACGAAACCGGGCCCTTGGCCAGCGCGTTGGCTGTCGGCATCGACGAAGAAGACTCCTACTGGATTTTGCCTGCTCGTGATCGGGATTCCGCGACCCCGTATCTCATGAACTTTCGGGCCGCACTGACCTTCTCGCCGGATCTCGATCCCAGTCAGTTTCCAATCGACGACACGACTGGCACACCGAAGGTTACCATCCTGCTCCGGGCCATCAGCAACGGCGTGATGGGAAGCGTCCGCTCCTATGATTTTCACATTTTGAGCCCAGGGATCCCCGACGGCGAATTGGTGGTTTCCTTGTCTTGGAATGCCCCGGTCGATTTGGATCTGCACGTCGTGGCTCCTCTCCCCGATGGCAGCGACACCATCGAGGTGTGGGCCAAGAATCCAAGTGCACTCCCCCCTAGTGACTCCACGGGCGCTTCCGTGGACGCGGGTTCGCGCGAAGAGGGCGGGTATCTCGATCTAGATTCCAATGCCTCGTGCCAGCTCGACAACCGCGATTTGGAAAACGTGGTGTGGACGGGGCCTCCGCCATCTGGGCACTACATTGCGCGCGTCGACGCCTTCTCGCTGTGTGGAGCGAAAGTAGCCTATTGGCACATGACCGCCTTGCAGCGGGGCAACCTTATTCAGGATACTTGGGGAACCATCACCGCCGCCGAGGCCAGTATGAGTCACGGTGCGGGCGCTGGCATGACCGCATTCGAATTCGACGTGCGCTAGGCTGAGAATGAAAGCAATTCGGCTTGTCGCGGTAGCCTGCCTGCTAGGCACCAGTCACCTGGCCTTTGCCCAGGGCGAAGGTGCGGCAGGCGAGGATGCGCCGAAGGGACTGAAGCCACCCAAGCTGGTGAAGTTCATCGAGGCTGACTACCCACCCGACAAGAAGGCGGCTGGCATTACCGCCAAGGTCGTGCTGTCCATCGAAATTAGTGAAACTGGCAGCGTGGGCAATGTGGAGGTGGTCACTGGGGCGGGGCCGGACTTTGATGCCGCGGCAGTGGCGGCCGTGCAGAAGTTCGAGTTCGAACCCGCGACCATGGACGGCAATCCCATTCCCGTGAAAATCCAGTACGCCTACAAATTCGCGATCAAGGAGGTGATGGTTTCGCTGGGGCCGCAGATCAATCTCGACGGCATCGTGTTCAACAAGGACAAGAATGCCCCCGTTCCCGATGTGCTGGTGAAAATCGTGGATCTCGGCGTTGAGACTACGACCAACGAGGACGGCGCCTTTGCGTTCCTCGACGTTCCCCCTGGCACACACGTGGTGGAACTCTCGTCCAAGGAATTGGTGACAATCAAGACCGAGGAAACCATCACCAAGGGCAAGAAGAGATCTGTCAAATACACCGTGGAAGCCAAGGAAGAGGACGTGGACGAGGAGGTGGTGGTTCGGGCTCCGCGCATCAAGAAGGAAGTCGTGGAAACGCGCGTGCGCACCGAGGAGGCCAAGCGCGTCCCCGGAACGCAAGGCGATACCCTCAAGGTCGTGCAGAATCTACCCGGCGTTGGACGCTCGGCGTTCGGATCGGGTGCCCTCATCGTGTGGGGCTCCTCGCCCACGGAGAGCCGCGTGGTTGTAGATGGAGTGGAAATCCCGGCCCTCTACCACGTGGGTGGCATGCGCTCGACGGTAAATTCGGATCTGGTCAGCTCGATCGACCTTTCGCCTGGCGCCTATGGCGCTGACTACGGTCGTGGGCTAGGCGGCCTGGTGCGCATCGAACTGCGCGATCCCGTGCGTGAGGGCGTACACGGGTATGTGGCGGCCGATGTGGTCGACGTATCCGGCATGGTTGCCGCGGCGCCAACGCCGAATTTTCGTTTTGCGGTCGCCGGGCGGCAAGGCTACTTAGATAAGATTCTGAAGACCGTCGTTTCCAATTCTGTGGGCGACTATTTCCCAATTCCGCGCTACGACGACTACCAGGCGCGTGCCTCGATGACACTGGGCAAGGACCAGGAGCTGGCGGCAACATTTTTGTCGTCTGACGACTATCTGACTCGAACGGTGCCATCAAGCGACCCCACGGAGGTCCGGACGCAGGACACGGTCTTGCACTCACGGCGAGTGATTCTGCGCTACACGCGCCTTTTTCCCGACGGATCGAGCTTGGCCGTGACCCCGTCGTTTGGATACGACGAGAATTCTTCCATCTTGCACTTCGGCAGCACGCCTGCGGTGCTCGATGTGGTGGCCTGGCAGTATGCCCTGCGTGCCGGATATCGGCGGCGCGTGCTCAAGAGCACGACCCTGTCGGTTGGCATTGATTTTCAAGAGCGCAATCACGAGGCCTTGCGGGTAGGCTCGGTCAACCTGCCACCGCGCGAAGGTGACATCTACGTATTCGGTCAGCCGCCGACCAGCGACATCTTCATCGACCATTGGAAGGTCAACTACGTCGAAATCGCGCCCTACGCGTTCTGCGAAATCAATCTGGGCAAACTCACCCTGACGCCGGGATTGCGCGTGGAACCGACGGTGCTCGACGGCAACCTCAAGAACCCGTACAGCGATATCGCACCGAATGTCGGTTGGAGCCGGCTCGACACGGTTCAGAATCCGGTACCGTGGAAGACCGGCGTGGGCGGAATCTTGCGGTACATGCCCAATCCCAGATTGTCCGCTGCGTACCGGGCAACGCCGCGCCTGGCCTTTACCGCAGGCGCCGGGGTCTATGGGCAGCCGCCGCAGCCGGAAGAATTCAGCCCGGTTTTCGGTAATCCACGGCTCAACTCCTCCTCCGCAGTGCACTTCACCGGCGGCGGTTCCTATCGATTGACCGGCACCTTGGGTCTGGAAATAGTTGGCTTTTACAAGAAGCTCTACGATTTGGTCGCGCGCAGTGCCTTGCCTTCTCCACCCGTGGGTCAGGCGCTGGAACAGACGGGCATTGGCCGCAGCTACGGCGGGCAGTTGCT
>Ga0182027_10006820_pt1 | contig 16996 bp, 13 predicted proteins | sample 712E1DmetaG_FD_121300 | JGI IMG/M metagenome (GOLD analysis project Ga0182027, IMG submission 121300) | Permafrost microbial communities from Stordalen Mire, Sweden - 712E1D metaG (Illumina Assembly) | ecosystem: Environmental > Terrestrial > Soil > Wetlands > Permafrost | place: Sweden... | reverse complement strand
GAAAATAGAGCTGTTTTGGGCATGTATCAGGCAAAAAGGCTCCTGAACATTGCAACATAATACCATCTGTCAACATCAAACCGAAATCGACCATTTTACAGGATTTTTAGAGGTTCCCTTAAGATGATCGGGTGTAACGAAGAGAAAAAGAAAAGAGGGCCAATGCAGGAAGCGCAACAGCGTGACGATCTCACGATAATTGCTAATAAAAATTCCTCTGCCGGATCGCCGATGAACCTGTTGAAAACCCAGTACTGTGTCTCCGCCGCGGTTTTTCTGGTTGTACAATTCATTACCTATCATCTGCTTCCGGAAAGGGTGGCATCGCATTTCGGGATCACCATGGCGGCGAATTGCTTTGTGGCAAAAGCACAGTATTTCAAATCGCTGCTGTCGGTATTCATCACCATGAACGCCGTTTTTATCCCGATGATTGCGTTTTTTCCAAAAATACCTTCAAATCTCATCAATACGCCCAACAGGCAATTTTGGATGAAGCCGGAAAACAGGCGGGTATTTAACAATATTCTTTTGTCCAGGCTTTATGGGCTGCTGACCGCGATAAACTTGATTTTTACGATGCTTTCCTATTATGTCTTTAAGGCAAACATGTCCAATCCGGTCGTGCTGAGTCCGCACTTTCACATGGTTATGATTGCCTTTTTTATTGTTGTGGCGGCCGGAATCGTTCAGCTCGGTGTGAGGCTGAGGAGAAAGCCTTAGGGTTTTAAAATCAGGTTGGGGTTATTGTACCCTTATGGTTATATTTTTCCGAACACTTCTATTACTTCTCGCCATCTTTGTCTTTTCCTGCACCTCGGTTCTCTGGTCCGGAAAAAACAATCAGGACGAAATGATACGCGTTGAAGGGTTCGACGCCGGCATGTGCAGGGTATATCTCATCGAAACCAAAAGCGGCCTCTTTCTGGTTGACGCAGGCTCGCCGGGTGAGGAGAAAAGGATACTTCGCCATATCAAAAAATACGGTGATAAAAAACTGCGGCTGATATTCATCACCCACGGCCATTTTGACCATTACGGCAGCGCGGCCGCGCTTCGGCGCTTGACCGGTGCGCTCATCGCCATCCACAAGGACGATGCTCAGGCGATGGCCGAGGGGAGAACGGAACTCGATTCGGTGGGGAGCCTGGGGGTGATCGGCAGGCCCATGCTGCCCCTTGCAGAAAAGGTTTTAAGGCCTGAAAAAACGCAGGCGGATTTGCTGCTCAACGATGGAGACAGCCTCAATGCGTATGGCCTGCCCGCGGTCGTGGTGCATACGCCGGGCCATACAAGGGGATCGAGCACGCTGCTGGTGCTCGACAGCCTGGCCTTTGTGGGAGATTTGATTGCCGCGCGGCCCTGGGCCGAACTGCAATGCTATTATGCAAACAGCTGGGGCGAGATCAACAGCAGTTTACGCAGGCTAAAAAGGCTTTCTCCCGCGCGGATATTTGCGGGGCATGGGCAGCATGTTCTGGAAAGAAAAGAGTTGCAGAAACTGGATACGCTTAAAATTCGAAAATAGGTTTTGTTAAATAGCCATACTGTAGCAAGGTTCGTCCTTAATTGACAAGGGAGCACCTACAGAGGGAAGTTAATAGGGCAAAAGTTTTTGTTGATAAATGCTGTAAAAAGCTGAATACCGACTGCCGTTCTTGTTTGTCTTTAGCGTTAGGCAGGACTGGAGGTCGCGCTGGAGCGCGATGCCGCCTGACCACGGCCCGCCGGGCCATCGTGGCAGGCGGCCCGAGGCCTGTGGCCGAGACCGGAAGGAGGGCCGACCCCTTGTAGAGTCGTGCGTTTGTGCGACTCTACAAGGGGGAACGCCCAGATTTTAAAAATTGAATATTCATCACGGAGCCATCTTCAACCCATACCCGTACGGGAACAACCCCGTCTTTCCGTCGCCGGAATTTATGGGGATCTGCAGCATTGACGACGGCCATGTGTGCTTGAGCTTTCCCTTAAAATCGTAATCGCCGAAAAGCACATCGCTGATGCCCAGGCCTTCGGTGCCGGGCAGCCACGCAGCCACAAACGCGTTGCATTTAGGCAAAACGTCCGTGATGATCATGGGCCGGCCTGAAAAGAGCAGGCACACCACCTTCTTGCCCGAATTCGCGCATTTGGTAATCAGGTCCTTGTGGGCCTGGGACAGTGAAAGGTCGCTTCTGTCGCCCGGGCCTTCCGCATAAGGCTCTTCCCCCACGGTCACGACAACATAATCTGCGTTACCGAGGCTGTCCCCTGTGGCGGAATAGGTGACGGAACCCTGGCACACGGCGCTGATGGCTTTCTTCACCGATGTCCCCGTGGTGATGTTGCCGAACTGGCCCTGCCAGGTGATTGTCCACCCTCCGCATTGCCGGCCGAGGTCGTCGCTGAACGGCCCCACAACGGCCACGTTTGCGGTTTTGGGGATGGGCAGCGTGGCGCTGTCGTTTTTAAGCAGTACCATGGATTCGCGGACGCATTGGCGCGCCACGTCGCGGTGCAGGGCAGAGCCGAAGACGGAGTTCATGGTGCGGATGGCATAGGGGTGCTCGAACAGGCCGAGCCTGAATTTGAGCCGCAGTATCCTTTTTACCGCGTCGTCAATGCGCGACATCTGGATCCTGCCCTGGGTCACGCCAAGCTTGCAGTTGCTGAGAAAATCCAGCATCTCCTGTTTCGAGCCGATCATCATCATGTCCTGTCCTGCATTGACGCATGCGACAACGTTCTCCAGGTTGTAGGTTACTCCCCCGATGTTGAGAATGGCGGCCGCGTCCCAGTCCGAAACCTCGACGCCGTCGAACTGGAGCTCTGTTTTGAGCATGTCGGTGAGGAGCGCCTGGTCGCCCGACACGTTGACGCCGTTCCACATGGACAGGGTGGGCATGATGGTGCCCACGCCTTCGGCGATTGCCTTGAGGTAGCCCGGCAGGTGGATCTGCCGCAATTCCGCTTCGGTGATGCGGGCGTCCCCCCGGTCAAGAAGGTAACCGCTCTGCCCCGTGCCGAACAGCGTGCCGCCGTCGGCAATGAAGTGCTTTGCCGTCGCGGTGATGGTGTACGGGCTCGACAGGTCGTACCCCTGATAGCCCACGATGGCCGCAGGGGCGTACATCTGGGATTCGGCCTGCGTTTCGCCGAAGCCCTCAAACGTACGGCCCCAGCGCTCGTCGCGGGGGACGGCGATGCACGGCGAAAACGTCCAGTTGAGGCCGGTCGCCTTCACCTCGATCGCGGTCGCGCGGCATGCGAGCGAAACAAGGGCGGGATCTTCGGTGCAGCCCATCCCGATGTTGTGGGGAAAAATGACGGCGCCCACCAGGTTTGAATGGCCGTGCACCGCATCGATGCCGTAGGCGATGGGGATTTTAAGGCGCGTGGAAAGCGCCAGGTCTTGAAAGCCGTCATACAGGGTCTGCCAGCCGGTGAGCGTATTGTCGGCGGGCACGCCGCCGCCGCCGCTGAACACCGAGCCCAGCATGTAGGTTTTTACCTCGGTACCGTTGCAATACCGGAATTCGCCCTGGGTCATCTGGCCGATCTTTTCGTCCAGGGTCATAAGACTCACGACGGAGTCCACCCTCCAGGCAAGGTCCACGGCGCTTATTTGCACGTCGCCGACGTCTTTAATATAGGAGTCAATACCTAGTTTGGCGGGCAGGTATCCCGTTTTACCGATGCGAAGCGAGTCAATGGCCGCGGCCGCGGCCGTTTTAGACAGCACAGGCGCGTCCGTCCGTTTGGAAAAAGCGGCTGAAGAGGCGGCGCGGCCGCCCGCATACAGCATCGTTTGGCAGGCGACGTCGCTGCCGATCAGCAGTTTTACAATGTAAAGGTCATGGGCAACAGGCAACCTGCCGGAAAAAGGATTGATCCGGTACCGCGTGTTGCTCAAGGTGCCGTTAAACAGCTGCGCGATCCTCTGGCCCCTTACGCTGTACAGGTCCGCGATCACGGTTTGCGTGCCGTAAACGCTGAAATACAGCGAATTCCCTGCCACTTCAAAAGCATGATTAAGGTACGGGCCCGCCGTCCTGGGATTGCGTACCGCGGTGGCCGGCGGAGTTGCAATGGTAAAAATGCCAAGCGAATCGCTGTAGGCCGACATGAGCCTGTTTGCGAGGCTTGTATACAGGACCATCGCTTTTTTTACCGGCGCCGATTTGGTGTCAATGACCCTGCCGGTAACATCTGCCATGGCCACGACCGCCATAAGCAGGATAACGAGAGAGGCTGATGCGGAACGCTGTAGCTTCACAAATTCCCCCTTGAAGAAAAATTTATATTTGGAAAAAAATAAGTTATTTCATCTCTGTTCAAAAATGACATTTACCTTTTCGTACGCCTCACCTAATCACCCCGGCCTGTCGGCCACCCCTCTTTCCCTCTCCACTGGTGGAGAGGGAAAGAGGGGACGGAGGAGATAGGGTGAGGCGAACATGAAAAGACACAATTTACTTAATTAAAGCGATCGTACTGTTTACCGGGTGCAACCCGTCGGAAAAACTGATACAATATGCTCCGCGGCGCACATGCTGGTGTTCCCAAGCAGCGCCATGCCACCCGGACGTTTGCGCCCGCGCCCAGCCGCTCAAGTCTGCAACCAGCCTTCCCCTGAGATCAAAAAAACGTAACGTTGATTTTGAGGGGACCAGAATGTTGAATGATAATCCACCGGCGTTTTTTTCCATTGATGATTGTCCCGCATCATCATTCCGCTTTTCATATCCGCTGCGTATACCGGTTTTCTTCTGGTACCATCGTATCCAGTCTACGGTAAGATATTGCGGCAGCATTGTGGATGCGTCGGGGAATCCGGCAAACCCGATCCCGCCCAGCGCCATGTCGATGACCACCGAATGCGGCTGGTGGAATTCAGACATGTACGGCGGGGAGATGTCCACCTGGAAATAGGGCGTTGCAGCGCTGTCGAAATAGAACGAAAGGAAATTTTCGTCCCACACCAGCGTGAAAATGTGGAAATCGTCCGCCATCCGTCCGCTTATATGCATGGATTTTTTCGCCTCAACGGGAAAGTCCGAAAGGTCGGTGTAATGGACGACCGCGAAATTCGCATTGTCGCCCCTGTCGTCAGGGTAATTGTCGCCGCACGCCATTTCGAAAATGTCAATTTCACCGCACGCGGGCCAGCCCGCCTGGTCGTAGTCTTTGCCAAGCGTCCAGACAGCGGGCCATACCGCCTGGGAAAATGGGGCTTTTACCCTGGCCTGGATTTTCCCATACTGGAACTCGACCTTATTTCTCGTGTTGATGCGCGTGGACGTGTATTGCGCCGCGCCCAGTGTCTGCCTGCGCAGCTCAATAACAAGGCAGCTGTCTTTAAAAGAGATGTTGTCTCTTGTGTAATTCTGTAACTCACCGTTTCCCCATCCCTGGTCTCCCGTACCAACATCGTAGTTCCACGACATGGTGTCAAGAGGCGGTCCGTTAAATTCGTCTGACCACACAAGGCTCCAGGCGCTGTCCTGCCCGCTGCAGTATGCGAAAACCCCTAATAAAATGAAGGTGAGCCCGAAACGTTTCATTGTAATGGCCCCAATTGCCGGATATTTATCAATAATATAATACCAAATCGTGTTTTATGCGATTGCAATGCGTATAAGAATATGTGTTTTTTTTCTTGCCTCAGTAGTTTTTTTCCACATATATTTCATTGTTATTTATTGTATTTTTCCCCGAGGAAATCACCTTTTTAAACCTTTTTTACCTAACCCCAACCCCCTTTTGGAGGCCGTAATGAAAAAAGTAATGGTTTCTCTTGTTCTTTTTATGATTGTCGCAGCAATGATCCAAGGATGCGTGAGCCCTGCAAGCGTCACCGACAACCAGCTGGCAGAACAGAAGTACGCGAATTTCGCCCATTCGGACATCTCCGACCTGACGTTTCTTAAGGGCCAGACGACCTTGGAATGGCTGAACCTCGACAGCAACCTCTTCAGCGATATTTCTCCTTTGTCTAGTCTCACCAACCTCACATGGCTCAATTTGCGGAACAATTACCTCATCAGCGATATTTCGCCCCTGGCCGGCCTGCACAAACTGACGTACCTGAACCTCGAGGGCAACTGGAGGATAACCAGCATCGCCACGCTGGCGGGCCTTACGTCCCTTGAAGATCTGAGCCTTCTCAGCGTAAGCGGCGTCACCGACATTTCCCCGCTCTCGAAGCTGACAAACCTTAAAAAGCTCGATCTGGGATGGGCAAACAGCATCACGACATACAATGCATGCTCGACCCTCACCAAACTTGAATGGGTCCGTCTTGGCGGCATGGCTGCGACAAGCATTTCCGGAATTTCCAAGCTCCCCAGCCTTCAAACGATTTTAATGGCGGACAACGCTATCAAGCTGATCGACGTGTCCAACCTCCCGAGCCTCAAATCGTTCGATTTTCATAAATGTGATTCCGTCCCGGTGGTCTCACTGAGCAATATGCCGGTTCTCGACACCCTCGACCTGAGTCCAGTGAACGGTCTTGTCCGGCTGAGCCTGAACAATCTTGCGGGACTTCACTACCTTAAAGTCGGAGGCCAATTTTTCGATTCCCTCTACTTACAAGGGCTTACCAGTATCAGTTACCTGGAAATTAACGGGGACAATGTGAAAAATATATCTTATGTTACCGGGTTGACATCTCTTAAAACGCTGTCTATTACCAGCCAAAGCATCACTAAAATTACCGAGCTCGCAGGCCTTACGGGCCTCACCAGCCTCAGTCTCCGCGGGGATGGTTTCGTGGACATTTCGCCAATACAGGGCCTTACCAGCCTTACCAGCTTGACCTTGTCGTATTGCGGTTCCATCACAAACCTGTCCCCGCTGTCGGGCCTTACCAATCTCGAAAACCTTAATTTGAGCAACAGCAGTGGAATCACGTCAATTGCGACTTTGGCAGGCTTGACAAAACTCAAGTCGCTCAACATGCGCTACTGCCAGAAGCTCGATTCTGCCCTGCCCGACATGTCGGCGCTTACCCAGCTCAGGTACCTTAATATCAACAACTGTTCAACGCTTAAAAACATTTCGGGCATTTCGACCCTCACCGGGATCAATAATTTAGATATCAGGTACTCCATGGGCCTCAACCCCACTATCACGGCGCCCATTTTGCAGATCATGACTTCTTCCGCCGACACGCTGCTGTTTTCGAGCGGCCAGCTCGACAGCTCCCAGACCGCTGCGTTGACCGCGGCGGGCGTGATATGGACGCAATACTGATTTTACATATTGCAAAAGCATGGTAGGGAAGGGACCCGCGTGAGAGCGCTGGTCCCTTTTTTTGTCATGGTGCTTTAAATACTTTGATTATGGGAAGCGTCCACCTGGGTCTCAATCGAAATATACTGGTTGCATGAAAAAAAATGCCATATGTCTATCAAATTTCATTCCCTTAGTAGTAAGGTATTGGAGCTTCGCACCGTATAATTATGTCTTTTGCCAAGTGAACTCATACACCCGCGGCGGATATGGCCAGATAGCACCAAGTTTCATCCTTCTGCCGGGCGCATAGACAAGGTAACGATAAAATTCCTGAAAAAATGAATTTCAAATAAAATTATATTATATTAATTGTTAAATAAACCGGTTGTAGGTTTAGAAAGCTTGAGAGTATTAAATAGACCACAATATTTATATATCAGATTTTAATCGAACAACAACATTTTTTTATTTGGAATATTACGATGGAAATCGGCCAATCATTGATGCCTGGAACGAATGTGGAAAAGGCATGTTCCTTTGATGACCTTTCCATTCCGCCCGATGTTCTCAGCATTATTCCTCATCATATTGCTTATGAGAATTTTGTTTTACCGATAAAAATAGAAGCCTCAGGATGCCTTCTGGTATTAATGGCCTACCCTCACGATGCCGACTCCCTTCAGATAGTCCAGTTTCTCACAGGGACAACAATGCACCCTGTTTCAGCGCCAAAAGATATGGTATTGCGGCTTATAACGAAGCATTATGGAAACTTGGCTTCTAAAAATGCACAAGAAAAGATGCCTTTATATAAGCAGGACAGGCTCATTTTCGGCCAATCGAAAAGTACTATTCAGGTCGTAAACGATATCATTCAGGAAGCAGTCCGATTAGGAGCGAGTGACATCCATTACGAGCCATTCGAGCGTGAAATGCTGATACGCTTCAGAGTGGACGGCGTACTGCAGGAAATGATGACTATTCCAAAGGATCGTGTCGCCGAAATCGCGTCCCGGATAAAAATAATGTCGCATCTTGATATTGCCGAAAAACGCAGGTCGCAGGACGGGCGTATCCGTATCAGTGAAAATGGAAGAAATGTCGATATCCGGACAAGTACGATGCCTACGGATTTCGGTGAAAAAATTGTTCTCAGGATTCTGGACAAAGACAACTCTGATTACAATCTGGACAGCATCGGCATGGAACCGTCAAAGTTGGCCGTGTTCAAAAAAGCGGTTCAGATGCCAAACGGAATTGTGCTTCTTACCGGACCAACCGGATCAGGAAAGACAACCACGCTTTACGGGGTCATCAATTATATCAAGAAACCCGATATTAATATCTCTACCATAGAAGATCCTATCGAGTATAATATTCCAGGGGTAAATCAGACACAGACAAACGTCCATACGGGAATGACCTTTGCCCATTCGCTCCGCACACTTCTCCGCCAAGACCCCGATATAATAATGGTGGGGGAGATGCGCGATAAAGATACCGCGGAAATCGCAATTCGCGCCTCGCTTACAGGCCATCTTGTTTTAAGCACACTCCATACCAACGATGCGCCGGCGGCGATTACACGACTCATCGATATGGGTATCGAACCTTATCTTGTGTCGTCGTCGATAACCCTTATTGCGGCACAACGCCTTGTAAGGAAAATATGCAAAAATTGCAAATGTGAAGATATGATACCCGACGAGATCCGGACCGCCATCGGGCTTCCGCCCGGTGTCGTGGTATACAAAGGGCTCGGGTGCTCGTCGTGCGGGTATACGGGATACAGGGGAAGAACCGGGCTGTTTGAAGTGATGCCGATTACTGATACTATTCGTCAATTGATAAACAGGAAAGCCTTTTCCGCAGAAATCCGCAGTCACGCCCTTCGTGACGGCATGGCCGATTTGCGGAGCAGCGCACTTTCAAAACTTGTCGATGGTATCACGTCGTTGGAAGAAATCACCCGCGAGGCCGCAGTTATTGCCTGAGTGGCATGCCGGCCCTTTTCTTTGCCCCGTTTTTATCGTTCCTGACTAAAACCCCGGAATATTCACGTTTTTTTTACATCCATGTTTATTTCCGCAATCTTTTTTACGGAAGGAATGGGCCCGTATTATGAGAAGCAATAACATGAAACACTCCATGGCTGTTATCATAGTTGCATATGTATTGGCCTGGGCTCAGTTGCAACCTGTTTCCCCGGTAAGCCAAACACGCAGCCCCATTGATTCCGCGGTAGTGAAAAAACAGCAGAATAAAACCAAGCCGGTGCGGGAAAGTAAGGCGATGCGGCCCCAAGACAGTACAAACACAATAAAAAATACCGGTAAAATGCCTGGCGATACTGCCGGGATGCAGAACAGAATAATTCAGGCAGCAGTTGATAGTGGCAAACAGGATATCATAAAAGGAAAGATTAATCCTTACCCTATAGAAATGATACCGGGCCCGGATTCAGTTCTAATACCGGTTCTTGACTTTAAGAATACTGACGTGAGGGACATCCTGCGGGCAATGGGTATGCAGTACAAGATAAATATTTTTCTGGAGCCCGATGTTTCGGGTGTGATTTCCCTTTACCTTGTGGATATGCCGGTAAAAAGAGCCTTGGATTTTATAGTCAGACGCGCAAATTTGGCATATGTTGTTGAAAACGGCATTGTAAAAATATCCAAATATTCTACTCCTGCCCCGGCCCCTCAAAGGGCCGTAATAACATTTCATCGTCATGATGGTGTTCTTGATATTGACGCTAAGGGTGCAACTCTTGCAGAGATAACATCTTTGTTTGTAGATTCGATCGGCCTTAATGTTGTTACAGACAAGACAATCGAGTTTGAAAAACAGGTGACGATACACACTAGAAATTTACGGCCCGAAAAGGCACTTAAGGTACTATGTGAAACAAACGGCCTCGAATATAATGTTAATGATGGTGTTTACTACCTTTCCAAACAGCGATGGGGGGAAGACAATAAAGGTCAGGTTTCGCCGGGATTAAAAATGTTATCAATAACCGTAACAAAAGAAAATAAAGTTACGCTTGAAGTGAACAACGCGGACCTCGATCAGGTGATCCGCAGTATTGTTTTGCAGAGCGGGATAAATGTAATTATTTATGAAACCATTTCCGGGGCAGCGAGCGCAAAAGTTGATTCACTTCCTCTCGATGATGTACTTCGGTTTCTTCTCCAGAATACAAAGTACACGTTCTGGCGAGATAAATCGATATATTTCATTGGCTCCAGGGAAATGAGCCAGCAGAAAACAACGGTTGAAGTTCAATGCAAGTATATCATGGCGGATGAAGAAGAAATAACCAAACTTCTGCCTCCATCAATTACAAAAGAAGCTGTCATCAAGTTCGATAAGGAACATAATGCCGTTATAATAATTGGCTCGTTTGATATTGTTGCACAGGCACAGGAATATTTTGAAAAAATAGATCAGCCTGTTCCCCAAGTGCTCATTGAAGCTCTGGTCGTCGATTTTAATATCAGTAAAACCAGGGAATACGGTTTGGACCTTTTTATTCCGGATACCTTTTCGCAAACGGTGCAACATTATTTTCCTTATATACAAGCCAACGTGGCATCAAAGACCATTCAACATGCATTAAATGAAATAATAAAACTTATCAGGCCCAACGATATTATTACGCTCCCCGCGAATTTTATGGGAATGATGACCGTCCTTGAGGATGCGGACATTGCAAAAGTCCTTTCTACGCCGCAGATTGCGACCCTGAATGGCAACACTGCTTCGATTGTGATCGGTGAAACCAGGTACTTCAAACTTGAAGAAAAAACAAGTCAACTCACCCAGCAGACCCCCGTGACCATATCAACCGATCGCTTCGAAAAATATCAATTTGACAATAAACTCGAGGTGACGCCATGGGTAATGGCTGATCGGTATGTTACCGTGAAGATAAAACCGGAATTTAATATACCTCGCACAAAAGAGAATACCGATATCCCGCCAACGGCCGATAAACGGGCCCTTGAATCTACTGTTCGTCTTAAAGACGGCCAGACGATTGTTCTTGGTGGACAGCGAAGCACGAGTGAAACAAGCTCAACGCAGGGAATTCCATTTCTTGCAAGTATTCCCATCCTTGGCAAGCTGTTTTCACACGAAAAAACTGTAAAAAATGAGACGCAGATGATGATATTCCTTACGCCCCATGTTTACTATAAGGATGAAGCGGGGATTAACCCGCAGGATTATTTCAAATCAAAAATTGAGGATCTCCAGACCGAGAAAGTGATTAAAAACCAGAAAGAAAAATGTAAGAAATAGCCATTGCTTTTACACAATTAATAATAAACGGAACCCGTGAAAAAGATACAAAAAAAGAGTCTTCCGGAAAAGCCGAACCTTGTTCAGGGATCATGGATGGACTTTGTGGACCCGGGCCGTGAATTGCACGCGGGGGTCTCTTCGAGTTCGGCAGAATTGCACTATGTTATCGTCTCAAGGAAAAAAGGTCGCCTACCACACATGCTTGCGTTCCGGACGGGCGCCAATACCGGATTTAAAATGTGTTCAGGCGTTGTTGTACATATTGATCTGGGAAATGCTCCGGTCATTCTTGTTGCCGGGCATATCGGCGCCGTCACTCCCGAGGAATGGATCGATAAAAATGAAAATAAAGTGATCCCTTCAGGAATGCCGCCGGCCGATATTATAAATGAGTGGTGCGAATATAACGGAATGATTTACTCCGCAACGGTTACTAAAAATTCGTATTCCCGTGAAATTGCCAGGCTCCCCCTTGAAAAAAGTGCTATTGCCTCTGTTAGTCCCCCCCTGTGGAACCTTGCTTTATTGTATACACACTATTTTTCTTCGCCATTTATTATCTGGAAAATAAACAGCGAAGAATCGATCCTTGGTTATGTTCGAAACGGGCGATTGGAAAAAAATTGTAATTTCTGGGCCGGATTAAATACAATCCTGAATGACGGCATAAACGTGGAAAAAGATGTGCTGCCGCTCGTGAAATCGTTAGCAGGAAATGATTCAGTTCCAGTCATCGTGTTTTGTCCGGGTACCGTGCCTGAATCATTGTATTCAACCGGAAAAAATAGTGTGTCTTTTATCGGCCCGCCGTCGATTCTTGGCCTTGGCAGGGAGTATCATGAAGCATACGCTCTTGCGATGCAAGAAGATACTCATCCCGATTTTGCTACCTATGAACAAATTCAGGTATCACGGCGCCTGACAGCATCAAGAAAAACATCCCTGATGATTATCCGGGCAATAGCAGGTGGCTTGGCGGCCATTTTTATACTGATGGTAATAGCGATAGCCGGTACAGAATATGCAGGTCATCTTATGCAGGCCAGATTGGAACCCGTAAAGAAAAACATGCAGGAATACAAAGCTGAGGTCGCACGATTGTCCAAGTTGGAACATGTCATGCGTGAAAAAGTTGGGTTTTTATCTAAAAAAAGCAATCTCACCTATCCAATAACGGAATTTCAATCTGTTTTTCCGGAAGGCGTTTGGGCCGACGACATTACCTTAAAGGAAAACAGCCCCGATTCATGGTTGTGCGTAATCACTGCGAGTTCTGCTTCAAGCATGGCAATACCGGTTTTCCTAAGAAACCTTTCTTCTTTAGGTGGTGTGTCGGCGGTGCACATGGTGTATAGTGAACAAACAGCAACACCATATGGCCGCACCGGTGATCATATTATTAAATTTAAAATAGAAGCATATGTTAATAAATAATAAATTCGGCAATCCGCGAATTCCGCAATCAATGTTACACTATGCTAAGGAAGAATAAATTGAATTTTCCTATAATTCGCGCCGGAATTGCTGCCCGCCGCCAATGGGAAATCTACGCAGTTCTGGCCGGCCTTGCCTTATGCCTATTTACATGGTTTGTTTGTGTGCCCGTCGCCCGCAAGACAATCTTTGATATCCGGCAGGTTCAGCGCGAATATGTATTCGTAAACAAGGTCGATTCCATCATTACTCTAACTCGCAATGCGCGTGTTCGCGCAGACAATCTCGACAGCATCTTGAAAACAACCCCGGTTCAGGAGGCCTTTAACGAACAGAGCGTTCCGGGAATGATGTATGAATTTGCCCATAAAGCAGGCGTCAAGGCATCAAAGGTGGCCATAGGCGGGAAAAACAACACGAAGGATGGTGTAACGCTTCCAGTCACATTTGAAGGCGAAGGGACTTTCGATGAGTGCGGGCAATTTATCGACTTCATTGAAAATGTAAACCCGGCATGCCGGATACGGGTTCTTAATATGAGGAATTCAGCGCGCGGTAAAATTTACCTATTTCTAGACTTTTTATTAATTGCTCAAAAATAAATTTTTACCGGGAATATCTCTTTATGAAAAGAATGACTTTGATTTTTCTTGTTCTTGTCGCCTTACCCCTTTATATTTGGGACACCTATGTATTCTTGAACGGTTTTTTCGGTTCAGAAAAAACACTGCGCAATAATAATTCCGATATTGCAGGATTAAGGAATAAGACCATGCCGGAATTTCCTCCGCATTATATAAGGAAGGGAAGGAGCCCGTTTACTCCCCACACTATTCCCGGGAACCTTTCCATGAACCCGGCACGGAACACCAATAAAAATTCTGCCGTTCAGCCGAATTCAGACCCTCCGCCTATTACCATAACGGGAATAATGTGGAACCCCCAAAAGCCCGTTGCCATAACCGGATTTCCGGATGGTTCCAGCATCGTTGTTACCAAAGGGCAGATAGTATCTGGCAATATCATAATTGAAGAAATAGAGAAAACCAGGGTTCTCATTAAATATAAAAATAAGAATATATGGTTGAAAAAGTAATTATTGGAAGAAATTCCGGATATGCGCTCTACCTGGTGCTTACTGTCCTTTCGATAATATCCATTCTTATATTGATTATTCTTAACAATTTGCGGACCATATCCCAGCAGACCGCCATCGAATTGAATAAACAACAGGCCCGTTTGCTTGCGGAGTCCGGGATTGCAAGAACGGAATATTTTCTGCACGGCGGTGATGGCCGGAATATGCTTTGGGAAACCGACTCTTTCTGCGAAACCATCCGGGACGCCGGGGAGGTCCATATTTCATGTAGGCGGATGGGTGGATATATAAAATTAATATGCACCGGTAACCGGATTTCTTCATGGTGCCGGATCAACGCCGTCATGGGAAGAAATATTCCCGACCCGTTAAAACCCATTATAACTCTTACGAGCTCCTCCGGCCGTGGTTTTGTCATGGAAGATTCTACGAAACTTGACGGCTGCGTCGTACTTGCAGGAGACGGCTTTGTTTCTTATAGTTCCAGCAGGGGAAAAAGAATACCCGGGTCGGGGGCATGGGTAAAAAACCATGAATCCGGCCCTCTGCCATTTTCGTATGGCTGCATTGATACGGTGTTCCTGAATATCCGGAAAGAATATGCGCATTTAAAAAAAATGCAGGAAGCACACTCTGGGAACCGGACCTTGTCGGATTCTGCAGATGCTGCCGCAGGGACAGAACCATACATTGTACAGGGCAATTGTGCGGTTGAAAAGATACATCTTGAAAACAGGACAATCGTTGCCGGCGGGACCATTACAATAGGAGAAGGTGTGAATGCATTGCTCTGTACTTTTATGGCAAAAAAAATATATATAAACTCAGGCGAAACAGTCCAATGCCTGTTTTATTCTCCCGGGCCTCAACGTTTATCCGGTGGATTGCACGAGTCCCAGTTTGTTTCCGAAGATACTATACGGATCGATAAAAAAGCGCAATGTACCGGAACATGCGTATGGATCTCAAAAAAAAGCCTTGAATCAGATACAATCAATCATGGTGGGGTTGATTTTAACGGTCCCGGACCATATTCCGGTTCCGTGATATGTTTTTCGGATTCTGCGGTTCGCAATGATCCGGTGTTTAAGTGCCGTTCAATTTCTATTGCCGATTCATGCATGTTTTCCGGGTATCTTGTGACCGACGGGGAGCTGGAATTGGGTGCCGCGTCGATAAACGGGCACATTTGGGCACAAAAAATTATCGGCGTACAAGGCCAAAGAAAAGAAACAAACTGGCTTTTTGCGCGGTCTATTACAACGCATGGGTACCAAATCCCGTTTCCGCTTTTTGGCGCCGCTCCGCTTTTATTGCGGAAATGTTTTTACAAGAAAGATTTCAGCATTAAACCGCAGTTCCGGACGCAAAACAATGACAGCCTCCATTAAGCCTATACAAGGCTTCACCCTTCTGGAAATCCTTATCGCGATTGTGCTTTTATCCGTCGTGGTCGTGCCTCTTATTTTCACTTTTCGCCAGGACAAAATGTTTGTGCACGACCGCGACAGGGTTACCGCCATGTGTCTTATCGACCAGGAGGCGGAAATGGTACGCGTTTTTCCAAGGTATATGTCGCCTGTTAAACGCAAAACAATTGCGGGCCAGGAATGGGAGATATGTTGTGAAAAGACGCCAACGCCGCCTGAGGAATGCAGAATTTCCGTTAAGAAAAACGGCAGGGAAATATCCACGGTTACATTTCTTGTATACTGTGATACGACTTCGGGAAAATAACCCGGTATGTTTGATGAATTGTTTTGTTTTAATTAAAAACCGGAACAGCATCGGAACTCGTTCAAATTTTTTTCGCCAACTAATGTATGCTATGAAATGGTTGCACGCTGGAACAACAATGAAAAAACCTTTAGAAACCGTAATCCGGTCAAATGGCCTAACTTTAATCGAGCTTGTTGTTGCCATGGTCGCGTCATCGCTCGTTGTGTCTCTTGTCCTTGCCTCCTTTGTCAATATTAATAAGGGGTTCCATTTTCAAATGGCAAAGGTCACCCAGATACAGAACATGGTCGTGGCAAAAAAACGCATCGACAAGGCGGTTTCCGAAATGGCGATGATTACATCAGTACATTTCCGGCAGATAGATTATGCAACGGGAATTTCTGGAAGGCCCAGGTCGCTGCGTTTTGCGGGAGACACATTGTATCAGGATTCCTCGGTTGTGGTGAATGGAATTTCCGATTTTTCCTGGAGGCTCGAGCGGCCCGATACTTCATCCCGCGCGGTATTCGTATGGGAGGCTGTTGCGGCCGGCTCCTGGATCGGCGGGGCGGCGGAAGTGATTGTTGAAGATTCTGAGCGTGGCAAATGAAGGCGCCATGCGCCTATGAGCGCGTTATTATTTGTAAATGCCCGGTAAAGCGCGCGCAAAATAATAAGTGTGCATAGTATGTGCAAAACAAAAAAATAAAATCGGTTTCCGAAGAAAAACAATTTTATTTTTTATAATATTGCGGAAATAAAATTCCATTTTTATATTATTTAGCGAATGGTGCAAAGTAAGTCCGGGTTAACAGAGTAATAGCAGGCGGGTGCAGGATACTTTTTCCGGATTCATTACGCAGGTTTTTTTAGTACCCGCAAAAGAACGGCCGTGAAATACCTGACGGGCCGTATTCGTTACAAGGCTTACACTTAAAAAACATGATGCTGTAAACAACCGCTTGCCCTAAGCGGAATCCTTATCCATAGCATTATACGGAATCCTGGCGACAATTATTATGTCGCAATCGCGTTGTCAGTAACGAATTTAAAACCCTATATTCAGGAAACAAGGGAGATTCCATGAAACGCTGTATAGCCGGTTTCAGCCTGTTACTGCTTCTGGGCATTATTTTTTCCGCCCAGTCACAAACCAATTCTGTGCGCACCTACAGATATTATGACAATAACACCCCTCCCAGCCAAGATACGTTT
>Ga0182027_10006818_pt1 | contig 16998 bp, 10 predicted proteins | sample 712E1DmetaG_FD_121300 | JGI IMG/M metagenome (GOLD analysis project Ga0182027, IMG submission 121300) | Permafrost microbial communities from Stordalen Mire, Sweden - 712E1D metaG (Illumina Assembly) | ecosystem: Environmental > Terrestrial > Soil > Wetlands > Permafrost | place: Sweden... | reverse complement strand
GACCGATGCCGACGTCGACGGTTCGCATATTCGTACCCTGTTGCTCACTTTTCTCTTTCGTCATATGACCGGCCTTATCGAAAAAGGCTTTATTTATATAGCCCAGCCGCCGCTGTATCGGGTCAAATCGGGCAAAGAGGAAAAATATCTCTTTACCGACGAGCAAAAGGATATTGTTGTAGAGGAATGGAAAGATAAGAAGAACGTCACGGTTCAGCGCTACAAAGGTCTTGGAGAAATGAATCCCGACCAGCTTGCGGCAACGACCATGGATCCCGGCACACGCGCACTCTTACAAGTTAAAATGGAAGACGCGGTCGAGGCCGACAAGGTCTTTACCATGCTCATGGGAGAAAATGTCGAATCGCGACGAAAGTTTATTGAAGAAAACGCACACAAAGCAACAAACCTTGATATATAAACAATGACTACACGCCTTCGGATATTGCTTACCAACGACGACGGCTTTGCCGCTCCCGGCATACGTATGCTTCACGATGCGCTTGCACGCGACCATGATGTCGTTGTTTCTGCGCCACAGACCGAACAAAGCGGCATCGGACATGCCTTTACTTTCAATAGACCGCTTTCTTTTGATGTGCTGCCCAAGGATCTTGGCATGCCGGGCTGGAGCGTCGGCGGTACGCCGTCCGACTGCGTCAAATTCGGTATAAGCCACCTTCTTTCTCAAAAGCCCCATGTGGTGGTTTCTGGAATGAACATCGGGGAAAACTCAGGAATATCAAGTTTTTATTCGGGCACTGTCGCCGCAGCCCGGGAGGGCGCGTTCTGGCGACTGCCCAGTATTGCCTTTTCGGTTTGCGCAAGCGCCGAGGAACATCTGCTTGCCTATTGCAGCAAAGCGGTGGAAATGCTCGATGCCCTCATGGCCGCAACGCCTGCCGACAATGGAAAGCATGTATTCTTTAATGTTAACTTTCCCGACTGCGCGCCTGCGGCGTGCAAAGGGATAAAGGCGACCCGCCAAAGCCTTGCGTTTTTCGACGATCGGTATAAACGCATCATTACCCAAGGCGCATCCGACGGATTCGTCGTATTCGGCGATAAAATTGACATTGAAGATAATGACATTTTCGACTCCCGTGCCCTTTTGAACAATTTCATCACCATAACGCCGCTTGGATTCGACGCTACCGCAGAATGGGCTTTGCCCTATCTTTCGGGTCTGGAGCAAAATATTGAAACAGAAGAATAACCATACCGATATCAAGGAGCAGTTTTTCAAATGACAACAGAAGGCCTCGGCATACAGCCGGTATTCATTGAAGACGAGATGCGCAAATCGTATCTAGCCTACTCGATGAGCATGATCACGGCAAGAGCGCTTCCCGACGTTCGCGACGGTCTCAAACCCGTACACAGGCGCGTACTTATGGGTTTGGAAGATATCGGGTTGCAGCACTCAAAGCCCACTAAAAAATGCGCGAATGTCGTTGGTCATGTGATGGCAAAATACCATCCGCATGGTGATGCGGCAATTTACGATACCTTGGTCCGCATGGCACAGGATTTTTCCCTGCGTTATCCCATGATCGAAGGTCAAGGAAACTTCGGCTCGGTGGACGGTGATCCACCGGCCGCATATCGTTATACCGAATGCCGCATGACGTCGCTTGCGGAAGAAATGCTTGCAGACATTGAAAAAGACACTGTCGACTTTGTCCCGAACTACGACGATTCCATGACCGAGCCATCGGTATTGCCTGCCAAGGTTCCGTTTTTGCTTTTAAACGGAAGTACTGGCATAGCCGTTGGTATGGCCACAAACATGGCTCCACACAACATGAACGAGGTCATAAACGGCATCGTTGCATGCATTGACAACCCGGATATTTCCCTGATCGAACTCATGCAGCATATTCCCGGGCCCGACTTTCCCACCGGTGGATTGATTTATGGTAGAAGCGGCATCCTCTCCGCCTATAAAACCGGTAATGGAAAAGTCATTGTCCGTGCGCGTGCCGAAGTGGAAAAAACCGGCGAGAAAGAGCAGATCATCATTACCGAGATCCCTTATATGGTGAACAAGGGGACGCTTCTTGAGCGTATGGCAGATTTGGTTAGGGAAAAAACCATTGAGGGAATTTCTTTTTTGCGCGACGAATCCGACCGCTCGGGCATGCGAATCGTGGTTGGCATAAAAAAAGACAATTTCGGCGATGTGGTACTCAACCAACTTTACAAATTTACAAGCCTTCAAGACACTTTTGCCATCAACAATCTTGCCCTTGTCAATAAGCAACCGAAGCAGTTGCCGCTCAAGGACATCATTGTCCACTTCATCAACCACCGCCACGAGGTGGTCACCCGTCGCACCCAGCACGATCTTGACAAGGCCCGCGAACGCGCGCATATACTCGAAGGCCTCAAGATTGCGATAGACAATATCGACGAGATAATAGCACTTATCAAGGCTGCGGCGTCAACGGAAGCCGCCAGGTTACAGCTCATGGAACGGTTCAGTTTGTCCGAAATACAGGCCCATGCGATTTTGGAAATGAAATTGTCACGCCTTACCGGTTTAGAACGGGAAAAAATAGAAATCGAACTTGCGGAGCTTCGGCGCATCATCGACGAGCTTACTGCTATCCTCGAAAGCCTTGAGAAACGCATGACGATCATCAAAGACGAATTGCTTGACATTAAAAAACGATTCGGCAATGAGCGCAAAACAACGATCATTGAAGCCGATGATACGGACATCGATATCGAAGACATGATTGCAGACGAAGATATGGTGATCACCATGACGCATGGCGGTTATATCAAGCGCTGCGCTGCAACAACCTATCGTACCCAAGCGCGCGGTGGAAAAGGCATATTGGGTATGGAATCCAAGGACGACGACTTTATCGAACAGTTGTTCGTTGCCTCTGCCCATTCCTATATCCTGTTTTTCACGACAATCGGCCGCTGTTACTGGCTTAAAGTGTACAGAATCCCTGAAGCGGGCCGTCAATCGCGCGGCAAGCCCATTATCAATCTCATAAGTCTCAAGCCCGACGAGAAGATCGCCGCATTTGTTGTTGTCAAGGAATTCGACGATACGCATTTCATCGTGAGCGCGACGGAAAAGGGCGTTGTGAACAAGCAGCCGCTTGTTGCATATTCCAATGTCCGCAGGGACGGCATCAATGCCATGAACTTGGACGACGGCGATCGCATGATAGAATGCAAACTAACAAACGGGAACAACGATATCATCCTTGGCACTGCCCAAGGCCAGGCGGTGCGGTTCCACGAAAGCGCAGCCCGGGAGCTTGGCAGAAATACCCGTGGCGTGCGCGGCATTCGCCTCGTTGGCGAAGACCACGTTGTCAGCATGATCATTGCAAATGAATCGCAACAGGTTCTGACGGTCACGGAAAACGGTTATGGCAAACGTACCGACGTTGCCGAATACCGAAAAACCAATCGCGGCGGCTCCGGCATCATCAATATCAAAACATCGGAACGTAACGGCAATGTCGTGAGTTTGAAAAGTGTTACCAGCAACGACGATATCATGCTCATGACGAAAAACGGGATCATCATCCGTTTTGACGTGAGCAGGATTTCGGTCATCGGCAGAAACACGCAAGGCGTCAGGTTGATTAACCTGGATGAAGGCGACAGGGTTGTCGACATTGCTTTGTGCGACAAACAGCCGGAATCTGAAACCGAGGCCGCTGCAACACCTTTGCAGGATAGCCCGGTATCAGCCGACGTGTTGCCAGTTGCACCCGAGATTGATGATCCAATCGTCAATAATGAACCGGAAAAGCCTATTGACGAGTAATTAAAATGGATCCCGGTTCAGTGTAATATAAAAGGCAGTTCGGACAATGTCCGAACTGCCTTTTATTAATAACTAGCAAAAAGCAACCTTAAAATACCTCTTTGATATCGTAGAAAACACCCTTGCTGTTACAGAACTTGCGCAGTCCATCCGCCCCAAGATCGATAAATTCCTTATGTTTGACGGCAAGAACGACTCCATCGTAGGTTCCAAAAGCCGGCGTCTTTTTTACTGATTCAAACCCATATTCGTGCTTCACTTCATGCGGATCGGCAACCGGATCCCAGGTTTCAATTATAACGCCGAAATCCTTCAGCTCTTTTATGATATCAAGCACCCGTGAATTCCTGATGTCTGGCACATTTTCCTTAAATGTAATACCGAGCATGAGAACTTTAGCGTCTTTTATTGAGATTCTTTTGTCAATCATTTTCTTGATGAGTTCCCGACCGAAATACCTGCCCATGGCATCGTTGATCCTTCGGCCTGCCATGATGATTTGCGGATGATGGCCGATTTCCTCTGCCTTATAAGCCAAATAATACGGATCAACGCCTATGCAATGCCCGCCCACAAGTCCAGGTTCAAAAGGAAGGAAATTCCATTTTGTCTTGGCTGCGGCAAGCACGTCCCTTGTTGAAATTCCCATTTTGTCAAAAATGATTTTTAATTCGTTCATGAGGGCGATATTGATGTCGCGCTGGGTATTTTCGATGACTTTTGCAGCCTCAGCCACCTTTATTGTTGTTGCCTTGTAAATCCCTGCCTTTACCGCTGTCCCGTACACTTCGGCAACTTTATCCAACGTATCCGGCGTGTCGCCTGATACGATTTTTGTAATGGTTGCAAAGCGATGTACCTTGTCACCAGGATTGATTCGTTCGGGCGAATACCCTACAAAGAAATCTTTTTTCCATTGCAAACCGGATTCCTTTTCAAGCACAGGTACGCATTCATCTTCCGTTACGCCGGGATATACCGTTGACTCATAAACAACAATTGCATTTTTCTTAAGGTTTTTTCCAACCGTGCGCGATGCGGAAACAACCGGCGTTAAATCAGGATTATTATGCGCGTCAACAGGCGTCGGAACCGCAACAATGATAAAGTCCGCACTTGCAATGTCTGAGGGATTATCGGAATATAAAAGTGTTGTATGCGCCAAAACTTCGTCTTCGACTTCGCCATTTGGGTCTTTCCCTGATTTTAAAATGGCAATTCTTGGGGCATTGATGTCAAAACCAGTGACCTTAAAATATTTGGAAAGTTCAACAGCCAAGGGCAATCCGACATACCCGAGTCCTACAACGCAAATATTGGGTTTGTACATATTATTAGTCATTTCTAGTGAGTGGTTCTTGCCAAGATTATTAATGTTGCCACAGCAGTCAACACCGTGGCAATTTTAAAAATAGCTTCAACAGAATCCATGAATGTTTTAAAATTGTTTTTGTATTCGATCTTCTGCGGTACAACGACAACGTCTCCCGGCGACAAAGCCGAAACAAAAACATCCTCTTTTTTGTTCGTTACCACGCTGCCGTTAGCCTTGATAATATAGACATCTTTTCGCGATGCGCTTTCTTTTAATCCTCCGGCATATTCCACATATTCTCGCGCATACGGGTTTGTCGCCTCGAATCTAAATGTTGCAGGATTAAATACTTCTCCAAGCACGGTGACTGTCCCGCTTTGCTTGGGAACATAAATACTGTCACCATTTTCCAACAAGAAATCCTTATATGCTTTTTCTTTCGTAAGATCGATGACAATCCTTCCGTCCGCTTCCTGAGCGCGGAGCTTATTGACAAGCAATAACTGTTGTTGCAAGAGCATTTGTGCGTCTGCCGCGCTTTGGCCTTTTGACGCCAAATCTGTTGTCAATTTAACGGCATCAGACTCGAGTTTATTTACATACTCGTCATTTCGCTTCTGTTCAAAAGCCTTTACCGTAGGCCGTATAAGCAACGCCGCAGGAAGATATGCTTCGCCTGTAAATCCACCGGCGCGGTCTATCAAATGCCCGAAAGTTTCGCGTTCCATGAGAACATATTCGCCGGGATACACAAATTCGCCCTTTAATATGACTTTTTTCTCTTCTTCCCACCCTTTTTTATTTCGAATATACACGCGGTCGAACCGTTTTAAAACAATGTTGTTTTTGGGGTCATCGGCCATGGCGCAACTGACGCAAAAATCAAGTTTCTCTGTTGTAACGTTTTCATTTGAATAATTACGACGATAAAGTTCCCCATGTTCCAAACTTGCTTCGTCAAGCAAGCCTCCAGCCTTGATGATAAGGTCTCGCACTTTCATATTTTCAAGGAGTTTTTGCCGTGCTGGCGCTGTTACCGCACCGTCGATGGTGACCGTTCTATCCGGCTCAAAAAAATCACGGGAATAAACAACAACTTCATCACGCGGTTGTAAAGGGATATTCTCAGGGCCCGATTTATCCTCAATAGCCTTCTTTAGGTTCGCCGGAATGATTCTGTTAAGAAAGGTCGGAGGATCTTGCCTTAGTATAAGTACATAATCGAAATAGGTCTCAGGAAGAAGCGATTGATAATCAGGGATTAAATCCGAAAGTTTCATGCCGTCCTTATATTCGTATTTTCCAGGCCTCTGCACATTGCCTGTCAAATAAACAGCATTTTTGTTTTTTTCAACTACAGGAAAAACTTTAATGATGTCGCCATCCAATACTTCTACATCAGGAATTGCATTGGTCGACTCTGATACAAGATCAAGAACCATTTGAAATTTATTGTCCTTAAACCGTTCGATTTGAATTCGGTTTGTCCAAGCTGCCGGAGTCAGGCCACCTGCCAAATTCAAGGCCTCCTTTAGCATTGTATTCGGTTTGATTTCATACAAGGCGCTTCTACGCACATTGCCTGCTATTGCCACCATTTTCTTTACAATAGGCACTAATATCACATCGCCGGACTTGAGCCGAAGATTCGTATTGTCTTTGCCAGACATTAAAAAATCATAAAAGTCAACTGTTGCTATGACCGATCCACCCCTTTTAAGTTGCACATTACGCAATGACCCTCGCTTCGTGGGGCCGCCTGCGGCAAAAAGAGCGTTGGTCAGGTTCGACAACCCGCTTACCGTATAATAGCCGGGGGACTTGACTTCGCCGACAATGAAAACACCCACCGAACGCAATTCCCCCATCGACACCGTTGCCTGGACGCCCTCCATTGTTTGCACCCTGTCGAGAATATTTTTCTGTAATGCTGAAAACGGCAATCCGGCAACCGAAGTAGGACCGATATGAGGAATATTGATTTTGCCGTCCCTGTCGACCCGCAAGTGATATTCCTCATTCATTCTTCCCCAGAGAAGAACGATGATCTCGTCGCCGCTGCCCACAACATAATCAGCAGGTGTTGACGAATAATCGTTGGGTGCATAGGTAGAGGGCCTGTTTGACGCAAAAACATCGAGCCCGTAAATGGTCAATGTTTTTAAAAGGGAATCAGGATCAATGATTTTATTCCGCAGCATGCTTTCGTAGGTTGATATTGCAACATTTGTGTCTAACTTGTTCTTATTTGACAGACCCGTTGTATCAAGAGTGTCCTGGCGTTGGTTCATATCTTGAGAGGACTGCGACTTCCTCTGGTTCGACTTGGCCATGCTTTTTATTTCCGCATCAGACATTCCTTTTTGCTTGAAATACTGATGGAGGACTGCCGTATCGGAAGTATTCGGCTGGGCCCAAACAACAAAAATGAGAAAACCAATGAGAAAACATCCTTTTGTCTTAATCATATTTTTGAAAACACCTTTTTAAAAGGGGCAAGCACCTTCGAGTATTAAAATAATAATTCGTTGTCATAAAGGAAACATAATACGCTTAGGCAGAATAATAATTTCGATACCATGTTATAAAGTTTTTGACCCCAATATCGATATTGGTTTTCGGCCCATACCCCATTGCCCCAAGCTTTGAAATATCTGCAACGGTTTCAACAACATCACCGGCCTGCAACGGCAAAAAATGTATATGGGCTTTTTTTCCGCAGTTTATTTCAATTTCCTTAATAAAATCCATTAGCAGTTCCGCGCGATTATTGCCGATATTATAAATTTCATTGCGCCGGGGCGTTTTCAATGTAATGCAAATACCCTGGACGATGTCGTCGATATACGTAAAATTCCGTTTCATTTTACCGTCATTGTATACCTCTATTGGAGCATCCTCCAAAATAGCCTTTGTAAACATGAACAACGCCATATCGGGTCTGCCGAAGGGCCCGTATACCGTGAAAAAGCGAAGACCGGAACAATTCATTCCATATAAATGGCTATAACAATGCGCCGTCAATTCATTCGATCGTTTTGTGGCAGCATACAGGGAAATCGGACTATCTACCCTATCGGATTCGGAAAAAGGCATTTTTGCATTCGACCCATATACTGACGACGAAGAGGCATATACAAAATTATTAACCTTGCAATGGCGCGCGACCTCAAGGACTGATAAAAAACCTTCATTATTTGATTTCTGATACGCAAAGGGATGGGTCAAGGAATATCGCACGCCGGCCTGTGCCGCCAAATGGCAAAATGCCGAAAAAGAATACCGTGACACGATGTCGGAAAGTGACCCATAATCGCAAATATCGGTTTTGTAAAAATGGAAATTTTCATGCCCTTTTAAAATAGCAAGACGAGAATTTTTAAGAGCAGGATCATAATAATCGTTGACAACATCAATACCGACTACATCTTCGCCTTCGGAAAGCAGTTTTGTTGCCAGATGATATCCAATAAACCCCGCAACGCCCGTTATTAAAATCATGCGAACATCCTCCCTGTTTTAGGCCGTACCGTATTATCGCCGCCTTTTACCAGGCTTCCTCTGTGCAACACCAGCTCCCTGTACTGGCAGGCCCGAATGATATACACGTCGTGGGTAGCCATAAGCACCGTTGTGCCCCAACTGTTTATTGTTTGTAAAAGATCCATAATGTCTTGAGATACACCGACATCAAGGTTGCCGGTGGGTTCATCCGCAAGAAGGATCCACGGATCATTGACAATTGCGCGTGCAATGCAGACCCGCTGCTGCTCGCCTCCCGAAAGCTGCTGCGGAAACGAGGAACATTTATGCGACAGACCGGTCTGGGCCAGAACCTCGAACACTTTTCGCTTCACGTCCCGCTCTTTGGCTCCGGTGACCCGCAAGGCAAAGGCGACATTTTCAAAAATATCACGGTCATGAAGCAACCTGAAGTCCTGGAAAACAATGCCAAGCTTTCGCCTGAGATGCGGAATATCCTTGGGCCGGATATATTTCGAATCGTATCCGCCGACAAAAACCTGGCCCTTCGAGGGCATTTCCTCCATGTAAACATGTTTCATGAGTGTCGTTTTTCCGGCGCCGCTTTCGCCCGTTAGAAACACAAACTCACCCTTATCTATAAAAAAGGAGACGTCTGCAAGAGCCTCGGAAGATTCCCCATAGAGTTTTGTCACATGAGAAAACTGTATCATGATCAGGACTTTTTCTTTAAAAGAAAATGGACGCGTTCGGACCGGGCCGTAAATTTACGCTGGGAAAAGTTGTCCCAAATGCCAAGGACTTCGAAAAGGTCTTCGGGCACGCATTCTTTTATGGTTTTTATGTTGAGTACCTGTTGAACATGGCGCTCGCATGTTTTTTTGAACAATATTTTTCCTTCATCGCACAAGGAGAATATCGTAAAATCGTTATGCTGGAGCATGCGAAGTTCATCATAATAACTGTGCCTGAAATAAAAGGCATCTCCAAAATCGTCGGCATCGACATATTCATTGAAATTTGTTTCCGAATTGTATTTTGTCGTCACATCAAAAAGAAACAATCCGTCGTTTGCGAGATGCCGATGCACTTCGGAAAACAGGATCCGATACGCTTCCGTATCGCCAAGATAATTAATGCCGTCGTACAAAAATAAAAACAGGTCGAATGTGGTCGGGAGCTTAATGGGCAGTTTTTTAGCATCCGCACAAATAAAATGAAGCCCTTTCTTATTTGCCTGTTCGCACATTGCATACGACAAATCAGACCCCTGATAGGAAAATCCCGCATTGTTGCATAATTCACCCAATACGCCGGTGCCGCCGCCTATTTCAAAAATCCCGGGCTTTTTTATCGACGGTGCGTATGTTTGTAAAACATGGATTATGAGGCCAAGCCATTGGTCATAGCCTACATGGGTCATTATGCGGTCGTATAGCGGGGCGAGTGCAGCGTAGTTCACACTCACTCACAATCGAACGTCAACGTAGATGTCGCGCCGCCATTTTTTCACCAAATCATACAGTTTCTTTTGGGATGTTATCTCCTTGGTCTTCTCGGCAAGCAAGTCGTAGTCGTCTGCTAATGTCAAGGAACGGCTCTGCACCCTTTCGTCCACCCGGAACAAAACTATTTCATTACCGTCGCGCAGGGCTTTCGACACCTCACCGGGCTTCAAACTATCAATCGCCCCCCGCATTTGGTCGGACAGGGAAAAAAGAGGCAGCCATCCCATTTTCCCGGCTTTCCCTTTTGTCTGGATGTCGGTCGAAAACTTCTTTACAGCATCGGAAAAATCAGCGACAGACAAAGCATGGATCCTCACCGAATCCAATTGCGCCATTGTTTTTTCAATCTCTGCCTGGGGCGGCGAAACCTGGACAAAGATTTGACGCACATCGACCATTTGGTCTTTTTTTGCAATTACGGTTACGATATGAAAACCGAGCCTTGATTCAAAAACATCGCTTATTTGGCCGACATTGAGAGAGAAAACCATTTCTTCGAATTTCAATTCACTGAGCGTTCCTTTTTTTATGAAGCCAAGATCGCCGCCCGACGAAGCGCTCGGGTCTTCGGAAAATTGCTTTGCAAGAGAAGAAAAATCTTCTCCGTTATCCAGCCGTCGTTTAATGTTCATTATCTTCGCATACGCAAGTTGCCGCAGGGTGTCCGGCGCTTTAAGGTTGACGGACAGTTTTGACAATAACACGCTTTCGCCGACCGACGGCAAACTATCTTTGTATTGCGCATAAAAGGCCTCGACATCACTGGGGGAAACCTGGACACCTGAAATATATTGTTGCGACACCTTTTGCTTGACGATTTGCTCTCTTATTTGCGAACGAAGCTGGGCCCTGAATTTCGGGATCCCCATACCGTATTTTTCTTTCAATTCCTTTTCCAAAACATCGGCGGTAATGTTGTTTTGGTGGAGGATCTGCTGTATGTGGTTGCTTACTGCCTGTTCAACTTCCTCGTTGGTGATCGTAATGGTGGTATCTTTTGCCGCATGGACGATGAGTACTTTCCCGTCGATCAATTCCTGGAGATATTGCTTTCTAAGAGAAGGAAGCAATGTCGAATCTGGCGCAGCGGCGCCATTTGCCGTGCTCCGCATCATGGCATATGCGTCAAGCTCCGACACCAAAATCACCGAATCGCCGACAATGGCAGCCACCCCATCCAAGCTGCCTGTCCCAAAAATCGGGAAAGCGAAGGTAATAAATGACAAAACCGCAAACAGTACATATTTTTTCACGTTTTACTCCTGTTGTTGGACAGCCAAAGAATCATGGGGCAGAGAGTCTCGTTTAACCGCAGAACTGTCGATCGAGGCGGATTGATGGTCGGTAATGACGTCTAAATGCGTCTCCACGATCATTTTAGACCGCAATGTCGCAATCAACTGTTCAAGCGCTGCATTTTGCATCGTAGAAGCAAGGATATTCACGATCTCATCATGCACTTCGTCAAGCCGGCACAATGTGCCTTTGGGTTGTTTGTCGAGCACCCGGACAATGCAATACGTTGCCCCGATTTGAATGACATTTGTCGTGCCGTTGGCTTTCGTGGCGGCAATTTCCTGGGACAAATTCGCCGGAAGGTCATCAAGTTTTACATACGAAATATTTTTTGCATCAGGTAACGGGACCTTTGAATATTGCGACGCCAAATAGACAAAATTGTCCAGCGTCACCAACGAACGGACTTTCCAGGCACTTGCAGCATCATCACAAACGATTTCCATGAATTGCGCGACATTTTTTTCCCTGATGAATTTGCCTTTGTTTTCCGCATAATACTTTGCAACCCGGTCTTCCGGAACCTTGTTGTCCGGCGCAGGCACCGAATTTCTGCTTATCATTTCGGCACACAAAAGGTCTTCCTTCATTCTCTTAAGGCGGCCGCGCATGATTTCTTCTTTGTCTATTTTTAGCCGGAGCGCTTCATGATACAGAATTTGATTGTCCATCCAGCGCTTGACATAATTAACGATCTGTTCCCTCGTGATGAAATCGCTGTATTCGGGAGGTATTGTTTTATACAAATCGTCGAGAGTGAGTTCCGACGATCCAACACGAGCAACGACTGGGCTTTTCGGTTTTACCTTACATGATATGAAGAAACAGGCCATTACCATGAGGAGGAAGGCGAAAAGCCATTGCGACCAAGCGGTTTTTTGTGATATCATAGGTAAAAAAGATACATAATGGGGCATAAAAAATCCACGACGCTCTCTGCAAAAGCCGGATTATTTTTTTTGGCGTCCGAGGCGTTCAATAGAACTCCCCTTTTATAGAACGGATTGCAAAATTATAACGGTTTCCAATGACTGGTCATGAATGTCCTTGGCCGCAAGTGTTGTTTTCAAAATTACGGTCTGTTCGCTTTTCACATCAAAATGCCTGTCTGTTTTTGAAAGCACCTTTCCGATACGTTCCTTTACCAATGCATTGTCCCCTTCGAAAGCCAGTTGCAGGGATTTTTCCTGTGTAATGGAAACCTTGATACAGCCCAACATTCGGGCCAGAACCTTGATCCGCATCATAAGCAAAAGAGAATCAACACTCTTGGGCATCGGGCCGAACCTGTCGCTTAATTCTCTTTGCATTTGTTCGACATCGGCGATGTTGACGGCGCCGGACAATTGCTGATAGATGGATATCCGCGCAGCGCCGTCGGCAATATAATCGGTTGGAATGAAGGCTTCAAGGGCGATATCGACACTTGTTTCCACGGATTTGTCCTCGGGTTTTGTTTCACCCTTCAATTCCTTGACAGCCTCCTTAAGCAAGGTGCAATACAATTCGAACCCGACGGCAGCAATGAAACCATGCTGGTGTTCGCCAAGAATATTTCCCGCTCCCCGGATCTCAAGATCGCGCATCGCAATTTGGAACCCCGACCCAAGATCCGTGTATTGCTCCAAAACACGCAGCCGTTTGATTGCTATTTCAGAAACCTCCTTATTCGACGGAGTGAGAAAATAGGCAAAGGCCTGTTCCGACGATCTTCCCACACGACCGCGCAATTGGTACAATTGCGACAGCCCCATGGTATCGGCCCTGACAACGATCATGGTATTGACATTAGGGATATCGAGTCCGTTTTCGATGATGACCGTAGACACCAGGACATCGAAGCGACCGGCAATGAACTCCTTCATGATTCGTGCCAGAAGGTCGCCGCTGTCCATTTGACCGTGGGCGCAAATGACCCGCGCGCGCGGAACCATTTGTTCGATTTTGTCTTTGATCGCGTCGAGAGACTGTATGCGGTTGTTCACCACATACACCTGGCCTCCTCTGTCAAGTTCATTCTCTATTGCCTGCGAAAGGATTTCGTCGTGGTATTCCGCGACATGCGTTTCGATGGGGAGCCTGTTGCGGGGCGGCGTATTGATAATCGACAAGTCACGAGCACCGACAAGCGACAGATGCAGGGTACGCGGAATGGGCGTCGCGGTCATGGAAAGCACATCGACCTTAGAACGGTAATGCTTCAGTTTTTCCTTGTGCTTTACGCCGAACCGCTGTTCTTCATCGATGATGAGCAGGCCCAGGTTTTTAAACTCAATGTCCTGTGACAATATCCGATGCGTGCCCACCACAATGTCGACGGTACCATCTTTAATCCGGGCCACAACCTCTTTCTGTTCCTTGTTTGTCAAGAACCTGGACAACATGCCGATCCGTACCGGAAAATTCGCCATTCGTTGTATTAAGGTCGAGTAATGCTGGGCCGTAAGCACGGTCGTGGGAGACAAAATCGCTACCTGATACCCGTCCATGACCGCTTTAAACGCCGCGCGCATCGCGACTTCGGTTTTTCCAAAACCCACATCCCCGCAAACAAGCCGATCCATGGGTTTTTTCGATTCCATGTCTTGTTTGACTTCTGAAATTGCCCGCAACTGGTCGGGCGTCTCATCATAAATAAAGGCTTCTTCAAATTCCTGCTGCCATAACGTGTCTTTGGAATACGCGATACCTTCGAAAAATTGACGCTTCGCATATAATTCGATGAGTTCCTGAGCCATTTCCCGAAGGGATTCCCGTGTTTTTTCCTTGACACGTTCCCATGCGCCGCTGCCGAGTTTTGACAATTGCGGAGCAATTGATTCCTTGCCTATGTATTTTTGAACCTTATGAAAATCTTCAACAGGCACGCTGAGTTTTGCATTGTTCAAGTATAAAATGACCATGCAGTCCCGCGACACATCACCGGTTTCCAATCGTTCTATTCCGACGAACCTGCCGATCCCGCGGTCGATATGCACGACAAAATCACCGGGCGTCAAGCTGTCGTACGACGGCAATGCCGTACCGGTTCTGTTTTTTTTGTGCGTGATTTGTCGCGTCGGCTGCCTGTCGAAAAGCTGCGCATCGGTAAAAATGAGGCGCTGCGACAACACATCGACGAAACCCCGGTGCAAAAACCCGATATAAACCTTTACAAAAGAACAGGCCTCGCCGATAAGCTCCAACAGGCGCTGGGCATAGCCCTCGTTCGCGCACACGATGGCCGTGAAATACCCTTGTGTATGGCATTTGGTAAGATGGTCGATAAGGGGGTCGATCGCCTGCGGAAACGCCGGCTGCTCCGATGTTTTGAAATCATGGAAAAAATCAAACCGTTCTATGCCGCTCGTGCCTATGTACACGTTTTGAAACAGCGAAAGCCCGGCCAATGCATCATCTTTGTCAACAAGCAGTTTTTCCGGAGGCGACACAAGCTGCAAAAAGGCCTGTGGAACGCGGCCAAGATGCCGATGGTAATTTTGGACGCATTCTTCGAAGCGTCGCTGCGGCGCAATGATATCGTCCCATACAATGACTGTGTCCTGGGGCAAATAATCTATTATGGAAACTTCGGGCAAAGAAAAATGATGCAAAAACCATTCAATACCGTCATGATCCGATAAGCTTCGCCACTGATGGGACAGTTTTTGCAACCCCGCTTGTGCCTCAGGGTTCTTTTCCGCAAAGACAGAGAGCGCCTCAAGGCCTTTTTCAATTTCCCCATGCGAAAGGCAATACTCTTTCATAGGGAATACTTCAACCGATTTCCGGTTTTTCGACGATTTTTGCGAGAAAACATCAAATTCCCTGATTGTTTCCACGGTATCGCCGAAAAACTCTATTCGTATCGGCCCGTCGGTCATGAATGGATACATGTCCAGAATTCCACCGCGGACACTGAATGAACCGACATCCTCCACCGCAGTTTCCCGCCGAAAATTATTCTCCGTCAACCAGGCGCACAGTTGTTCCATTGGCAATTCCTGGCCTATTTCGATTCGAATCACCCTATTGAACAAATCGCGCGGCAATGGGACTTTTTGCAGCATTGCAGGATAAGGGGCAATGTAAATCGCCCGTTTGCCGGACAGAAGCTGGGAAAGCACATTAAAGCGACTTTCGACAATCGGGCCAAAAGGGGACTTCATATTATAAGGAACAGCATCGCGCGAGGGAAACAGGGAGACGCTATTTTCACCAATAAGCGCCATGCATTCCGCAGAAAGCACTTCGGCCCGTTTACTGTTTTCTAGAGAAACAAAAATAGAGCTCGTTGAAGACCGAAATAGGTCGGCAATAAGAAAAGCATCACTGGAGCCAAAGCTGCCGGTAAAAAGGGAAACCGAGGGTTTTCTCGCTTTCCAGTCTGCAATGCCTTTGAATGAAGTTTCAGAAAAATAGGCGCTTAAAGGTGGTAGAACTGCCATTCATGATCCAGGATCCGGAGTTTTTTGGAGAGGAATAAATGAGCTAGGAAGGATTCGAACCTTCGACTCTCGCCTTAAAAGGGCGATACTCTACCGCTGAGTTACTAGCCCATTCAAATTTGAACAGACACTTAAAATATATTTTTTTAAAAAATAATTCAACAATTATAAATAAGCTTTCATTTGCATTGATAAAACATGTAGTCCGTTTGCATTAAAATACGTTTTTCCGATTTCTCCATGATAGGTCATATCTAAGGAAAAATGCGTATTAAAGCTGATATGGGCCGAAACGTCGAAATTATGCGTAAGCCCCGGGGAAAAACCCTGGGCAAGACGCGGATCAACGATGTTTTCCAACCCTACATATGAATAGGTATATGATGCTTCGGCACTGCCGCTGCTGGAAATCTGCCATTGCAAACCGGGTACTGCACGATAATACCAGCCTCTGTCACTTTCGAGGGCATCATTACCGGTTTTTCCTGCCCACCCCGCAATTTCTTTGACATATACGGTTAAGGGATGGACAATAATGTACTTTTCGGTTGCCGTGGCGTTGCGGTCCGCAAGGTCGTATGCCGCCATCACATTGCTCCACCAGGCATTAAAAAAATTCCCCTCCAAGGCATAATACCAGGGATCAAAACTTTTGTCAATTGAAAGCCCCCACGAAACCCCTGTTTCGGAATAGGTGCTTTGTTTTTTCACATCAGGCTCCACAAAGACCCTTCCATGAAGGCCTTTAAGGCTGTCGGGCGTCCAGTCGATGCTCTGCCGGTACGAACAATCGGAAAAAACGATGGAAGTGTCCCGCAGTTTTTCGTTTGAAAAGACCGACCGGTAACCCGGGACCCAGGATGAAGCCGGCTGGTTTTGGCTTAACGAAAGGTTTTCCTCACAAAGCAAGGCGCCGTACCATGAAAGGTCGCGCAGAAGACCCGACCCGGTTTTCTTTTGCGGCCAATACGACCAATTGACACATAAGCGTGTTTTCCGCTGGCGCTGTTGCGACGTACTGTCGTACACTTCTTTTTGCGTAAGCAAATAATCCCCATTCGCCTTCAACACATATTTTCCCAGCGAATCGCTCCAAACCGCATTGCCCTGGCCGGGCTGCGCATAGATGCCGACAGTTTGAAAGCTTGACCCCTGTTCTATCGTGACCCG
>Ga0182027_10006817_pt1 | contig 16999 bp, 16 predicted proteins | sample 712E1DmetaG_FD_121300 | JGI IMG/M metagenome (GOLD analysis project Ga0182027, IMG submission 121300) | Permafrost microbial communities from Stordalen Mire, Sweden - 712E1D metaG (Illumina Assembly) | ecosystem: Environmental > Terrestrial > Soil > Wetlands > Permafrost | place: Sweden... | reverse complement strand
GGCGTTACATGGATTCAGTCTATATATAAACCCGACGAGGCCGGGTCTCGTCGAAAACCCGAGCTCCGAGCTCGACGGATTTAATAAAGTTTGACACAGATTTTTTCGGGCGTATAATAAAAACATAGAAGGTAAAAAATAAAAATACATGATAGACGATAAAGATATAGGAAAATTAAGCGAGGTTTTTGCGACAAAAGATGACCTCGAAAAATTTTCCACTAAAGAAGAATTAGTTGAATTCAAAAGTGAAATTTTGGACGGCCAAGACCAGATATTGAAAGAGTTGAAAACTTTAACCCAGGAAAAAACAATTAAAGACAAACAGGACAAGCGCCAGAAAGAAGTTTTAAAAATCCATAACGGCGCCCTGAAGAGAAATAAAATTTTATCTGACGAAGAGTCGTCAAAAATTTCTCACGCAGGAGTTTTCTAAGCTAACTAATTTTGTCTTTCACCCAGTTAAATAATTTTTAGCAAAGCTAAAAATTAGCGCTAAACGCTATTTAACCGGGGTAAACAATCGGCATTCTATCTTGTGAAACCGTGTAGTGAGCATCTTGCCGTGTAGTCAGCTTGGCTGTACTACTGCGGTGCTCTACTACTGCGGTGAATAGAACCGTCGAAAACAAAAAACTCTCCCCGCCAAGGCGGGGGGGGGGGAGTTTTTGTTTTCACGTTGAAGTTTGACACAGATTTTTTCGGGCGTATAATAAAAACATAGAAGATAAAAAATAAAAAGATGTTAACAAACGAAGACGTACAAAAATTGAAAGAGGCATTTGCCACGAAAGATGAAATAAGGGAAATGATTAGTCCTCTTGCGACTAAGAAGGAAATGGACAATCTTTCTGTTAAATTGTTGCCGAGAGAAGAATTCGAAAATTTTAGAGTTGAATTAAAAGAAGATATAGATGGGTTAAGGGAAATGGTTCAGGCGTTAGTTATATCGGTTGATAAACTTGTTGGGGCTGTGGGCACTTTGTCTCAAGAGTACACAATGGTTACTAATAAAGTTGATCGCCACGAAAAATGGCTTTTGCAAATTGCCGAAAAGCTCGGGATTAAATTACAATATTAAATAAACTCAAAAACTCTCGGGTTAAAATCCGGGAGTTTTTGTTTACTGATTATCGCTGATTACTCCGTTGAAACGACGCTGATAAATATTTATCGCGACTTCCTAGCGATATCGTAGATGATTCTTTTTATAGTTAATTTATCTGGTCCAAAGTTTATCAGGAATCCGAGTTTATATTGAGAACCTTTTAAATATTTCCAGAATTGATCTATGTCTTGTTTTGTTATAAATTGTTTTGCTTTTAATTCCACAATAATACAGTCGTTGACGATCTTATCGGGGATGTAAGTGCCGACTTTTTCATTTTCAAAATAAATGTTAATTCTTTTTTGTTCTTCAACTTTCAACCCTCTTTTTTCCAAATCTTTTGTAAGTGATTTGTCGATGATTTTCTCTTTAAAAGCTCCGCCAAAACTTTTCCAAACATCAAAACAGGCACCTCTGATTTCATAGGATTCTTTTTCATATAAGAAATTGTTAACCTTATTTGCCATGGTCTTGTTTTATCAGCGTTATTTCAGCGTTTCAATCAGCGTTATTTCAGCGGAAGGGTTTTTAAAAACTCATCCACGTTTGGTTTTGACTGCGGAGATAGTTGTAAAACCGTGGCTGCTTCTTGTCTTGCTTTGTCGTATTCGCCCAATTTTGCGTAGATTAAAGCCAGCGTAGAATGATATTGGGGGTTGTTGGGATTTATTGCGATTAATTTTTCAAAGACTGGCTCTAAATTTTTATAATCCGGAAACGATCCATAAGCATTTGCTAAGTCGTCCAAACTTGTTTCTGAATTAACGTTAACCCCTTTTTCTCCCGCCAGTTGCATATTTTTGTTGGCATCGGTATAGTCATCTAAATATATTTCTGCAAGTCCTAAATACCAATAACAATCTCCAATATTTGAATTTAACGCAATACATTTTTCAGATATATTTTCGGCGTTTTTGTAGTTGGCTTCATCTATTTGTATTTTTGCTTTTGCTATAAATATTTCTTGGTGTTTCGGGGCTAGTTGCAATGCCTTGTCTAAATAACCGTCTGCCTCTGAAAGTATTGCATTTTCCGATTTTGAATCTGTTTCTTGCTCGGCTAAAGTGGTTGTCAGCGTCCCAAGGTAAAGCCAGTATCTTGTGTAAAGCGGCTGTATTTTTACAGCATTTAATAATAACCCGCCTATTTTTTTTGTGTAAGCCAGATTATTTTCCGGATAAAAAACGCTGCAGGTTTTTTCAAAATTACCATATTCTATTATGGCGTAAGAATCCAAAATGCTGTGTTCCGGCAATATTTTGTCCATTATGGAAAACGCCTGGTCGCACATTTTTTGGTTGGCTAAACTATTTGCTTTATTTATTTGCGCATTTATTTCAAATGGAACCCAGTTGTATTGATATAAAAAAATAATTAATAAAATAAATAATAAAATTAACGCAATATTTTTAAATTTGTCATTGCGAGGCAATCGCAATTGCCGAAGTAATCTCGAAGTCCAGATTGCTTTGTCGCCTGTTGGCTCCTCGCAATGACGGGCTAAATCATTTGTTGATGAAGTCAGGTGGAGCGAATAGGCGATAATTAGGAAAAATATGATGTATGTGCCGAAAGAATCAAAACTGAAAAAGTTAGCAACCAAATATCCAATCAATGTCGCCTGTATCCCGTGCGCCATCAGCGTTTTTTCAGCGCTTTGCCCGTCCGTAGCCTCTGGCGAAGGAGGGTTATTTTCGGCGTGCTTCACCTTATGAAGTTGCCAAAATAAAACACCAAATAGCGCCAAATAAGCTAATATTCCCAAAATCCCGGCTTCTGCTCCCGTGTCTAAAAATATGTTGTGAGCTTTGTCCCACCACGGAGAAGTAGTTATCTTAGGATCATAATTTTTATCAAATCCAACTGCAAAATTTTCCGGACCCCAGCCCAAAATTGGCTTGTCTAAAACTTCCTTAAAGGCTGTTTGCCATGCTCTATACCTCTCATCATTTAATGCATGTTTTATTGATAGTTGGTTCACCAGCCCTGTGGTTATTCTATTTTGTAGAATTTTCGGTAGCCCTGGATGCACGTTCGCGTACAAAACAAATGCAAGAATAAATATTATAAATAGACCGATGCAGATTTTCAGAATTTTTAGTTTTTTAGGGCTTGTCCGGTTAAATTGTCCTGTTTCGCGGGACACCTCGCTCTGCGAGGATTTAACTGGTCTTGCCCCGTTAGAGATAGCTTGCCCCAAAGATCCTTCGGTCGCGCTATCGCGGGCGTGATCTCTAACGGGGAAGAACAATAAGAAATACAATACCCCAATAAAAATTCCCAGATATGCTGCGCGGGTTCCGCTTATTAAAATTGTGAAAAGGAAAATAAGCAACGAAAAAATATAGAATATTTTTTTTAGCTTGCCCTGAACAGTGTCGAAGGATTGGTTAATGGCAAAGGATAGTGTTGGGAAAAATAAAAGCAATAGGTAAATTGCCAAAATAATCGGGTTTCCCAAAGTTGACGGTGGCTGTCCTGAAGCAGCGAAAATTTTATTAAATAATCCATAATATTGGATAATTCCAACAAAAGAGACCAAAATGCCAATAAAAATTGAAAAGACCCATGCTTTCTGCCAACCCGCCTCGCTTACGTGCGGGTCTTGCTTGCGAAAAAATAAAAATGCCATAATTGCAAAAACAAAATAAAAAGCAAAAGTCACAAATCCACCCCCGCGGTAAGGAGATCCCCAAAAACTAAAAAGCGGGTCAACAGAAAATATGCTTGCCAGCAAAAAAATGCCAAAAAGTCCGCCCAACGCCCAAATAATTTTACTCGCCCCGTTAGAAGCTAAAGGCTTTCTAATGGGGTTGTTTTTCGTCATTGCGAGGAGGTCGCAACCGACGAAGCAATCCCCGCGGTTGAGATTGCTTCCCGCCACGCTACGCTCGCGGCTTCGGCTCACGCGGGCTCGCAATGACGACGCGATAAATAAAAAAAGCATTATAGCCATAACACTTCTAAAAACAATGGATTTTCCCCAATCTGCCGGAAAAAAATAAGGCGGTATTGTCAAAATTGGCAGCGTTAGAATTATAAAAAGTCCGATTTTGTATAGCCAGTTAAGCTTATTGGACATAAGATTTACGATTTAAGATTTAAGAATGAGAACCTACAATTTAGGATTTATGAACGTTTTTGTTTTTGTGATTAAGCCTTGCAAAATTTGGTGGGTAAAATTAGCTTTATCCATTAATTCGTTAAAATCTGTGTCTGATAAGTATCCTATATCTTTAGCAATAATTATTTGGTCTTTTAGTTCTGTCAGAGAGCCCTGAGATTGATAATAAAAATGAGCCTTATCTTTGTATGTTTGCCTTCCAAATCCTTCTGCTATGTTGGAAGTAATCGAAACGGCAGCTCTTCTCATCTGACTGGTTAGCCCGAATGTTTCGTCTTTGGGGAAATTTTTAGTTATTTTGTAAATTTTAATAACCAAAAGATGCCCTTCTTGCCAGACCTTTAAATCCGTAAAATCCTTTATTTTCTTCTTTTCGTCCTCGTACATTTTAAATCTTATTTCTTAAATCTATTTATGTATTTTCTTCTTAAATCTTATTTCTTAAATCTCTCTCGGCATTATTCTTTTTTCTTGAATCTTAAATCTATTTATATATTTATTCTTAAATCTTATTTCTTAAATATCTCTCGCATTATTCTTCATTCTTAAATCTTAAATCTATAATTTTATTCTTTAGGTTTCTTAAATCTATTTATGTATTTTTTTCTTAAATCTTCACTCTTAAATCATAAATCTATTCATTGATTTTTGCCATGGTTTATGATACAAATATTAAATGTCCACATTATTTGATGATACAGATTATGAAGCCAAAAAGCAATAAAAAGATAATCATAACCAGTGGATTTTTCAACCCCTTGCACATTGGCCACGTAAATTTGATAAAGTCAGCTAAAGAGTTAGGAGATTTTTTAGTTGTCATTGTCAACAATGATGAGCAGGTTAAAATAAAAGGTTCTGTCCCTTTTCTGCCAGAGCAGGAAAGAGTAGAAATAATTAAGGCGTTAAAATATGTCGACGATGTAGTCTTGTCGGTTGATAAAGACGGAAGCGTTGTTGAAAGTTTAAAAACGGTTGCTAAAAAATATCCGAATGCAGAATTATTTTTCGCCAAAGGTGGTGATAGGAATAGCGATAATATTCCGGAAAAGTCAGCTTGTGAAGCATTAAATATAAAAATAATCAGCAATGTTGGTGGTGGCAAAGTGCAAAGTTCTTCTTGGCTTTTAAAAAATGTTGCAGGTAAAAATCAGAAAAAAATAGAATAATAGAATTGTTTATGGAAAGTAATTTTTTTTCTTTTTTAAATATAAAATCCCTGTTCTTTGAAAACAAAACGCTTAAACAAACAATTTTAAAAAATACTTTTTGGCTTGCCGTGGCAGAAGTAGTTGATAGGGGGCTTGGTTTTTTAGTTATTATTTGGATTGCCCGTCACTATGGACCGGCGTCTTATGGCCAATGGTCTTTTGCTTTGAACTTCGCAGCTTCTTTCGTTGTTTTTGCGGACTTGGGTTTTGCTATTTTAACGGTGCGCGAAGTCGCCAGAGATAAATCTAAAGCCCGGGACTATATTGACAATATATTCGCAATGAAGCTGGTTCTCGGGCTTATAACGTTTGGGATAATTGCCCTTTCCATTCATTTTTTCGGCAAGGAGGGCGAAGTGGTAAAATTGGTTTATTTTTTAGGAATTTATTATATTATCAATACCTTCGCCATATTTTTCCGATCAATATTTCAGGCTAATGAAAAAATGCAATACGAAGCTCTTTGCAGATCTATACAGAGCGCGAGCGAGCTGATTTTAGTGGCAGTTTTTATACTTAATAAGGCATCAATCGTTACTACAAGTTATGCCTATAGCATCGGTTCGTTAGTGGGCATACTATTTTCTTTGGTATTTATCTGGAATTTTTTTTCAAAGTTTTTTTACAAGATAGATTTAAATATTTGCAAGGAAATTTTAAAGGAGTCTTGGCCAATAGCGTTAAGCGGTTTTATAGGAACTATTTATGCCAGTTTTGGTGTTATTTTTCTATCTTTACTGAAAACAGATAAAGATGTGGGCTGGTACAGCGTTGGTTATAGTTTAATTGCAGCTACAATGGTTTTACCAAATTTGTTTATGGCCTCTCTATACCCTAAACTATCAAACTTATACGCAGAATCAGAAGAACTTTTTAGAAAGATATTGAAAAGAAGCTTTAAATACGTTTTTATTTTGGGCTTAATTGTTATCCCTTTAATTTTCATTTTTTCAAAGAAAATAATATTATTGTTATATGGAATAAATTATATTAATTCAATAGCTGTTTTTAGAATTTTATTAATTATGGCATTCATCGACTATATGGGTTGCTTGCTCGTAAACACTATATACGCCATTAAAAAACAGGCATTTTATACAAAACTGCTGGCTTGTGGGTTGATATTTAACATTATATTGTGCTTTATGCTTATACCAAAATATTCTTATACGGGACTTAGCATAGCAATGCTGGTTACGGATTGTTTTTTGACCTTATCGGCATTTCTGTATATCAAAAAAACAATATTTGATAAAAATATTGATGAGATAAAAAAATAAGTTGCCCTGAGAAATTATTACTTTACACGGCAGATAAAGTCTTCTTCGTGGTCTTTATAAAGTTCACAGATATAGTCCGGACAGATTTTTTTTAAAACACGTGGAAGGTTTTCTTTATCATCGGGATTATGATATGCTGACATCGCTATTACCGGTTTATACTTCTTTATGGTTTTTTTAGCCCCTTGTAGTATTTTTTCTTCATATCCTTCGGTGTCTATTTTTATAAAATCCAATCGAGAGACGTTATTATTTGCGACGAAATGATCGATAGTTGTCACTGCCACCTGTTCTATTTTGTCTGCATCATTGTCAAAATATTTAAAGAAGGGGCTGTCTTTTAAAACACTACTTGCGGTTTCTCCTGTTCTCACAACGATATTCTTTCGAGTAGCCACGTCTCCTAATCCAGAATGCACGCAAGCGATATTGGAATAATTTTTTGCATTGTTTTTTAATAATTTAAAGGTTTTCATTACTGGCTCAAAAGCATAAACGTGGCCGTTAGTTGCGAATTTTGCCGCAAAAATTGAGAACGTTCCGATATTCGCGCCCGCATCAATAACGACAGAATCCTTTTTAAGAAAATGTTCTGCATGATATTGATCCAATAAGATAACTTCGTTTATAAGGCCTATTGTCTCATAATAGTTTAACCCGCCGAATTTGTTTCCTAAAAGATTGAAATATCCATCCGCAGACAGAAAGTCGGAAGTTTCCCTTTTTACTTCTTTATTTACAAATATACGATGATGTAAATGTTGAAGATCTCGTTTGGATTTTGAAATTGTCGCAGGCAGTAAAAGTTGTAAATATTCTTTTATAGAAAAATATCCGCCCATTAAACCCATGAAATACAGGAGCCGTAAACGGAGAGGTGGCCACAAATTTAATGTTTTCGCAACAAATAATTTTTTGTCTTTCAAGCATTTGAGGATATCTTCGGGTAATATTTCTTGGTCCATTTTTTGCATATTTTATTTTTTTATCATTTTAATTTTAACATATTGGTAGAAAAAAGGACAGTGATTTACAATTTTGATATAAAACAATAGAATGAAATTATATAAATCAAATATTATGCAGCCACAAAAAATAGCTATAATCCATCATCCCAGGCTGGTTGGCGGAGGAGGGGCGGAGGCCTGCGCGCTTTTTACAATTGAGGCATTGAAGAATGATTATGATATTACCTTGGTTACAACGGGCGGCGTGGATTTTGGTAATTTGAATGATTGTTTCGGAACAAATTTGAAAGCAGATGAAATTAAAGTAATTTCTATCCCGGCGTTAAAAATATTTAAAAATAGATTTGATACTTTAAGGTCATTTCAATTAGCAAGATATTGCAAAAAAGTTGCTCCGCAATTTGATCTTATGATTTCAACATATAATCAGATGGATTTTGGCAAGAAGGGTATCCAATTTATTGCCGATTTGTCTTCTGGTGATGAGTTGCGCAGAATTTATAATAGCGAGTCAGGCAAAGCTGCCAAATGGTTTTATCAGAATTCATTTTATAGGAAGTGCTACTTAAAATTTGGCGTAATTTTATCGGGAGTTTCAGAAAAAGGTTGGAAAAAAAATTTAACGATATCTAATTCTGAATGGGAAAGCAGAATATTAAAAAAAACTTATGGGATAGAAACGACCGTGATCTATCCGCCGGTAGTCAGCGAATTCCCCAATGTTCCATGGATTAAAAAAGAAAATGACTTCTTGCTTATAGGGAGGATATCCCCCGAAAAAGAAATCGAAAAAGTCATAAAAATTTTAAAAAGAGTAAAAATAGATAACCCCGAAATTCATTTACATATAATTGGAAGAATAGACGACATTGTTTATGCTGAAAAAATAAAAAATCTTTGCCAAGAAAATAAAGATTGGTGCTTTTTAGAAAAACCGATGTTCGGCCGGGAGAAATTAGATTTTATCGCAAATCACAAGTTTGGTATTTCGGGAAGAACCAACGAGCCTTTCGGCATTTCCGTTGCCGAGATGGCAAAAGCGGGGTGCATTGTTTTTGTGCCCGACGGCGGAGGACAAGTAGAGATAGTTGACGGGCTCCAGCTTGTATATAGGGACGAATCTGATGCTACAGCAAAAATTAACAAGGTTTTATCAAGTCCGGAAATCCAGACTAAACTGCAAAAATACTTATTAATACAAAGCCAGAAATTTTCAACAGATAATTTTCAAAGAGAAATTAAAAAAATAGTCCGAGAATTTTTAAACCCTTTAAACTGAATAATTTTTAATGAATAATCCAATAACGAAAAAGAAAATAGCGGTATTCCATCCTTATTTGACTCGCGGAGGATCTGAGGCGGTGTCCCTTTGGACGGTGGCGGCTCTTAAGGATAACTATAGCGTAATTATTACTACAGTCATTCCAGAAAACAAAATAGATATAGCCGACATAAATAAATATTATGGGACAGATTTAAGTGAAAAAGATTTTTTAGTAATAAAAACTCCATTGTTTTTAAAATTTTTTAAACCCGACAAATTGTCTTCTTTAAGAAACAGGCTGGCTCAAAGATACTGTAGGAAGGTTGCTGGCCAGTTTGATTTGATAATAAGTTCTTGCAATATATCTAGTTTTGAGAAGAGGGTTATTCAGGTCATAGGCGACTTTTACTTTGATGAAAATGTCCGCTATGCCTTAGATGTGCTGCCGACAGAAAACAAAGATTGGCTTCGTCATAATAAAATTTTTTTGAGAAAAATATATTTAAAATTTTGCGATTTAATTTCTCCTCCGTTATTAGATTGGAGCAAAGATATAATTATATCAAATTCTAATTGGACAAAAAAGATGGTATTGGAAAAATATGGAGTGGACTCGTTGGTGGTATATCCCCCAGTAATTGGTTTAACAAATTATTCAGAAGGTTTACCTTTCGAGAAAAGAGAAAACGGATTTGTATATATAGGGAGAATAGCCCCGGAGAAGAATATAGAGGGCATAATAAGAATCTTAGATAAAGTGCGGCAAATGGGTAACAATATACATTTGCACATAGCCGGAGGATTAAACAATAGCCCCTATGCTAATTTGATAAGAAATATATGTTCGAATCGTAAAGACTGGATTTTTTTGGAAGGAAGTTTGGATAAAATTGAAAAGAATAAATTGTTTGCTGGCCATCGTTTTGGAATTTCCGGCCGCACAAATGAGCCTTTCGGCATTTCCGTTGCCGAGATGGCAAAATCAGGTTGCATTGTTTTTGTTCCCAACGGCGGAGGCCAGACAGAAATTGTAAATGCCACCCAGCTTATTTATGAAAATGAACATGATGCCGTTGAAAAAATCAATAAAGTTTTAAACGATAAAAATATGCAGATTGATCTGCAAAAGAATCTTTTAAAAATGAGCCAAAGATTTTCGACAGAAAGTTTTGGCCAATCGATGAAAAATATAGTCAGTAAATTTTTTGAAACAGCATAAAATAAATAAATTATGATAACTATTTTTACAAATCCGCGCCCATTTAAAGGTCCTTTTGACACAATCCAAAGAAACGCCTTAAAAAGTTGGATAAAATACGGTAACGGCTGCCAGATTGTTCTGTTCGAAGACGAGGAGAAAACAACGAGTAAAGTTGCCAAAGAGCTTGGTTTGGATTGTATAACCGATGTGGCGTTCAATAAGTTCGGCACGCCATTATTTAACGATGCGGTAAATAAGACAAAGAAAATAGCAAAATTTGAAATTTTGGCTAACGTGAACACGGACATCATGCTTTTTGAAGATTTCTTTTTAGCCGTTAAAAATGTGAAAAAAATATTAAACGGCGAGGATTTTTTAATGGTCGGACAGAGATATAATGTGGATATGGACGGCAAGGAAATTGATTTTGACGCTGTTGACGCCAAGAAAGATATTCTTGATATGGTCTCAAGCAAGGGGAAGCTGCATATGCTGGCTGCGATGGATTATTTGGTTTTTCCGAAAAAGTTTAATTTTAATCCACCCTCTTTTGCCATAGGTAGAACAACTTTGGATAGTTGGATGATTTTTTGCGCGCGTCTTATGAAAGTTCCCGCAATAGATGCGACACTGTCGGTTAAGGCGGTACATCAGAATCATAACTATCCAAGGCTGAAAAATAACTCCGCCGATTGCGAGATTGAAAGGAAAATAAATGTGAAGCTGGCCGGCGGTTTTAAGAACATGGGCACAATAAGAGATGCGGACTGGATTCTTTATCCCGGAGAGTTGAAACGTCCGAAGTTTCCTCGAAGGATTTTTTCCATTCTGACATTATTTTATCCATGGCAACTCCTTCTTTGCGCGAAGAGAACGTTGCAAAACATTAGAAAATAAAGATAATGAAATATTATATAGTTATAACAACCATAAACATACCGAAGATTGCAGAAGATTATTGCAGGAATATAGAAAAATTTGGACATAAAAATAATGTCGGGATAATTATTGTCGGAGATAAAAAAAGCCCGGATAAAGAGTCTTTTAAAATATGCGGAGATTTGAAAAGCAAAGGTTTTGACGTGGAATATTTTGATATTGAAAAGCAGGAAAAATGGCTGGAAAAATTTCCGAAGTTAAAAGAAATAATTCCCTACAACTCAGACAATAGAAGGAATATAGGCTATCTTATGGCTTTAGAAAAAGGATGCGAAATTTTAATTTCTATTGATGACGACAATTTTCCTTTAGATGAAAAAGATTTTATCGGATTCCATAGCATCGTAGGGACTAGACAACAATTACCTGTCATAAAAACTGACTCTAACTGGTTTAATATATGTGATCTGATGGAAAAAAATCCGGATTGCAGGATTTATGCGAGAGGATATCCATATAATAAAAGATGGCAGGATTCCAAAATTTTACGGGGGAAAAAAGAGGTTAAAATAATGCTTAATGCCGGTCTTTGGTTGCAGGATCCTGACGTGGATGCCATAACTCGGATAAGTCGGGATGTAAAAACAGTGGAATTTACCGGCGGACAGATTGCGCTTGATATAGGCACGTGGTCTCCGATAAACACTCAAAATACGGCGTTGCACATAGATCTATTGCCAGCTTACTATTTTGTTTTAATGGGTGAAAAATTAGATAATTTGGTTATAGATAGGTATGGCGATATTTGGTCTGGTTTTTTTGTTAAAAAGGTTATGGATTCTCTGGGATATTATGCTTCTGTCGGCAATCCTATTGCCAATCACATCAGAAACAAGCATAATTTATTTAAAGATTTAAAGCAGGAATTAGGATGCATAATGCAGACAGATTTGTTGGCAGAATTTTTGGAAAAAATTAGCCTGAAGGGAGAAAATGCGTCAGAGGTTTACGCTGATTTGGCCGATAAGTTTTTAGATTATGTCAATGCGGATGCGAGGTTCTCAGGCGACTTTAGAAAATATGTTGAAAAATTAAATTATTGCCAAAAAGTATGGCTGGAAACAATACAGAAAATAAAAAATTAAAAGTTTCAATAATCACTCCGACCTTAAACAGGGGCGAATATTTAGAGCAGAATATTTTGAGCGTCAAGAATCAGGACTACCCTTTACTTGAGCATATTGTAGTGGACGGAAAATCTGTAGATAATTCTTTGGATGTGCTTAAAAAATATGAGGGAACATATAATATGAGATGGATTTCTGAAAGAGATAGCAGTAACACAAATGCGATGAACAAGGGGTTTAAAATGGCAACGGGCGATATATATTGCTGGCTGGATTCGGACGACACATATCTTCCCGGAACAATAAAAAAAGTGGTTAATATTTTTGAAAAGCATCCTGAAATCGATGTAGTTTTTGGAGACGTTTTCATCGTTGACAAGGCCTGCAATGTTATTAACTATATAAGGCACGGGAAATTTAATTGTGAAAATGCGATATATGAAGGAATGAACGTCAGCGCGCAAGCCATTTTTTGGAGGAGGAATGTTTATGAAAAATTAAACGGAATGGACGAGAAATATGTTATATGCGCAGATTACGACTTTTTTATAAGGATGGGTTTATCCGGTGCTAAATTTTATCATTTAAGGGATTTCTTGGGCACATACAGGCATCATTATGGGCAATTAACTGGCCAGATTGATCGTCGGCAGATAGAGACAACCTCAATTTGTAATAAATATATGGACAATAAAATAAGCCCCGTTAGATTAAGATATAAAAAAATAAAATCATTGTTCAGAAAATCTTTTTATCTTGTGCTGCAAGGTGACGCATGGTTTGTGGCAAGAGGATTTTTAAGGCGCATAAAAATTTTACACAATCCGTCATTGGATTAATTAATATGTCAAAGGCGAGGATTGCTATAATTTCACCATATTTCAGCTCCGGCGGCGGAGGGGATTCTTTGACTGCGTGGACAATACAGGCCTTAAAGGGCTATTATGATATCAGCTTGTTTACTTGCTATAAGGTTGATATTTCAGATTTTAATAAAATTTACGGGACAAGCCTTTTGATAGAAGACGTTGAGGTGATAAGGCCGCCATTGTCTTTTTTGTTTAAAGTAATTTCCGGATTCGGAATGCTAAAGTATCATTTTTTGGTGAGATATTTTAAAAAAAACAAAACAAAATTTGATGTCGTTTTTGGGACATATAAAGAAGTATATTTCGGCATAAAGGGAATACAATATATACATTTTCCGGAATTATATAAAGGCGACCAAGATTTAGATTTTTTATCAAAACAATACTACAATAATTCTTTTTTGAGATTAATGTACCAAAATTTTTGTTATTTCATCTCCGGTTTTGACAGAGAAAAAATGAAAAATAATATTACTCTTACGAATTCAAACTGGACAAAAGATAAGATAAAAGAGATTATGGGAATAGAGAGCAGAGTTGTTTATCCGCCTGTGCTGGACGATATTGTAAAAATGCCGTGGGGCGGAAAAAAAAACGGGTTCATATGCATCGGGAGAATTTGTCCTGAAAAAAGGACAAAAGTCATTATTAAAATCATCGGTCTTGTCCGCGAGGCGGGATTTGACGCGCATATTCATATTATAGGTTCGATTGGAGAAAGAAAATATTATAATGATATAAGGCGGTTCCAAAAAAATAATCCATGGATTATTTTGGAAGGGTCTGTTGACAGAAAAAATCTTACATCAATGATTTCTGAATATAAATATGGCATTAATGGAAGAAAAGACGAGCATTTTGGAATAGTAGTAGCGGAAATGATTAAAGGCGGATGCATTGTCTTTGTGCCAAACAACGGAGGGCAGGTGGAGATTATTGATGACGAGCAATTGACCTTCAAGGATATAAATGATGCTGTGCAAAAAATTATAAGTGTTTTAAAAGACAAAGATTTGCAATACAGAATGCAGAAAAAATTATCCGGAAGAGCGGCTTTGTTCTCCGTGGATAGATTTACGCGCGAAATAAGAGAAATAATTAAAGAATTGCAATAAAAATAATTTAGATATGGATCGTAAAATTTTTTTTAAAATATTATTGAAAATCTGTCCGCACTTTATTATTTTCGGTTCTATGAATATTGTTATGCGGATGAAATATGGTGTTAAAATAGGGAAAAAATCAAGGGTGTACACGAATTCTTTTTTTGGGGGTCGTAATGCGGTTTTTGGAAATGTGCTGATTTATAACAGCAGTATTGGATTATGTACATATATCAGCGATGATTCAAAAATAAGATGGGCGAATATCGGAAAGTTCTGCTCTGTTGCCGATAACTTGAATATAGGAATGGGGCAGCATCCATCAAGAAAATTTGTAAGCACGCATCCAGCTTTTTATTCTTTGAAACTTTATGAAGAAATAACCTTTTCAAAAGAGCAAAAGTTTGAAGAGCATTCGTATGTAGACTCAGAAAAAAAATATGTTGTTGAAATCGGGAATGACGTTTGGATAGGAAGCAATGTTTTAATAATGGATGGGATTAAAATCGGAGACGGCGCCATAATTGGAGCCGGAGCAGTTGTTACAAAAGATGTGCCTGACTATGCAATTGTTGGTGGAGTCCCGGCAAAATTAATAAGATATAGGTTTATGGAAGAACAGGTGAAATTTTTAAAGGATTTTAAATGGTGGAACAAAGATTTTGATTGGATAAAAAACAATTACGAAGATTTTGACGACATAGAAGAATTTATTAATAAATATAATAATAATTAATGAAACCCAAAGTTTTAATTTGCGCCTTTGCCTGCATAGGGGCTCCTGACAGGAGGTTTGGTTTTACCGAAAGCGGAGAAGGTGTGTTGGGTTGGAACATTGTCGGGCAATTAGACCGTTTTTGTGAATCATTCGTCTTAACCCATAATCAAAATCATAAGCTTATTGAAAATAGATTATTGACAAATCATCTTTTAAATACAAAATTTTATTACATCAGTTTGCCCGGCTGGATAGAAAAATTGCAGGGCTTTCATGTAGGAGTGCAAATTTATGCATATATTTGGCAGATAAAAGCTTATTTTTTTGCTAAAAAGCTTAATAAAGAGCAAAAGTTTGATGTTTTTCATCATTTAACTTATGCAAATGATTGGATGGTAAGTTTTATAGGGGCTCTTTTGCCAGTTCCATATATCCGTGGTCCCGGCGGTGGAGCGCATTATGTTCCAAAAGAATTCGTTAAAAAATATACTTTGAAAGAACGTTTGGCGGAAAAAGTTAGAAGCGTCGGACAATGGATGTTCAGGCACGATCCATTTTTTATCATTGGCCAAAACAAAGCAAGGGCTATTTTGGTTTGCAACAAGGAATCTTTTAATGCGTTAAACAAAGATTGGCAAAAGAAGGCGCAATTTTTTCCGGTTAACGGAATTTCTTCAGAAGATTTTTTGTTATTTAAAAAACAAGAAAAAAATATAAAAAACAAATTTTTAGTTATAACAGCCGGCAAGCTAATAAAAATAAAAGGGTTTGATTTGGCTATTAAAGCTTTTAAAAATTTCAGCGGCAAGGTTGAAGAAGCGGAACTTATTATTATTGGCAATGGGCCGGAATTGGTAAATCTTAAAAAGTTGACCCTTGAGCTGAGCATAGAAGAAAAGGTTATTTTTTTAGGCTGGTTGCCAAGGGGGGAGCTATTACAAAAAATGTCATCCTGCGATGTTTTTTTATTTTCGAGCCTAAGGGACGGCGGAGGAAATGTTGTGGTGGAAGCAATGGCGGCCGGAAAACCGGTAGTTTGTTTTGATTTAGCCGGACCGGGTTTTCACATAGATGAAAAATGCGGAATAAAAATAAAACCGGAGAATCCTGAACAAGCGATTGAAGATATGGCAAAAGCCTTAGAAAAGTTGTATTCTAACAGAGAGTTGCGGATTAAGTTGGGGAAAGGGGCCGAAGAAAAAGCAGAAAAAAAATATGATTGGAATAAATTGGGAGACAGGCTAAGCGAAATTTATAAGAAAATTTTATGATTAGTTTTATAGCTGGAAAAATTAAAAAATATTTGGAATTTATTTTGGCCGGTTTTTTATGGCTTTGTATTTGGGCTACATACAACGATGATATTTCTCGCATATTTGCGCCGGGCTTCCCGCACAACACGCTTGATTTAATACATGGAATTCGTGTTTTTTTTCCTTTTGTAGCCATATTTATGGCATTATTTTTTTTATACAGAAACAAAAAAATTACCAAGGGTTTCTTTTTAACTCCGCTTGGATTATTGGGCATATATACTATTATTGGAATTATTTCTTCATTATTATTTTCTAGAGAACCGTTATCAGCCTTGTATTGGGGCGTTTTATACGGTTCTGTAATAATTGTTCTTTTATCTATTTTATCCGGCCCTGAGTCTCTACAAAAACTTTCTTTTATTATTAATATAAACTGGGCGATTGCCGGCATGATAACCCTTGGTTTGGTTTCTATTTTTGTTGCACATCCCGGCGCGGTTTCTTCATTAACAAATAATATTCTAGTATGTAACCAAAGGCCTTTTGAGGGGATGGGTGGTGTACGGGCGCAGGTGCCAATTTTAGATATGGCTGGAAGTCGTGCAACGGGGTTGGGTAGATACGCCGGATTAATTGCTATTGTCGCGTTTGCCTATTTTTTGTGCGCTAAAAACAAATTAAAGAGTAAGTTTATTTGGTTTGTTTCATTTATTTTATTTTTATCATTTTTAATTTTTTCAAAAGGCAGAACAGAAATTATCGGATTTCTAGCAGCCATGGTTTTAGCTGTGTGGCTTGCGAAAAAAATAAATTTAAAATCATTTTTAGGCATGTGCCTTGTTTTTATAATCGGTATTATACCTGTTTTTTATAGTATTCCATGCGTTGACT
>Ga0182027_10006816_pt1 | contig 17002 bp, 12 predicted proteins | sample 712E1DmetaG_FD_121300 | JGI IMG/M metagenome (GOLD analysis project Ga0182027, IMG submission 121300) | Permafrost microbial communities from Stordalen Mire, Sweden - 712E1D metaG (Illumina Assembly) | ecosystem: Environmental > Terrestrial > Soil > Wetlands > Permafrost | place: Sweden... | reverse complement strand
GCGGCGCTCCACCAGCGCCAGGGTGAACGCGGTGCCGTAGACCGGGATATCGATTTCGCTGAGGAGATACGGGACGGCGCCGATGTGGTCTTCGTGGCCGTGGCTCAGCAGGAGGGCGCGGACGCGGGAATGATTCTCCTTGAGGAACGTGAGGTCGGGCATGACCAGGTCGACGCCCAGCAATTCCGCCTCGGGGAACATCATGCCGGAGTCGATGACAATGATGTCGTCGCCGAACCGGATGGCCGTCATGTTCATGCCGAACTCGCCCAGGCCACCTAGGGGAATTACCTGCAACTTGTGGTCCGTCATTGAGGGATGTACCAGTGTACCGCGACGGGGCAACGGGCCGCGACACCGCCTTCGGGCTGCTCGGAACGGGGGCCCTCAGCAGGTTTCGGACGGCGTAACTCCAATGTTTGCCCCAAATAGAAATGCTCACCCCGAAGGGTGAGCATTCGTTCCCCTGTTCTACCAGGGTGATGTTCGATGGGAGAATCAGCTTCGACGGAATCGCAACCGCCAAAACTTTGTAGTTGGATCTTATTTCCCTGCGGCCCTCAAGTCAAGCGAAAATCGGATGCAAAATTTTCGGTCGTAACCTGCTCGTAGCGGGTCACTTGCGCGATCCAGAGTTTTTCCACAGGTAATCAACGAAGCCTCAAAAAGCTCTATCGAAGCCTGAGGATTTCAGTCTAAGGTACACAAAAACCGTAGCTTACAGGCGGACACTCTGCTATTCGAGGTGCAGACGGATGACCGTATCGGCATCCGGATCGCGTCCGCCGCGCCGTTTGTAGACCCGAAAGGCGCCCACCGCAAGCCCCGCCACGAGCGTTATCGACAGCAGTATCCCAATGAGAATGAAGATGTTTATCACCAGGTAGCCGATGTTGTCCCAGCGTGTGGGAATGTGCTCCGGGACGGTGACTTCGGCCTGGAAACGCACCTCGGCCAGCAGCATTCGGGCAAAATCGGGATCGGCGGCGGCAGGCAGGGTTACCGCCACCAGGGACATGGAACGCCGCGCCGTGAGGCCCGCGCCCTCGAATTTGGGGAACTGCTTCATGGCGATCTGGGGGGTGGGGTAACTGAAGACCGCCAGGGTGACATCCCCTTTGGGGCTGTGGAAAACTCCCGATTGGGCTTCGGCGCCGATTTGGAAGTTCACCGCCGAAGCCGGAATGCCGGGCAAAAAGGCCTGCAACCCGGCCGGTCCGGTGATATAGCGCTCGCTGTTGGGCACCAGTCCCTCGCCGGGAAGGTAGCGGGTAGGCAGGGCGGAATGGTCGACGCCGGAGAGCGATCCCAGGAAGGCCTCCAATTCGGCTTTGGAGGGCTTGTAGCCATCGAAGCGGACCAGGTAGTTCCCGTGGACCAGAAGCAGGCTATCGGACGTTTCCGCGGCCAGCGAGGCGGCGTTGGAAGGCTTTGACGAAGCGGGCCGCTGCCAGTAGAAGGCCGCCATGGCAGCGGTCGAGTCGGCGAGTTGGTAGAGGCTTACCGTGGACGGGGCCGGGACGTTGGCATACTCCGCCGCATCGGAGTACTTCAGCCCGAGTTCGTCCCAAAGGCCGCCGCCGATGCGCGCCGGCTTGACGAAGGTGGTTCGCGGATGCCCCCCGAAGGCATCGGGCAGCGTCTCAGCCGCCGCCAGGCGCGCCAGGAGCGCGAGAGCCAGAAAAAGTCTCATGTTCACCATTGGACTCCGGCGGGGGTGGCGGGGGTTCCCGGACAACCGCAAGAAGATAGAGCCATAAGCGGTCTTGCTACCCCGCGCCGTGGCATTTCTTGTACTTTTTGCCGCTCCCGCAGGGGCACGGGTCGTTGCGGCCGACCTTCTGGCCGACGCTGACGGGTTGCGCGCTGGTGGAGCCGTCGCCGCCCACGAACTGCAGGTCCTGCAACTCCTTCTCCTTCTTGCGCTGGATGTTGCGGGTGTAATCCTCCATCTGCGCCTTGGCGGCCTGGCGCTCCCGCTCGCCGGGATCGGGCCGGGTGGGACCGGAAGGGCCGGGTTCGGGCTGGCCGGGTCCGGGCCCCAAGGAGCCGCCCTCCTCATCCTCATCGGGGTATGGCCCGGCCGGAGCGGCGCCGTGGCTTACCTGCAGGAAGAACAGGTAACGGACCGTCTCGTCCTCGATGCGGTCCATCATGGCGGTGAACAGCTCGTAGGATTCCTTCTTGTACTCGACCAGCGGGTCCTTCTGGCCGTAGGCGCGGTTGCCGATACCCTGCTTGAGTTCGTCCATCGACAGCAGGTGGTCCTTCCACTGGTTGTCGATGACCTGCAGCATCACGATGCGCTCGGTCTGGCGCATGACGTCGGCGCCCACCAGGTCTTCCTTCTCCTGGTACTTCCGCTCGAGGCTCCCGGAGATGACGTCGCACATCTCGTCGGCGGTCAGGCTGGAGACTTCGTGGAGGTCGATCTTGAGGCCGAACGCGGTGAGGATGTCGTTGCGCAGGGTGCCCATGTCCCAGGTGTCGGGGTGTTTGTGGTTGGGGCAGCGCATGTCGACGAACTGGCCGACGATGCCGCGCACCATGTCCATCACGCGCTCTTTCTGATCGATGCCTTCCAGCAACTGGCGGCGCATGCCGTAGACCGCCTGGCGCTGCTTGTTGTTGACGTCGTCGTACTCCAGCAGGTGTTTGCGGGCTTCGAAGTTCTGCGCCTCCACCTGTTCCTGAGCCCCGGCAATGCGCCTGGTGATGAGCTTGCTTTCGATGGGAACGTCCTCTTCCATGCCCAGGCGGAGCATGAGATTCTGCATGCGCTCGCCGCCGAAGATGCGCAGCAGGTCGTCCTGCAGGGAGAGGAAGAAACGCGAGCTGCCGGGGTCGCCCTGGCGGCCGGCGCGTCCGCGCAACTGGTTGTCGATGCGCCGGGATTCGTGGCGTTCGGTGGCCACGATGTACAGGCCGCCGAACGCCACCACCTCGTCGTGCTCCACGTCGGTCTGGGCCTTGAAACCGGCGTAGATCTCGTCCCACTTGTCGCGGCGCACGCGGTAGAACTGGTCGTGGTGGGTGAAGAAGTAGAAGTGCTCGTCGGCCACGTACTGGGCTTCGGATTCGTCCAAACGCTCGGCCACCTTCTCCTTGAGGCAGGCGTCCTTGGTCATGAACTCGGCGTTGCCGCCCAGCAGGATGTCGGTGCCGCGGCCGGCCATGTTGGTGGAGACGGTGACGGCGCCCTTGCGTCCGGCCTGCGCCACGATGGACGCTTCGCGCTCGTGATTCTTGGCGTTGAGGACTTCGTGGCGCACGCCCATGCGCTTCAGAATGGCCGACAGTCTTTCGGACTTCTCGACCGAGATGGTGCCCACCAGCACCGGCTGACCGGTTTCGTTGGATCGCTTGATTTCGGCGGCGGCGTTGCGGAACTTCTCCACCTCGGTGCGGTACACCACGTCCGGATTCTCCAGGCGGATCAAGTCGCGGTTGGTGGGGACCACGGTGACGTCGAGCTTGTAGATCTTCTGAAATTCGGCCGCTTCGGTTTCCGCCGTGCCGGTCATGCCGGCGAGCTTCTTGTACATGCGGAAGTAATTTTGAAAGGTAATGGTGGCCAGGGTCTGGTTCTCGCGCTGGATCTTGACGCCTTCCTTGGCTTCCACCGCCTGGTGGAGACCGTCCGACCAGCGGCGGCCGGGCATCAGACGGCCGGTGAATTCGTCGACGATGATGACTTCGGGGCCCTCGTCGCCGTCCTTGATGACGTATTCGCGGTCGCGCTGGTACAGCACGTGGGCGCGCAGGGCCTGCTGCACGTGATGGTTGAACTCGATGTTGCCGGGGTCGTACAGGTTGCCGATGTTCAGCAGCCGCTCCACTTTGAGAACGCCCTCCTCGGTGAGCGCGGCGGTCTTGTGCTTTTCGTCGATGGTGTAATCGCCGGTGGTGTACTTCTCGCCCGGCTCCTTGCCTTCGATCACCTCGCCGCGCACCAGCTTGGGGATAATGCGGTTGATCTTGTAGTACTTATCGGTGGACTCTTCCGAGGGGCCGGAAATGATAAGCGGGGTGCGGGCTTCGTCGATGAGAATGGAATCCACTTCGTCCACGATGGCGAAGTGGTGGCCGCGCTGCGTGCAATCCTCGATGCGGAACTTCATGTTGTCGCGCAGGTAGTCGAAGCCGAATTCGTTGTTGGTGCCGTAGGTAATGTCGGCGCCATAGGCTTCCTTGCGTTGGTCGTCGTCGAGGTCGTGGACGATGACGCCGACCCTCAGTCCGAGGGCTTTGTAGATGCGGCCCATCCATTCCGAGTCGCGCTTGGCAAGGTAATCGTTGACGGTGACCAGGTGCACGCCCTTGCCCTCCAGCGCGTTGAGATACGCGGGCAGCGTGGCGACCAGGGTCTTGCCTTCACCGGTCTTCATTTCGGAAATCTTGCCGCTGTGCAGCACCATGCCGCCCATCAACTGGACGTCGAAATGGCGCATGTTGAGGACGCGGCGGCCGGCCTCGCGGACCACCGCGAAAGCTTCGAAGAGGATATCGTCGAGCGTGGCGCCCTGGGCCAGTCGTTCGCGGAACCCGATCGTCTTGGCGGCCAGGTCGATATCGGAAAGCTGGCGCATGGCGGGCTCGAGATCGTTGATGGCAGCCACTTTGGGCCGCATCTCTTTGATCTCGCGCTCGGTTTTGGTGCCGAAGACTTTCGCCAGCAGGGTATCGACAATCATGAATAAAGGTCTCGTTACGGGGGGCGGTCCGCAGTTTTCATTTTAGCGCGGAACGCGCTGGGAGTTATCGGTTGACTCCCTTCCGGAGCGGCGCCCACCCCCGATAGACGGGACGCGGGCGGCGGAATTAGCGGGCGGCGGAGCGGCGCCACGCCCGTCTTGCTACCATCGGATCATGGCCCATGCGGGGCGCCGCTGGACGCGCCGAGGATTCCTGTTGACCGGGCTCGCGGCGGCCGGCGCGGCTTCCGAGAGCCGCAAGGCTCCCGCTCTGCCGGCGTTTCCCTCCGACGCGCAGCGGTACTCGGACCCCAGCACCGATCTCGACGTTTACCGCTTGACCGATCCCGCGTATTCCAGCACGCTGCCAGCTTACTACGGCCGCGCCATCGCCAGTCACGGCGGCTACCTGCTGTTCACCTGCGGCCGCACGGGGTCGCCGCAGGTCTTCCGCCTGGATTTGAAAAGCGCCGGCATGCAGCAACTCACCGAGGTCGAGGACCTGGACGGCGGCTCTGTGACGCTGACGCCCGATAACCGCGCGTTCTGCTACTGCGCCGGGCAGTCGCTGTTCCTGTCGCCGTTCAGTTCCAAGGAACGGGAACTGTACCGCGTGCCGGAGGGATGGGAGCGGGGGCGCGGCATGACGGTCGGGCCCGATGGCACCCACGCAACGCTGGTGGAAACCCGCGCCGGCGGCTCACGGTTGCGCATGGTCCCGCTGGCGGCGGGCGCGGCGCGCACGGTGATGGAGTCTCCGGCGGCCATGGCGGATCCCAGACCGCGGCCGTATCGCGGGCAGACGCTGTACCGCTCGGGCGGCCAGGGGTTGTGGCTGGTGAACTACGACGGGCGCGAGAACCGGCAGCTCAAGCTGGCGGCGGGACGGACGGCCGCGGCCAACTGGGCGGCGGACGGGCGGACGCTGCTCTACCTGGTCTGTCCGGAAGACCCCACCCAACTGCACGCCATTCGCGAGCACTCACCCGATACGGGCGCCGACAAACTGGTGGCCAGGACCAGCCAGTTCGCCAGTTTCTCGGCCAACCGGGACGCCTCGGTGTTCGCGGGCGCGAGCGAAAACAAAGGGTCGCCGCACGTGCTGCTGCTGCTGCGCGTGACGGGCGCCGAGAGAACCCTGTGCGAGCACCGGGCTACGGACGCGGCGGCGGTCTGTCCGGTCTTTTCGCCGGACAGCCAGCGGCTGTTTTTTCAGAGCGACCGCGACGGTAAACCGGCGATCTACTCGATGCACCTCGACAAGCTGGTCGAGAATACCGCGCCGGATCGGGAGGCGAAGTAGCCGCGGCCGTGGGCGCGCCGTTGTGGGGCGCCCCGCATCGCTACCGCGCGGCGGCGTCCTTGGGCGTCGAAAGGTAGCCGACGATGCTGTCCTTGTTGACCTGGTTGATCACCAGCTCGTAGGGCGTGTGGCCGCCTTTCGCGGTATAGAACTGCACCGGCTCGTTGACGCTCTTGTTCTGCTTGAAGGTGAGCTTGTCGTCGGCAAGGATATACACCGAATACGTGTTCTTCTTGGGAGTGACGCTGTCCAGGCGGAGGGCGACATCGCCGAATTTCTGCGGCTGTTTGGTCTTGCCCAGCTTGATGTCGGTGTAGTTGCGCTCGCCCTTGAGACGCAGCGCCGCCAGTTCCTTGCCGTTGGTGGCGATGAGGCCGCTAGCCACGCCCATATCGCCGGTGACGCTCTTCAGGTCGGCGATGGTCTTGTTGAGCTGGTCCTGGGTCTGGGACGCCTGGGTGCGCACGGTGCCCACGTCGGTGGCCACGTCGGCGATCTTGGAGTTGGCGGCGGCCACCCCGGCGGCGGAGGTCTGCTTCACGTCGTCGATCTGGCTGCCCAGCGCCGCCTGCATCTTGGCCTGTTCGGCCTGAATCTGGCGGACAAGCTGATCGGCGTGGGCATTTTCCTTGGCCGCCGCGTCGCTGCTCATGCTGGCGGCCGCGCGGCGCGTGGCTTCCAGGTCCGCCTTCAAACCGTCGATGTAGCGCTGCTGCGAGAGCATCGACACCGTGGACGCGTCCTTTACTTTGCTCAACCCTGCGTCGAGGGTCTTCTTCGTATCGGCCAAATCGCCGCGCAACTGGACGACCTGAACGTACAGGTAGATGTTGGCGACAACCAGGGCGATGAGGACTCCGGCAACCAGGGCAGTCAGCAGGCTCGAGCTTCGGTGCGGCTCGGGGGAGTAATTCGATATCGAACTCACGAAAAATGGTGCTCCTTCAGGAATCTCTCTAACTCAATAGTATAGATCGTATGCCAAGGCGATTGGGTTTCACTCAAGACAGATCGAACCACTGGCCGGGCCGGACCGGTTCCGCGTCCAACCCGTATTTGGCGTGCAACAGCTTGGCCAGCGTGGCCGATTGCTCGGGTTCGCCGTGTACCAGAAACACCTTCCTGATGGACGGCGCCATCGGCGCCACCCACTCGAGCAACTCTTTCTGGTCGGCATGGCCGCTGAGCTCGTCGAGGCTGGAAATCTCCGCGCGAACCCGCATGGGCTCGCCAAAGATGAGGACCTCCGGCCACTTCTCGATCAACTTGCGGCCCAGAGTGTCGGCCGCCTGAAAGCCGGTGATGAGCACGGTATTGCGGGGGTCTTCGATGCCGTTGCGCAAATGGTGGAGGATGCGCCCCTGCTCGCACATGCCGGAGGCCGAGATGACCACGAACGGGCCGTGCAGGTCGTTCAACTTCTTGGAGTCCTCGGCTTCGCGGATGTACTTCAGCCGCTCGAAACCCAAGGGGTCCTGGTGATGCAGCAGAAACTCGCGGGTCTCCTCGTCGAAACACTCGGGATGGTCGCGATGCACCTGGGTGATGTTCAGGGCCAGCGGGCTGTCCACGAAGATGGGGATGTTGGGGATGCGCTTCTGGTCGGACAGTTCGTGCAGCAGCAGCACCAGTTGCTGGGTCCGGCTCACGGCGAACGCCGGCACGATGACGTGTCCGCCGCGGCGCGCCGTGCGGTTGATGACGTCGGCCAGTTTGTTGACCACGTGGTCGACGCTCTTGTGCAGGCGGCCGCCGTAAGTGCTTTCGAGAATCAGGTAGTCGACCGGCTCGAGCGGTTCGGGGTCGCGGATGATGGGGAGACCGGGACGGCCGAGGTCGCCGGAGAAACCCAGGCGCAATGTGGAGCCGCCCGACTTCTCGCGCAGAACCACCCAGGAGGAGCCCAGGATATGGCCGGCGTCGTGGCTCTCGTAGGCCAGACCGGGCCCGAGATCATGCGGCGTATGGTAGGGAACCGGCTGGAACAGGGGCAGAGTCCGTTCCGCGTCGGGGGTGGTATAGAGGGGAACCACGTAGCCATTGACCAGGCCCGCCTGTTTGCGCCGGTCGCGCCGCTTGTTGAGGAACTCGGCGTCATGCTCCTGGATGTGGGCGGTGTCGCGCAGCATCCAGTTGCAGAGATCGACGGTGGCGGGTGTGGCATAGATGGGGCCGGTGAAGCCGTTCTTGACGAGTGTGGGCAGGTTGCCGGCGTGGTCGATGTGAGCATGCGAGAGAACCACGGCATCAATGGACGAGGCGGGAAACGGAAGGTTGCGGTTCATCTCGTCGGTATCCTTGCGGCGGCCCTGATTCAAACCGCAATCCAGGAGGATGCGCTTCCCCCCGGATTCGACCATGTGCATGGAGCCGGTTACGGCGCCGGCCGCGCCCCAAAATGTGAGTTTCATGAAGGGTTTGCCCTAGACGACATCCGCGAGATTCTCTGGAAGGCCAATGATATCACTACTGAAACACAAACCCGCAGGGGTGTTTGCCGTCAGTCGCGCCTCATGCCTCCGCTCGCGGGCGGGGGACGGACGGCGTCCGCGGCCACTGCCGTCTGAGAAACAGTCCTCGCGCCGGGAACGGCGGCGCCGGCCCTGCCCACATGGCCGTGTTGGGGATTCAGGGGCCATTCACACTCGCCGGGAAGTTTCCCTAGTGCCTTGACCGCGAGAAACTGATCCTTTGCCACGGGCCGCTCGCTCACGCTCGCGGTTCTGTACGGAACCGCGAGCGTGAGCGAGCGGCCCGGTAATGGCACCAAATCACACGGCCGAAGACCTAGCTGTGCATAGCCGGTCACCACTGAGGGTAGGGCAGCGCTTTCTTGAAGAGGATTACAGGCGCGCAGAGCTGGATCAATGGCTGACGGAGTTCGCCAGCGAGAGGTTGGTGTTCGTCGTGGTGACTATTCCAGCGATTGAGGTTTTGAACCCAATGGCCAAGCCAATCACGGTAAACATGACAAATGACAGGAGCAACGTGTACTCGACGAGATCCTGCCCCTGTTCATCCCATAAGAATCGGAGATCGAAGGCATGCATATTGGCCTCGGCATTCACCGTACTACTTGGGAGCGTATCACAAAAAACTATGCAGTACCAGAGTTTCCATTAGTTAATAGGGAATATACGTCTCTCGGTTAGCCGAGGGGCGGAGCTGGCTGGCGAAACGGGGGATGGTGGACGGCATGGGACTCGAACCCACGACCCCGGCGTTGCGAACGCCGTGCTCTCCCAACTGAGCTAGCCGCCCATATCCAGTGTGCCGACCTTCAATATACCAGATTGCTGCCGGGCTCGGAGGCTCACGGAATCTGGCTGGGCACGGGTTGCTCATGCTGGGCTTCGCCTCTGCCTTTGCGGCGACTCGCCCAGTACCGTTTCATTCGCAGCGAAACTTCCTCCCGTTCTTCTAATCCCATCGATTTTCTGCCCCGCCGTTTTGCACCCGCAGGCAAAGATGGTAGAGAGCCGGAAGTTCGGTGCAACTCCTCCAGCGAAGCAATTACACGCTCCAGTTTCTCTTTCTCGGCGTATAGATCTTGAATGGTCTTGTATAGGTCCATTGCATTAAGAACATTTCATCTGTCCGTCAAACCTGCACGGACACCATAATGTTACATCGAACACCCTCCGGATTTCTACCACAATCACCGCCAATGTTTGAAAAATGGCCACTGTGGTACTAGGTGAATTCCGTACCGGGGAAGCAGGAAATATAGCCCTATGGCCAATAGAATCAGCAATCCCAAAGCGATCAGTAGGGTTCTCTGCCATGGGAATCTCCGGTTCTCCCGGTTCAGTACCAGAAGATAGCCCGCGAAGATACCGACATAAAATAGCAGGCACATAGGCAGGGCGAACAGCATCATGTTGAAAGCGTCGGGGGTGGGAGTGACCACCGCCGCCAGGATGAAGATGCCCAGAATTGCGTAACGGCTGTGTTTCAAAAGGAATGCAGGCGTCACGATGCGCAGCAGTGTGAGGAAGAAAATCAGAACCGGCAGTTCGAACACCAGCCCGACGCCCAGGATGACGTTGACGAACAAATCGAAATAGTGCGTCACGGTGCAGATGGGCTTGACGTAATTGCCCTGGCCGACGCCCAGCAGGAAGGTGAGACCGAAGCGGAAGACCACGAAATAGGCGAACAATCCGCCCACAATGAAAAGGCCGGCTGAGCAGAGGATGAACGGAATGGCCCAACGCCGTTCCCGCTTGTAGAGCCCCGGGGAGACGAAGCCCCACACCTGGTAGAGCACCCACGGGGAGGCGAGAAAAATGGAACAGACCAACGGCAGTTTGAACCAGATGATCATGAAGCCCTCCATGGGGTCAATCGCATAGAGGCTGGGCTCGTACCCCAGTTTCTTGAGGGCGGCGGCGGCCGGTTGGCAGACCGCGCTCCACAGTTGTTCACTGTAGAAGAGACTGGCGCCAAAGGCGACCGCAAAACCCCAAAGAGAGCGGATAATGCGCGTGCGAAGTTCCTCCAGGTGCTCCAGGAACGACATCCGCAACATGCTCTCTTCTTCTTCCGAATGCTCTTCCCCGGGCGGCGTGGAGGAGGGGCCGGCTGGGGTCCCTCCCAGGCGGCGCCGGAGTTTATCGATTGCGTCCACAGGTACACTCCGCTAGCGGGGCGGCGGAGCCCCGGCTCGACTTCGAAGATTCCATTAGTTATCTATGTGTTGCGCTCGGCGGCCAAGGTGGGTACCGAAACCGGATGGGCATCCGGAACGGGTTCCGCGGCGGACAGTTCCAAAGGACCTCCGACGCCCGGCTCCAGGACGGATATGTCCGTGCCCTGGGCGATGGCGCCTTCCGGCGGCGAGGCCGGCATTGATTCAGCGTCCTGAGGTGCGGATGCGCTTACGGTGGTTGTAGTAGCAGCCTGGGAATCGTGCTCTTCCGATCCGTACGAGCTCTCGTAGCTGGACTCGTAGGACGAGTAGTCGTAATTGTAATTGTCGGGTTCGTGTTGAATCGAAGTCCCGATTTCCTTCAACTCCTTGGTTTCCGCTTCCAGGTTGCTTAACTCACGATCGAATGTGGCCTTCAGTTCGTTCGACGCGCGGCGGAATTCCTTCAGCGCCCTGCCGATCGTCCGTCCGATCTCCGGCAGCTTCTTGGGACCGAACAGAACCAGCGCCAGGATGAAAATGAAGACCAGCTCCTGGGTCCCAACCGTCCCGAACATCCTAGCTGTCCTCCATCGTTTTGTACGTAATCATGATAGCATGCGGGCTTCGCGCGCCATCTCGCGGCGCCGGGGTTGAGGCGCCTGGCCGTTTTGCGGAAGGTGGGCCGGAAGTGCGGCGCAGGCCGGGGACGGCGGCCTCCGCTACCCGCATTGCCTAAACCGCGCCCGGCTTCGCAACGCCGCCCCCCGATCTCCCTCGGTACCGGCAAAGGGCGGCGGACACAAGCAGCGTGATGCCGGTGGCGCTCCACGAGACCAGCGGCCGCGCATGCCACGCCAGGCTGGTCCGCGGGACCACCAGCCGCGCCACCACCATGGCCATCGGCACCCCCACCGGAAGCCCGTTCACTGGCAAGTTTCGCCCAGCACCGCGTCGCGCTGCTCCGAGCGGAAACTCCGCAGCTTCTCCCGCAGTTCCGGCCGGCTGTTGGCCAGGATGGCGATCGCCAGAAGGGCGGCGTTGCGCGCGCCCGGGGCGCCGATCGCAAGCGTTCCCACGGGGATACCGGCGGGCATCTGAACCGTGGACAGAAGCGAGTCCAGGCCCTTCAGGCAGGCGCTTTCCATGGGGACGCCCAGCACCGGCAACACGGTATGGGCGGCACACACTCCGGCCAGGTGCGCCGCTCCCCCGGCGGCGGCCACGATCACTTCGATGCCGCGCGATTCGGCTTCCGTCACGTACTTCGCGGTCTCGGCGGGCGTGCGGTGGGCCGACAGAACGCGGCACTCGTGGGGAACGCCGAACCTGGCGAGCAGCTCGGCGGCCTGGCGCATGACGTCCCAGTCCGACTTGCTGCCCATGATTACCGATACAAGCGGGGCGGCACTCATGGCGGGTCTATTGTCCTTGGGCCAGCGTATATCCCGGCTGGCCATCGAAAGTGCGGAGCGATTCGGTCATGGCGATGTCGATGCCGGCCTGCGCCACGCGGCCCAGCAGGGCCAGGCACTTGCCCATGTCCGTTCCGGAATCGGAGACGAACCGGCAGCGGAAGCTATCGGTGCAGAAGGTTTCGGCGCGGCCGGCGGGCCAGACTTTCACCCCGCGGTTGTCGATCATCTGCAGATTGAGGCCATCGCCTGCCAGTTTGCCGACGGCGGCGGCCAGCGCCTCGGGGTCGCGCGAAGGCCAATACACGAACGCGTCGATTCCCCGGAGTTCGCCCTGGGCGCCGGCCCCGGCTATGGCCGCCGCAGCCGGCGCGGGACTGGCGGAACCGGTGCGTTTGGCGTATTCCACCGGCTTCAGGCGGTTGGGCTTCTCTCCCAGCCGGGCGATCACCGCCTGCGCGAATTCCCGGGTGCCCACCTTCTGCACGCTCACGCCCGCGGTGAAAATGTCGTAGGTGTGGATGCCGTCCTCGATCGTGCGCAGCCACGCGTTGTGGACGCGCGCCGCAACCTCCGGCTGGTCGATGTGGACCAGCATGAGCACCGCGCCCAGCAGAAGACCCGAGGGGTTCGCCAGGTTCTGATTGGCCCTCCGCGGCGCCGAGCCGTGGATGGCTTCGAACATGGCGCACTTCTCGCCGATGTTGGCCGATCCGGCCAGGCCCACCGAGCCGGCTATCTGCGCCGCCACGTCGGAGAGAATGTCGCCGTACAGGTTGGGCATGACGATCACGTCGAAGGCGTCCGGAGTGTCGGCCATCTTGGCGGCGCCGATGTCCACGATCCAGGCTTCCTTCTGAATATCCGGGTAGCCGGCGGCAATCTCGTCGAAAACCTTGTGGAACAGGCCGTCGGTCATCTTCATGATGTTGTCCTTCATGAAGACGGTCACCTTCTTGCGGTTGTGGCGGCGCGCGTATTCGAACGCGTAGCGCACGATCTTCTCGGAGCCGGGCCGCGAGATCAGCTTGATGCACGAGGTGACTTCGGGGCTGAGCTGGTACTCGATGCCGGCGTATAGGTCCTCTTCGTTCTCGCGGACAATCACCAGATCCATGTTGGGATGCCGGGTGTGCACGAACGGGTGGTAGGAGACGCAGGGGCGGACATTGGCGTACTGGCCGAGGGTCTTGCGGGTGGTGACGTTGAGGCTCTTGAAGCCGCCGCCCTGCGGCGTTGTGATGGGAGCCTTGAGGAAGACGTGGGTCCGCAGCAGGGATTCCCAGGCGCTCGGTTCGATCCCCGCGGAGTTGCCGCGCAGATAGACCTTTTCTCCGATTTCAATGGTTTCGATCTCGAGCGCGGCGCCCGCGGCTTCCAGAATCTGGAGCGTGGCGTTCATGATTTCGGGACCGATGCCATCTCCATGGGCAACTGTGATGGGCGTCTTGGTGGGCATAATGGAATCTTCAAGATAATCGGATTAACCGAAGCGCGCAATAGATTCCGCGTAGTATTTTGCCACGAAATGAGGAAATTGGGGTCGCCGCGAACCAGCTCGGGCCGGTCTTATGTGGGGCAGGCTGGCAGCCTGCGGCCGATTGTCAATCGGCCCGGCGAGCGAAGCTCGCCAGCGCGCGGGGCGAACCCACTCCCATAGCCCGCGCCACCGCGCGTGACTCCGTCGCGGCCTGCCGCTCCCCGCCGCGCTCCCGCAGTACAATGGAGCGTCATGCGCTTCGCCCGCTACGCCTGGGGTGTGCTGGTCTACAATCTCGCGGTGGTGTCCTGGGGCGCCTATGTGCGCGCCACGGGGTCGGGCGCCGGCTGCGGGAATCGCTGGCCGCTGTGCAATGGCGAGGTGACGCCGCATTCGCCGTCCGTCCAGACCGTTATCGAATTCACCCACCGGGCCTCGAGCGGTGTGGACCTGCTGCTGGTCGGCCTCCTGGTCTACTGGGCGTTTCGCGCCTTCCCGCCCCGCCACCCGGCGCGGCGCGGCGCGGTGCTGTCGGCGGTGTTTCTGGTTACCGAGGCGCTCCTCGGCGCATCGCTGGTTCTGCTGCACCATGTGGCCGCCAATGCCTCGGTGTCGCGCGTGTACTCACTCTCCTTGCACTTGACCAACACGCTGACGTTGCTGGCATGCCTGACGCTGACGGCCTGGTGGGCCGGCGGCCACCCGCCGGTGCGACTGCGCGGCAGGACGCTGGCGATGGCCGCCGCAACCGTGTTGACGGTAGTTGCCGTGAGCATCACCGGGGCCATCGCGGCGCTGGGCGATACGCTCTTCCCCGCCCCGTCGCTGGCCGCCGGGCTGGCGCGGGATTTCGACCCGGCCTCGAACGTGATTCTCCGGCTGCGCGGTTTGCATCCCGCGCTGGCGGCTTTGGCGGGCGCCTGCGTGCTGATGTACGCCGTCGCGCGGGCGGTTGGAAATCCGCGCGTGAAGAAACTGGGGTACGGTGTGGCGCTGGCGGTGGCGGCGCAGTTTGGCGCGGGGGTTCTGAACCTGGTGCTGCTGGCGCCGGTCTGGATGCAGATGGTCCACCTGCTGCTGGCGGATGTGCTGTGGATCGCGCTGGTGCTGCTGTGCGCCTCGCCGCAGAGAGGCTGACACGGCGCCGGTTCAACCCGCCCGGCGCCGCTGGTGCTTTACCAGCGCCTCATGCAGCACGCTCTTGATGTAGGTCTGGTAGGGCAATCCCCTTTTCCTCCGCTTGCTGGCGTGCCAAATCGAGGTCCGCTTCAACCATCCGGATGGTGATGTTCCGGGAAGCGCGCTTCCAGCTCGTCAGCCGTAACGCCGCATCGGGTTCACCAGGGTACCCCCAACCCGGGCCCAGTCCTAGTACTACTAATCTGCTTCTGGGGCCTCCTTCTGTAATTCCGGGACCACTCTCCGTTCGACGTTGGGCATCATGGGAACCGCGCCGGTGCCCGCCGTACGGGAAAATAACCTAAATATTATCAGTGACTTGGCGTATACTGAGAAGCGTGGCCCCACCCTCACAGGTGGTAACCGGTGCCCGTGCCGCAGTTCAAGTACGACTGGTAACCCCCTTGACACCCGTTATATACTTACAATGATGTTCATGCCTTCTGAAGATCCGATCAGCAGGAGTCCAGGCGTCGACGGTCAGACCTGGATCGTGGGCCGCCAGGTACGCGTGCTCGATGTCGTGGTGTGTTATGAGCATCAGGGCATATCCCTCGAAGAGATCGTATCCCGCTTTCCCACCCTCACCCCCACCCACGTAAAACTAGCCCTTAACTACTACTTCGACCACACCGAAGTAATTCAGCAGGAGATGCGCACCGAGCGCCAGTTTGAGGAAGAGTTCAGCCGTACTCATTCGTCGCTGCTCGAAGCGAAGCTGCGCCAGAGACGCCTGGAAGCGGCATCCTAACCGCTGCCCGTCCGTTCGAAAGATTTCTCGACAACATTGATGCCGGCATTCGCAGATTGAGCCGCGTCCAGCGGTCCCGGATTTTCCCTCCAGAAGCCTCCTACCCGTCCCAACGCCCGCGACCCCGCAACTTCGCCACCTCCGTGCGCGCCATTTCCTGCAAACGAACCACGTCCACTTTCGCGCTGCGGTTCAACGGCATCGTGCCCGGTTCCAGAATCACGTAGTGGAGTGGACGCATGTAGCCCGCGAGGAGCCGGGCATGTTTGCGCAACTCCGCTTCGGTCAGATCCGCGCCCGGCTGCCGCTCCACGAAGGCCACGATGCCTTCGCTCCACAGACGGTGCTCGTGCCCCACTACGCCGGCGTTCGCCACCCGGCCGCTCAGCGCGGCGAAGTGATTCTCGATGTCTCCCGGGAACACCTGGTGCCCGGCGGGCTTCAGAACCCACTTGGCGCGGCCCGAAAAGTGCAAGCCCCGCTCGCCCACGAAACCCAGGTCCCCGGTGTAGAGCCAGCCGTCGCGCGACACCGCGGCGGCGGTAGCCTCGGGGTCGTTGACGTAGCCCAGAAACGTCTGCGGACCCTGGAAGCAGATGTGCCCCACCCGTCCCTCGGGCATCTCGCGGCCGGCGGCGCGCCCGGCATCCATGGGCTCGCGGATCGACAGGCGGTAGGCCGGCATCGCCCAACCCAGGCCCTGCTCCAATTCCCCGGCGCCGGGCGTGAGACGCGTGTAGGTGCAAAAGCCGGAGGACTCGGTCAGCCCCAGGCCGGTCGCAATCCGCGGCGCCATTTGCAACATGCGGTCCAGAAACCCGCGCGGCACCGCCTGCCCGCCGTAAACCGCCGTTTGCAGGCTCGCCAGGTTGCGCCGGGCGTAATCCGCCGTCCGCCACTCCAGGTTGAACATGGCCGGGATCTGGCCGATCAGCGTCACCCCGTGCCGCTCGATGGCGTCCAGGCTCCCGGCCGCGTCGAAGACTTCCATCGTCACCGCCGTCGCGCCCATGAACAACGACGTGAGCAGCACCTCCGCCTGCCCGCCCACGTGCGACGCCGGCAGGTTGCATAAGACCCGCTGCCCCGGCCCGAACCCGAACGCCGTGCCGAGGCACAGATTCTGGCACGCGATACCGCGGTGCGAGAGCAGCGCCGGCTTGGGCGACCCGGTGCTCCCGGTGGTGAAAATCGCCTGCGCGCCGTCGCACCCGCTCACGCGCGATTTCACCGGCTCCGGACGGGCGCGCGCCAGCAGGTCGAACATGCTGGTGGCGCCCGCGATGCACTGGCCCGCGGGCGAGAACTGCACCACGTGCTCGATGGAACTGCAGCCCGCGCGCGCAGCCTCTCCCAGCGCCGCGAAATCGGCCGCGGCGGTTTTCCCCAAGAAGAAGTACCCTTTCGGCCGGATCAGGTTCAGGCACCGGATGGCTTCCGCGGGCGGCAGCCGCGGATCGAGCGGCGCGTGAATCACTCCCAGCCGGAAACATGCCAACTCCAGCAGGATATGCTCGTTGAGCAGCGGCAGCGAGGCCGCCAGGTAGTCG
>Ga0182027_10006815_pt1 | contig 17002 bp, 16 predicted proteins | sample 712E1DmetaG_FD_121300 | JGI IMG/M metagenome (GOLD analysis project Ga0182027, IMG submission 121300) | Permafrost microbial communities from Stordalen Mire, Sweden - 712E1D metaG (Illumina Assembly) | ecosystem: Environmental > Terrestrial > Soil > Wetlands > Permafrost | place: Sweden... | reverse complement strand
TCCGGTTTCCCAATTTCTCGATTTGCTGGACTCCCGTTTTCAGCTTTCAGTGTTTCAGCGTTTCCGGATTTTCTCCTCCCTCACCTTCCCTTTCACCTCCCCTTCTGCAGGCTCATCCAGCCCGATGCGCTAAGCTTAAAGTTCAGCGCGTTGCGCCGTCCGATTCCCCGTTTTCTCGATTTGCCGCTTTCACGATTTTCAGCCCGTTTTCACCTTTACTCTCCGGTCGGGATAGGGGGCTTGAACTCTATCATCGTGGCCTGGGTTAACCACTACCGTGTCTCGACGCCAAATTTTCACTGTTTGGAATAACCTCGCCTTTATCCATAGAGCCTATTTGCGGGCGTCAATGGCGCAGCCAAACCAGACGGACGGTTCGAAGAATCACGAGCAGGTCGCGAAATACATTTGCCCGCTTTGCATAGGCCAAGTTAAGGGCGATTTTTCGCGGCAGACAATTCTCGACATAAAATATCTCGGGATCCGCCGCCGCAGCCAAGAGCTCTTCTTCATCTCTGAATTCAACTGAAGCTTCATCCGTGATTCCGGGTCTGAGGTCGAGAACCCTGCGCTGTTCAGGTGTATACAATGCGACATACTTAGGTACTTCCGGCCGCGGTCCTACGAAACTCATTTCGCCGCAGAACACATTCAAAAGTTGGGGCAGCTCATCAAGTTTCGCTTTCCGCAGCAAACGGCCAATTCGCGTGATACGCTGATCTCCCGCGGCGGTGATGCTAGGGCCAGCTTTGTCGGACCCAACATTCATCGTGCGGAATTTGATGATCCGAAACACCCGGCCATGTCGTCCCACTCTTTCTTGCTGATAGAAAATCGGACCGCCGTCGTCCAGTTTGACGAGCAACCAAACAGCTAAGAAGGCTGGCCAAATCGAAGCTAGTCCGACGAGAGAGAGAATCAGGTCGAAGGTCCGTTTGAACACGAGAAGCGTTACTTGCGCGTATTCCGTATGATGATCTTGATCAACGTATCACACACGATCGCCACGTCGGCGTCAGACATGCTCGGGTAGATCGGCAGACTAATGATCTCCCAGTATAGCTTGGCGCTGACTGGAAAGTCCTCCGGCTTGTACCCGTAGGTTTCCCGGTAATAGGGATGCATATGCAAAGGCATCCAATGCACACTTGTGCCAATACCAGCACCCTTCAGAGCATCGATCACCCCTGCCCGGTCGATCGTCAGACGATCCAGCCGGAGTCGGATGGCATACAAATGCCAGGAATGCTGGCGATCTGGGTGCTCGCTAGGCAGGATAATCTCCTCAATACCGCCAAGCAGTTCCCGATATCGCGCCGCCACGCGCGCCCGCTCAGTTCGAAATGCATCCGCCTTGCGCAATTGGTGGATGCCGATGGCAGCCGCAATGTCCGTAAGGTTGTACTTGAACCCGGGCGCAACGATTTCGTAGTACCACGAACCCTCTGCCGTGAATCGTTTCCACGCGTCTTTGGAGATCCCATGTAGGGACATAATCCGCATTCGCTCGGCCACCGCATCGTCGTTCGTGCACGCCATGCCGCCTTCGCCGGTCGTCATGCATTTGTTGGCGTAAAAAGAATAGCAACAGACCTCCGATTCACTTCCGACTTTCTTCCAAGGTGCCTGAGAATGATCCCGATAGCTCGCTGGACAGCAATGAGCGGCATCCTCGATCACCTTGAGCCCAAACTCCCGGGCCAGCGCCGTTACACCCGCCATGTCCGCCGCCTGCCCACCATAGTGTACCGGTAGAATTCCCCGAAGCTTTTCGCCACGTTTAACTGCCAGCTCCGCTTGGCGTCGGGCTGCGCCGATATCGATGTTGAAATCCACTTCCTTACAATCGACTAAAATAGGTTTTGCGTCGAAATAGCGAACCACCTCCGCCGTGGCGGCGAAAGTCATAGTCGGGACCAGAACAGTTTCGCCGCGCCTCAATCCGATTGCCTCCAACGCCAGATGCAGCGCTGCGGTCGCGCTATTCAGAGCGACTGCGTGCTTCGCACCAACATAACCGGCAAACTCCTCCTCGAACCGTTTGGTCTTGGGGCCAGTTGTTAGCCATCCAGAACGCAAAGTGGCAACAACCTCGTCAATCTCGGCGCTGCCAATAACCGCATGGTGAAATGGGATATTCATGCTAAAATGTTTAGTGGCTATCCGCACCAAAACCTTTTTGCGTCGGTTTCGAATTAGGATTTGTCAGCGAAAACTCCAAGATACATCGTTCTCTACCATCCGGAGTTCGGATTCTATGCGTTATCCTGCCTCCGAGAAGAAGCTGGCTCCTTAGTGCGATACTATTGGCGGCATCCACTTCCGACCTCAGACAAATGGCACCAAGCGTCCTCATGACCTGCCGGAACTTCTCGTGCACTTCTAGTGCGCCGCCAGGGTTGTTGTTTGCCGGATCCCACGCCCAGTAGTCGCCGCGTGGGCCCTCGCGGATACCGAAATCACACTCCGGCCCTGACTTGAATAGACTTTTGAACCGAATGAGTCCTCCAAAAAAAAGGCGAGGCTTTCGAAACACGGCCGGAAGAGCAGCTAAGCCAAGCCAGAACGCTCCCTTTTTCATGGCCGATATATGTTCTTCAGCCTTCAATGTGCCTGAGTTGAAACCTATGATCTCATCTTGCTCGTTGACTGCACAGACGATTAACGCCCAACGCTCTCGAAGGAACGTCCTATAATATTGGCGGAAGAAGGTTTCCCCAAGCTGATACATAAATCCGCCCGATTGTTTTTTTGAGCAGCAGCAATGAAGTCTGGCGAGATCCCTGTGGTCCCTGATGCTGGCAAGTCGGAAGCGTAGGTTCATTATAGGTATTTTCCCTGGGTTTACATTGTCCGGGTCCATCGTAGTATCGAGTTACTGCAGATCTGCAGCGACTTACTCCGTGTCATCGCTGGAAATGTCTCGTACGAAGGTCTCGACACCCGCCCGCATTGATGGAATAAAGCCCAACCGCGAATAGAGATCAGCAACCTGGCTATTCTTCTCCGTCGGAATGAATACACCTCCCAGTCGCTTGATCCCACGTTTCCTGGCGGCAGCCAGGAGGCAGCGAAACATCGCGTTTTCCAGACCCCTCCCCAATGCACGACAGCTGATAAGCCACGTGTCGATATGCCAGAGGTCAGGATCGTCCAGTACCGGAAGGGCGATCAGTACACCAACAATACCGTAATCTCCGAAGCGATCCTGGAGGCGGAACCACTGTGTCCAGGCTGCCTTTGTCGACTCGAATTGCATCAATTGCGCAAGATCATACCTGCGCGTCGTAAGGTTAAATTGGTTCGTCTTGCCAACAAGTTGAGCCACTCGCGGCAACGTGGACGCGTCAAAAACGCCTGACTCCACATTCAATTCCAGCGTCCCCAGAAATTCGCCTAAGGAACCGGAGCGCTTCTGTAAATCCAGACGCTCATTATTTGCCCAGTACCTCTCGTTTCGTCGCTTGTCCTCCTCCGTCAGCGTCAATGCCTCAAACCACCTCCCGCCATCAAGCGCTTTCAATAGATCGCTCGGATGGTCACTCTTTGGCTCGACGACGGCAACGGTAGGCAATTCCCGCCTGATCTCTTCTCGCTCATAAGGCTGGTCGTCCAGAAATACAAAGCTATCAAGGCCGAGGTTGAGCTTTGAGGCAATTTGCCGCAGATTGTAGGACTTGCGTTCCCAGTTAGCGACAAATGCCCCGAAATCCTCCTGCTTTAGTAGCATGCCGTTGTGCTTCTCAAATGGCAATCGTGCATCGGTATCGTTGTTCTTTGAGCAGACGGCCAACAGCACCCCCCGCTCCTTGAGCTCGAGCAGGTATCTCTGGATGTCGGCATATCCTTCACCCAATGGATCCGGCGGACCCAGTCGCAATCCACCAAGACCACTTTCTCCGACTATTCCTCCCCAAAGCGTATTGTCTAGATCCACTACCAAGACTTTCCTCGTAAGCCCTACACTCCCCCGAATCAGCGCCAGTTCCGCTTCCGCCAGGCAAGGAATCGCCAGTGGTCCCGGATGCTGCCGCGCAGAATACCATAAGTCGGAATCCTCCCATGCCGCGTATCCAACCTGCGCCGCAACTTCGTCCAAATTCAAGATGGTAACCGAGGGCGGTGCAAGCCTCGGCAACTCCAAATTAATCGACCGAATCAAGCTACCCCTGCCGGCCAAAAGCGTATGGCTTAGATTTCCATAGGCATTGACGCCAGGAAAATCAAAGTTGTGCTGGATAATTCGACAGGGAAGCCGCTGCGCGATCAATCCCCAGTTCTCGCGGATTCCACGGAGCGTTTCGTCCACCGTCTGCTTCGCGTGTTCAGAAACTGCGGGCAAATGCGCGTCCCTCCAGTTGCCGGCCAAAACAACGATCCCCGGCTGAAACGCGAACAGACCGGAGCGATCATCCCGAATCTCCTGGTCCACATTTCCCAATGTCGCTGCGTAGCATTCGAGCAAAATGCCATCTCTCCATGCGAGGAGGCGCAACACCGGGAGAATAAAATCGCTCGTCGTCGAAGAGAGCCATGCCAGCCGGCAACTTCGTTGATAGAGCCCCCGATCCGGTGGGGCGCTGTGAACCATCTTCGCGAAAACGTGGGCCGCGTTGGCGAGAACGGCAATTCCCAGTTCCGACGGGCATCGAAGCTTCCTTAGCTCCAGATACGCCTCCTCCATCCTTCCTTCCGAACGCAGGCGCCTGATGACTTGAAGATCCATCTGTCAGATTCCGGGCCTACCAACCCTTTTCTTCACACTTTGTGCAGGGCATTCTCTATGCTCTTGACCAGATCAGCAACATTCCGGATTCCGGCTACTTCGTCGGTCGTCAACCGAATCCCAAACTCCTGTTCGACCGATAGCACGAGACGCACCGTTCCCACAGAGTCCCAACTGGGATAGTCTTTCGGCGACATGCCTCCCGTGATATCGAGATTGGAGTCATCGAAGACATCCCGGAATATTGGCTGTAATCTTTCTATGATGGTCACGCTTTTTTATCTATTTGAGGAAGGTAGTCTGTCGGCGCGTCCACCGGGCCCGACAGGATCTTCGGCCACCGTATGATAGTAACGCCCCATGAAAGCCCGTTACCAAATGCCGCGATCAATACCAGCGAGCCGGGCCGAAGGCGACCCTGCCGCCACGCCTCCGCGAGCAACATCGGCGAGGACGCGCCCGCGGCATTGCCGACGTGCTCCAAGAAATAGAACTGTTTCTCTGCCGGCACCTTTAACGACTTATAAATCATATCGTCCATCGTACGGTTCGCTTGGTGCAGCAGGACCAGGTCAATATCATCAATGGTCAGCTTGCATGCTAACAGGGCCCCTCGTATGACTTCAGGAACCTTGTAGAGTGAGAAATGGAAAACCGCCGCCCCATTCATCTGCAGATGTTGTGGTGAATTCGTATTCCCGCTCGCATCGACCGTCTCTTTCATTGTCTCCAAGCGTCGCGGAGAACGCGCTCCGGACGACGGCATGACGATATGCCGCCATCCTGACCCGTCCGTTCCCAGCCGAAAGCCGACAAAGCCAGCCCCTGACTCGTCGGTCGTTTCCATAAGTGTGGCCGTTGCGGCATCGCCGTGGAGCGTGGCAAGACTCTTGTCACCTGGATGAATCACATGCGAAATCGTGTCGCCGTTGAGCAGTAACGCGGTATGCGCAATGCCGCTCATCAAATACCCGTGGGCTGTTGCCAGAGTATAGGGGAATGAACTACACCCCAGATTGATATCGAAACACGCGCAATCCTGCCCCAATCCCAGGCGCTCATGCAGCACACAGGCCGTCGCCGGGATTTGATAATCAGGAGTCTGGCTAGCGAAGATCACCAGATCGATCTCTTCCCGGCGAATGCCTTTTGCAGTCAACAACCGCTCTGCCGCGCACGCAGCCAAATCCGCGGCCGTCACTCCTTCCGGGGCTACACGTCGGTCTTGTATACCCGACATTCGGCTGATTGAATTGATCGCCTTCTCCCCAAACCGATGCGCCAAATCAACATTAGTTATATGGCCCTCCGGTAAACAATAGTGTATTCCCGTAATAACAGTGTTCATTTCAGTGCTTTAAAGAAATCAGACGGTCGGAGGGGGCCCAGGCACATACTCTCCTACTGAACCTTGTTCCCGAACAGGGCCTCCAAGTCCGCCACGGTCGAACATTTGGCGAGGTCACCGGGACTTATCTCTTGGCCGAGTTTTTCCGATGCCATCGCCATAAACATAACGGCGGATAATGAATCCCACCTGCCTGTATCAGCAAGTCTTTCATCACCTCGGATGCTTCCGGATTTGACATCCAGTATCCCCTCGATCTCGGCGTACAGTTCGCTCTTTGTCATTAGATTGGCAGCTATTTAGGATCTGAAACTAATAATACAAACCTTTTTTTTACTGATCATGTCGCATCGCTGTGTGGGTTTTCCTGGACCGGTTTCGAGGGGGAAGCACGAGCCATTCTTTGGAGCCTCCCAATATGCGGCTAGTATTTACATGCATAAGATTGTTGTTCTGGAGAATAGGCTTAAACGGAATCCCAATTCTATTATCCCAAATCCAGTGAATGTGCCAAGCCAGTTCTGGCGTGTCAGCGCGCGGCGCAGGTTCCTCCACGCTCCATGAACGCCGCAGCCATCGGCGGGGATCGCTGGTCTGAGAACCAGCCTAAAGCGCCTATCCTGAAACGCCGGGGGCGACGCGGGGAAAGTGCACAACATGCCATACGGTCGAAGGATAACGCTAGTTCTATAGCTTGAGCTTTTGGAAAGATCGTCGGACGGCAGAGCAAACGTTTTCCAATCGCTGACACGATGGGAGATCCGCTTCGATTTCGCTGCCGCGCAAGAGAAGGCTGAAACTTCCCAAGCAAGCTCAGAAGGCCAGCGAACGAATCAAAGAAGCCAGGCTTAAAACATTCGTTCTCCCAGTTCGTCGGCAGGATTGACACGATGCAATGCAATTACAGTCGGAGATTTTTCCCGTAAGAAAGGGCGATCCGTTCGACAAAATCTGCCGCACGGGGGTATTGTACTGAGTAGTCCATCGACCGCCCCAACGTCTCGGCCCGGCCTCTCGCCTCGAAACGCAACGAAGAGTCTGCGGCGAGGGTGCAGATCGCGGAGAGCAATGAGCTGGCATCCTCCGCACGATAAATCAAGCCAATGTTCCTCGTTTTAATGAAATCGCGAAGGTCGCCAGCCAGGGATGTGACAACTGGCAGACCGGCCGCGAAGTAATCGAAGGCCTTGAAAGGCATAGAAACCGTGGACGCACTCGCATAACAGGCCAATGCGACATCACATAAAGGATAGAGCTGACAGAGATCCTCGAACGACAGCCTGCCAAGATAGGTTACAACATCACAAGCGGGTCCCGCCGAAGCGGCTTCGACCTGCGGTCGGAGGTCTCCATCCCCTGCTATGAGGATCCGGATTCCCCTGCCGCGAAGACGTATGGCGCAGTCCAGCAATGTTGGGATATCATAGTTCTTGCCGAGAGTCCCGACATAGATGCACCAAATCTCCCCCGGTCGCTTACCCGGCAGGACCGAGGCAAGTGCCGGCGAAAGCGGATTTGAGGACGGAACAAAGGCGGACGTTTCCGTGCCAAGGTAGATCACCTCGCCCGGCTTTCCCGGGGCAATCGCCTGGGCGAGCGCGAGGTAATTGCGAGCAACGGCAAGAAATCCGTCCGCCCGGCGAAAAAAGCGCCGACGCCGGGCGTAGAGCGGCGCGAAGATGACAGACTGCAGCGGACGAAGCAGCCGTGGCAATAAAAGAGCGAAGAGCTCGGGCCAGATGTCGATCACGTCGATGATCCATGGCACGCCACAGAGATTGACCGCCCGCAACGATAGGTCGGAAAAGCATATGGCCGGTTCGCCATGGATGATGACATCGGGGCGAGAAGGCTCCGCCGATATCGCTGCATACAGGGCACGCGCATAGGAACGTTCGTACCGAATTCGATCGAAGGAGATGTGCCCCTGATAAGTCGATGTGGGAAGAATACGCGCGGTGTAGCCACCGCCGAAATCAATCCGTGAGGCCCCGGCACCGCGCAGTCGTTTCGAGCGATGCTCGAAATTGGATACCCACCAGACCACTTCGTGGCCACGAGCCGTCAACGCATTGGCGATCGAGGTGGAACGATAAGGGCTCCAGCCCTCCCCCGGCAGGTTTCCGTAAGGATTGAATATCCATATTCTCATAAAACAAACACGGCAGAATTGTCAATCTCACGAAGCCGACCTGCTTCAGAAACTAGAATCGCTACAAAGGCGCCATTAGACATCACGCAGCTAGTATGACTTCGTTACGTTGCATCGCCAGCACTGGCGCAATCCCCGAGCAACATCCGGTGGTTTTCCCTCTTAGACATCGCCCAGTGCGCCGAGAAAATCTTCGGAGGGAAAACCTAAGACCTAATGAAGTAATACTAGTGTAGCGTCTCTCTGTTAGAGCAAAAAGTACTGGACATCAATAACATACTGCCGTGAATCGGTAACGCTAATTGAAAAATCACTACAAGCGGCATAACCAAATCGTTTTATCAAAACGCGGTTGGAGGGCCGCTCTGTTTGGTTTCCGTCACTGGCGGAACACCACTCATTCTGGCGAATCGTCCCCGCAAAATCGGGGAAAAGATTCTCTTCAATTGGCATTTGATCAGGGCTCTCCGCCTCCAGGAAAAGACCTGAAGCAACCGATCAAGGACACCGACCGAATAACCAAATACCGCTTCACCCCATCCCATTGTACTCCGCTGCGTGAAGTCGCACCCGACTTTTCGTCGACCAAAAATCCACCGCTCAAGCGGCAGCCATCTTCCCTTCTCGATGACGTGATGAGCAAAAAGACCTTCATAGGGTAGAACAGATCTCCACGTTGCATAAAATCCACCTATGGCAACAGCCCGCTGGTTCCCGTTATGTTCGAATTCCCAAATCGATTCGCCAGGCTGCAGTAGTTCCATCAACTTTTGACGATTCCAAATCGCCGCTTGTGTGCTGAGCCTATATTGCAGACCAGCTGCACATTCTCCAACGAGGATTTCGGCGAATAAGCGATCTGTCGGTTTTGGTCGAGGTAACAGTCGGAGCTGAATAGCCTTGTGATTTCGCGCAAACTCTAGACAGTAAAGCACATCACTCGTAGGCACCCGTCCGCGAAGAAAAAAGTCATCGAGCATCATCAAGACATACGAGTGCGGCAGAACTCGAAGATAATCCAAAACGCGACGCGACCAATCACGGCCGCCATTAGATCCAAGAAAAACAATCCCCGGACGATGCAACTCCCTTTCGCCTGCTCCAAGATAAACAGAAAACGGACAATCGGACCAATGCTCTCTCAACAAATTGAAAAAGGGCGGCCATAGGTCCGAATAGGCATCGCAGGAAACGACTAACAAAGCACAATCCACCGAGGCATCCCAGCTAGAGTTCATAGAAAGAAATTTCCTGCGTGCCATCTAAACGACGAGAACCACGCTTTCAAGCCACCGGCCGTTCCTATTTCCACCCAAAGTCCGGTTCCTTGAAACTGCAAGGTGATTTCGCCTCCAACAGAAAAATAGGCTAGCTCTATAGATCCCCTAACGGCAACCAGACTCCGCGCATCGACAAAGGCCTAAGTAAACCTATTCGTTTAAGCAGAAACAAGCTAAGTGAATATTGCTTGTCCGCATTTGACGCCACTATTTAACCGCATCCACGGCCGACGATGCAATCACCCCAAGATCGTAGACCAAATGAACCGATGCCTCTCCGTTTTCGCGATCGACCCAATTCTCGTCCTGCCGCCATTCTTTTCTTTTTTAAGAATAAGAAGCGCCGCGAATAGACATATCCACCAACCCACAATAAAAGCCGCCAGATCTGTAATGATGCTATAACTAAGATAAACGTATAACACTGCTCTAACGCACATCGCTCCCGCACTTCTGCCTTTCCCTTCCAACATGCCGCATACTAGGCCTACTCCAGATAGCATCAAAAATGTGCCTAAATAGCCATATTCTGTAAGCCACTCAGATAGTCCTGTGAAAACATTGAAGCCAAAAGGGATATACACGATCTCTCTGTCAACCGTGCGTTCTGTTTCGATCCCAGTCGCCTTTTTCGCCTCCCTTACCCAAACCGACTGATTTAGCTGTAGATCGAAGAACTTTAGCGCTTCACCGTCGCCAATTAGCTCACACATCGCCGGGATCGAGGCGCCAGTATACTCTGCGGCGAGCTCACCGTAGCTCCGTTCATCCGTCCGTGTGGCGCTTATCGCCAACCAGAAAACACCCAACGCGATGATCACCAGAACACAATCTACTACGGCTTTTCGGGAATCCATCGCCTTAGCGAGCATGAACCAAAACATCATTATGCCGCCGATCAAAAGAGGGCCTCTTCCGCCAGAAGAAATGCTGTAAAGCGTTAGAATAGCAATAGGGAGAATTATATATATACGTTTGATATCTCGCCCTTGGAAATACGAGTAGCCACCGAGAAGCGCGGTCAAATAACCTAGGTTGCCAAATAGTCGGAGAGATATAGGCATCACAAGATCCTTCTCCGACAAATCATGCCGGAGCGCTTCCAACGATCCGTCGGCGATTGCTCTGAAAGTTCCTAAGCGCGCCGTTGTAATCACGATTCCCCCAATCGCAATCACGCTCAAAAACCAAAAAACGGTTGTCACCATTACACGGATCTTCGACGGCCTAGATACGGCATGACATATAGCTGGCGGCATATCGGTAAACCAACGGCCAATTCTCGGATGGTTTATACCGCATCCAACGACAGTAGACGTCCAGAACGTTAAATGTGCCGCTATTATTAGGACAACGCCGAATGACGTCAGATAGCGGTATGCATCACCGCAGAAAAACAACATACAAGCGCTAAACGCCCACATACCCGAAAACGCCGTCACTCCGTTCGCGATTGACTTCCTGAACGCAACGTTGAGCAGCACGATAGCCGACAGGCAACCCGCGAGCAACAGTGGTCTTAACATCGTCTAAGAGACTCGAAGATAACCTATGCGATCTCAGGCCGTTCTTTCCGACATCCAGTCACCATTGATTAATCGTTCGGGGAAATCCCCAGTTAACGCATTCTTGGTCGGCCCGCGATATTTTGAGTAGCAATCTAATCACCATAAGAGTGGTAAAGGGAAGCTGTAATACTGTCGAGATCCCTTATGCTATTCTGATGCTGTTTTCTCAACCTTTCTCGATAAGACCGTCAGGTCGGCGTCCCGACCGCTCGAAGCACCGTAAACCTCTCCCATGTCCAGAGGCAGTAGAGCCATGCAAGCCCCAGCATTACAAACCAGGCTAACGCCGCCCTATCTTTTAAAAGAATAGCAAAGGCAGCTAGACCCAACATGACCAACAACCGGTATCCATTCACTCGAATCCTCACCTTTTTCTCAAAACGCTCCCCAAGCGCCGCCGTAGAGAAAACGTACAGGAAATTTCCGACCACCAGCCCCCACGCCGCCGCTAGGTACCCACCGATGGGCACAAACAATCTGTCAAAGATGAGGCTCACGATGACACAGCCTCCCAGTATAATCGCCATGTAGCCGGTCTTCTGTCGAAATTCCAAAACCTTGTGACAGTAGCTCCCTACCTGCCAAAGAACGCCGGCTAAAACCAAAACGGGTATCGCATTCCCACCAGCCACGTAGGCTTCATTGAGCAGCCGTTTCAGCCAATACTCTTTCGTCATTTCCACCATTGCGATAATAAAGACCCCCGTCATCAGAACCAAATTGATCGCTTCATTGATAACTACATTCACCATTCCGTGCTGACCCGCATCCCACGCCTTCATCAATAAAGGATGCAGTGTCATTATTACCGGAGTCGCGATAAGGCTTACAAGGCCCAATGCCAACGTCGCATTGGCCGCATATATGCCTACATAATGGGCGCCTTGGAAATGTTCAATAAAAAACTTATCACTCGAATTCAGTACCGTATAGAACAGAAACCAAACAGTGATCGGCAATCCATATTTTATGAGCGTCCATACCTTGCGTAACAACACCTTTTTACGAAGTCTAAGCCCATCCCGAAAGCCTTCTCCTCTGCAGCCGACGAGAATGGGCCAACTATATGCGCTAATCTGCGCAATGATTATCGCACTTAGGCTCCCCTTGGTAGAGCTACGGCATAAAAGGAAGAAGATTAACAATGTCGCAGTGGTCCCAACTTTCAGCAGATTGTAACCGACTGCATTGAATCGCGCCTGTTTCAGCACCAATATACAAGACCAAAGCGCCATACCACAACTTCCCAACAAGAATGGCCACCTATAAACGGCTACGACCTCCAATTTAAGGGGCTCGTAGGAAATCCATATGGCAGCGCAGCAAAGCCCAACAAAATTCAGGACTATCAAAAGGCCAAGCGCGATCGCCCCATTCAATTCACGGGCTCTTGTCAATTCCTCTTCTCCTGGGACATACCGTGTTATCGCCTGCTGAAGCCACTGCGAACCGACCACGGAGGAGAAGGAGATGGCGGCGACGAATAGCGCAAACTGTCCGTACTCACGAGGTGCCAAGAAGTTCGTCACCACCAACATAGTCACCGGAGTCATCAGAGCCTGGGCCGCAGCGCCCACAGCGTATGCCAAGAGGTCTAACGTAAGTTTTTTTCTTTTCCAGATCATCAGCACATTTGTTTCACTCTACTGCGCTATAGCCACCTTCTGACGAATCTCGCTGCCAATCTCCTTATTGAGAACCATGGCCGAACAATTCGATACAGCAACTGGCCATGCCTCCATTCGAAATAGATCTCATTATATGCTCTCCCGTACTTCTTCGTCCACCAGTCGCTGGCCTGTACGATCTCATGAGCATGTGGCAGTTCCCGTCTCTCGCTCTCATTTCGGGCGCCAAGTTCCTTAACTCTCATTCGTCGGTGGTTCACGAAAACGTTGTTGATTCGGCCTACGTAAAACCCGGCGCGCAAAGAACGATAAGACAGATCGTCGTTCTCATGACAGACAAACTCAACACCTTCGTCAAACGTTCCAATTTTTTCAATCACCTCCCGGCGAATCACACAGAATGTCAAGGGGACACTTGGGCGCGGCATCAGCACGCCACTGAGCCGATTGACCTTCAGTAATATTGTTTCGATGTCCGCCTTCTTCAGGTCTACGTTTTCACTTTTCTCCCTGTTCCTAACGGCTCGATAGAAGAAACGATTACTAAACCTTGTCTCTATATTGTATTCATTATTATCTTCGAATACGCTAAAAGGATGTGCAATCCCAAGTCTTTTGTTCTGCTGGAATCCACGGTCTATTTTAATCAAAATGTCGGAATCCACTATCTCTGCGTCTGTAGAAACAAAAACATAATAGTCCGCTTTAGCGTCCGCGTTCCTAAATCCGGCGTTAAATCCTCCAGCTGTCCCGCAGTTCCGTCCGGGAGAAACCAGAATGATGTGCTTTTTTAAAGCCTCCTCTTCTAAAAAGGCGGTTATTTTTGTCGCGTGAGGACCATTATTATTGACGACGACGATTTCCTTCTCTCCATCCATTTTCACTAAGCCTTCGAGCAAATGGGGGAATACTCCCGACTCGACAAGTCGGTCTGTCGGATCGTATGCGGGTATTATCAAAGAGTGCATTATCTTGTTTGTTAACGCCAGGATTCCGGCAAATTCTTCAGCACCTCGATCCGATTGAACTTCACGCTCTGGCGGGGGCCATTTGAGCGGACCCAATTCGCCATTAGTCTAATACCGTCTTTTAGCTGGATAGCTTCTTTGGTCCTGAACACTCTACGAGCTTTCTCGTGCGTTGCGAAGGCATCTACGACCTCATTCCTAGCGGGAAGATAGTTTATCCTTGGCTCCGCATTGAACGCTTCGGCAACCTTCGTCGCGAGTTCACGTACCGTGTAAGGAATATCGGCTCCGACATTAAACACTTCATTCGTTGCCTCGTTCACAAGTACGCTGCGAGCAATCAACGGCGCAACATCGTTAATATGGGAGAATGCCCGCTTCTGCGACCCGTCGCCAAAAATCGTCATTGGTTCTTTCTTCATCACCTGGTTCATGAATATGCCGATGACATTACGATATTTGTCCGCTATATTCTGGCGTTCTCCATATACGTTGTGCGGCCGGAAGATCACATAGTTTAGGCCGAACATTTCGTGCGCTGCCTTAAGGTCTAATTCAAAGGCATATTTCGCAATACCATAAGGATCTTCTGGCTGGGGGACCAATTGCTCGTGCATCGGGAGCTGGTTTTTGCCATATACGGCAATAGACGATGTAAAGACGAAGCGTTCTACGCCCGACGTTACCGCTTGATTCAAAAGGCTCACAGAGCCGATTAGATTGTTCGTATAATTGTATCGGCGGATGAAATGGGACAGACCTTCAGCTGCGTATGCGGCCAGGTGATATACGTAATTGTAGGGCCCCAGTTCCCAGAGCTTCGCTGCGACGCCTTCTTCGCTGACGTCTGCACGGACAAATTTGGCGCCGAGCGGGATGTTGTCCACGAATCCGCCTGAGAGGTCGTCGGCGACGACAACCTCCATTCCCATCTCGATACACGCTCTAGCTACATGGGATCCAATGAAGCCTGCGGCTCCTGTTATTAGTGCTCTCTTCATATTTGTTGTTGGATTTCAGCTACCTGTTTGTTTGGTTAAATGGCGAGGTCGCGAGTGGATATAAGCGAATATGGTCCGATCCGGAGTGATAGGTAACACTTAGTCCAAAGTGATGGGTTACACTCTTGGGCACTATGCCTTGGAAACAAGTAACCCCGATGGAAACAATCACTCGATTCGTCATGCAGGCCCAAAGCGACCGGTTCACGATCACGGAACTGTGCGAGCAATTTGGGATCAGCCGGAAGACCGGCTACAAACATCTGGAGGGGGGCACACAAAAGGGGGCACCACCACGGCTGTCTGATTAAGAGCGGATTGAAGTTTTCTTAATGGCCGCCAATAAACGAGTAACGACGGAACGGATGTGTCCTCGATTTGAGTTTTCGGCGTCGCTATCCGGGCCAGTCTGGCCCGATGCACCACGGGAGAACGGTTCTCGCCCAGATTCTCGACGAGCTGGAAGTCAAAGAGTTTTCGCGCTGCGCGATGCGGTATCCGATGCTTCGCGACACACCGACTCTGTCGGCCTACGATCATTTCGCGACGATGGTCTTTGCCCAGTTGACCTATCGCGAGAGCCTGCGCGACATCGAAGCGTGCCTGAGTTCGCGCCGTCGCTTGCTCTACCACTCGGGGATTCGCGGGACGGTCAAGCGCTGCAATCTGGCCTACGCGAACGAACATCGCGATGCGCAGATGTTCGCGGAAGTGGCGGCGGTGTTGATGCGCCGAGCCCGTCGGCTTTACGCAGACGATCCGACCGAATTGGGGCTGGACGGCGAGTTGTTCGCAGTCGATGCCAGTCTGATCGAACTGAGCCTGGCGCTCTTTCCGTGGGCTCGTTGGCAGGGCACCCAGGCCGGCGGTCAAACTCAATGTGATGCTCGCCGTGACCACGGAACTGCCCGCGTTTTGCACTGTCGTCGGAGGAGGCTGCCACGACGTGAACTTCCTCGACGACATTCCAGTGGCGGCCGGCAACTACTACGTTCTCGACCGGGGCTATCTCGACTTCCGTCGGTTGCATCGCATCGCTCAAACCGGGGCGTGGTTTGTGATCCGTGCGAAGCGCAAAATCCGCTTCTACGTCTGCGAATCCCGACCGGTGGATAAATCGACTGGACTGCGCTGTGACCAAACCATCCGCCTCAACTCGAACCAGGCACGCCGGGACTACCCGGAGAAGCTGCGGCGTATCCGTTTTTTTGATGCAGAAAACGATCTGTCTCTCGTCTTTCTGACCAACAACTTCGCCCTGCCCGCCTTGATCATCGCCGCCATCTACCGCCGCCGTTGGGAGATTGAGTTGTTCTTCCGCTGGATCAACAGCACCTCCGCTTGCGCGGATTCTTTCCACAAGCCCCAACGGCGTCGCTGTCCAGATCTGGACGGCGATCTGTTCTTACCTGTTGGTCGCGATCGCCAAACGCGAACTGGCGCTCCCGGGCAGTCTTCATCAGGTTCTGCAAATTGTGTCGATCTCGGCGCTTGAGAAGGTGCCTCTCCTTGAGTTGTTTACAGAAAACTATACAAGAGAACCACCGTTTGATAATCTCATCCAGTTGGACCTCAATGGCTTCTGATCAGACACGCGTGGGGGCACCACAAAAGGGGTTATAACAACAACAAAGGGTCATGTCTCCACTTTTGACAAACCGATAGGCTGCCCCGGCGGCATCATAGGGCAGAAAAGCGGAAATCTAAAAAGCTGAAGCGCTGAAACCTGGAGGCTCGATCGTTCGCCTGAGGGCCGATCTTTGCGGCTGGGCGTGAGAATGGATCGGACAGGATCAGAATTGGTTTCACGCAGAGACCCAAAGTCGCAAGGGACGGAGGGCGGAATTGAACCACGGATTACGCGGATAACACGGATTCAGAAGGATCTATCCGCGGTCAGTCGAATTCGATTCGGAGGATCCGCAGCTCTTTTACCGCATGATCAACCCAATACGTGAACAAGATATTCTCTCGTAGCAGGACACCTGACGGAGCTAAGAGTCAACTTCCGTGCGGAAAGCGCGATCGGACGGGGTCAGCCAAGGCTTGTCTTCAAGTCACGACATCAGGTCTTTAGCCGACACATCAGCATCCTTCAGGATCTCGCCCACCAGACCGACTCCAAGTGTTTCACCCGGATGAACCGACATGACCGCCCTTCGGACCGAGCGAGATACTGAGCATTGGGAGGACGGTCTGAAGCCGCCTCCGCCAGGCGTTCAGTTGCTTCGCCCGATCCAAATAGAAGTCGTTCCCTTCACCGTCTTCCTCCGCGAGGGCGCGGAGTCGTGCGATGCGATCCGCTCCGGCCGCCGCCAACGGCGTCACCCG
>Ga0182027_10006814_pt1 | contig 17003 bp, 9 predicted proteins | sample 712E1DmetaG_FD_121300 | JGI IMG/M metagenome (GOLD analysis project Ga0182027, IMG submission 121300) | Permafrost microbial communities from Stordalen Mire, Sweden - 712E1D metaG (Illumina Assembly) | ecosystem: Environmental > Terrestrial > Soil > Wetlands > Permafrost | place: Sweden... | reverse complement strand
CTTGTCGAGCGCCACGCCGAGCTGCTCGATCATGCCGCTCTTCTCCGGGCCGGTGAAGCCCATCGCCAGCAGCACCAGGTCCACGTCGATGGTGAACTCGCTTCCCTCGATCGCCTCGAACTTCGGCGGAGGGCCGACGCGAATGCCGTGCAGCTTTTCCACGTTGCCCTGCGCGTCGCCGGTGAACCGCGTGGTGGCGGCGGCCCACTCGCGCTGCCCGCCCTCTTCGTGCGCGCTCTCGATGCGAAGCTGGAGCGGCCATAGCGGCCACGGCGTCTCGGGCGAGCGCTCGTTGGGCGGCAGCGGCATGATCTCGAATTGATGGACGGAAGCGGCCTTCTGGCGGTGGCAGGTGCCCAGGCAGTCCGCGCCCGTATCGCCGCCGCCGATGATGACCACGCGCTTGCCCCGCGCCAGCATCGACGACTTGCCGTTGATGCGCTCGCCCGCGCACAGCCGGTTCTGCAGCGGGAGAAAATCCATCGCGTAGTGAATGCCCTTGAGCTCGCGCCCCGGCACTTTCAGATCGCGCGGATGCTCGGCGCCCCCGGCCAGCAGGATGACGTCGAAGTCCTTGCGCAGGTCCTCCACTGGAACGCTCTTGCCCACGTGGGCGTTGGTCTGGAACACGATTCCTTCGGCGATCAGTTGCTCCAGGCGCCGGTCCAGAATACGCTTCTCCATTTTGAAATCGGGGATGCCGTAGCGCAGCAGTCCGCCGACGCGATCCGCCTTCTCAAACACCGTGACCAGGTGGCCGGCGCGGTTGAGTTGCTGCGCCGCCGCCAGGCCCGCGGGGCCAGAGCCGATCACCGCCACGCGCTTGCCGGTTCTGATTGCCGGCAGCTCGGGCCGAATCCAGCCCTCTTTGAAGGCGTGCTCGATGATGGTTTTTTCGATTTGCTTGATGGTGACCGGCGGCTCATTGATGCCGAGCACGCAGGAGGCCTCGCACGGCGCGGGACAGATGCGGCCGGTGAACTCCGGGAAGTTATTGGTGGCGTGCAGGACGCGAATCGCCTGCTGCCAGCGGTCGCGGAACACCAGGTCGTTGAAATCCGGAATGACGTTGTTGAGAGGGCAGCCGTTGTGGCAGAACGGCACGCCGCAGTCCATGCAGCGCGCGCCCTGCGTCTTCAGCTTCTCCTCGGGAAAGTCTTCGTAGACTTCGAAGAAATCGTTGACCCGCTCGGAGACGGGGCGCCGGGTGGGAACCTCGCGCTTGAATTCCAGAAAACCAGTCGGCTTACCCACGGACCACCTCCTGCGCCACCGGAGCGGCAGCAGGCGGCGGAGGAGCCGTAGCCCGCTCCGCTGCCCGTTGAACGCCGAGCACGCGCTTATACTCGTGCGGGAATACCTTGACGAATTTCGGCAGCACCGCGTCCCAGTTCTCCAGGATCCACTTGGCCCGCGGGCTGCCGGTCAGGTTGGCGTGGCGCAAAATCAGCTCGCTCAGTTGGCGGATATCCGCCGGATCCACCACCGGATCGAGATCGACGCTGGTGCGATTGCAGCGGGCCTTCGCGAACTCGCCCGTCTCGTCGAGCACGAAGGCGATGCCGCCGTTCATGCCCGCCGCGAAGTTGCGCCCGGCCCGGCCGAGCACCACAACCAGGCCGTTGGTCATGTACTCGCAGCCGTGATCGCCCACGGATTCCACCACCGCCGTGGCGCCGGAATTGCGCACCGCGAACCGCTCTCCGGCCATGCCGTTAAAGAACGCTTCGCCGCTGGTGGCGCCGTAGAGCACCACGTTGCCCACCAGCATGTTCTCCTCGGGCACGAAGGTCGAGGTGCGCGGCGGATAGATGATGATGCGGCCGCCGGAGAGGCCCTTGCCGACGTAGTCGTTGGAGTCGCCTTCGAGCGTGAGGGTCACGCCGTTCGCCAGGAACGCCCCGAAGCTCTGGCCCGCGGAGCCGGTGAACTGGAACTTGATGGTATCGTCGGGCAGGCCCGCCGAACCGTAGCGCTTGGCGATCTCGCCGCTCAGCATCGCGCCCACCGTGCGGTGAACATTGCGAATGGGCAGTTTGAATTCGACCGGCGTGCCGGTCTCGATCGCCTCCGCCGCGTGGTCGATGAGCTTATAGTCGAGCGCGCGGTCGAGGCCGTGATCCTGCTTGGTGATGCAGCGGCGCGCCACGCGGCCCGGAACCGGCGGGCTGTAGAGAATCGACGTGAAGTCGAGGCCGCGGGCTTTCCAGTGCTCCACCGCGTCCTTCATTTCGAGATAGTCGACCCGGCCGATCGCCTCATTGAGAGTGCGCAGACCGAGTTGCGCCAGCAGTTCCCGCACCTCTTCGGCCACGAAGAAGAAGTAGCTGATCACGTGCTCGGGGGTGCCGGCGAACTTCTTCCGCAGGTCCGGATGCTGCGTGGCGATGCCCACCGGGCACATGTTGAGGTGGCACTTGCGCATCATGATGCAGCCCATGGCCACCAGCGGCGCGGTGGCGAAGCCGAATTCCTCCGCCCCCAGCAGCGCGCCGATCAAAACGTCGCGGCCGGTTTGCAGCTTGCCATCCACCTGCACGCGAATGCGGCTGCGCAGGTCGTTCATCACCAGAACCTGCTGCGTTTCCGAAAGCCCCAGCTCCCAGGGGATGCCCGAGTGCCGTATGGCGGTAATGGGCGAGGCGCCGGTGCCGCCGTCATGGCCGCTGATCAGCACCATGTCCGAGTGCGCCTTGGCCACGCCCGCGGCGACGATCCCCACGCCCACTTCGGCCACCAGCTTCACCGAAATCTGCGCGCGAGGGTTGACGTTCTTGAGGTCGTAGATGAGCTGCGCCAGATCCTCGATCGAGTAAATGTCGTGGTGCGGCGGCGGGGAGATGAGCTGCACGCCGGGAATCGAGTGCCGGACGCGCGCCACCACCTCGTCCACCTTGTGTCCGGGAAGCTGGCCGCCCTCGCCGGGCTTGGCGCCCTGCGCGACCTTGATCTGCAATTCGTCGGCGTTGACCAGGTAGTTAGTGGTCACACCGAAACGGCCCGAGGCCACCTGCTTGATGGCGCTGCGGCGGTTGTCTTTGAATCGCTCTTCGTCTTCCCCGCCCTCGCCGGTGTTTGATCGGCCGCCGATGCGGTTCATAGCGATGGCCAGCGTCTCGTGCGCTTCCTTCGAGATCGACCCGAAGGACATGGCGCCGGTGGTGAAGCGCTTCACGATCTCGCTCGCCGGCTCGACCTCTTCGAGCGGAACGGGCCGGCGGCTGAAGCGGAAATTCATCAGCCCGCGCAGGGTGCACAGGTGCCGCGACTGGTCGTTGACCGAAGCGGCGAATTCCTTGTAGGTCTCGTAACTGTCGGTTCGCACCGAATGCTGCAGCTTGCTGATGGTGAGCGGATTGAACAGGTGATACTCGCCGTTGGCGCGGTACTGGATGTTGCCGCCGGTGGCCAGCTCGTTGTCGGCTTCCGTCAGCGGGCGGAACGCGTAATCGTGTTTGAGCTTCGCTTCGCGAGCGATCACGTCCAGGCCGATGCCTTCGATCCGCGACGCCGTGCCGGTGAAATACTTCTCCACCACCGATTTGTTCAGGCCGATGGCCTCGAAGATCTGCGCGCCGCGGTAGCTTTGCAGCGTCGAAATGCCCATCTTCGAGAAGACTTTCAGCAGGCCCTTGTTGATGGACTTCTTGTAGTTCTTGAGCGCCGCCTCGAACGTCACCCCGATCGCGAATCCGCCGCGATGGTGGATATTCTCCAGAGTTTCGATGGCCAGATAGGGGTTGATCGCGCTCGCGCCGTAGCCGATGAGCAGCGCGAAATGCATGACCTCGCGCGGCTCGCCCGATTCGACGATGAGCGCCACCTGCGTGCGCGACTTCTCGCGGACCAGGTGGTTATGCACCGCTGTCAGCGCCAGCAGGCTGGGGATGGCGGCGTATTCCTCGTCCACGCCGCGGTCGGAGAGGATCAGCACCGTATAGCCGTTCTTGATGGCCAGTGAGGCGCGCCGGCAGAGACTGTCGAGGGCGCGCTCCAGTTCCTTCTCGCCGCCATCCACGCGGTACAGCGCGGGCAGCGTGGTGGCCAGGAAGTCGCCCCAGGAAACCCGGCGCAGCTTCTCCAGGTCGTAGTTGGTGAGAATGGGATGTTCCAGCTTGAGCGTGTGGCAGTGCTGCGGCGTCTCATCTAGAATGTTGCGCTCGGTTCCGATGAAGCTCGCGAGCGACATCACCAGTTCCTCGCGGATCGGATCGATGGGCGGGTTGGTGACCTGCGCGAAGAGCTGCTTGAAGTAGTTGAACAGCGGCTGCGGCTTGTCGGAGAGGCAGGCCAGCGGCGTATCGCAACCCATCGAGCCGACCGGCTCCAGGCCTTCGACCGCCATGGGGCCGATCATGAATTTCAAATCCTCGTCCGTATATCCGAAGGCCCGCTGGCGCTGGAGAATCGAATCCAGATCCGTGGGATGCCAGCGCGGGGGATCGGGCAGCATGTCGAGGGTGACCTGGTTTTCTTTGATCCATTGCCCGTAAGGACGCCGCGCAGCCAGGTCGCGCTTGATCTCCTCATCCGGAATGATGCGGCCCTGGACCGTATCCACCAGGAACATCTGCCCCGGCTGAAGGCGGCCCTTGAAGGCGACGTCTTCCGGCTTGACCGGGAGCACGCCGGTCTCGGATGCCAGGATGGCGGTGCCGTCGTGCGTGATCCAATAACGCCCGGGGCGCAGGCCGTTGCGGTCGAGCGTGGCGCCGATCACGCGCCCGTCGGTGAAGGCGATCGCCGCCGGGCCGTCCCAAGGCTCCATCAGCGAGGCGTGGTATTCGTAGAACGCCCGCTTGTCATCCGACATGCCGGGATCGCCGCCCCAGGCTTCCGGAATCAGCATGCCCAGCACATGCGGCAGGCTGCGGCCGGAAAGAGCCAGCAACTCGACGGCGTTGTCGATCATGGCCGAATCGCTGCCGCCCGGCGTGCAGATGGGGAACGTCTTCTTGATTTCGTCGCCGAAAAGCGGCGAGGACAGGATCGACTGCCGCGCGTACATCCAGTTCACGTTCCCGCGCAGCGTGTTGATCTCGCCGTTGTGGCACAGATAGCGGAACGGGTGCGCCAGTTGCCAGGTGGGAAACGTGTTGGTGGAAAAGCGCTGGTGCACCAGGCACAGGGCGCTGATCACCTCCGGGTCGGAAAGCTCTTTGTAGAATTTCGCGATCTGCGGAGCCAGCAGCAGGCCCTTGTAGACGATGGTGCGCGCCGAAAGCGAGGGAATGTAGAAGAAATCCTTGTCGTGCAGGGCCGAGGCCGAGATCTCGGCTTCCGCCCGCTTGCGGACGATGTAGAGTTTGCGTTCGAGAGCATCCTCATCCATCCCCGACGCGCCGCGGACGAAGACCTGCTCGATGTAGGGCTGCGAGACGCGCGCAATGCGGCCGATTGCATCGGCGTCGATGGGCGTGTCGCGCCAGCCGAGCACGCTCAGTCCCTCTTCGCGGACGATGCGCTCCACGATGCCTTCGCAAATCAGGCGCTCGTGCCGCTCTACCGGCAGGAAAACCATGCCCACGCCGTACTCGCCCGGGTTGGGAAGGCTGAAGCCGATCTTGGAGCACTCACGGACGAAGAACTCGTGGGGGATCTGAATCAGGACGCCCGCGCCATCCCCGGTCTCCGGATCGCAGCCGCAGGCGCCGCGATGCAACAGATTCAACAGGATCTGGATGCCCTTGAGGATGATCTCGTGCGACTTCTCGCCTTTGATATTGACCACAAAACCGATCCCGCAGGCGTCGCGCTCCAAACTGGGATCGTACAGGCCCTGCCCTTCAGGTAAACCACGAGATAGACTATCGTCTTTCATCGATGCCTTCCATTCCGCTGCTTTAGGGATATCGAACTACGCTTGCCAGCCGGGCACACCATGGGGCCCGTGGTTTGCTGCCGGGCAATTCTTGCCGGGTACGGCGTGTTTCACTCGGCGGTCGTGAGCCTGTTAGCTACTCCACCACCCCCAACAAGGGTGATGTTTCGATTAGGATAGCTCAGAAGCATAACATTAGTCAATCGAAAATTTAGGGGTTGACTAAATAACCACAAGTTATGTTATGCTATCCCTTGTGGGGCAGGCCGTTTGGCCTGCCTGGCAGGCGGAACCGCCTGCCCCACGCCTGACCAGGGAGTCCAGGGATGACTTTTGAGAACTTGCTCCTGTTTCGCGATATCGTGCAGGAGCGGAGCGTCAGTCGCGGCGCTACGCTCAACGGCGTGAGCCAGCCCGCCGCCAGCCAGCACCTGCGCGAACTGGAGGAGCGGATGGGCGTGACCCTGCTCGACCGCTCGACCCGGCCCTTCACGCTTACTCCCGCCGGCAAGATCTATTTCCAGATGTGCCGCGACGTGTTGCAGCGGTATGAGGAATTCCAGTTGACGCTGGAGAGCGTAAAAGCCGAGGTGGAGGGCACGGTCCGGATCGCCTCGATCTATTCGGTAGGGATCTCGGAGATGTCGCGGCTCAAAGAGGAATTCTCACGCCGCTTCCCGCAGGCCACCCTGGAGGTGGAATACCTGCGGCCGGACAAGGTCTACGACGCGGTGCTGGCGGACCGCGCCGATCTGGGTTTTGTGAGCTACCCGCAGGCTAGCCGGCTGCTGGCCGTCATTCCCTTCCGCGCGGAGGAGATGGCCGTGGCGGTGTCGCCGTCGCACCCGCTGGCGAGGCGGATGCTGGTGAAGCTGGAGGACCTGGAAGGCCTTGATTTCATCGCCTTTGACGAAGATCTGCCGATTCGTCAGGGCATCGACCGCTTTTTGCGCGAGCACGGCGTCGCGGTCAACGTGGCCATGCACTTCGACAACCTCCAGATGATCAAGGAGGCCGTGGCCATCGGTTCGGGAATCAGCATCCTGCCGGTGCGCCCGCTGCGCGTCGAGATCGATCGCGGGCGCCTGGTGGCCATCCCCATTGACGCCGAACTGCTGCGTCCGATCGGCATCATCCACCGCCGCCGCAAGAAGCTGCACCGTGCCGGACAATGTTTCCTCGAGTTGCTCAAGCTACAGCCCGCGCCAGTCGAGCCGAGCCAGCCCGATCCGCAGTTGGCGCCTTCCCGGTGAGGTGGGCGGTCAAGCCCCCACTTGCGCTCGCGTGCAAAAAGAGGGACCCTGGAGCACTTGCCCGATCGCGCAGAAAAAGAGGTCCACGCAGACCCCCATCCTACGGGTGCGCTGGCAGGCGGGCCGTGCCCGGCCTGCTCGAGTCCGGACCTTCACGTGTTGTTCGAGGCGCGCGACCGGCTGTACCGCTCCGGGGCGGACCGGTACCGCATCATCGAATGCGCCAAGTGCCGTCTGATTCGGCTGGACCCGCCGCCGAATGGGCCTCCCGCGCTCGAACACGCCAGCCGCAGACCCCTCGGAAGCACGGTTGCCGACCGCCTGGAGCGAGCCTGCCGCCGCTTCCTGCTGAGCGATCACGTAAGCTTCATCTCGCGCGCGATTGAGGAAGCGGGCGATGCCGGTCCGATCCTGGACTTCAGCCCGCATGGGGGATTGCTTCGAGGCGCCCTGGCGGAGCGCGGCCTGCCCGTTTTCGGGATGGACGGATCGGCCGAGGCGGCCGCCGCCAACCGGAAATCGCACGGCGCCTCGGTCTGGGCCCGCTTGACGGAGGCGCCGGTGGCCCCGGCCAGTTGCCGCGCCATCCTGCTGCTTCAGGTGCTGGAGCACTTCGCCAATCCTCTGCCGCTGCTGGAGGCCGCGCACTCGTTATTGCGCCCGGGGGGGCGGTTGATCGTGCAAGCGCCGAACGCGGCGAGCTGGCAATTCCTGCTGCTTGGAGAGAGCTGGAGCGGCCTGGATGTCCCCCGCCACCGCATCGACTTTCGCACTTCCGACCTCGAGGCGCTCCTTTCCGCCACCGGCTTTGAGATCCTAAGGCGGAAGCACTTCTCGCTGCATGACAGTCCCGCCGGGCTGGCACGGAGCCTGGCCCCAGGCCTCGCCCCGGCAGTGCGGCATGCGAGGGGGACCGTGGAAACGGCCGCGATAAGATTGGCGAAGGACCTGCTCTGGTGCGGGCTGGCGGTGGCGGCCGTGCCGTTCACCGTTCTAGAGGCGGCGTGCCGGGCAGGGGGCACCGTGATGATCGAGGCGCGCAAGAAGGCATGAGGGCTGGTACGTTAGCGATTCTGATCGCGGCGTCCGTCGCGGCGTCGGCTGCGCCGCCGCCTGCCTTCAGCGGCCGCGAAGCGCTGGAGATGACGCGCAAGGCCGTCTCCCTGGGTCCGCGCCCTTCCGGCTCGGAGGCCAACCGCAAATTGCAGGCCCTCATCCGGGCGGAGCTGAAGCCGCTGGGGTGCGAGGTGACCGAAGACGCTTTCCGGGCCTCGACGCCCCTGGGCCCCATCGCGATGAAGAACATCATCGCCCGGTTCCGAGGCTCCAGTGGTCAAATTGTCGCAATTAGTGGCCATTACGATACCAAATCGATACCGGGAACCACTTTTTTGGGCGCCAACGACGGCGGATCGTCCACCGGCTTCCTGCTGGAGATGGCACGGGTGGTGAGCCGCCTGCCGCACAAGAACGACATCTACCTGGTATGGCTGGATGGCGAAGAGGCGATTGCCCAATGGTCGGATACCGACAGCACCTATGGCAGCCGCCACCTCGCCTCCCGATGGGCCGCGGACGGGACGCTTCTGAAGCTCAAGGCGCTCATCAACGTGGACATGATTGGCGACCGGGACCTCGTGATTGTCGACGAGGCCAACTCCACCGAGTGGCTGCGGCGGCTGGTCTGGGAGACGGCCGGCCAGCTCGGCCTGAGCAAGCACTTTTCGAACGACCCCGGCGCGATTGACGACGACCACGTTCCGTTCCTCCGGGCGGGGTCGAGCGCCGTGGATCTGATCGACTTCGATTATGGCCCTAACAATTCCTGGTGGCACACGGACCGGGACACCCTCGACAAGCTGAGCCCCGGCAGCTTCCAAGTTGTTGGGGACGTGGTGCTTGGCACCATCCGTCGCCTCGAACCCTGATCCGCTCCCTGACGGTCGCGGTTCGGAATGACCGAACCGCCCGTTACCGGACCTCGGGTGCAACCTCCGGCGCTCGATTTCATCTAATCCATAGACGCTCAGAGGAGTACCTAGGATGCCCGATAAAATCGAAGCCAAAAAATACGACACCATCATGAGAGATCTGGACGGCATCTCCGCCCGGACCATGACAGAGCACTACAAGCTCTATCAAGGCTATATCAACAAGTACAACGAGGTGATGGGCAAGCTGGGGGCGGCAGACCCGGCTACGGCCAATCAAGTCTTCAGCGATGTCCGCTCGCTCAAAGTCGATCTCACGTTCGCCATCGGCGGGGTGAAGAACCACGAGCTCTACTTCGGCCATTTGGGCGGCAAGGGCGGCGAGCCGCCTGTCGAGATCAAACGCGAACTGGAGAAGCACTTCGGCTCCGTCGAGAAGTGGATGGCCGACCTGAAGGCCACGGGAATGGCGGCCCGCGGCTGGGCGTGGACCGCCTGGGACCACGATTGGAACTACCTGTTCAACTATGCCGGCGACGCTCAGAACTCCTTCCCGGTCTGGAACGCGACGCCGATCGTAGGACTCGACGTCTACGAGCACGCCTACTATCTGGATTACGGCACCGCACGCGCGAGCTACATCGACACCTTCTTCAAGAACCTGTCGTGGACCGCCGTAGGCGAGAGCCTCGAGCGAGCTCACAGCCGGCGCGCTTCGCACGCCTAGCGCCGCAAGCCCGTGGGGCAGGCCGTTTGGCCTGCCCCACGTATGCCACGTAGCCTGCGATAGAATCTTAGGGTCGGGTCAAGGAACCCTTTGAGACTTCGAAGCTGCCGATGACCGAACTCCCGTTGCGCCTGTCGATATTCATCCTGCTGCTCGTGCTGGCGGTCTCCGCCGGCGCCCAGACGGCGCCGCAGCAGACCGTCGCGATCATTTATGACGGCCCCACGGACTACCAGTCCAAGGGCTATATCCACGCGCTCTTCATCGACAATCTTCTGGGCCACTTCAACCTGGCCGGCGAGATCATTCCCGCGGCGAACTACCGGTCCGGCATGTTGCAGCGCTACCACGCCGGTTTTTACATTGGCGTGACGCCCGGCGCGACTCTTCCGGCGGGTCTGGTCGAGGACATTCGGGCCTACCAGCAGCCATTCGCCTGGCTGGGGCAGCACGTAGAGGGCCTGGTCAACACGCCCGAGGGCAAGCGCCAGTTCGGTTTCACCTGGCAGGAATACAACCGCTACTTCGGCATCACCGGCGTGATGTATAAGGACACCCTGCTGCCCAAGCACGAGCCGGACCTGAGTGTGGTGGCGGTGACGGACAAGCGGAACGTGCAGGTTGTGGCCACGGCGGTGAACAAGGCCGGCGCCTCGTATCCTTACGTCCTGCACCGCAACCGCTTCTGGTATTTCGCCGACAGCCCCTTCGCCTACCCCGACGAGGGCGGCCATTATCTGGCGTTCTGCGACCTGCTGCACGACATCTTCGAGATCCAGCACCCCGACTCGCAGCGCGCGCTCGTCCGGATTGAAGACGTGAGCATCGACCAGGATCCGGTGGACCTGCGCCACGTCTCAGACCTGCTCGAGGGATACCACATTCCCTTCCAGATCGCGCTCATTCCGATTTTCAAGAATCCCTCGAAAGAGTTCGAAGTGCGGCTCTCGGACCGGCGCTCGTTCGTCGATTCCGTTCACTACATGGTGGCCCACGGCGGCACCCCGATCATGCACGGCGTGACGCACCAGTACCGCGGGCAGAGCGGGGACGACTACGAGTTCTGGGACGACACGGGCGACCGCCCGATCGCCGGCGATTCGACCGAGTTCGTGATGCGCCGCCTGCAACTCGGCCTGCAGGAGTGCTTCAACGCCGGAATCTACCCGGTGGCGTTCGAAACGCCGCATTATGCCGCTTCGGAGACCGATTATCGCGCCATGATGCGCGTTTTTACGCTCTTCTACGACCGCACCATCTCCACCCCCAGCCTCAACTCACAGCAGTATTTTCCCTATCCGGTGATCGACTACTGGGGCCGCTACGTGCTGCCGGAGGACCTGGGCTACGTCCCGGTCGAGAATCCCCAAAGCCGGGGAGTGCTTCAGGCGGCCCGCAATCTCAAGGTGGTGCGCGATGGCGTGGCGTCTTTCTACTTCCACCCGTTTCTGAACGCCAACCTGCTGGACCAGCTCGTAAAAGGCATCCGCGACTTGGGCTATCACTTCGTTTCGATCCGCGATTTCCCGAGCTCCGTGGACTTCCAGGGACGCTACATCGTGCGCACCGCGTCGGGAGAGGCTAGCCTGGCGCCGCAAAACGAGTTCTGGCGGCTGCGCGAATTCGATCAGAACGGCAAGCTGGTGGACACCGAGCTTTCGAGCGGCAAAGTGAGCGGGCAACAGCAAATCGCGGTGAACGTTCCGCAGGGCGGGTGGGCCGCGGTAGACCTGCTCAAAGAGCGGCCGGTGGCGCAGGCGGAGCCCACGGTCGCCTCGCGGGTCCGTCAATGGTGGGTTCAGCTCACCTCGAGCGACACGGCCAACCGCCTGCCGACGCAGACCTTCGCAACCGGAAAGAAGGCGTGGATTCTGTCGCTGGACAAGGCGCCGCCCGCGGTCCTGAGGAACCAGCAGAGCTATCGCAACGTTCTGGACACTTTCGGCTACGACATCAAGCTGGTCAAGCCGGGGGATTTCACGCGAGTGCCGGCGGACCGCGAGACCATCCTGGTGGTGCCTGAAGCCGCCGGGCTTAAGCTCACCGCCGCGCAGCAGCAGCAGGTTCTGCAATACCTCAACTCGGGCGGACCCGTGGTGGCGGAAGGAAAGCAGCCCTGGCTGACCCAGCTCGGCTTCGTCTGGCAGGGGCGGCAGATCGCGCTCTCCACGGTGACCGACGACCTCTATCCCGAAATGCAGGTGCGCTGGCGGCCCGATGTACGCCTGGAACGGTTTGAAGAGCCGGATGGCGTTCGCGAACTGATGACCGATAGCGAGAGCGACCAGATGCTGGCGCTTTCCGGGGAGCACGGAGCCGGCCACTACATCTACCTGGCGGCGCCGCTGGACGACCACACCACGGATGGCACCAGCCACTACCCCTATTTCCCGCGTTACATCATCGAGACTTTTGGCGTGAACACGGCTCTGCGCAGCCCGCGCATCGAGGCTTATTTCGACCCTAGCTATAAACCGGGCGCCGACTGGGACCGCCTGACCGTGCAGTGGCGCAAGTCCGGCATCCGCACCGTCTACGCCGCCGCCTGGATCTTTTATCCCAAGTATTCCTTCCGCTACGGCGATCTTATCAAGGCCTGCCACCGCAACGGCATCGCCGTGTACGCCTGGTTCTGGTTCCCGCAAGTGACGCCCAAGTTCTGGGAGGACCACCCGGAATGGCGCGAGAAGACCGCCAGCGGCGAGGACGGCAAAGTGGTCTGGCGCTATCTGATGAACTTCCAGAATCCGGCCTGCTACCGGGCCGCCATGGACTGGATGAAGAGCCTGCTCAACCAGTATGAGTGGGATGGCGTCAATATCTCGGAGTTGAACTTCGATTACAATTTCAAGGACCCATTCGATCCGAAGCACTTCGTCCCCATGGACGCGAATGTGCGGGCGGATTTCCGGAAGCGCGCCGGGTTTGACCCGATTCAGTTGTTTCAGCCGACTTCGGATCGCTATTACAGGTACGACCGCACCTCGTTCGACAAGTTCATGCGGTACCGGGAAAACCTGGTGATGGACATGCACCGCAAGGTGCTCACCGAACTCGAGCCTCTACGCAAGGCGAAGAACTACGAAGTGATCGTGAGCACCATCGACAGCCTGCACAGCAAGACCGTCCGGCCGGGCACGGGTCTCGATTCGCGCCGCCTGGTGGCCCTGATGAAGGACTTCGATTTCACCTTACAGGTTCAGGATCCCTCTGAGTACTGGATGAAGCCGCCGGACCGCTACCGGCACTTCGCCGAGACCTACCTGAAGCTGGTGAAGGATCCCTCACGCTTCATGTTCGATGTGAACGTGGTGTCGGCCCGCGACATCAACGCCACCGCTCTTCCGACGTTCACGGCGACCGGAACCGAACTGGTGCGCACGGTGGTGGCCGCGGCAGCCAACTTCGGCCGCGTGGCCATCTACTCGGAGAACACCGTTCCGGTGCAGGACTGGACCTTGCTGCGCATCGCGCTCACACGGGGCTCGACCCTGGGCGGCGGTGGCGGCGACTGGAAGGTGGCCGGTTCCGAGCCGGTGCTACTGACGCCGGCCGAAGACCGCGACTATTACATGGACGGGCGCCTGTGGCCCGCGGTATCCGCCGACGGCGTGCTGTCACCTCCCGGACGCCACGATCTTTCGACCAGCCGGCCCTGGTACCACTTCCTGGATCCGGGCACCATGCCCGCGCGCCTGGTGAGCCTGTCGGGCGACCTGCTGGACGCCCGCGTGACGCCCACCGGACTGATCTTCCGCTACACCAGCCCTGGCCGCGCGGTGGCCGTGTTCAACGAGCGGCCGCGCGACATCCTGGTGGATGGCCGGCACGTCCACGTTCCCATCGAGCCTGGCGGCACCACCTGGACCGCCCTGCTTCCCGGCGGCGAACACTGGGTGGCCGCGGTCACCAACACCAAGGCCGGAGTGGCGGTGAATTTGTGGGGTTGGGCATCCGCCTCCGCCATCAACGCATTGGGGGGGCTTGCCACGGGGCTCATGCTTCTGATCTACTTTGAAGTTCGCGTGCGGCGGATCGTAAGGCGGCGCGCCTGATTCATGTTCCAAAGCGTATTCATTGACGGCCTCTTTGTCGCGGCGGTCACGCTCATATGGTTCATGCTCGGCTACCAGTGCCTGCTGTTCTTCATGGGACACCGGTATTACCGGCTGAACCGGCTGGCGCGGGGCAAGGGCCCCTTCGTCGCGGACGCGGATCTGCCGTCCGTCTCCATTCTGGTGCCGTGCCACAACGAGGAGAAGGTCATTGCGCACACCATACGCGCGCTGGTGGCGCTCGAGTATCCCCAGGATAAAGTCGAGATCCTGATCATCAACGACGGCAGCACCGATAAGACCGCGGAGGTGGTGCTGGGATTCGCGGCCGAACCGCGCGTGCGGCTGCTCAACGTCCCTGCCCCGCTGGCCGCGAAAGGGAAATCCGGCGCTCTGAACTACGCGCTGACGCAGGCCCGCCACCCGGTGCTGGCCATTTACGACGCGGACAACATCCCCGAACCGACCGCCCTTCGCCCGCTCGCCGCGAAGCTGGTGCTCGACCCCACACTGGGCGCCGTGATCGGCATGTACCGGGCCTGGAACCGCAAGCGCGCTTTCCTGACGCGCTTCCTCAACATCGAAGGCATCGGCTTCCAGTGGATTTTGCAGGCCGGCCGCTGGATGCTGATGCGGCTCACCACGCTGCCGGGCACCAACTACGTGATTCGCAAGGCGCTGGTTGAACAGATGAACGGCTGGGACGTTTCCGCCCTGACCGAAGACGCCGAGATGAGCATACGCATCTACCAGGCCGGCTACCGCATCCAGTTCATTCCCGATTCGGTCACCTGGGAACAGGAACCCGAGGGACTGAAGGTGTGGTTCCGCCAGAGGCGTCGGTGGGTGCGCGGTTCCAACTACTTGTTCCGCAAATACGCCGGCAGCCTGCTGAAGACCAAGCCGCGCCGCATTGGCTGGGAGCTGCTCTACTCGCTTGCGCTCTACTACGTGTTCTTCCTGGCGGTGGTGATTTCGGACATTCTGTTCGTGCTGAGCGCGTCGAATCTGATCCGCATCGACGTGCCCGGCCCTTACGCCATGGTCTGGGTGTTCGCTTACGCCACCTTCGTGGGTCAGCTCGTCATTGCGCTCTCCTGCTGCGAGGGCGAGGATACGCTGGTTAACATTCTGCTCACCTTCCTGATGTATTTCACGTACTGCCAGCTCTGGATTCCGGTGGTGGCGGTCGCGTTCTGGGACGACTTCATCGCTCGCCGGGAGATCAAGTGGGCCAAGACGGAGCGGTATGAAGTCACTTCGGGCACTGGCACCGGCCACTGAATGCGTCCCGATGAGTCGGGACGCGGCACGCTGAGAGCGTGGGCCACGTTAGCGCTGATGGCCGGCGCCGCCTGGGCCGCGGTCCACTGGTTCGCCACGCGGATCATCTACCAGGGTTCGTCGAGCCTGCCGGATCCGGCCTGGCGCGATGCCCTGGGCGCCGAGGACGTCTGGCTCCGGACGCGCGACGGCATCAAGATTCACGGCTGGTGGGTGCATGCCGGGGGTTCGCGTTTCGCGACGCTATTTCTGCACGGAAACGCCGGCAATATCGGCCATCGCGCGCCGCACCTGCGCGAGATCCTGGAAGCCGGCTCGGACGTGCTGGCGATCGACTACCGCGGCTACGGAGGCAACCAGGGAGGGCCTTCCGAGCAGGGCCTCTCGATGGATGCGGACGCGGCGTACGACTATCTTGCGGCGCAGGGCAAGCCCATCGTGCTTCACGGGGAATCGCTGGGTTCGGCGGTGGCGGTGGAACTGGCGACGCGCCGTCCTGCAGCCGGCCTGATCCTCGAAGCGCCCTTCACCTCGCTGGGCGCGGAGGCGAACACGGTGTTTCCCGTGCTCGGCCCGCTGGTGGTGTGGGGTTTCGACTCGAAATCCCGCATCGCGCAGGTGCATGTGCCGCTGCTGGTGATCCACGGCGACCACGACGGCACGGTGCCGTATCGGCTGGGCCGCGAGCTTTACGAAGCGGCCGCCGGACCGAAGACGCTCTGGACCGTGGCCGGGGGCGATCACAACGACCTGCTTGAAGCCGCCGGGCCGGAGTACCGCGAGCGGCTGCGGCGGTTCTACGCGTCGCTTCCGATTCCGACGGCCGGCGGCGCGGTCCAGTGATATACTCTTCACGATGAGAACCCTGTTGGTGTTGATCGTGGTGTGCGGAGCGGCTTGGTGCCAAAGGACCGGGCCGAACTCCATGGACGTGCCGATTAGCCGACCTGAGCTGAATGCGCCGCCCACTCACAAGACGGAGGACTGCAAGGGCAAGCCGGATCGCGTTTACGCCCACGAGGACGGCGTCTACCACGCATGCGTCGGTGGCAAGGCCGTATCCTCGGAGGACAAGACCGGGATTCCCCCGAAGCTGATCGAGGAATACGAGGCTGCGCAAGCGCCGAAGCAGGACGTGCCGGCCGGCAAGAGCGCCGGGGATGGTACGACGGTGGTCCGGATCAGGGCGGCAGACATGGCGGCGGCGGCGCCCCCGCCCCGGCTCGCGGACGAACGACTGAAAGAGATCGCGGTGGGCATGGCCGCGGCCGATGTGGTGAAGAAGCTCGGGGATCCGGCGATGAAGATCAGCGGTGAGTTTGAGGACTACAGCTACGTGCTGGTATCGGGGAAGTCCGCGGAGCTGTATTTCGAAAAGGGGAAACTGGCGCGGGTGAAGGTGGTGGAGTAAGCCAAGGCGCCCACCTGGGTGTAATGCCCCGTCATGAAACCCATCATCGCTTTTGCGCTCTTGTCGTGCTCGCTCGTATCCGTAAGTTTCGGAGCCACGCCTTCCCAGCAAGACAAAAACAAAGCGGTCGCCAAGCGGGTGTTTGACGAGATTTTCAATGAGAGCAGGTTTCAGACTGCAAACGAAATCTACGCCCAGGATTTCGTAAATCACGGACTGCATAGAAATGCCGACCTCGCCGAGGACCAGGCTGCGGTCCGCTGGGAGAAGCAGGTCGCTCCCGATTTGAAGATCACCGCAGATCTGATGGTGGCTGAGGGCGACCTGGTCACGGTGGTGTGGACGGCGCGCGGAACCAACAGCGTAGCAAGTGGCTGGGTACCGGCAACGGGAGTGAAAATCGAGGAACGCGGCATTACGGTGTGGCGTATCGTCGATGGCAGGATTCGCGAGGAATGGACGTCATTCGACTCGTTGCGTATTGTCCGTGAAATTATCAGCCAGTTGAAGTGGACGCTCAT
>Ga0182027_10006812_pt1 | contig 17005 bp, 14 predicted proteins | sample 712E1DmetaG_FD_121300 | JGI IMG/M metagenome (GOLD analysis project Ga0182027, IMG submission 121300) | Permafrost microbial communities from Stordalen Mire, Sweden - 712E1D metaG (Illumina Assembly) | ecosystem: Environmental > Terrestrial > Soil > Wetlands > Permafrost | place: Sweden... | reverse complement strand
TATCTTTGCACCTTAAATCGAAATGGTATATCCAGGCAGGTAAATGGAAAGCAGGAAGGTATTATTCATTTCACAAGAGATCACTCCGTACTTAGGTGAGACAAAGTTGTCGAAGATCGGAAGGTTTCTCCCCCAGGGCATTCAGGAAAGAGGCAAAGAGATCCGTACTTTCATGCCGAGATATGGTTGTATCAATGAAAGAAGGAATCAGCTTCATGAAGTAATACGGCTTTCGGGGATGAATCTTATTATTGATGATACTGACCATCCGCTCATAATCAAAGTTGCTTCGATTCAATCAGCACGAATGCAGGTCTATTTTATTGATAATGACGATTATTTCCAGAGAAAACATATCATCAGCGATGCTTCAGGGCGGGAATTTGAAGATAATGATGAAAGGGCACTGTTTTTTGCCAGAGGTGTAATTGAAACTGTTAAGAAACTAAGATGGGCACCTGATATTGTGCATTGCCACGGATGGATGTCAGCCCTGGTGCCGGTTTATCTGCGAAGTATATACAATGATGATCCGCTTTTTCATAATTACAAAATAATCTATTCCATTTACAATAATGATTTTAAAACTCCGTTTAGATCAACATTCGCGGATAAGCTGCGGTTCGATGGAATAGATGGGGAAAACCTTAAGCTTGTTAAGAAAGCAGATTTTGTTAATGTATCAAAATTGGCCATCAAATATTCTGACGGAATCATTATCGGAAGCGAGGATATAAACGAAGAATTGAAAAAATACCTGATTACAGTTAACAAACCGGTTCTTGAATTTAAGGATGAGACCGAATATATTGATGCCTATAATGATTTTTATGACAAGATATTATAATAGTTCCCAACTCACTAACAGAATTGTTTCTGTCTCTCAAAATCTCTTTAGAATATTCCTCCCGGCCCTCTTTGTAATGATAACTGTTTTTGCCAGTTCATGCAAGAAGGAGATTTTAAAAATTGGAGGGGATATTCTTCCCGAAGGTGATTTTGTCTCAATTAAATCCATAGATACATTAAGTGTTTTTTCTTATACAATGTATGATGATTCAGCCAGGAGCGACCTACCCACAATTTCTTACCTGGGGCATGACTATGATCCATATTTCGGGAGCACAACAGCTGAATTTGTCACACAAATAAGACTCAATGCTAAATGGGATGGTCAACCATTTACTGTAGATTCAATGAAATTTTACCTGCATATATTAAGTGTAAAGAATGGAGGTTCAGGCGGTGTAAATACTTTAAGCTTCTCCGAGATCTCAGACCAGATTTATGTCGATTCAGCCTATTATCCAAACACACCTGTAAATCTTACAGGTTTTAAGGTGACCGATATTGTACTGCCTGCTCTGAGAACCGATACAATAAACGATATTGAACTGAATTTACCGGGAAAAGGATTAGAGTTCGGGAATTACCTTACACGCGACACATCAAAATTATTTTATAATAATAACACACCTGATTTCAGATCTTTTTTCAAAGGGTTGTATTTCCAGTTGAATTCAACAAGTTCTGACCCCTTCCTTATTTCTTTAAGTCTTTTATCAGACCAGACGACCTATTATAATTATTTTGTTTTATTCATACATGATACCACAGGGACTGCAAAAGAATATTCTTTCGCCCTTGATGCAAAGAACATTAATGCATCCTTTAGCAAGTTTTCACATGATTTTAATACAGCCACCATTGGGGATAAGATGGCACACATAAATACAACCTATAAAGACACACTCTCTTACGTGCAATCTCTTGCCGGAGTCTATACAAAAATAGCTTTGCCGGGCCTTAAAAATATAAAAAATGATGTTTCTTTTGGTAAAATTACAATAAACAGAGCCAGGCTTGTTGTTCCGGTCCATTTCAAGCCTACTCCTGCTAATCCGTATATAACACCTAATGTACCAACTCAGCTATTTCTCAGATATAGATCAAAAAGCGGAGCCAGATATACGGTGCCTGACTATTCACTTGCATCGACTGTAGATGTTAGTCATAACTTTTTTGACGGTAGGCTCGATTCCACAGCCCAGGTATATAATTTCAACATACCTGCTTTTGTTCAGGCATATCTTGAAGATGCTACAGGTAATTTAGAACCGGAGGTGGAAATTTTTGAGGGTTCCGGAACAAAGAATGTTATCCTGAATGCTAATAAAAACAAAACGCCTGTTAAATTTGAATTTACCTATACCAAGTTCTAGATTTTGTGAACCAAAATAACTAATTTCGTACTTACATTCTAAACCCTATTGAATATGTGCGGAATTATTGGTTATATAGGATCAAAACAAGCTCGTGAAATAATAATTAATGGTCTGAAAAGACTTGAATATCGCGGATATGATTCTGCCGGTATGGCTCTTGTAAACGGAGAAACCAAAATATTTAAATGCGCGGGCAGAGTAAAAGACCTTGAGGATCTCGTAAATAAATCCAATTTTAACGGTACAACAGGGATGGGGCATACAAGATGGGCCACGCATGGCGAACCTAATGAATTAAATGCCCATCCACAGGTCTCCTATAAAGGCAACTTCATCGTTGTTCATAACGGTATAATTGAGAATTATGCACGTCTCAAGAAACACCTCGAGAGCAGGGGTGTAATATTTTCAAGTCAGACTGATACCGAAGTTCTTGCCAATCTTATTGAGCACATGTACCTCGAGGGTGATCTCACTGCTGAACAGGCAATTACACTGGCACTTAACAGGGTTGAAGGAGCGTATGGCCTTGTGATAATATGCACCAAAGAGCCAGACAAATTGTTTGCAGCGAAGAAAGGTAGCCCTCTTGTTATAGGAGTGGGAGAAGGTGAAAACTTTATTGCTTCGGATGCAACCCCGATTGTTGAATATACACAGAGGGTAATCTATCTGAATGATGACGATATCGCTATAATAAAGAAGGATGAACTTATCCTCAAAACCATTAGAATAGAAAAGATACAACCGGAAGTCAAAGAACTGGATCTTAAGATAGGGGAGATTGACAAAGAAGGTTTTGCTCATTTTATGCTAAAGGAAATTTTTGAACAGCCAAGGGCAATTCACGATACTTTCAGGGGCAGGATATTACCTGATTATTCAGGTGTTATGCTTGGAGGTCTGCATAATGTTTTTGAGGCATTGACCCAGTCGGAAAGAATCATAATAATTGCCTGCGGTACCTCATGGCATGCCGGATTGGTTGGGGAATATATTTTTGAAGAGTACACCAGGATTCCGGTTGAGGTGGAATATGCATCAGAATTTCGTTATAGGAATCCGATAATAAAAAAAGGCGATTTTGTAATTGCCATAAGTCAGAGCGGTGAAACTGCCGATACCCTTGCTGCTGTTAAACTTGCCAGGGAGAAAGGTGCAAAAGTCATAGGAATATGTAATGTTGTAGGCAGCAGTATTCCACGGGAAACTGATGCGGGTGTTTATACACATGCTGGTCCGGAAATCGGTGTTGCATCAACAAAAGCATTTACTACACAGGTTTTGGTTCTGGCAATGATGGCATTTGAAATCGGTCACAAGAAAGGGATTATCTCCGATTCAGCATATAAAAAACTTATAACTGAACTGGTTGCAATACCCGGTAAAATTGAGAATGCGCTTAAGGTAAACGACCAGGCCCTTGAACTTGCAAAAGTTTTTCAAAATACGCATAATGCTCTTTACCTTGGAAGAGGATATCTCTTCCCCGTTGCCCTCGAGGGTGCACTTAAACTGAAGGAAATTTCATATATCCATGCTGAAGGATATCCTGCTGCAGAAATGAAACATGGTCCGATTGCCCTTATTGATGAGAATATGCCTGTTGTTGTCGTTGCAACAAAAGATGACACTTATGAAAAGATTGTGAGTAACATTCAGGAGATTAAAGCGAGAAAAGGAAATGTAATCGCAATTGTCACTGAAGGTGATGAAATAATCAGTAAAATGGCTGATTATGTTCTTGAAGTTCCTGAAACTCTTCCAATCTTTTCAGGTTTGCTCGCTGTAATCCCGCTTCAATTATTTTCATACCATATTGCTGTTTTAAGAGGATGTAATGTTGACCAGCCCAGGAACCTGGCTAAGTCGGTAACAGTCGAATAAAAATTCTTAAATATCCGAGATGAACTTGAGAGATGATTTCAGTGTTATCTGCCAGAGTACATAAGGTCGTAATATTTACTATAATCTCCTGATAATACCCTGTCGAGCCATTTGCTATTTGTAAGATACCATTTGACCGTTTTTTCCAGACCATCAGCAAATTCAGGTATCGGCGACCAACCAAGTTCTTCCTGTAATTTTGAGGAGTCAATTGCATATCTCAGATCATGTCCGGGCCTGTCTTTTACATAGGTAATAAGCTTTTCGGATGTACCTGCTACTCGGTTAAGTTTCTTATCCATTATCTTGCAAAGAAGCAGTATCAGATCAAGGTTTTTCCATTCATTATTTCCCCCGATATTATATGTTTCCCCAACTTTCCCTTTATGAAATATAAGATCTATTGCTGAAACATGATCTTCAACATATAACCAGTCGCGGATATTTTCACCCTTCCCGTAAACAGGGATAGGCTTATTATTTTTAATATTGTTTATTGCAAGAGGTATAAGTTTTTCGGGAAACTGGTTTGGCCCATAGTTATTTGAACAATTGGAGATCACTGCCGGAACTCCGAATGTATGATTATAAGCTCTGACCATATGGTCGGAGCTTGCCTTGGAGGCAGAATAAGGGCTTCTGGGATCGTATGCAGTCTCTTCTGTAAAGCGGCCCTCTTTTCCAAGAGAACCATAAACCTCATCAGTCGAAATATGATAGAAAAGCTTTCCTTCGAATGCGTTCTTCCAGTTGTTAAGAGCCGCATTAAGCAGATTTACGGTTCCGACGATATTAGTAAAAACAAATTCATCAGGACTTGTTATTGAACGGTCGACATGCGATTCGGCAGCAAGATGGATTACTCCATCGAAGTCAAACTTTTCAAAAAGATCCAGAACAGATTGTTTTTCAACGATATCAGTTTTTTCAAACTTATAATTCTTTTCTTTTTCGATATCGGTAAGGTTTTCCAGGTTACCTGCATAAGTTAACTTATCGGCATTGACAATAAGGTATTCAGGATATTTGGCAACGAATCTTCTGACAACATGTGAACCAATAAACCCTGCACCACCTGTAATGAGAATAGTTCGTTTCATAATTATAATTTATTTTTCCTGATGACCTTTTCCCAATCCCAGGCTGTTTTCATTGCCTCATCAAGAGAACTTAAGGTTTTCCAACCCAGCTCTTTATTCGCAAATGATGGATCAGCCCATATTTTTTCAATATCTCCGGCTCTTCTCCCTACTATTTTGTACTTCAATTTAATTCCCGAAACACGCTCGAATGATTTTATTGCCTCAAGAACGGAAACGCCATTGCCTGTACCAAGGTTAAAGACCTCATAATTGGTCTTGTTTTTGCCTTCAATAAGTCTTTTTATTGCAATTACGTGCGCTTTTGCAAGATCCACAACGTGAAGGTAATCTCTTATGCATGATCCGTCGGGAGTGTTATAATCATCCCCGAAAACTTTGAGTTCTTCCCTTATGCCATATCCTGTCTGAGTCAAAAATGGTACAAGATTTTCAGGAACACCTCTTGGCAATTCTCCGATCAAAGCAGAAGGATGTGCCCCGATCGGATTAAAGTATCTTAACGAAATTGCTTTAATATTTTTGTCTGAGACTGTCGTATCCCTTATTATTGTTTCACCGATTTGTTTGGTATTACCGTAAGGGGAAGTAGCGGGTTGCAGCGGGGCATCCTCAGTCACCGGGAGCTTCTCCGGCTGTCCGTAAACTGTACAGGAGGATGAGAATACCAGGTCGGGGATCCCATAGCGTTTCATAACATCCAGCAGATTAACCAATGATAAAATATTATTGCGGTAATAATCAAGGGGTTTATTTACTGATTCGCCCACAGCTTTAAAGGCTGCAAAGTGGATGACAGCTGAGATATCTCTGAGTTTCTGAATAAATCTGTCAAGTTTTTCCTGGTCACAAAGGTCCAGTACTTCAAGAAGAGGTTTAACTCCGGTTATCTTATGTATTCTGTCGGCTACATCTGCTTCAGAGTTGGACAGGTTGTCTATAATTATTGTGTCGAATCCTTCCTCAATTAGTTCAACCACTGTATGTGAACCGATATATCCGGTTCCCCCGGTTACCAGGATTTTCTTATTCATTTACAGGCTCCAGTATGTATGATCTTTTATTTTTCCGCGAAGAACACCCTTCACATCAACAACGATTCCATCTTTATTTAGCAAAGGAGTAAAAAATGTTTCATCCAGCTTTAGATATTCTTTATGACTTACAGCCAGGATTACAGCATCGTACTTTCCTGAAGGTTGTGTTTTAAGATCAATCTGATATTCCTCTTTAACCTCATGTTTTCCTGCACCGGGATCAATAACATCAACTGATATTCCGAAATCATCGAGCTCATTGACAATATCCATTACCTTCGAATTACGGATATCTGTAACATCTTCTTTAAAGGTTATGCCCATAATGAGAACACGTGAACCCTTAAGATTCTTACCGGCTGCAACTATTTTTTTGACAGTCTGTTTTCCAATATATCCGCCCATGCTGTCATTGACAAACCTTCCCGAATCAATCATCTGGGGGTGATATCCCAGAGCCTTTGCTTTGAATGATAGATAATAAGGATCGACACCAATACAATGTCCTCCAACCAGACCGGGATAAAATTTAAGAAAGTTCCATTTTGTTCCTGCAGCTTCGAGTACTTCATATGTATTGACACCCAGTCTGTTAAAAATAATTGACAATTCATTCATAAATGCGATATTAATGTCGCGCTGGGTATTTTCAATGATCTTGGCCGACTCTGCCACCTTAATTGAGCTTGCCCGGTGAACACCTGCTTTGATTATAAGTTCGTATGTTTTTGCTATGTTTTCAGCCGATTCGGCATCGCATCCGCTTGTAACTTTTACAATTTTGGTCAGAGTATGATTGTTGTCCCCCGGATTTATTCTTTCAGGTGAGAAACCAACCTTAAAGTCAATACCGCATTTTAATTCAGAATACCTCTCCAGCATAGGAATACAATCCTCTTCGGTGCATCCCGGGTAGACAGTCGATTCATAGACAACATAATCTCCTTTTTTTAAAATTCTGCCAACTGTTTCAGATGCTTTAAGAACAGGTGTAAGGTCGGGCAGGTTAGTCTTTGTTGTAGGAGTGGGAACCGCTATAATATGAAATGACGCAGTTTTTAACTCTGAAGGATCGCTTGTCAGAACAATATCAGTATTTTTAAATGCCTCAGAAGTGAGTTCATTACTTGGATCTATGCCCTTTTTCATGAGGTTAATCCTTTCGGGTTTGATATCAAATCCAACAACCCTGATCTGTTTTGCAAATTCAAGAGCGATTGGCAGTCCTACATAACCAAGGCCGATGACTGAAAGTTTAGTCTCCTTATTAATAAGTTTATTGTACATATTATATTGTTTTTAAAATAGGATGATAGTCTCCCTGAAGTCCTACAGGCTTTGAATTTCTGATTGTGTATGCAATTTCGACTGACTGACGTGCCTCCTTAAGTCCAAATCCTTTTCCGGCAAGTATTTCTTTGTATGTCAGGGTATGGAGGTCTGCAAATCCTTCACTGAATTCTATCTCCTCACCATCGACAGTGATAGCCCTGAAAGTCCTCTTCCCTGTCTCTTTAATTGAAACCGGAATATCATTATAATCGAGACTCAGGAACCATCTGACTCTTGCATTTTCAAGTTCAAGATAACCTGCAGCTTTATGAGCTTCTGAGATATGAACAATATTTTTCCGGGTATCGCCGAAGATCCAGCTCAGCATGTCGAAAAAATGAATACCGATATTGGTTGCCACGCCTCCTGATTTCTGAATATCTCCTTTCCATGATATTGAATACCAATTTCCCCGGCTGGTTACATATGTCATGTCAATATCATAAATCTTACCCTTAGGTCCATTCCTGATCTTCTCCCGCAGTTCCAGTAATTTCGGGTGAAGACGAAGTTGAAGAACAGTATAGATTTTACGACCGGTCTCATTTTCAATCTCCTGCAATGCGTCGATATTCCATGGATTTAGCACAATCGGCTTTTCACAGATCGCTTCAGCCTGATGGCGCAGAGCAAATCTTATATGAGAATCGTGAAGATAATTCGGAGAACAAATACTTACGTAATCAATTTTAGTCCCTGTCCGTTTAAGTTTATCAAAATGCCTGTCGAACCTTTCAAACTCTACAAAAAAATCACTTTCAGGGAAATAACTATCAATTCGTCCGACACTATCAAACTTATCAAGACTGGCAAGGAGGTTGTTGCCTGTTTCCTTTATTGCGTGAAGATGTCTGACGGCTATATAACCTGCAACACCTATTATCCCGAAATTTTTTGGAGACTCTGCCATGCTAATATGCTTAAAAGACGTATAAAAATACTAAAATATTTTAGAAACTTTGCCATCCTCAATCTTGTATCTCTCTCCACTCTCAGGACAGGAAGCAAATCCGGAAGTGTCAAAATTAAGCTTATGCCCGTATTCACTCATCCAGCCGGTCTGCCTGGCAGGATTACCAACAACAAGAGCATAAGGTTTTACATCTTTTGTAACAACTGCTCCTGCACCGATAAATGAATATGTCCCGATTTTATTTCCGCATACAATCGTGGAATTGGCTCCTATTGAGGCACCCTTTTCCACGATAGTGGTATAATAACTGTCTTTCCGGATTATTGCGCTTCGGGGATTTATAACATTGGTAAATACCATTGAAGGTCCCAGGAAAACATCATCTTCGCAAATGACACCGGTATAGAGTGAGACATTATTCTGAACTTTGACATTCTTTCCTAGTTTTACTCCCGGCGAGATGACAACATTCTGGCCGATATTACAGTTTTCACCGATTTCCGAACCTGTCATAACATGGCTGAAGTGCCATATCTTCGTTCCTTTTCCAATTTTGCAGCCATCATCTATGACAGCTGTTTCGTGGGCAAAATATTCCTTCTTCATTATTATTATTTATCGAAGAATTCTAAAACATTAAATGTAATATAATCAATCTGTTCCCTGTCCATATCAGGATGCATCGGTAAAGACAGCACCTCTTTACACAATGATGTTGTTATGGGAAAGTCATTCTCATTATAACCCAGGTAACTATAAGCATTCTGCATATGAAGAGGACCAGGGTAATAAACCATTGATGGGATGTTTTTTGACTCCAGAAATTTTTTCAGCTCATCTCTTTTCCCGTTTTTTACCTTGATTGTATATTGATGAAAAATATGGGAAGAATAACTTACTCTTTCCGGAACAGATATTGAGCGACACCCTTCAAATGCTTCGTCATAGCGGTCAGCAACTGTTTTTCTTGCCGCATTGAACTCTGAAAGATGTTTAAGTTTTACCCTGAGGATTGCTGCCTGAATCGAATCCAACCTTGAATTGACACCAATATCATCATAATGATACCTTTCTTTCATCCCATGGTTAGCAATGCTCCTCAGCTTCCTGGCAAAAGTCTCATCGTCAGTATAAAGAGCACCTCCATCACCGTAACAACCCAGATTTTTGGAAGGGAAGAATGATGTTGTCCCGATATGCCCTATAGTTCCTGCTTTTTTAGCGGTTCCGTTTTTAAAGATATAATCAGCGCCGGTCGCCTGTGCGGCATCTTCTATGACAAAAAGATCATGTTTTTTAGCAAGCTCCATAATGCTCTCCATGTCAGCACATTGGCCAAATAAATGGACAGGAACAATTGCTTTTGTTTTTGGGGTGATAGCTTTTCGGACAGCTTCCACAGAGATATTAAATGTTCCGGGCTCCGGATCAACAATAACCGGTCTAAGGCCAAGCAAGGCAACAACCTCAATCGTAGCAATAAAAGTGAAATTTGTTGTAATGACCTCATCCCCCGGTTTCAGGCCGAGAACCATCATAGCAAGATGCAGTGCATCAGTTCCGTTTGCACAGGAAACCACATGTTTAACACCCATATATTCCTGAAGCTCTTCTTCAAATAGCTTAACATCAGGGCCTTTAATAAAAGCTGTTGATAAAAGGACAGATTTTATTGCATTATCTATTTCCGACCCGATCTTCTCATACTGAGCTCTCAGGTCTACCATCTGTATCTCTCTCATTTCATGCAAAAAATTTGAAATACGAAGATAATATTTTTTTGAAGAATTTCCTTCTAAACCCCTTACGCCCCTCAATCCCTGCCCGTTTTTGCCCCCCAACCCCCCCTAAAATGGGGCTAACTTTTCTGTTATAGTGAAATTGAGGTAAATCCCAAAGTATTATCGCCCCCTTGGGGGAGATGTCCCGCTTCGGCGGGACAGAGGGGTTTTACAACTGATCCTGAATAAATATTGCAATTAACTTTTTTTTATTAAATTTGTATTGATTAAAAGAAGAAATGGCAGTGGATGTAATAGCTATCATAAGGGAATTATTATTCGGACATGATTGTGTTGTTGTCCCGGGGTTTGGTGGCTTTATAGGGAACTATACACCTGCAAGAATTGACAAAAGCACGGGTACCTTTTATCCCCCTGTAAAGCAGATATCCTTTAACACGAACCTGAATCATAATGATGGCCTTCTGGTAGGGAGGATCTCTATCACTTCAAAAATTAATTATGGTGATGCCAGAAATATCGTCGAAGAATTTGTTACCGGACTTCGAAAGAAACTTGAAAAAGGAGAGAAAGTTGTTTTTGATAATATAGGAAGTTTTGTAAATAACCAGGAGGGTAATGTTCAGTTTGATCCGGACAGGAATGTAAACTATCATCTTGATTCTTACGGGCTTGAGCCTTTCCAATGTTTGCCTCTTGAAGGATATGATGTAAGAAAGCGGATCATCAGACATTTAGAAAAGGATCCTGTAAAACAGGCATCAATAAGAAAAGTACTCTGGAGGGCAGCAGTGATCATTCCTCTCCTTTCCCTTCTAGTTGTGGTTCCGTTGAAAACAGATCTCTTCAAGGCAAAGGTAGAAATAACAACTATGAATCCACTTGTGACAGCTGAATTTGAAAATAATAAAAAGGCTGTGGATGAAGGTAATAACATTGATGTACCAAAGAAAGAAGAGAAAGCGAAACTAATCTCCGATGAGACTACTGCTTCGGAAGTCGTTACCCCTGTTCTATCAGAGACAAATACTTATTTTGTGATAACGGGTAGTTTCAAATCAAAAGAGAACGCTGATTCACAGGTAAATATATTGAAAGATGAAGGCCTTTCCCCCGAGATTGTGACCGCCGGTAATGGTTTCTACCGAGTTTGTGCTATGATATGCAGTGATCTGAATACAGCTGATATCAAAAAAGACAGCATCGCGAAAAAATTTCCCGGAACCTGGATTTCGAGAAAGAAATAGTTATTTTATCATACTCCCGTTACTCACTTTATCAACAGGAGCAACCATAACTAATTTCCCGTTTTCATCTTCAGCCATAAGGATCATACCTTTCGACTCAATACCTTTGATCTTTCGTGGTTCAAGATTGGCAACAATAGATATCTGTTTACCAATGATGGCTTCCGGTTCATAATACTCCGCGATACCTGATACTATGGTACGGATATCGATTCCGGTATCAATCCTGAGTTTAAGCAGTTTAGTGGTTTTAGGGACCTTCTCAGCTTCAAGGATGGTTGCTGTTCTGATATCTATTTTGGTAAAATCATCAAAAGTTACAGGCTCTTTTCCGGGTGTGGTTTTTGTACTATTTTCTTCATTGGTTTTTTTTGTAGCAAGGAGCTTATCTACCTGACGTGTGATCTCTTCATCTTCAATCTTTTCAAAGAGCAATTCTGGTTTGTTAATTACATGTCCGGGAGCAAGCAGGTCCGATTTACCGGCATTTTCCCATTTCAACTCATTCATATTAATCAGAGTGCGTAATTTTCCCATCGAGAAAGGGAGAAACGGTTCACAGATAATTGTCAGATTTGCAGTTATCTGCAATGCAATATTCATAATAGTTTTTACACGTTCAGGATCGGTTTTGATAACCTTCCAGGGCTCAGCATCAGCCAGATACTTATTGCCAAGTCGTGCCAGATTCATTGCCTCCTTCAGAGCTTCGCGGAACCTGAAAGTTTCAAGACAGGTTTCCACATTTTCTTTAAACCGTGTTATTTCATTCAACACAGAATCATCATTTAAATCAGTTTTGCCTCTCTCAGGAACTTTCCCACCATAATAATTATTGGTAAGTACAAGGGTCCGGTTGACGAAGTTTCCAAGAATAGCGACAAGTTCGTTGTTATTTCGTGCCTGAAAATCTTTCCAGGTGAAGTCATTATCTTTTGTCTCCGGTGCATTAGCGCAGAGAGAATATCTCAGAACATCCTGTTTCCGAGGAAAATCTTCAAGGTATTCGTGAAGCCATACTGCCCAGTTTCTTGAAGTTGATATCTTATCGTTTTCGAGATTAAGAAACTCATTGGCCGGGACATTCTCAGGGAGGATATAACTGCCCTCGGCATTAAGCATCGCGGGAAAGATAATGCAATGGAACACAATATTATCTTTTCCGATGAAATGAACCATTTTTGTCTCCTTATCCTTCCAGTATTTTTCCCATTCGGGTGTAAGTTCTTTAGTAGCAGATATATAACCAATAGGCGCATCGAACCAGACATAGAGAACTTTTCCTTTTGCACCCTCAACAGGTACAGGAACACCCCAGTCGAGATCGCGGCTGACAGCTCTGGGTTGCAAACCCTGATCGAGCCATGATTTACATTGTCCATACACATTTACTTTCCACTCTTTATGATCTTCGAGGATCCATTTTCTAAGCCATGGTTCGTATTTGTCTAGGGGGAGATACCAATGGAGTGTCTCACGCAATACCGGTTTACTGCCACTTATTGTAGAGTGAGGATTTATAAGTTCATTAGGACTTAGTGAAGTTCCACATTTTTCACACTGGTCACCGTAAGCATTCTCATTTCCGCAATGCGGACATGTACCCATTATATACCTGTCGGCAAGGAAACATCCAGCTTCCTCATCATAATACTGTTCAGATGTTTTTTCAGTGAATTCACCTTTATCATATAAAGTTTTGAAGAACTCTGATGCAGTTTCGTAATGTATTTTATTTGATGTGCGTGAGTAGATATCGAAAGCAATACCAAAATCCTCAAACGCTTTTTTATTCATGGTATGGTATCTGTCAACAATCTCCTGTGGTGTTACCCCTTCTTTACGTGCCTTGAGAGTAATCGGAACTCCATGTTCATCAGATCCGCAAATAGATATCACGTCCACACCCTTCATTCTCAGGTATCTGGTATAAATATCTGATGGGATATAAACCCCCGCAAGATGACCAATATGTATCGGGCCATTTGCATAGGGAAGTGCTGATGTGACAAGATATCTTTTGAAATTCTTCATGATATTGATAATGAGGTATTCGCTTTTTTTAAAATCGAACAAAGATAATTACTTTTACAAAACATAATGTAAATATGAGATCAAGAAAGATACAACCCCCTTTTTTGAAGCCGGGAGATGAGGTGGCAATAGTTTCCCCTTCATTTTACATAGAGGAAAATATTCTAATTGAAGCTGTGGCATTTCTTGAGAAATGGGGATTGAGAGTCCGTATTGGGAAGAACGCAGCGAAAAAGAATGGTCCCTTTGCAGGGAGTGATGCAGAAAGGCTTTACGATCTCCAGGAGATGACAGATGATCCTGATATTAAAGCAGTATTCTGTTCAAGAGGAGGCTATGGGCTTTCAAAAATAATCAACAGGGTCGATTTTTCGGCATTGAATATTACTTCAAAATGGTATTCCGGATTCAGCGATATCACAGTACTGCACATGTGGTTAAACGAAGTATGCGGAGTCATGTCGATTCATGGAGAAATGCCTCTTAACTTTAATAATACCGAAAAGACAAGTGGCACATTCATCTCTTTGAAAAATGCATTATTCGGTGATCTCAGGTTTCATAAATGGACCGGTAACATTTATAAACCGGCAAATGTAACCGGAGAACTGACAGGAGGGAATCTTTCACTTCTTTATAGTCTTTCGGGAACTCAGGCAGAACCCTTAACAAAAGGAAAGATATTGTTTGTTGAAGAGGGAGGAGAGTATTTTTATCACATCGACAGGATGCTGACATCTCTAAAACTTTCAGGTAAGCTTGAAGGCCTGGCAGCACTGGTTATTGGTGGAATGAATAGAATTGAAGAGGTGAAGATACCATGGGGGAAAAATGTTGAAGAGACAATCCTTGGGATCGTCAGTGAATATAACTACCCAATCCTATTTAACTTTCCCGCCGGTCATATTGCTGATAACAGGGCATTCTATATAGGGAAGCAGGCAAAGATTGAAGTCAAGGGTCATACGGCTACCCTTCGATTTGTTTGATAATCAGAAGGCTGAAATCAGAAGATCGAGGTCTTTAGATATGATTCCGAACTTCTGGCCTAACGTTTCATTTGTGAGCATACCATTATAAAGATAGGCGCTGTTTCGAACACCCTGATCATACTTCAGCAATTGAGTAATCCCACCTGCATCAGCCATACTTTGAAGCAAAGGAGTAAAAATATTGCTGAGAGATATTGAAGCTGTACGTGCAACACGCGACGGGAGGTTCCAGGCAGAAAAATGAATAACACCATGTTTCTCATAAACAGGATCCTTTAGGGCACGGCATTCAGTTGTTTCGATACAACCACCACGGTCAATACTCAGGTCGATAATCACTGCGCCTTTTTTCATGTTCCGTACCATATCTTCTGTTATGTAATACCAGGGCCTGAGATCCTCAAGTTCAATAGCACCGATCAGAACATCGGCTGACTTAAGAGCTTTCTTGAGAACCTGAGGATGAAATACTGAAGTCTGAAGACGTTGCCCCAGCAGATTCTGAAACTTTCTCAGGCGAGGAAGGGAATTGTCGAAAATTTTTACAGTAGATCCAAGTCCGATAGCTGCTCTCGCAGCAAATTCACCTGCGGTATTTGCACCTAAAATGACAACTTCCGTTGGAGTGACTCCGGTAATTCCGCCAAGCATCACTCCCTTGCCTCCATGCATATTACTGAGATATTCCGATGCAATCAGAAGAGATGTTATTCCTGCGATTTCGCTCATTGATTCCACAACAGGCAGTTCCCCGTTAGCGTCACGTATCTTTTCAAAAGCGAGAGCAGTTACTTTTTTTCGTATGAGCTTTCCAAGAGTTTCTTCACTAAGTTTTAGAACATTAAGGTATGATAAGATTACCTGATTACCTTTAAGAAATTCAGTCTCTTTCTCAGAAAACGGGGCAACCTTTATTACTGCATCGGCACTGAAGACCCTGGCAGGGGAGTCACTTATTATAGCTCCGTTCTCGCTGTAATCCTTATCAGTATAATTTGCTCCCAGTCCTGCACCTTTCTGAACAATAACTTCATTGTCACTTTCAACGAGCAAACAAACCGCTTCCGGAGTCAGCGCAACTCTTTTCTCGTCATCTTTTTTGTCGCAGGGAATACCGATCGAAATTCTGCGGTTCTTAACGGCAGTTTCAAGGTGTTCCTCTTTTGGCATGAAAACAGTATTTTCAAAACTTACTTTTCCGCTCTTAGCTTTACCATTCATCATCGTGAGGAAGTTATTTCCTCAAAGGTAAATAATTTGGAATAGAGAGCAAAATCAGATAATTTTAAGATATTGAAAGGGTCCTTTGTTCGTGGTTATCAACTGAAATTCTCACAATTACTGTCTCAGGGGGGAGTAATTCTTCTATAAGTTCAGGCCACTCCATAAAGCAATATGACTCGCCGGTAAGGTACTCCTCAAAGCCAAAGTCGTACACCTCTTCCTGTTTCTTTATTCTATAGAAATCGATATGAAATAATGATTCTCCGGCAGATGTCTTATATTCATTTACCAGTGTGAAAGTAGGGCTGCTTACAATATCTACAGCACCCAGATATTCACAGATGGCTTTGATAATTGTTGTTTTACCTGCACCCATAGATCCGTAAAAGGCAAATATTTTCTTATCTCCTGAATATTTCAGAAGTTGTTTGGAAGCAACAGATAGATGCCTTTTATCTTTTATTAAAATTTTCATCGGGTTAAAAAACAAATGCTTAAACAGGTTCAAGATATGCAACAGGTATCATTATCTCCTGCATAGAAATTCCTCCATGTTGAAAGGTATCTTTGTAATAGCCGGCATAATGGTTATAATTGTTCTGATAGACAAGGAAGTCCTGGTTCATGGCAAAAATATATCTTGAACTTAAATTGGTTTTCGGAAGCATTGCTTTTTCGGGGCTGGTCAGCTCAAAAACTTTTTTTGGATCGTAATCAAGGTTTCTGCCCATTTTATACCTGAGATTTGGGGATGTTTTTCTGTCTCCTATTATTTTTATCGGGTTCTGTACTCTTATTGTACCATGGTCAGTGCTGAAGATTACTTTAACAGGATGTGAGGCAAGTGTTTTTAGTAATTCGAACAAAGATGAATGCATGAACCATGAACGGGTCAGGCTCCTGTATGCAGGCTCATCGTTAGCGAGGTCGCGGATCATACTTATCTCGGTTCTTGCATGTGATAACATATCGACAAAATTGAAAACAAGTATATTTAAGTCATTTTCAAGCATCGACCTTACTTTATCATTTACTTTTTTACCTTCAAGGCTGCTGCTTATTTTAGTATACGACCATTTGTATTTAAGCCCTTTACGCTTTAACTGGTCTCTGAATAACTCTTCTTCAGAATTATTTTTACCCACCTCTTCATCATCGTTTATCCATAAATCAGGCCTAAGTTCTGCAATTGCAGACGGCATTAAACCTGAGAAAATAGAATTCCTGCTGAATTGTGTTGAAGTTGGCAAAATGCTGTAATACAGATCCTCT